>Ga0066710_100000029_pt1 | contig 49828 bp, 47 predicted proteins | sample GraSoiAngelo_159_FD_79666 | JGI IMG/M metagenome (GOLD analysis project Ga0066710, IMG submission 79666) | Grasslands soil microbial communities from the Angelo Coastal Reserve, California, USA - 14_1009_16_40cm | ecosystem: Environmental > Terrestrial > Soil > Grasslands | place: USA... | reverse complement strand
TTCTCGGTCAGCGCGGCGCCGGACGCCTCGTAGCGGCACCAGTACGACTCGACGATCTTGCCGTGCTCGCGCTTGAAGATGCCGAGACGGCGGCGGTACTCCTTCTCCCAGGGACCGTCCGGGTCGCCCTTCATCACCTCGTCCTGCCGCTGCGCGTGCGCCCAGACGAGCTCGGCGAACGAGACCGACTCGTCGGGAGTCGCGGGCGGAGCCTCCTCGCGCGCGAGCACCAGATCCCAGAAGCGTCGCCACCAACCGTGCGGTTGCTCGAGCGGCTGCGTGAATTCGGACACGTCACGACCTCCGTTGACCGATCCCGCCGCAGTCCCTCCAGGGTACGCCGCCTTCGGCGCGGATTCCAGACCCGGTCAGAATCCCGAGACGTGCGAGTCCAGGACACGCTCGACGAGCTCGTCCTGCCGTGCGAGCAGTCCACGGCCGAGCGCTGCGTACGCGTTCTGGAAGACGGACCCGGACCGGGTCGCGGCGAGCGTCGTCCAGTCGCTGCGGCTCAGTTGGGTGCCGGGCAAGCGATCCCGGTAGCCGTAGATCTCCGCCACCTGCGCGACGCGGCCGCTGCCAGCCTTCGGCTGCGCGCTGAGCAGGACGTAGTCGGTGACGGCGTAGCCGAACGATTGCCACTCACCGCCGACGTCAGACCCGACGTATGCGCGCAGCTTCGCGCCGATCGCCGCGCTCCTCGTCGTCCAGTCGCGATAGGCGTTGTTCCAGGCCTGCTGCTCGCCCGGCCCGGCGACGAGGCCCGCTGCTACGAACCGGCTCGTCGCGACCGCACTGCTGACGGCTGTGCTCATGTCCGAGACGAGCCCCGTCTGGATCTCCAGCGCCTTCTGGTGGTCCTGCCATTGGCGCGTGATCTGCGGCAGCAGCCAGCTGCCGAGCAACGCGGCGACCACGGTGACGAGCAGCGGATTCGAGAGCCAGGGGCCGATCTGGCTGCTCCAGGCAACCCGGCTCTTGGCTTCCCGTGTGCCTGCGTGCTGCGTTACGGCCTCCTCCGGGGGTTGGAGCGCAGCGGCAGCGAGCGTAGCATCGGGGTAAGACAGCCATATTCAAGGAGCGTGCCATGGGAAGACTCCGCCGCCGTCCCTCCCCTGCGCTCGTCGTCGCGTGCCTTGCGCTCGCCGTCGCGCTGGGCGGTACCGGCTATGCCGCAATCGTCCTACCGGCGAACAGCGTCGGGACGAAGCAGCTCAAGAACGGCGCCGTCGTCGCGACGAAGGTGAAAATGCACTCGCTCGTCGCCGAGAATTTCAAGGACGGCCAGCTTCCGTCCGGTCCGCCCGGGCCGAAGGGCGCCGACGGGCTTGCGGGCGCAGCGGGACCGGCCGGGCAGAACGGCAAGGACGCGACGAAGCTGTTCGCGACCGTGAAGAAGAAGGCGGGCGGCGGCGGCATCGAGCTCGGCCCGTCGAGCGGCGTCTCCGGGCAGCCGAAGAAGGAAGCCGGCGTCGGCGTCTACAGCCTCACCTTCGACCAGGACGTCTCGAACTGCGCGGTGCTCGCGATTCCGGGCGGCAAGGACATCGCCGACGGCGAGGTCTCGGCGAAGACCAGCGGCGGCAACAAGGTCGTCGTCCAGACCTTCGCGCCCGACGGCAGCGGCTCGACCGACCTGGACAGCTTCACCGTCGCACTCTTCTGCTGATGACGGACAACGACCGGCTCGACTACGACAAGACGACCGAGCTGCTGCGCACCCTGCTCGATGTCCGCTTCAAGCTGCTCGCGTTCGTGCCGACGATCTCGGGGGCCGCCGTGGCATTCGTGGGACACGGGGCGAAGCCGGCCCAGCTCCTCAGCGTGGGAGTGCTCGGGCTCGTGGCAACGCTCGGGGTTCTCTTCTACGAGGTGCGGAACTCGCAGCTCTACGAGTACGCGCTGCGCCGAGCGGCCGAGCTCGAGAGGCGGCTCGGCCTGGGACTCTTCGCGGAGCGGCCTGGTCTGTCGGTGCGCCCATTCGGGATAGCGGCCGCCGGCCACCACCGCGGCATCGCGCTCGTCTACGGCGCCGCCCTCGGCGGCTGGGCGTACCTCGTCGCGTGGGGCGGGCTGCGCGAGCTCGGAGTCGGCAACCCGCGGGGCGCGGGCGCGCTGATCGGCATCTTTCTCGGCCTGCTCATCCTCGCGGAGCTCCTGCGGCTCGACGTGCGTCCGAAGGAGGCGACACCGGAGCGCGCGTCAGCCGCGCCTACGCACTGACATCCTCCGGCCGCCCGCTCTCGAGCGACGCGGCCGCCGCGAGCGAGACCGCAAGCGCGAGCCGCGCCTGCGCGCCGGTCCCCTGCTCCGGCGCACGGCCCTGCTCGACGCACTCGACGAAGTACGCGATCTCGGGGCCCCAGGGATCGGTGCTCTCGACGGGGACGGTGACCGGATCGCCGTCGGCGGGATACAGCCGCAGCCCGCGCGGCGCGTCGCTCGGGCCGATGTTGCCGCCGTCCTCGGCCGGGGCGGCGCTGAACCCGTACTCGGCGACGCCACGCTCGCAGAGGACCCGCACGTTGCTCGAGAAGGGATACGACTTCGGCATTGCCATCGAGCCCTCGCCGATTCCCTGCGCGCCGTCGTAGTCGACCGTCGCGACCACGTGGCCGGGATGCGGCGCGCGGGCGTAGACCTTCCGCGGCGTCCCGAGCAGCCAGTTCATCTGGTCGAAGTCATGCACGAGCAGGTCGACCGGCACGCCGCCCGACTGCGCCGGATCGGCCATCCATTGGTTCCAGTCCGCCGGCGGCGAGAGCCGGAACGTCGAGACGGCGAGCGGCCGCCCCAGTTCACCGCCCGCGATTCGACGCCGCAGCTCGACGTACTCCGGCCAGAAGCGGAGGACGAGGCCGACCATGAAGAAGCGGTCGCTCTTCTCCGCGGCCGCGACGATCGCGTCCGCATCCTCGAGCGTCAGCGCGATCGGCTTCTCGAGGAAGACGTGCTTGCCGGCGGCGAGTGCTGCCTCCGTCGTCTGGCGGTGCAGCCCGGTCGGCAGGCAGACGTCGACGACGTCGATCTCGGGATCGCGGATCGCCGCGTCGAGATCGGGATTCAGCTCTGCGCCGAGCGACTCGGCCACGGCCGCCGCCCGGGTGCTCGGCCGCGAACCGACCGTCTTCACCCGGACGCGGTCGCCGAGCGCCTTGTAGTTCGCGGCATGCGAGGCGCCCATGAACCCGCCCCCGAGAATCGCGACGGTGATCATTCGCGCGGCTGGCGGAAGCGGTCGTACCGCGGCGCGATCCGGTCGTGCAGCTTCTCCATGTCGCGCACGAGGTTGACGACGGAGGTCGCACCCCACTGCAGGAACTGCTCGCCCTTCTCGACCGTCGACTCGCTCGGATTGCCCCAGACGCCGCCGCCCTCCTCGAGCAGCGCCCAGAACGACCCGGGCGTCGAGAGGAAGACGGGGTCGAGGAGGGCGAGCGGATGGTTGGCGAACCCCTCGAACTCCGGCACGAAGTCGCGGACGCGTTCCATGTCGACGAGCCCCTCGTCGATCGCGAGCACCGCGGAGGTCTCGCCGACGTTGGCGTGCAGGCCCGCGCTGCCGGACAGGTACGCCTCGGCCTCCTCCGGCTTCAGCCCCTGCCAGTACGGGAACGGGTAGACGCGGACGCCCTGCGGGAGCTCGTCGAACATCTGCGCGGCCGCGTACTGCATCGCCCACGAGTTGACGTAGTGGCCGTTGACGAGCGCGATCCGCTCGAAGCCCGCCTCCGCGAGCGTGACGCAGATGTCGCGCAGCAGCGAGACGAACGTCTCGAGCCGGACGTAGACGATCCCGCTCGCGCCGCGGTGGTCCGGCGCGAGCCCGAACGGCACCGGCGGGCCGACGAGCGCGTCGAGCTCCTCGGCCGCGCGCTTGCACACCTCCAGCGGGATGTACACATCGGTCCAGAGCGGCCCGTGGTCGCCGTGATCCTCCGTCGAGCCGACGGGGACGAGCACCATGCGTCCACCGCCCTCCATGTACTCGCGCACCTGGAGGTTCGTCATCTCGGGCATGTAGCGCTTCATTGCAGCCCCAGTCCGCGCAGGTGCTCGTATGACCGCTTCATCGCCGCGTTGACCTCGGCGAGCGGCGGCCACGGCTCGCCCGAGAACTCGAGCTCGACCGAGTACGGGCCCTTGTAGCCGCTCGCCTCGCGGATCCGCAGCACCTCGGCGAAGTCGACGACGCCGCTGCCGATCGCGCCGAAGTCCCAGTTGCCCTTGCCGCCGGTGGTGTCCTTCAAGTGGACGTGGACGATCTCGTCGACGACCTTCGGGATGTCCTCGACGGCGCTGTCGCCCGAGTAGTAGACGACGTTCGCCGTGTCGTAGTTGATCTTCACGTTGTCGCGGCCGATCTTCTCGAGCAGCGGGAGCGTCACCGCGCCCGAGGCCATGATGTCGCCGTGGATCTCGAGGCCGATCACGACGCCCGCCTTCTCCGCCTCGTCCGCGAGCGCGTTGATGTTCCCGAGGAACGCGGCCTCGTTCTCGTCCGCCGACTGGTGTCCGCCGACGGCCGTGTTGACGATCGGGATGCCGTACTCGCCGGCCCAGCGGACGCCCTTGATCCCGTGCTCGAGCCCGTCGGACGTCGTCAGGTCCGAGTGCGCCGAGAGGCTGACGGGACTCAGGCCGTAGCCGTCCAGCTTGCGTCGCAGCTCTCCCTTGTCCGCGTCGAGGTCGACGTGCTCCGTCCAGCCCGGCACGGCCGACAGCTCGACGTTCGTGAAGCCCGCGGCGGCGATTCCCTCGAGGGCCTCGTCGTGCGAGTAGGTGTGATACGTGTTCGTGTGACCCGCGAGGGAGTTCGTCATCGCCGCCTCCAGAGGGAAGGCGTGGGACGCCCGCGACGGACGCCCCACGCCGGTCGACTACATCGTGAAGCTCGGATCGACCTTCGTCGCCGCGAACTGGCTGTTCAGCTTGAACGCCTTTGCGTCCGCGCGTGCCTTTGCCCGGTTCGCCTTCCTGTTGGCCGGTCCCTGGAGCGCGTTCGTGATGACGTCGCTCGTCGAGAGCAGCTTCTTCGTCTGACCGAGGTCGTGGATGACCTTCAGGTAGTTCGCCCAGCCGGCCTGGTAGTTGTAGCCCCAGCCCTGGCCCGCGCGATGGCTTGTGCCGTACGCGTGCGCGAGCTCGAGCATCGAGTCGAGCGCGAGCTGCGGCTTGAGCGTCTTGCGCAGATCGGGGAGCGAGCCGTACGTGATCTGCGCCGCCGCCCGCGGGTTCGCCTTCGTGAACTCGAGACCCATGACGACGCCTTGCAGGAACCGCGTGTAGAGATCCCGCTTCTTCGCGTCGTTCAGGTCGGCCGCCCGCACCGAGTAGACGTTCGATGGCTGCTTCGACCAGGTCGAGCCGATTAGGTACTTCAGCTTCAGGCCCTGGCCGGCGAGCTGGTGGCGGAGACCCTCCCAGGCGAGCGCCGCGTCGGCCTTGCCGGTCGCCGCCGCCTGCGTCCACTGCGCGCCGGAGGTCACGTACTTGACCGACTTCGGGTCGATGCCGAGCTCGACGAGCATCGGGTCGACGATCACCTGCCAGCCGGAGCTGCCGAGCGAGATCGTCTTGCCCGCGAGATCCTTCGGGGACGTGATCGGGCTGTCGACCGGCAGCGCGAAGTCGAAGACCTGGCCCGAGATCACGTCCCAGACCGACTTGACCGGGATGCCGCCGTCGATCGACGCGGTGAGGACGCCCGGCGACGGGTAGCCCATGTCGGCGCGGTTCTGCGCGACGAACTTCGTCGACGCGAGCGCGTCCGAGACCGAGCCCGCGATCAGCTGCGCATTGATCCCGAGCTGCTTGAAGTAGCCCATCTTGATGGGAACCCAGAGGTTGAAGTCGTCCATGACCTGCAGCGTTCCGCGCGGCGAGATCCAGCGGACCGTCTGCAGTCCTGCGGCCGAGCGGCCGAATGCGCTGCCGGCGTTCAGCAGCGAGCCGGCGGACAGGAGCGTCGCCCCTGCTGCACCGCGTTTCACAAGCTCGCGGCGCGAGATCGTGCTTTCCTGCATCCCTCCTCCTTTGATTTCCGAAGGCGCCGCTTGTCGGCGCCGACGTCAGGATGCGCAGGCCCTGCCTGCGCATCCGTCTGAAATGATCGGTCGACACGCCGAGATAGCGACGCACGCACTAGGCCTCCCAGCTCGCCCAGCGCTTGCCGACGAAGTAGAACAGGACGTAGATGCTGACCCCGAGCGCCGCGATGATCAGGATCACGGCGCCGAACTCGTCCATCCGGGCGAGCGACGAGTAGTAGACGAGGCGCTCGCCGAGCCCGCCGGACTCGCTCGCTGCGACCATCTCGCCGCCGACGGCGGTGAGCAGGCCGAAGATCGAGCCGACCATGAAGCCGACGATGATCATCGGCAGGGCGAGCGGGAACCGGATCTTGCGAAAGATCTGGAACGTCGACGCGCCGTACGAGCGGGCGAGCGCGATCTTCGCGAGGTCGGTGCGGCGGAAGCCGGTTGCGGAGTTGATCATCACCATCGGTCCCGCCGCGAGCGCGACCGCGATGATCAGCGGCCACGAGCCGAAGCCCATCTTCAGCCGCAGGAAGGGGACGAACGCGATCATCGGCGTCGTCACCATGATCAGGACATACGGCGCGATCACCTTCTCGGCGAACGGCTTCTGCGTGATCAGCGCCGCGAGCAGGAGCCCGACCGCCGAGCCGATCGCGTAGCCGGCGAGGAACTCGTACATCGTCACCCAGAGGTGGTGCGCGTAGACGGCCGTGAACTCGTTCGCGAGCGTGCGGACGACGGCGATCGGCTTCGGGAAGACGTACGTCGGCGTGTTCGTCCAGCGGAGGATGAGCTCGAGCCCGAAGAAGACGAGGGCGAAGAGGGCGATGATCGAGCCGACCTCCATCGTGCTCCTGGCGCCGCGGATCGAGGTCAGGCCGGTCCAGTCGATCGGGCCGTGGTCGGCGGTCGTGCGCTTCTCGAAGCTCGGAATCTCGTCCCGCAGCTCGCTCACTCGACCTCCAGCAGGTCACGCCCACCGGTCTCGACGACGCGCTTCATGTCCTGCACGAGCTCGATGAAGCCGGACTCGAACATCATCTCGACCGTGCGCGGGCGGGGCAGGTCGATCTCGTACACGCGGGCTAGGCGGCCGGGCCGCGGCGTCATCACGACGACGCGGTCGGCGAGGAAGATCGCCTCCGAGATGTTGTGCGTGACGAAGACGATCGTCTGGCCGCTCTCGCTCCAGAGGCGCATGAGCAGCAGGTTCATCTCGTCGCGCGTGAACGCGTCGAGGGCGCCGAACGGCTCGTCCATCAGCAGCACGCCCGGGTTCTGCGCGAGCGCGCGGACGATCGACGCACGCTGCTGCATGCCGCCGGAGAGCTCGCGCGGCATCGAGCCGACGAAGTCACGGAGACCCGTCTCGCCGAGCAGCGAGTCGATGCGCTGCCCGTCGACCGGCCGCTTCTTGATCTCGAACGGGAACTCGATGTTCTGCCGGAGGTTGCGCCACGGCAGGAGGTTCGCGTCCTGGAAGATCATGCCGATCTCCTTCGGACGCGGACCGACGACCGGCGTGCCGTCGAGCAGGATGCGTCCGCTGCTCAGCGCGTGCAGTCCCGACAGCGCCCACAGCAGCGTCGTCTTGCCGCAGCCGCTCGGCCCAAGGATGCAGACGAGCTCTCCCTCATGGACGTCGAGCGAGAAGTCCTCGAGCGCGTGCACCGCGCCGCTTTTCGTCGCGTAGATCTTGCTTGCGCCCTCGATGCGGAGCTTCGGCTCCAACTAGAACCACCCCTCCTCGTCCGGATTGCCGTACTGCATCAACTCGACCACGGCACCGTCAACTTCGACGAACGCGACGCGGAGAAAGTTGTCGCCGCGGCCGGTCGGGTCGAACGGCTCTGCGAGGACGTTGTGGCCTTCGATCGCGCTCTCGACGTCGTCGACCCGGTAGGCGACGTGCGGCTGTTCACGCAGGAGGCCGGTCACCGGGCTGTCCGGCTCGAACCGGAGCCACTCGACGTGGCAGGAGCTCGCGCGCGGGCTCGTCACCCAGACGCGCGTCGCCTCGACGAACGTCTCGCCGTCCTTCGTCTCGTTCGTGACGAGGCCTATGTGGTCGAACTTCGAGCGGTCGATGGTCAGGAGAGGTTTCTATCATTGTCCGATCCAAGGCCGCAATCGGTTGCGGCAATCGGTTGCACTGGTCCAGAATGGCCACGGCATGGCGATCGACTCCGAGCTCCGGCTTGCGCGCGAGGGTGGAACACCCGCCCGGACCGGGCCGGAGCGGCCGATGTTCCCCGGGGGCATGGAGGTCGGCGACGAGGAGCTCGCGGCGCTCGAGCGGGTGATCCGCAGCCGCAACCTCTTCCGCTATTACGGCGTCGGCGACGGGCCGCAGGAGGTGTCCGCCTTCGAGGAGGAGCTTGCCGCGTTCATGGGCTCGGCGCATGCTCTGTGTGTCAACGCGGGCTCGTCGGCCCTGATCTGCGGGCTGATCGGCGCGGGGGTCGGTCGCGGCGACGAGGTGATCGTCCCCGCGTACACATGGAACGCGACGGCGAACGCCGTCCTTGCCACGGGCGCGCTGCCGGTGCTCGCGGACGTCGACGACTCGCTGACGATCGATCCCGAGGACGTCGAGCGGAAGCTGACCCCGCGGACGAGGGCGCTGCTGTCGGTGCACATGCGCGGCAACGCGGCGAACATGCGGCCGCTCGTGGACCTGGCGAGCGAGCGCGGGCTGGCGCTGGTCGAGGACGTCTGCCAGGCCGCGGGAGCCTCGTTCGAGGGCCGGCGGCTCGGCACCTTCGGCGATGTGGGCGCGTTCAGCCTCCAGTTCAACAAGATCATCACGACCGGCGAGGGCGGCGCGATGATCACGGACCGCCGCGACGTCTACGAGACCGCGATCGAGGTGCACGACTGCGCGGGGCCGGTGCGCTTCGGCGGGCAGCCGCCGAGCTTCCCGGGCTGGAACTTCCGCGCGTCGGAGCTCACCGGCGCGGTCGCTCGCGTCCAGCTGACGCGGCTCGACGGGCTGCTCGAGCGGATGCGCGCGAACCACGCGCGGCTCGCGGCGGCCGTGGAGCAGCTCCCGGGTCTGATTCTCCGCCGCTCGAACGACGTGGCCGGCGATGCCGGCGTCGCGCTGATCGCGTATGCGGAGACGGCGGCGCTCGCCGCCGACGCAGCCGACGCGCTCCGAGCCGAGGGGGTGCCGGCCGTGCAGATGTACTCGCCGGACGTCGTCGACATGCACTTCTATCCGTTCTGGCGACCCGTGCTCGACGCGCTCACGGCGGCCGGGATGCCGGCGCCGGAGTGTCCACGCACGCTCGACCTCGTCGGCCGCGCCGTCCACGTCGACGTGCCGCCGCAACTCGACGAGCGCGACGTCGAGGAGTACGAGCTCGCGCTGCGAAAGGTGGCCCTCGGGGTGCTCGTGTGACGCTGCGCGTCGGCGTCGTCGGCGGCGGCCTCGTCGCCCAGGCGATGCACCTCCACTACCTGGCAGCGAAACCTGATCGGTTCGCGCTCGCGGCGCTCGCCGAGCCGAGCGGGACGGTTCGCGAGGCGCTCGGCGCCCGCTATGGGATCCGCGGTGTCCACGCCGACTACCGCGGGATGCTCGACGCGGGCGGACTCGACGCGCTCGTCGTCTGCTCGCCGGCCGCCACGCACGCAGAGGTCGTCCTCGATGCGCTCGATGCAGGGCTCGACGTCTTCGTCGAGAAGCCGATGTGCATCACGCTCCGCGGCGCCGACGCGATCGTGGCTGCCCGCGACCGCACCGGCCGCGTCGTTCAGGTCGGGACGATGAAGCGCTACGACCCTGCGTACGAGCGGATGCTCGGCGAGCTGCCGGAGTCCGCGGAGACGCTGCGCTATGTCAGCGTCGTCGTCAACGACCCGGAGTTCGAGCCGTTCTTCGGGCCGGGCGAGATCGTCCGCGGCTCGGACGTCCCGCGCGATCTGATCGAGGCGACGATCCGCAGCGAGGCCGAGCAGGTCGAGGAGGCCGTCGGCGCCGGCGATCCGGAATCCGTGCGGGCATTCTCGGAGAGCTACCTCGGGAGCATGATCCACGACCTCAACGTCGTGCACGGGCTGCTGGAGCGGATGGGCGAGCCGCTGCCCGCGGAGGTCGTCGACGGGGCGTGGTGGAACGAGGGGCGCGCGGTGGCCGGCGCGCTCCGGCTCGCGAACGGCTCGCGCTGGGACAGCGCCTGGATCCAGCTGCTCGCGACGCACGACTACCAGGAGACGATCGCGCTCTTCTTCGACGAGTCGGTGCGCTCGCTGCACTTCCCGTCGCCGTGGCAGAAGCAACGGCCGACCCTGTACCGGCGGGCGGAGCGGCGCGACGGCACGAACGCGGCGCAGGAGTGGACGGCGTTCGAGGAGGCGTTCTCCCGCGAGCTCGACCACTTTCATGCCTGTGTCACGGCCGGCGTTCCGTGCCGCACGCCGCCGGAGCAGGCGCGGCTCGACATAGAGGTGCTGACGCAGATGTTCCTCGCGGCACGCGCGTGACGCGGGCCGCGATCGTCGGCACCGGCTACGTCGCCCGCGTGCACGCGTACGCGCTGCGCGAGCTCGGCGTGCCTGTCGTCGCCGTGTGCGGCCGTTCGACGAAGGAGGAGTTCGCGCTGGAGGTCGGCGGGGCGCCGTACGACCACCTCGCGCGGCTGCTCGACTCGGAGCAGATCGACGTCGTGCATGTGTGCACGCCGAACGCCGTCCACGCGGAGCAGGCGTTGCTCGCGCTGGGGCGCGGCGTTCACGTCGTGTGCGAGAAGCCGCTCGCGGTCTCGACTGCGGAGGCGCGGGAGATGGTCGCGGCGGCCGAGGGCCTCGTCAACGCCACGTGCTACCACACGCGCTTCTACCCGCTCGTGCGGCGAATGCAGCAGGAGATCGCGACGATCGGCAGCGTGACCGCCGTCCACGGGCGGTACGCCTGCGACGACCTGATCGTTATGCCCGGCGGCTGGCGCGTCGATCCGGCCGCCGCCGGCCCGAGCTACGTCGTCGGCGATCTCGGCACGCACTGGCTCGACGCCGCGGAGCACGTGACGGGCCTGCGTGTCGAGGAGGTGCTGGCCGAGTTCCGAGGCGAGCCGCTGGAGCACACGGCCGCGCTGTCGCTCCGCTTCGACAACGGCGCCGTGGGCTCGTGCCTGTTGTCAGCCGGCGCAGCCGGCCGAAAGAACCAGCTGCTGCTCGAGATCGAAGGAGAGCGGGGCGGCTTCACGTGGGACCAGGAGGAGCCGAACGTCCTGCTGCACCGCTCGGCCGAGCCGACGCGGATCGTCATGAAGGACGCCGGCGTCCTGGCGCGCTACCCGGCCGGCCATGCAGAAGGCTACGGCGATGCCTTCCGCAACCTCTTCGCCGAGGTGTATCGCGCAGTGCGCGGCGAGCCGCACGATCCCTTCCCGACCTTCGCCGACGGCGCGCGCGGCGTCGCCCTCGTCGAGGCGGCCGTCAGCAGCGCGCGCGAAACACGCTGGGTCGAAGTCCCATAGCCATGTCCGTCGCAGCCAAGACCCGGGACCTCCCCCGGTCCAGGTCCCCGGTCGTGGCCGCCGGAGACATGGAGGCGGTGCCGAGTTGCCGCGACGCGTGCGGGACGACGCGAAACCTCCCCGACAATCCGGCCAGGTCCCGGGACCTGGACCGGGGTAGGTCCCGGGTCGTGGCCGTTGGAGACGGGCGCGGTGGTTCTATGAGCGCGCGCCGGCGGCGCCGTGTCGTAGTCTCCTCGCTCGCCTGATCGCGGTCGGGAGAACAAACGCGATGCCGATCAGCAGGATCGACGCGCCGAGGAGCAGCGACGCGAGGGCATTGACCTCCGGCGTGATCCCGAACTTGACCTGCGTGTAGATGTAGATCGGCAGCGTGTTCTGCGCACCGATCAGGAACAGCGTGATGATGAACTCGTCGAGCGAGAGCGTGAACGCGAACAGCGCGCCCGCGAACACCGCCGGCATGATCAGCGGCAGCACGACGTGCCGCAGCCGCCGGAACGTGTTCGCACCGAGGTCGCTCGCAGCCCTCTCCAGTGCCGGGTCGAACCCCTGCAGCCGCGCCGCCACGAGCAGCATCACGAACGGCGTCGTGTAGACGCTCTGCCCGATCACGGCGGTCTGCGGCGACAGCTGCCAGTGGAACACGCTCGTGAACAGGACGAGCAGGCTGATCCCGATCAGCAGTCCGGGGATCATGATCGGCAGCGTCATCCCGATCCGGATCCCGCTCCGGAACGGCAGCCGCGAGCGGACGAGCGGGAACGCGGCCGCGGTCCCCACGACGGTGCTGATCAGCGTCACCTCCGCCGAGACCTTCAGCGTCGTCGTCAACGCGTCGCGGATCTGGTAGTCGCCGAACACCTGCCCGTACCACTTCGTCGTCCAGCCGGTGAACGGGAACGTGCCGTAGCGGTTCGCGTTGAAGCTGAACGCGACGAGCAGCACGACCGGTGCGAAGAGGAAGACGTAGACGAGCACCGCCCAGCCTCCGAGCAGCCCACGCATCAGCCCCGCCCGCGGCGAGACGACTTCAGCGTCCCGAGGCATACGGATCCTTGATCTCGAGCGAGCGGCGGAAGACGACGAGCAGGACGACGATCAGCGCCGCGATCAGCAGCGACGCGGCGGCGCCGCGCGTGTACTCGGCGCCGGAGAAGAAGTTGACGATCAGATTCCCGATCATGATCCCGCGCGTGCCGCCGACGAGCTGCGGCGCGAGGTACTCGCCGAGGATCGGGATGAAGACGAAGATCACCGCCGTCGTGATCCCCGGCCTGATCTGCGGCAGCAGGATCTTCCGCATCGCAGTCGCCGGCCGCGCGCCGAGATCCATCGCCGCCTTGAACTGATCCCAGTCGAAGCGCTCGAGCGAGGCGTACAGCGTCAGCGCGGCGAACGGGAAATAGAGATACACGAGCACGAGCACGACCGCCGGCCGGTCGTAGAGGAAGAAGGAGACCGGACTGCTCGTGACGTGCGTCCACTGCAGGAAGCGGTTGATCGCGCCCGACGGGCCGAGGATGTTCAGCCACGAGTAGACGCGCAGGAGGTAGCTCGTCCAGAACGGGAGGATCACGAGCACGAGGAGCGTCCGCTGCAGGCGCCTCGGCACGTGGCGGACGAGCCAGTACGCGAAGGGAAACGCCACCGCGATCGTTAGCGCGGTCGAGAGCACCGCGACCCAGACCGTCGCCCACATCGTGCGGACGTAGGTCGGGACGCTGAAGAAGTAGCGGTAGTTGTCGATCGTCCACTCGTGGACGACGTTGTAGTCGCGCACCTTCCAGAAGCTGTACGCGACGACGATGCTGAGCGGGACGGCGAAGAAGGCGCCGTAGAGGATCAGCGCCGGCGCGAACCCGAGGTACTCGCCGACCGCGAAGCGGCGCGCGCCCACCCGTCCGCCTGCCGGGCGGGTGGGTGCGGTCGCTTCCGGTACGACGCCCAAGTGCTACGCCCCCAGCGCCTCGTTGAATGCGTCGACGTATGCCTGCTCGTTGCCGGCCGGGCCCTTGATCGTCATCTTCAGGGCCTTCTGCGGCTGGTTGTAGAGCAGCCGCTTCGCGCGGTCGCCGTGGCCCTGGTTGACGAGCATCTTCCAGGCCTTCTCGTTGAAGAGCGGGCGGCCGTTCGTGAGGAAGTTCTGGGCGATCCAGGGCGCCTGCTCCGTCGTGTTGATGAACTTCTCGAACACGGCCTTGTTCTTCGACGCCTTCACCATCTGCTCGGAGTCGATGAAGCCGATCGTGCCTTCCTTCGGGTAGGCCGTCTTGATCACCGGGCCGCCCGCGTCCTTGACGCGGTCGTCGGTGCCGAGGTTCGTGATCCCGATCCATGCCGACCCGTCCGCCAGCGCACGCACGACCTCGTTGTTCTGCGAGGCGAGCTTGAGGACGTTCGGCTTGAACGCCTTGAGGAAGTCCTTCGCCTTCGAGATCTCGGCCGTGGTCATCGAGTACGGCTTCTTAGCGCCGGTCGCGCGCGCGGCGATCGCCATGACGTCCGTCGGGATGTTCTCCAGCGAGATCTTGCCCTGGTATTTCTTGTCGAGCAGGGCGTGCCACGAGTCGGGCTTCGTCGTGACGTACTTCGGGTTGTAGTAGATCTGAACGGTCGACCACGAGAACGGGTAGCCCATGTAGTTCGACCCGTCCTGCCAGAACGGGAACGAGCGGGCGATCGAGAAGAGCTGCTTCGACACCGGCAACGCCGACAGGTCGAAGGACTCGGTGAGCCCGTCCTTGTGGTATTTCGGCACCCAGAGCGCGTCGCCGGAGACGATGTCGAACTGGCTGCCCGTGCGCTTGATCTTCAGATAGGCGTCCGCGTTGTCGCTGAACAGCGTCGGCCGGCCCTGGATCCCGATCGACTTCGCGACGGCCTTCAACTGGTCGTTCGCGTAGTGATCCGACCAGGTCAGCCAGTTGAGAGTCGTGCTCTCGGCGCGGGCGAGTCCGGCGAACGCCGGCCGGGCTGCGACGAGCCCGAGGGCTCCCGCTCCGCCGGCTTTCAGCAGGTCGCCGCGGGTGATGCCGCGTTCGTAGATGCTCACGTTTCCTCCTGTGGGGAATGCGATTCCGGAAGCAGCACTGCGTCGTCAGGCTCCCACCAAAGGGTCACCTCCTGGTCGGGTTTCAGGTCTCGCTCGCCGGCCTGGTCGCGGCCGAACAGGGATGCGAGCACCGGCGCGTCGACGCCCTCGCACGCGACGGCGACGCGCGTCTGGTTGCCGAGGAACGACGTCTGCAGGATGCGGCCGCGCAGGCCGTCGCGCGGCTCGGTCGAGATCCGAACGGATTCGGGCCGGATCATCAGCACCGAGCCGTTCGAGGAGCCGCCCTCGAGGAAGTTGGACTCGCCGATGAAGTCGGCGACGAACCTCGAGCGCGGCCGGTTGTAGATCTCGCCCGGCAGGCCCACCTGCTCCACCCGACCCTCGTTCATGACGGCGATCCGGGTGGCCATCGCCATCGCCTCCTCCTGGTCGTGCGTCACGTAGACGAAGGTCGTGCCGACGTCGCGGTGGATCTGCGCGAGCTCGACCTGGAGCCGCTTGCGCAGCTTGAGGTCGAGCGCGCCGAGCGGCTCGTCGAGGAGGAGCACCGCGGGCCGGTTGACGAGTGCGCGCGCGACGGCGACCCGCTGCTGCTGGCCGCCGGAGAGCTGGCCGGGAAGCCGATCGCCGTGCTGGTCGAGGCCGACGAGCGCGAGCGCCTCGCCGATGCGCGACCCGGCCTCCTGCTTGGGGACGCGCGCCATCTTCAGGCCGAAGGCGACGTTGTCGCGGACGTTCATGTGCGGGAACAGCGCGTAGGACTGGAAGACGGTGTTCACGGGCCGGCGGTGCGGCGGCAGCCGGTCGACGCGCGCCTCCCTGATCAGGATCTCGCCCGTCGTCGGGGCGACGAAGCCGCCGATCAGGTTCAGCGTGGTGGTCTTGCCGCAGCCGGACGGGCCGAGCAGGCAGAAGAACTCGCCCTCGGCGATCTCGAGGTCGATCTCCGTCAGCGCCTGCTGCGCGCCGTAGCGCTTGCTGACTCCGCGGAGCGAGATTGCCGCGGCGGTCATCGCTCCTCCTCGCAGCCGCAGGAGCGGCGCCGGATCAACGTCACGGGAACGCGAACGTCCCTGCGCGGGGCGTCCTCGTCCTCCATCGCGCCGACGAGCAGCGTGGCGGCGGCGCGGCCGACCTCGGCGGGGTCGTAGCCGACTGCGGTCAGCGACGGCTCGAGCAGTGCGCCGAAGTACGGGTCGTCGAAGGTCACGAGGGCGAGTTCGTCGGGGAGCCGCACGCCGAGCTCGCGGCACGCGGCGAGGCAGCCGAGCGCGAGCTCGGCGCTCGACGCGACGATCGCGGTCGGCGGCCGTTCGAGGGCGAGGAGCGCGCCTGTCTGCTCGGCGCCCGAGTCCAGCGTCCACGGCCCGGTGCGGATCAGCTCCGGCGCCGGGCGGGCGGCGGCAACGAACGCGTCCAGGCGCTCGCTTCCCGACGTCTCCTGCCGTGGTCCGGCGAGAAGGGCGATGCGAGTATGGCCGTGGCCGCGGAGGTGCTCGACGAGCATCTCGATCCCGGCGGCGTTCTCGAGCGTCACCGTGCCGGCGCCCGCACCGTCGAGCACGCTGTCGAGGAAGACGCACGGCGTCTCGGCGTCGACGACGTCTGCGAAGGCGGCCGGGCCGACGCCGGCGGTCGCGACGAGCAGGCCGTCGACCTGGTGGTTGACGAGCGTCCGGAGCGCAGCGACCTCCCCCTCGACGCTCTGCTCGGAGTCCATCAGCATCACGCGGTAGCCCGCGGACTCGAGCACGGACTGCGCGCCCTTGAGCGAGGCGGCGTAGAACGGGCTCGCGATGTCGGGGACGACGTAGCCGACGGTGGTCGTGCGGCGGGTGCGCAGCGACCGGGCAAGGGGCGACGGCTGGAACCCGAGCCGCTCGGCGGCCTCGATCACCGCGGCGCGCGTGGACGCGGAGAGCTCACCCCGGCCGTTGAGCGCGCGCGAGGCGGTCGAGGCCGAGACACCGGCCGTGGCGGCGACGTCGGCGAGGGTCGCAGGCCGCCGCCGGCGGCCGACCTGATCCGTCGTCAATCGATTGCGCAAGCGATTGCTGACGCTGACATACTCGATTCCGGCGTGTCAAGCGCTCCCGAGATCCGCCTCGGCGTGGCCGGACTCGGCGGCATGGGGATGGTGCATGCGGGCAACGCCCGGGCGCTTCCGGGGGCGCGGCTGGTGGCGGTCGCGGCGGCCCGGGAAGGGCGCGCGGAGGAGGTCGGCGCCGAGCTCGGCATCGACGCTTGCTCCTACGACGAGCTGTTCGGCCGGAACGACGTGGACGCGGTCGTCGTCGCGGCCCGTTCGGTCGACCATGCGGAGGTCGCGACCTCCGTGCTGGAGGCGGGGAAGCACCTGTTCCTCGAGAAGCCCGGGGCGACGACGCTCGCCGGCCACGAGCGCTTGCGTGCGGCGGCGCGTCCGGGGCTCGTCGTCCAGCCCGGTTACCAGCGGCGCTTCGACGAGGGCTACGCCGAGGCGCGGCGACTCGTCGAGGAGGGCGCGATCGGCGAGCCGCTCGTCGTCCTCGCGACGAGCCGCGACATGGACTGGCCCGAGGTCGAGCTGCCGTCGGACACCGGCGGGTTCCTCCTCGACATGGCCGTCCACGACTACGACGTGGCGTGCTGGTTCCTCGGCGGCGAGCCGGTCGAGGTGACGGCGGTGCGGCAGGCGCGCGTCTATCCCGAGCTGGAAGCGCTCGGCGACCTCGACAACGCGCTCGTGACGATCCGCTTCGCCAACGGCGGCATGGCGGTCACGCACGTGTCGCGCACGTGCGCGTACGGGCACGACGTCCGCTGCGAGATCGTCGGCAGCGAGGGCTCGGTCTTCGTCGGCGAGACGGGCGCCGGGCTCGTCACAGCCGCCGAGCGCCCACGCTACCCGCAGGACTTCCGCGAACGATTCGCCGACGCCTACCGCGAAGAGCTCGCGGCGTTCGTCGCCGCGTGCCGCGGCGAACCGCAGCGCGGCGCGAGCATCGAGGACGACCGTCGCGCGGTGGCGATCGGAATCGCCGCCCGTGCAAGTGCCGTCGCCGGCGAGCCGCGCGCGGTGGGCCGCGACTGGCCCTGGTCCTAGCGGCCCCGCCTGGGGTCAAGTCTTGCAATGACGGACGGGGTTGCAACGCAAGACCTGACCTCGGCCTTGGCTTGTCGGGACTAGAGGCCCGCGACTTCGGTGAGCCAGCGGCGGTTGCGGGCCTGCGCTGCCGCGGCGACTGACGCATCCTCGTCGGCGGCCGGGATCAGGTCCTGCTCGACGACGAGCCAGCCGTCGTAGCCGATCTTCTCGAGCTCCGCGAAGAACGCTGGTAGATCGACGTCGCCGGTACCGAGCTCGCAGAAGACCCGGCGGCGCCATGCTTCCTCCATCCCCGCGCGGTCCGCGATCACCGATTCGAGGATCGAGAACTTGACGTCCTTCACGTGCACGTGGTCGATTCGGTCCGACCAGTCGCGGAGGGCCTGCACCGGATCTCCGCCGCCCAGCGCGAGATGGCCCGTGTCCAGCAGCAGCCCGACGTCCGTCAGCTCGAGCATCCGCTCGATCTCCCACGGCGCCTCGACGTACGTCGCGGTGTGGTGGTGGAACGTCGGCCGGAAGCCGCGGGCCCGCGCCTGCTCCGCCGCTCGGGCGACGCCGTCGGCAAAGCGGCGCCAGCGGGCGTCGTCGAGGCCGACGGAACGATCCTTCGCCGCGGCGCCCGGCCGGGCGGCGCGCGCCGCCGAGCCCGCGTCGGCGAAGATCGGCCGCGCGTCCGCTGCGCCCGCAGCCTCGAACAGGTCGAGCGTCCCATTCATCGCCTGCAGATCCTCATCGAGCGCATCCGGCTCGCTGAAGCGAATCGGGATGTAGCCGCCGGCGAGCGCGAGGCCGCGGCTCTCGAGCCGCCCGCGCAGCTGCGTCCGGTCGCCGAGGTAGCCGGGCGGCCCGAGCTCCGTTCCCTCGTAGCCGGCGTCCGCGATGGCGTCGAGAACCTCCGACGCTTCCGGGACATTCGGAAGGACGCCGACCGTTATCTCGAAGGCGCCGTAGCTACAGGGCGCGTTGCCGACGCGGACGGCCACGGGCGCCGATCATACGCGGACGACGTCGCACAGCAGCGCCTTGAAAACGGGGAAGCCGGAGATCGGGTCGAAGTTCCCCTCGTCCGTCAGATCGTTCACGTTCGCGTCGCGCCACGACTTCGAGCCGAGCGGTCCACCGCCGCCCATGTTCGCCTCGACGGCGCCTCGGACGATGTCCTCGCTGAGATGCGCGCGGAAGCGAACGCGCCCTCGCGGGCTGACGACCTCGACGAGATCGCCCTCCGCGATCCCGCGCACCTCGGCGTCGTCGGCGTGCAGGTGGACGAGCGGCTCCGGTTGCAGCCGGACGAGCCCCGGGATGTTGTGGTGCTGCGTTCGGAAGTCGGCCTTGATGCGCGCGCCGGAGTTGAAGACGAGCGGAAACTCCTCGGCGATCTCGGGCGACGCGAGCGGCCCCTCGCTCGGCTCGGTGTAGACGGGCAGCGGCTCGTAGCCGTGCTCGCGGAACCACTCGGACGCGATCTCGAACTTCCCGGTCGGGGTCTCGAAGCCGGGCTCGCCGTCCGCGCGCAGCTCGCCGCTCGCGTACTTGCGGAAGCGCCGCGGCGGCTGCGCCAGCGCCACGACGCCGTCGGGCGCGTCCCGCAGCTCGTCGAGCGTGACGCCCGTGCCCTCGAGCGCGTGCTCGATCATCGCCTCCTCGGTCTGCGGCCAGCGGTCGCCGTAGCCGAGGCGTTCGGCAAGCTCCGCGAAGATCAGGTAGTCGTTGCGCGCCTCGCCGACGGGCTCGATCACGCGGCGGCGCAGCCCGACGTGGCCGTCGTACTCCGTGTACGACTCGATCTCGAACATCGTCGTCGCCGGCAGGATCAAATCCGCGTAGGCCGCGTCGGCGGTCGGGAAGCGGTCGATCACGACGAGGAAGTCGAGGGCGGCGAGCGCTGCGCGCCAGCGCGCCGGATTCGGCCACGCGGTGACGATCGAGCCGCCGCTGACGATCAGGCTGCGCACCGGATACGGCTCCCCCTCGAGGATCGCGCGCGGCAGGAGTGCGGCGTGCGCCTCGTTGCGAACGGCGTAGAAGAGCGGGAACTCCTCCGCCCCGAGCGGCGGCGGGCCCTCGGGCGCCTCGGTCAGCAGCCGGTTGAGCCGGGGGCGATCCGGCGACCTGAACAGCTTCCCGCCGGGCACGTCGACATTGCCGCTGACCGCCTGCAGCGTCAGCGCCGCGCGGATCGCCTGCACGCCGCTGTTCGAATATTCGAGCCCGGTGTACATGAGGATCGAGACGCCGCCCGCGTCGCCGATCGCGCGGGCGAGCTCGCGGATCGTCTCCGCCGGAACCCACGTCAGCTGCTCGACGCGCTCGGGAGTGAACTCGCGGACGTACTCGCGCAGCTCGGCGAAGCCGTGCGTCCACCGCTCGACGAACTCGCGGTCGTAGCGCTCCTCGTCGATCAGCACGTGCAGCATCCCGAGCGCGAGTGCGCCGTCGGAGCCGGGGCGCACGCCGACCCACTCGGCCCGGAGCGCACGCGCCGTCTCCGAGCGGCGATGGTCGATCACGACGACGCGGGCGCCACGGGCCTGCGCCGCCTTCAGCTTCGGCAGGTTGACGGGCGGCGACGCAGTGGCGGGATTCGCGCCCCAGACGAGGATGAGGCCGGCGTTGTCCAGATCCTCGTGCAGCTCGCGCATCGGCGCGCCGAACAGCGAGCGCGGCGCGATCAGTCCGTACGAGACGAAGCAGAGGGAGCCCACGCCACACGCGTTCGGCGAGCCGAGCGGGAAGAGAACCGAGTTCGCGGACGACTCGGCGGTTCCGGTCGGGGCGAACATCTCGTTCAGCCCCAGCTCGAAGTTGCCCCGTCCGCTGTAGATCGCAAGCGCCTCGGGCCCGTGCTCGGCGGCGATCGCGGTCAGCCGCTCGACCATCAGCTCGTACGTGTCGTCCCAGGAGATCCGTTCGTACCGGCCGGAGCCGCGCTCGCCCACCCGGCGCTGCGGATAGAGCAGCCGGTCGGGTGAGTAGACGATCTCGGGAGCCCGCGTCCCACGGGTGCAGACGATTCCGAGCGGATGGCCCTTCAGCGGCTTGAGGAGCGCGATCCGGCCGGCTTCCAGCTCGAGCTCGACGCCGCATCCGGCGGGGCACACGCCGCAGACGCCGAGTGTCATTGTCCTCTCGACGACGCTCATGCCCGCACATTACTTCAGTTTGTATAGCCAGTCCAGAGGAACCCCGCAGGACCGCCCGGGGTAGTAAGGTCACCTCCTCTCGAAAGGACTGCCATGCGCAGGTATCTCGCCGCCGCCGCCGTCCTCGCGACGGCGCTCGCGCTCCCGACTCTCGCGCTCGCGAAGGGCCCGTCGAGCGCGTCGATCACGGGCCCGGGCCTCAACCAGCTGCTCGCCGTGAACGGACAGGGTGAGGGCGGCCTGGGAACGCCGCTCGGCAACCTCGTCGACCTCGGCGGCTTCTTCCCGCAGATGTACGGCCAGTCGCCCGACCCGACGCTCAGGCACCAGCCGAAGAGCACCCTCGGCCCGCGCTACACCGTCACGTACGTCGTGCCGGGGCCGAACAACACGAAGAGCAAGGTCGTCCAGAGCGTCTACCCGTACGCGAAGCCGGTGCCGCTGACGTTCATGAGGCCGGGACAGAGCTTCTGGGGCTCGCGGAGGACGTACGGCGGCTGGTTCCGCTCCACCTTCAGCCTGAAGGACATCCTCGTCAAGGCCGGCCTGCCGGCGACGGCGCCGATCCGCTAGGGCATAGTCGGCTGAGCAGGCGGCGCGGGCATCGCCGTGTACGGCGGGGGCCTGCGCCGCCTCAGCGTCTCGTTCACCATCCGCCGCAGGCGCGCGGCGAGCGCGGACGCGACGCCGCGATCGCCCGTCGCGCCGCAGCCCTCGAGGATGCGCGGCAGCGTCGTCCCGACGGTGTTGCCGCTGAAGCAGTTCCCTGTCCCGGAGCCGGACGCGAGCGCGAGATCCGCGCGCCCGCTGCCGGAGACGACGTTGTTCGCGATCCGGTTGCCGCGGGGCCGCCACGGCGGGCCGGGCTCGGGGACGTTCGGGTTGAAGGTGACGAAGCGCGCCGTCGGAAAGACGGCGATCCCGTATCGCTCGCTCCCGGTGACGCGGTTGTCGTGGAGCGAGTTCTCGTTGCCGCCTGCGATGCCGATCCCGACGCCGACGAAACCCGCAAGGGCGGTGCGGATCGGAACGCGCGCCCGCCCGCTCCCGGTGATCGTATTGCCGAAGATCTCCGTCTTGCCCTGCGGCGGCAGCGCCTCGTTCGCGTACGTGTTTGGGACGATCCCGGCGCCGTTGCGATCCCAGACCGAGTCGCGGATGACGACGCCCGTTGCGTTCGTGCCGGAGTATCCGACCGCCGAGAGCGTCGCCGTCAAGTTCGTGAGCGTCGCGCGGCAGCTCTTGCACTCGCCGACGTAGTACGCGGCGTCGGCCGCGCCCGTGACGTAGTCGTGGTCGAGGATTCCGTCGACCCCGTCCTCGACGTAGATCCCGTAGCCGCGGACGCGCCAGATCGTGAGGTACGACGCGCGGTAGCGGCCGGCGCCCTCCCAGTAGAAGGCGTTCTCGAGGTAGTTGTGCGCCGACATGTTGAGGATCGAGACGCCGTCGGCATGGACGACGATCCCGTTCTTCCGCGTGTCCCGGCCGTCGAGGACGACCTCGTTCCGGTCGACGCCGCGGATCGCGATGTCGTGCTTCTCCGGCGGCACGACGTTCCCGCCGGCGTAGACGCCGCGGTCGAGGACGATCGAGTCGCCCGGCTGCGCGAGGCCGATCGCGAGCTGTACCGTCGCGGCGTCCTGCGGCACGCGGATGTCCGCCGCGGACGCAGGCGCCACTGCGATCGCTGCGACGAGAACGGCCAGCCGCCACATCCTCCCGCAGTACACGCCTCGGCCGCGGTCGGTTCCTTTCACGCGGAGGCCGCGGCGGTCGCGACGTCCTGCGGATAGGTGCGGAGCGCCTTGAAGAGGAAGTACGCACTGGCCGCGAGGGGCACGAGCATGACGACGAACGTCCACTGCAGGCCCGAGCGCCCGCCGCCGAAGACGTAGTCCGAGACGGCGCCGAAGAGGAGCGGTGCGAGCGCCTGCGCCATCGTCCGCAGGAACGTGCGGATGCCCTCGGCGCGGCCCCAGAGGAGCGGCACGACTATGTCGAGTCGCGCGGCATCCAGGGGCGGGTTCTGCGCCGCGAGCGCCGCCGCGGCGAGAGCGATGTACGGCAGGGCTGTCAGCGCGCTGTGCGTGAAGATCGCAGGAATGAAGAGGATCACGGCGATCGTCGCCGCGATCGCACTGACGAGGATCCGCCCGTTCAGATAGCCGCGGTGCAGCAGGAAGTCGCCGAGCGTGCCGCCGACGAGAACGCCGACGACTCCCGCGGCGCCGATCGCGAGCAGCACGAGTGTCGAGAGCACCTGCGCGATCCCGTACTGCTTCGTGACGAACTCGACGCCGAACGTCTGGACGCCTGCGAGGAAGTAGTAGCCGAACGCGCTCGCGAGGATCAGCCCGACGTTCGTCTTCACTCCCAGCACGTAGTGGACCGCTTCCATCAGGCTCATGCGGCGCGGGTCCTTTCTGAGGACGAGCTCGGGATCCGGCTCGATCCCGTGTTCCCGCGCGATTCGTTGTGCGTCCGACGCGTGCGGCTCGTCATCGGCCGCGATCTCGACCGGCGCGGCGCCGGTCTCGGAGAGCAGCGGCTGCGTGCCACCCCGCACCGGCTCGCGCAGCCGGAACACGAACCAGGCGAGCACGAAGGTCGGCAGCGCGAGGATGACGAACGCGGCGCGCCACGAAAGCGCCGAGACGCCGCCGCTGACGGCGAACCCGAACGCCGCGCCGATGAGCTCCCCGGAGATGATGTAGCCGTAGATGCGGCCGCGCTCCGACGGAGCGAACCAGTCGCCGACGAGCGACGCGACGAAGGGGCCCGCAGCGGCGGTGACACCGCCGAGGAACACGCGGGTCAGGAGCAGCTGGTCGAAGGTCGGGACGGTCGCGCTCCAGATCATCGCCGCGCCCCAGAGGACGATCGCGGCGCCGAGCATCCGCGTCCGGTTCACACGGTCCGCCAGGACGCCGAAGGGGATGCTCGCCACCGCCGCCACGAGCGACGTCACGGTCACGAGGAGGCCGACGTCGGTGTTGTTGATGTGGAGCTCGTTTCGAAGCTGCGTCGCCGACGCCCCGACCGTGGCCGCGTCGGCGCTGCTGAGCGCGAGGATCGACGCGAGCAGCAGGATCACGCGCGCCCGTTCGGCGCCGCCGAGCGCGTGCGTGAGCCGGCGGGACCCCGCACGTCCGAGCCGCCCGGCCACCGCGGCCGCGGTCGCGCCCGCTCGCCGCCCCCCGCTCCCGCCGGTCGTCATCCGTTCATCCTGCCGCAGGCGCGACCGGCCGCGGCGTTTCTATCGGACTGCGTGAGGGCACGCGTACGGAAACGTCCGACAACGACGCAAGGAGGTCGAGGTGGCGAGGAAGCGCACGCAGGCGAAGCGCGGCGGCAGCTCCAGGAAGAAGACGGCGACGAGCCGGGCGAAGACGAAGACCGCGGCAAGCCGCAGGAAGACCACGACCGCGAGCCGCAGGAAGACGACCGCCGCGCGGCGCAAGACGACGACCGCTGCTAGCCGCAGCAGGGCGAAGAAGACGACGACCGGCCGCTCCAAGACGAAGACGGCGAGCAGGTCGAAGACCTCCGCCCGCTCGAAGACGAAGACCGCGAGCCGCTCGAGGAAGACGGCCGCGGCCCGCAGCGCGCGCCGAGCCCCGGCACGCCGGCCGAGCAAGACCCTCGGCTCGCTCGACGACGTGCTGAAGGACCAGCTGGCGGACCTCTACAGCGCCGAGAGGCAGCTCGTCGACGCGCTGCCCAAGGTCGCGCGCGCGGCGACCCACCCCCGCCTGCGCGAGGCGGTCGAGCAGCATCTCGAAGAGACGAGGGGACATGCCCGGCGGCTCGAGGAGATCTTTCGCGGGCGAGGGATGAGTCCGCCCTCCGAGCACTGCAAGGGGATGGAGGGCCTGATCGAGGAGGGCGAGGAGGTCGTCTCCGCCTCCGGCGACCCCGCCGCGAAGGACGCCGCCCTGATCGCGGCCGCGCAGCGGGTCGAGCACTACGAGATGGCCGGCTACGGGACCGCCCGCACGCTGGCCGACGAGCTCGGCCTCGACGACGCGAAGGGCCTGCTCCAGGAGACGCTGGACGAGGAGGCCAAGGCCGACGAGCTGCTGACGCAGATCGCGACCGGAGGCATGATGCGCACGGGCGTCAACGAGCAAGCGGTGAGCTGAGAACCGACGGAGGATCAGGGCCCGCACGCGCGGCGGGCCCGCTCCTCCCGGTCAGGGAGCGGTAACGCCCGTCTGCAGGACGCCCAGGCACATCTCGTCGGTCGTGCCCTCGCCCCAGAGCACGTAGCGCGGCAGGAGCCGCTTCGTCCCGATCACCGGCTGCTTCAGCGGCGAGTTGTCGAACCGGCAGGTGACCCGCACGGTGCTGCCCGCGGGCGCGAACACCGGCTTCTTCAGCGCGTAGAAGTCCTGCCAGTGGAAGTTCCAGGCCGGGATGTGCAGCAGCGTCGAGCCCGGCCGGCCCGGATTCAGCTCGACCCGGATGTCGACGCCCCGCATGTGCATGTGGCCCAGCACGGCGTAGATCGTCGTCGCCCCGTCGAGCTTCCGGTCACAGGTCGTCGTCGGGCCCGCCGCGGCCGGCAGGCGCTTCCCGCAGAATTGCAGGAGGCCGTCGGGCGTGGCCGCGGCATCCGGGCCGTACGCCTTTCCGAGGTACCTGATCGCAGCGGCGCGGTTGCAGAGCGGATTCTTGATCCCCGCGGGACACGGGAGCTCGATCGGCGCGAAGTACTGCTTCGTCTCGAGCGGCTTCACCTTCGTCCCGACCGGGGCGAAACGGAGCGACACGCGCGTCAGGTCGGGCTGCGCCTTGTGGATCAGGTTGTAGTGGATCTGGAGGACGATTACGGCGCCCTTCGGCAGGCTCATTCCGGTACCGGCCGGGAAGGCGTCGTTCACCTTCCCGGGCACCCAGACTCCGAGCCAGTGCCCGTGGTCGTTGTCGTCGTCCGCGACTCCGGGCCCGCCGAAGCAGGTCCAGCCTTTGCCGCCCGTCGCCTTGTCGCGTGCGCGGGCCGCCGCGGCGCCTGCGCCCCTGACCTCGAACATGATCGCGTGGTGGACGATGCTCTGCCGGCCGGGGAAGACCTGCGCCGCGGTGACCATCCGTCCCTGCGTGAGCTTCGGGTCGAGCATCGTGCAGTGGTAGTCGTCCAGGCCGACGGCGGGATGCGGCATGTACGCGGCGCGAGGCTGGAGGACGAGTCCCTTCGGGGCCGCCTTCTTCGCCGGCAGCGTGACATGGGGGCCGAGCTTGGCGCCGCCCGCGACCCAGCGCGCGATCAGATCCTTCTCCTGAGCGGTCAGCTGTCGCGCGCTCTGGCCGACGAAGGCCATCGAATCGCGAGCCGGCGGCCAGGGGGGCATCGCGTTCGCCTGCGTCATGATCTTGATCAGCTGCGCGTGCGCCTTGGCCTCCTTCGCGCTCCTGAGCGAGAAGGGCGCGATCCCGCCCTCTGTGTGGCAACCCGTGCACTTGTCGTTGAAGACGTGGGCGACGTCGGCGTAGGTCGGCGGCGGCGCCGCGGCGAGTGGTGCTGCGAAGACGAGTCCGGCGGCGAGTGCTGCGAGCGAGGCGGGGAGCCAGCGCACGAGCCGACCTTCTCACTCGCCGCGCCCGATGTACATCGGAGTCAACCGGTGTACCGGGGTACGGCTAGCCGTACCCGTAAACGCTTCGGGCCTGCTCCTCCGTCGTGAATCCGTTTCGCAAGTCGTCGTCGACCAGGTTGTGAGCGCGTCGCTTCGGGTCGCCGTAACCGCCGCCGTGGCCGGTGTGGATCCGGATCACGTCGCCCTCGTTCACGTCGAGCGCGGTCACGACCGCGTACTCCTTCACCGAGCCGTCGGCGCGGATCACCTCGGCGTAGTTCGGCGAGCCCTCGCGCCCGCCCTCGAGCGCCCACGGCGTGTGCTTGTTGCGCGTGTACGCGCAGGTAAAGAAGCAGCCGTTCGAGCGGACGCGGTACTCGAGCACGATCCCCTTGCCGCCGCGATGCTCGCCCTCGCCGCCCGGCGCGTCGTTCAATGCGAGCCGGTCGACGTAGAGGCCGTAGCGCGTCTCGGCGACCTCCGCGGGGCAGTTGAACGTGTCGCCGTGGAAGCCGCTGAACATCGCGCTGTTGCCGTCCCGCTCGCGCGAGCCGCCCCAGCCGCCGACCTGCGGCTCGACGATCGTGAAGTGACGACCGGTGTCCGGGTGCGGGCCGCCGATGAACGTTCCGCAGATCGAGCCGAAGCTGCCGGCGGGGAGGCGATCGCCGAGGTGCGGCGCGAGGCAGCGCCAGATCAGGTCGTAGAGCCGGATCTCGACCTCGTAGTAGACGGCGAACGCGGCGCCGGGGTTCGGGTCGAAGACGGAGCCGGGGCGGGTCAGCAGCCTCAGCGGCCGGAAGTGCCCCTCGTTCGCGGAGCTGTGCGCGTCGGTGATGTTCATGAAGACCATCTGCGCGGCGACGAGTGAGCCGTCGCGCGAGGCGTTGTTCGGCCCCTTGTCCTGATCAGGGTTGTCGCGGAGGTCGACGACGAACTCGTCGTCCGTGATCTCGACGGTCACCTTGTAGACCGCGCCGCTGTCCTGCTCCTCCTCGAGCGTGAACGTGCCCTTCGGCAGGCCGGCGAGCGCATGGCGGGCGACCTCCTCGCCGTACTCCATGAAGAGGTCGAGCGCGGTGACGAAGGTCTCGAGTCCGTACTTCGCGACGAGCTCGAGGATCCGCCGCTCGCCGACGCGTGCGGCGGCGATGCCCGCCCACATGTCGCCCTGCAGGAAGTCGGGCAGGCGGCTGTTGACCTTTATGATCTCCATCACCGACTTGATCGGCTCGCCGCCGGCGACGAGCTTCACGCCGGGCAGGCGCAGCCCTTCCTGGTAGATCTCTTTCGCCTCGTTCGAGATCGAGCCGGGGACCATCCCGCCGACGTCGTTCCAGTGGGCGATGTTCGCCGTCCAGGCGACGAGCCTGCCTTCGGCGAAGACGGGCATCGCGAGCACGACGTCGTTCAGGTGCGTGACGCCGCCGTAGAACGGGTCGTTCGTGGCGAAGATGTCGCCGGGTCGGATGTCGTCGCGGTTCAGCTCGATGACCCGCTTGACGGCCTTGTCGAGCACGCCGACGAAGGCGGGGATGCCGGCGCCGGACGACGCGAGGTTGCCCTCGCCGTCGGTGATCGCGGTGCCCATGTCGAGCACCTCGTAGATGATCGCGCTCATCGCCGTCTTCCGGAACGCGGCGAACATCTCGTCGGAGATCGCCTGCAGCGAGTTCTGGATGATCTCGAGCGTGATCTGGTCGGCGGCCGTCGTCGTCACAGCTCGATCACCAGGTTGCCGTAGTCGTCGACGGTGACGGCGTTCTCCGGGTGGACGACGGTCGTGCTGCCCTTCGTCTCCACGACCGCGGGGCCCTCGAAAGCCATTCCGGGTTCCAGCAGGTCCCCGTCGTAGACGTCCGCGTCGTGGACGCCCTCGGTCGCGTAGTCGACCGCGCGCCGGCCCTTCACGGCGTCGTCGAGCGTCCGTCCGGTCGGCGCGAGCGGGACGGGCGTCAGCTTGCCGACCTCGGCGATCGCGACGAGGTGGACGCCGACGAACTCGACCGGCGCCTCGAGTCGGTAGGTGTACTCGCGCTCGTACGCGTCGTGGAAGGCCTCCGTGATCTCGTCGACCGTCGCGCCGTCGCGCAGCGGGACCTCGACGCCGTGCTCCTGGTTCTCGTAGCGGAGGTTGCCGTAGCGGAGGAAGCGGATCCGGTCGCGCTCGATTCCCTCGCGCCGGAACTGCGCGGCGGCGGTTTCGGTCACTTCATCGATCAGTCCGTCGAGGCGCTCGGCGTTGCCGGCGTTCAGGCCGAAGAGCCGCGTGACGAAGTAGTCCCGCCGCAGGTCGCTCATCAGCATCCCCCATGCCGAGAAGACGTCGGCGGCGCGCGGGATAACGACCTTCCGGATGCCGAGCTCCGCCGCGAGCGCGACGGCGTGCATACCTCCGCCGCCGCCGAACGCGACGAGGGTGAAGTCGCGCGGATCGTAGCCGCGGTTCAGGGAGATCAGCTTTAGCGCGTTGATCATGTTGTTGTTCGCGATGCGGACGATCCCGCGCGCCGCGTCGGCGCGGTCGACCCCGAGCTTGTCGGCGAGCTCCCCGAGCGCACGGTCGACCGCGTCCATGTCCGCGTCGATCTCGCCGCCGGCGAAGTAGTCTCGGTTGATGCGCCCGAGCGCGAGGTTCGCGTCGGTCGTCGTCGGCTCGGTCCCGCCGCGGCCGTAGGCGGCCGGCCCCGGCTGCGCGCCCGCGGACTGCGGGCCGACGTGGAGCTTCCCGAAGTCGTCGACCCAGGCGATGCTGCCGCCCCCGTTGCCGATCTCGACGAGGTCGACGACCGGCACCTGGATCGGGTAGCCGGCGCTGCGGCGGCTCCGCTCGATCCAGTAGTCCGAGATGATCTTTACGTGGCCGCCCTCGATCAGCGAGCACTTGGCGGTCGTGCCGCCGATGTCGAGGGCGAGGACGTTTGGGTCGCCGAGCAGCCGGCCGAGCTCGGCCGCGCCCCAGAAGCCGCTCGCGGGCCCCGACTCGACCATCGTGATCGGGATCTCCTTCGTCCGGTCGACCGAGTCGACGCCGCAGTTCGACTGCATGATGTAGAGCTGTCCGCCGAAGCCGCCGCCGCGCACGCCGTCGGCGAGCCGGCCGAGGTAGCGCTCCGCGACCGGCTGCACGTACGCGGAGAGGACGGCGGTGCTCGTCCGCTCGTACTCACGCCACTCGCGGGTGATCTGGTGCGACGCGACGGCGGCGGCTTCGGGCCAGAGCTCGGTCACCTTGTCGAGCACGGCGCGCTCATGGTTGGGGTTCGCGTAGGAGTGGAGCAGGCAGATCGCCACCGCCTCGACTCCCTCGGCGCGGAAGTCGTCGAGGATCTTCGGCAGGCCCCTCAGGTCGAGCGGAGCGCGCTCGCCTCCGTGGTGCGCGATCCGGCCCGGCACCTCGCGGCGCAGGTGCCGGGGTACGAACGGCGCGGGCTTGACATAGTGGAGGTTGAAGTAATCCGGTCGGTTGCCGCGGGCGATCTCGAGTGAGTCGCGGAAGCCCTCGGTCGTGATCAGTCCGGTCTTCACGCCCTTGCGCTCGGTCAGCGCGTTGATGACGACCGTCGTACCGTGCGCGAGGAACGCGATCTCGTCGACGGGCGCGCCGCTCTTGGCGATCACGTTCAGGACGCCGCGCTCGAAGTCCGGCGGCGTCGTGTCCGTCTTGGCCGTGACGATCCGCTGCGCGCCCGTCTCGGGATCGACCGAGAAGTAAACGAGGTCCGTAAAGGTGCCGCCAACGTCGGTAGCGGCGCGAATCTCAGCACTCATTGGACACACTTTTGCATCGGTACCTGGTACCGACGTCGGATCGGAATCCCAGCGCCCGCCCGGTGGATCGCGGTGCGCGTGCGCACTTTCGTGACATTCCCGTGACACTTTTGCGTCGGTACCTGGTACCGATGTTCGCCGTGGTTCCGGGGCCGGCGTTGGTGGTTCCGGGGTTCAGGCACGGCGACGGAGGAGTTGGTCGGCTGCTACGGCTATCAGGATCAGGCCGCCGTAGACGATTTGCTGGTAGGTCGTGTTGATGTTCAGCAGGTTGAAGCCGTTGCCGATGATCGCCAGAAGCATGATGCCGAGGAAGCCGCGCCACACGGCTCCGTCGCCGCCGAGGATGCTCGTGCCTCCGACGACGGCGGCCGAGATCGCTGTCAGCTCCATGCCCGCGCCGAGGTTCGCCTGCGCCGACTGGGTGCGCGACGCGAGCAGCATCCCGGCGAGCCCGGCCGCGAGGCCCGAGAGCGCGAAGCACGCGCCGCGGATCACGTCGACGCGGATCCCGGAGAGCCGTGAAGCCTCGGCGTTGCCGCCGACGGCGTAGACGTAGCGGCCGAACGTCGTCCGCGCGAGCAGCAGCGCGGCGAAGACGGTGAACGCGATGAACGTCCAGCCCGTGTACTTGATCCCGAGGCCCATGTCCTGCCCGATCGCGCCGAACGACGAGTCGGTGACGGTGACGATGTTCCCGCCGGTGATCAGAATCGCGACCCCCGCGTAGACGATCGCCATGGCGAGGGTGCCGATGAACGAGTTGATCCGAGTCAGGTGGATCACGATGCCGTTCGCGATCCCGAGGCCGAGACCCGTTGCGACCCCGGCGACGAGGCCCATCGTCGGCGAGACCGACAGGGCGACCTTGCACGCGACGACGGCCGTGACGCTGACCATCGCGCCGGTCGAGAGGTCGAAGACGCCCGCGATGATACAGATCGTCTCGCCGATCGCGAGCAGGCCGAGCGCCGCCCACTGGTCGAGGATATTCGCGAAGTTGTTCTGCGTGAAGAAGGTGTTCGTCGAGAAGGTCAGCCCGATGAACAGCGCGAGGAACGCGACGACGATCCCGTAGTCGCGCAGGTTGACGCTTCGCACGACGCGCATCCACGGCGGCTGCTGGGCGGCGACGGGCTCGGCGCTCACGCGACGGCCTCCGTCGCGAACGCCGCGGCCATAACGCGGTCCATCGTCGCCTGCTCGCTGTCGTACTCGGCGACGATCCGCCCCCGGCGCATGACGAGGACACGGTGCGCGAGCCCGATTACCTCCTCGAGCTCGGACGAGATCAGCAGTACGGCCATTCCCTGGTCGGCGAGCTCGACGATCAGCTCGTGGATCTGCCGCTTCGCGCCCACATCGACGCCCCGCGTCGGCTCGTCCGCAAGGAGGACGCGCGGCGGGCGGACGAGCCACTTTGCGAACAGCACTTTCTGCTGGTTCCCGCCCGAGAGCGTCACGACCGGCGCGTCGACCGACGGCGTGCGAATCGCGAGCTCCGACGCGAGCCTCCGCGTCGTCGCCCGTTCGCGCAGGCCGTTCACGAGGCCCGCCTCGGAGAAGTCGCCGAGCGTCGCGAGCGTCACGTTCTCCCGGACGGAACGGATCATCACGAGTCCCTGCTCCTTGCGGTTCTCCGGCAGCATCGCGATCCCGTGCCGCGCCGCCTGGCGCGGGCTCCGCAGCCGGACGGGCCGGCCTTCGAGCTCGATCTCGCCCGCGTCGACGCGGTCCGCGCCGAAGACGGCGCGCGCGACCTCGGTGCGGCCGCTGCCGACGAGGCCCGCCAGCCCCAGGATCTCGCCCGCGCGGATCTCGAAGGAAATGTCGTCGAGCTCGCGCCCGCGCGTCAGCCCACGCACCTCGAGCACGACGGGCGCCTCTTCGGGCCGGAGCTTCTTCGACGGATACTCGAGCGTGATCTCGCGGCCGACCATCGCGTTGACGAGGCTCTGCGGCGTCTCGTTCGCGGCCGGAGACGTCCGGACGATGCGACCGTTCCGCATGACGGTCACGGTCTCGCAGACGGACAGCACCTCGTCGAGGTAGTGCGAGATCAGCAGGACGGCGGTGCCGCCGGCCGCGAGCTGGCGGATGATCTCCAGCAGCCTGTCGCTCTCGTCGCGCGTCAGTGCGGCGGTCGGCTCGTCCATGACGATCATCCGGGCGTCGCGGGCGATCGCGCGCATGATCTCGACCTTCTGCTGCTCGGCCGTCCGCAGCGCGCCGACGCGCGCGGTCGGCCGCAGGCGGAAGCCGGTGCGCTCGTTGAGCGCGTTGAAGCGGCGCCGGACGTCGCCGCGCCTCACGACGCCCGCCGTGTTCGACTCGATGCCCAGCATGACGTTCTCCTCGACCGTCGCCTTCGGGACGAGCGCGATCTCCTGCGCGATCGTCGCGATCCCGGTCGCGAGCGCGTCGCGTGGCGAGTGGAAGCGCAGCGGCTCCTCGTCGACGATCAGCTCGCCCTCGTCGGGCTCGTAGACGCCCGAGATGATCTTCGACAGCGTCGACTTGCCCGCACCGTTCTCGCCGACGATCCCGTGGATACCGGCTCGTGCGAACGAGACCGAGGCGTCGACGACGGCGTGCACGCCGCCGAAGCTCTTCGAGACGTCCCGAAGCTCGACGAGCGGCGGCATCACTCGACGCCGTAGACGTCGCGGGCCGCCTCCGGAGTCACGTGCCGGTTGCGGACGTCCCGCCGCACGTCCTCGGGATCCCGCTCGCGCGGCTCGCCGAAACCGCCGCCGCCGCCGGTCATCGTCCGGATCACGTCGCCGCGGACGAGCGCGACGCGGCTGGCCTTCAGCATCCGCCGCTCGTGCCCGGTGTTCGGATTCACCACGACGACCGGCGGAGTCGCGTCGCCGCCGCCCGCGAGCCCCCACGCGGGCGTCACGGAGCGCTCGAACCACAGGAAGAGCTGCGCCTCCGGGCAGTCAATCGTGTACTCGCGGACGATCCCGTTGCCGCCGCGCCACCTGCCGGCGCCGCCGGAGTCGGTGCGGAACGCGTACTCCGTCATCCGCATCGGGAACTTCGTCTCGAGCACCTCGATCGGCAGGTCCTTGAGCGAGCCGTTGACGTTGTTGATCAGCCCGTCCTCCCCGTCGCTGCCGCGCCACGCGCCCCAGCCGCCGACGGTCGGCTCGAGGTCGAGCCACGGACGGCCGTTACGGTGGTCGATTCCGGTGATCCCGATCACCATCGAGTCGCCGTAGCTCGCGCCGGCCGCCTGGTCGGGGAGCACGTCCGCGAGGGCCTTCACGACGAGGTCGATCAGCAGCCCGAGCGGCGTGAAGTACCACTGGCACGGATACGGCTCCTCGGCGCCGAGCATCGAGCCGCGCCTGACCTCGACCGTCAGCGGCCGGAACGCGCCGCCGTTCGGCGGGTTGCCCGGGTTGATCAGGAGCTTGTACGCGACGCGGCACGCGGAGATCGCCTGCGCCTCGCCGCAGTTGACGGGTCCATGCTTCGCGTCGTCCGTCTCCGTCAGGTCGATCGTCATCTCGTCGCCGCGGATCTCGACCGTCAGCCGGACCCAGCACGGATCGGTGCCGTTGCCGTCGTTGTCGAGCGAGCCCTCGGCGCGGTAGACGCCGTCCGGGATGGCGGCAACGGCCGCGCGCTCGAAGCGCTCGGTCTGAGCGAAGATCTCGTCGCGCGCGGCGTCGATCGTCTCCTTGCCGTACTTGGCGATGATCGCCTCGAGCCGCCGCTGGCCGGTGCGGACGCACGCGATCTGCGCGCCGAGGTCACCGACGGCCGGGTACGAGAAGCGGCTGTTGCGACCGAGCAGGTCGGCGACGTCGCGCCGCTGGACGCCTCCGTCGACGACCTTCATCGGCCCGAGCCGGATCCCCTCCTGGTAGATCTCGGTCGAGTCCATCGGCCCGCCGGGATCCTTCGCGCCGACGTCGAGCCAGTGCGCGCGGCAGGCGGCGAAGCCGACCAGCTCGTCGTCGACGAAGATCGGCCCGAACACGGTCATGTCGTTGAGATGCGTCCCCGTCAGGTAGGAGTCGTTCATGATCCAGACGTCGCCGGGCTGCCAGCCCTCGCGGCCGTACATCTCCTCCGTCAAGCGCGTGCAGATCTCGAGGTTGCCGAGGAAGATCGGCAGGCCGGCGGACTGGCCGAGGACGCGATGGTCGGCGTCGAGCAGCGCCACCGAGCAGTCCTTCATCTCGTAGATGATCGGCGTGTAGGCGGAGCGGATCAGCGTCGCGTTCATCTCGTCCGCAGCGGCCGAGAACGCGCTGCGGACGATCTCCGTCGTGATCGGGTCGAGCGTGCGGACGGCCGTCACGAGAGCTCCATCGTCAGCGTCCCGAACTCGTCGACGCGCAGCGTCCATCCGGGCGGGACGACCGTTGTCGCGGTCGCCTCGACGATCATCGCGGGACCCTCGACGACCGAGCCCGGCTGCAGGTCGTCGCGGCGCGCGACGCGAGCGCTGCGCTCACGCCGGCCGAAGACGATCGCCTGCTCCTCGGAGGGATAGCCCGCGCCGTCGCGCGACCCGAGTCGCTGCGGCTCCGCGCGGCCGAGGTCGCCGAGCCCCGTCGAGCGGACGGCGACGAGCTCGATCGGCGCCCCGGGGTTCGCGTGGCCGAAGCGCGTCTCGTGCGCCGCGTCGAAGCGCGACGACAGCGTCTCGGGGAAGCCGTCGGCCGCGGGCTCGTCCGCGCCTTCCAGCGGGATCGTCAGCGTGTACTCCTGGCCGACGTAGCGGATGTCGAGCGCGTGCTCGACGCGGGCCGCCGACTCGGAGATTCCTTCCTCGGCGAGCGCCTCGACCGCCTCGCGCTCCTGTCCGGCGAGGACGGCCGCCAGATCCTCGTGGTGGAGATCCGCGAGCGGCGTGAAGTAGGAGCGCGCGAAGTCCTTGCGGATCGCGGTCTCGAGCATCCCCCACGCCGAGAACGCGCCCGGGAAGCGCGGGACGATCACCTCGGGCACGTCGAGCTCCTGCGCGAGGAACGCCGCGTGCATCGGCCCGGCGCCGCCGAACGCGACGAGCGCGAACTCGCGTGGCTCGATGCCCTTCTCGACGGTCAGCGTCCGGATCGCCTGCGCCATCTTCGCGTTGATGACGTCGCAGATGCCCTCGGCGAGCTCGACCGGATCCAGGTTCAGCTCGTCGGCGAGCGTGGCGACCGCGCGGCGCGCGGCCTCGACGTCGAGCGTCATCTGCCCGCCCGCGAACCATGCCGGGTCGACACGGCCGAGGACGAGGTTCGCGTCGGTGACCGTCGGCTGCGTGCCGCCGCGCCTGTAGCACGCCGGGCCCGGATCGGCACCGGCGCTCTCGGGCCCCACGCGCAGCCCGCCCGCCTCGGCGTGCGCGATCGAACCGCCGCCCGCGCCGACGGTATGGATGTTCACGACCGACATCAGCAGCGGGAAGCCCTCGAGCGACGCCTCGGTCGAGACGTCGGGCCTGCCGTCGACGACGAGCGAGACGTCGAAGCTCGTGCCGCCCATGTCGATGCAGATTAGGTTCGGCCGATCGAGCATCCGCGCGAGCGCGACGCCGCCCATCGTCCCGCCGACCGGGCCGGAGAGGAGCGTCTGCAGCGAGAGCTGGCGCGCGGACTGCGCCGTCACGATCCCGCCGCTCGACTGCATCACGTGCAGCGGTACCCGCAGGCCCTTCTGCTGCAGCGCCGCCTCGAGGCGGTCGAGGTAGCGGCGCACGACCGGCGACGTGTACGCGTCGAGCACGGTCGACGACGTGCGCTCGTACTCGCGCCACTCGCGGGCGATTCGGTGCGAGAGCGAGACGGGGATCGCGTCGCCGAGCTCCTCGAGCAGCACGCGCTCGGCCTCGAGCTCGTGCGCCGGCTCGAGGAACGAGAAGAGGAACGCGACCGCGACGGCGCCGAAACCCTCCTCGCGGGCGCGGTGGGCCGCGGCCCGAATCGCGTCGACGTCGAGCGGCTCGAGCTCCTCGCCGGCGTAGTTCAGCCGGCCCCCGATCTCGACGATGTCCGCGCGCGGGACGAGCGGGGTCGGCTTGCGGAAGTGGATGTCGTAGAGGCGCGTCCGGTTCCCGCGTGCGATGTGGTAGACGTCGCCGGCCCCTGCGGTCGCGAGCAGCAGCACGCGCTCGCCGCGCCGCTGCAGGAACGCGTTCAGCCCCTGCGTCGTCCCGTGCACGGTGAAGCCGCAGAGCTCGGGATGCGAGTCGATCGTCGCCAGCGCGTCCAGCACGCCCTCGGTCAGGTCGTGCGGCGTCGTCGACGACTTGCCCGCGACGTACGTGCCGGCCTCCTCGTCGTAGGCGACGACGTCGGTGAACGTGCCGCCGATGTCCATCGAAACTCTGAAGCGGCTCACGGTCGCGCCTCGACTGCGATCTCGTAGAGCTCGCCCTTGACGCCGCTGTCGAACCCTTCGACGAGCTCGGCGAGCTCGTCCGCACCGGCGGTGCGACCTGGGTTGTCGAGCCAGCCTTGGTACGCGGCCGCGTCGCGCCAGAGCGCGGTCACGAGGACGGCCCCGGTGCCGCCCGCCGGCAGCTGCAGCTCGGCGCCGAGGCAACCTTCCTGCTCGCAGGCGCGCTCGAGCACGCGGTGCCGCCGGTAGAAGCCGACGAGCCCCTGCGGGTCGCCGCCGCGAGGCTCCAGATAGAGGACGCTGCGGATCATCGAGACCTGTCCGGGGTCAGGTCTTGCATTGCAACACGGTCCGTCATTACAAGACCTGACCCCAGCTGTTGGTCAGTCGCAGTACTGGGCCTTGAAGTTGCCGAGGTTCGCCTTCGTGCCGATCGGGTTCTGCAGCTTGCGGCTGTCGTAGCTCGTCGGCACCTTCTTGCCGTTCGCCTTGTTGATCGCGAACTGCGCCGCCTTCGCGCCCGACGACTTCTCCGCGATGATGTACGTCGCGAACCACGTGCCGTCGCGGACGCCGGCGATCGCCTGGCACGAGCCGCCGTTGCCGATCAGCTTGATCTTTCCTTCCTTGCCGGCCGTCTTGACCGCCTGCTGCGCGCCCTCGATCGCCTGCGCCGAGCCGATCATCACGTCGATGTCGGGATGCGCCTGCAGCACGTCCTGCGCCGCCTTCAGGCCGGAGGCCTGCGTGTAGCCGCCCTCGACGTCCGCCGCGAGCTTGACGTTCGGCGCCGTCGCGAGCGTCTTCTTGACGGCGTCCGTTCGCGCATTGTCGAGCGGCAGGCTCTTGAAGCCCTCGAGGTACGCGACGTTGCACGGATTCTTCCCCGCGCACGCCTGGATCCCGAGCTTGCCGAGCGACTGGCCGTTCCACACCGGCGCCTCGCCGACGAAGACGAGGCCCCGCACGGGCGGCTTGATCGTTGCGTAGTTGCTGCCCACCGGCGTGAACTCGGCCACGACCGCGATGTGCGCCGCGAGCGCCTGCTTGATCGCCGGGATCACGGCGTTCCCGTCGTTCGCCTGGATCACGAACGCCTGGTAGCGGCCGGTCGTGATCGCGTCCTGGATCTGCGAGACCTGCGTCTGCGCATTGAAGTTCGGGTCGAAGAACTTCGCCGAGACGTGGTTCTTCTTCGCCGTCTGCTTCACGCCGGCCCACGTGGCCTGCGCGAACGAGTTCGCCGCTGCGAACCCGAAGAAGGCGATCGCCTTCACCTTCGCCTGCTGCGCGGCAGGCTGCGCGCCCGCGCCGACCGTCGCCGTGATCGCGACGGCGGCGACGGTTGCGACCGCCGCGACAAACCGCATCGACTTCACTTCTTCCTCCCTCGGGTTGGACTACGACGGAAGCTCGACCAGCTCGAGCGGGAGCGTGGACAGGATCTGCGGGCCGTCGGGACCGACGAGAACGTCGTCCTCGAGTCTGATCCCTCCGGTGCCGTGCTGGTAGAGGCCGGGCTCAATGGTGAAGACCATCCCTACCTCGAGCGGCGTCTCGGTGCGCGGGACGAGGAACGGCGGCTCGTGGAGGGCGAGACCGATCGCGTGGCCCGCGCCGTGCAGGCACTGGCCGAGCTCCGGAGCGGCCTCGACGATCCGGCGCTGCGCGGCGTCCAGGTCGCGCGCAGGGACACCGGCGCGGCACGCTTCGATCGCCGCCGCCTGCGCTTCGCGAACGACGGCCCAAGTGGCGCGGGCCCAGTCGCCGGCGGGGCCGACGGTCGCGCAGCGCGTCAGGTCGCCCCAGTACCCGTCGAGACGGGCGGAGAGGTCGGCACACACGACGTCGCCCGCGCGCAGCTTGCGGATCCCCGGCTGCGCGTGCGGGTTGGCGGCGTTCTCGCCGAAGAGGATGAGCGGGTGCGAGTCGGTCGCGCCGTGCTCGCGCAGCCGGCCCTCGACCCGTGCGTTGACGGCCTGCTCGGTGTCGCCCAGCCGGAGCTCCGCGAACATCTGCTCGAGGCCCACCTCGACGAGCTCGCACGCGCGCCGGATCTGCTCGACCTCGGCCGCGTCCTTGCGCGCCCGCAGCGAGGCGAGGATCGAGCCCGCCGGCACCGGCGCGACGCCGCGATTCTCGAGCGCCAGCGTGCGCGCGAGGACGATGTGGTCCTCCTCGACTCCAACCGAGCGCGCGCCGCCGAGGGCTGCCACGAGCTCCGGGATCCCGTCCGACGCGGCCTCGTACGAGATGCGCTCGAGGCTCGCGGACGCGCCGGCGATCTGCCCCTCGTCGAGCTTCGGCACGACCACCGCGGCTCCGCTCTCCCTGAGGACGACGCCGAAGAAGCGCTCCAGTTGCAGCGGACGGAAGCCGGTCAGGTATGCGATCGACTCGTCGCTCGTCGCGACGTACGCGTCGAGGCCGGCTTCGGCTGCAGCCGCGCGCACGTCGTCCAGCCTGGCGTCTACCGCTCGATCTGCGAGAGCCGACATTCGAGGGTGGCAAACTAGTTGAGCTCAGGGCAAACTGTCAACTGAGAGTAAACGAAGTTTGCTCGTACAAAAGTGGACACCGTCACCAGCCTCAGTCACATCGGGCAGCGGCTGCAGGCGCTGCGGCGCGAGCAGAGCCTGACGCTCGAGCAGCTCGCCGGCGACAGCGGCTTCTCTACGGGCTACCTCTCGCAGATCGAGAACGGCTCGGCCGTCCCGTCGCTGACCGCGCTGCAGCTGATCGCCGCAGAGCTCGGCGTCGACGTCGCGGACTTCTTCCCCGAGGAGCGGCGGCGCGGCACCCGCCTGATCCGCGCGTCGGAGCGGCACGAGTTCCGCATCGATCCCGGCTCGGGCGAGGAGTACGCCGTCCTCGCCGGACAGGTGCACGACCGCGCGTTCTCCGCGCTCTACGCGAAGCACCCGCCGACCGGCAGCGGCAACGAGCGCCCGTTCAGGCATCTCGGCGAGGAGTTCGGACTCGTCCTCGAGGGCACGCTGCAAGTCGTGATCGACGGCGAGACGTACGACCTCGGGCCCGGCGACTGGATCCACTACTCGTCGCATCCGTCCCACGCGACTCACGTCACCTCCGATGAGCCGGTCGAGGCGCTCTGGCTCCTGACGCCGGCGGTCATTTGAGCGCATCGCTCGAGCTCGGCACGCGGCTCGGGACGCGGCTGAAGGAGCGTCGCCAGGAGCTCGGCAAACGGCTTGCCGAAGTCGCCGCTGCGGCCGACGTCTCGGGCGGCTACCTGTCATCGATCGAGAACGGCGCGAGCGTGCCATCGCTCCCGGTGCTGGCGCGTCTGTCGCACGCGCTCGAGCTGTCGCTCGCAGAGATGCTGCGGACATCGGCGTCGACGCGACTCGCGCGGGGCCACCTCGGCGGCGGCGTCGGCGGCAAGCGGCTCGCCGCAGAGGGATCGCGGATGCAGATCGTGCGCCTTGGAAGCAGGCCGGGCAGCACGGGACGCGCGCCGATCGCGCTCGAGCAGACGGACGTCTTCGTCTTCCTGTACCGCGGCCGGCTCGCCGTCGAGGTCGACGACGCGCGGTTCGAGCTCGAGGCCGGCGACGCGCTGCAGTGCGACATGCCGCGGCGGGTGACGTGGGAGGCGCTGGGCCGGGAGCGGGCGGTCAGCCTCTGGACGGCGGCGGCGCGGCCGGGCCGCGCGGGCTGATGGAGCGTGCGCCCGCGCTCGACATCGATGATCTGTCGAGCCTGACGTCGTACCTGCGGCGAGGCGGCTGGATCGCGGCGGGCGAGCGACCGCGCGCCCGCATCCTTCCGGGCGGCGTTTCGAACAAGACGGTGCTGGTCGAGCGAGACGGCGAGGCCTGGGTGCTGAAGCAGGCGCTCGCCAAGCTCCGCGTTCCCGTCGACTGGTTCAGCGATCCGATACGGATCCATCGCGAGGCGAGCGCGCTCCGCTGGTTCGAGGAGCTCGCGCCGGGCGCGGCGCCCAAGCTCGTGTTCGAGGATCGCGACGAGCACGTCCTCTGCATGGAGGCCGTCCCCGAACCGCACGAGAACTGGAAGGACAAGCTCCTCGACGGACGCGTCGATCGGGATGACGTGCGTCAGTTCGGAGCCCTGCTCGGAGACGTGCACCGCCGGAGCGCGGCGCGACTCGACGCGCTCGAGCCCGAGTTCGGCGACCGCTCGTTCTTCGAGTCGCTCCGGATCGAGCCGTACTACCTCTACACCGCCGAGCGAGTTCCGGCGGCCGCGCCGTTCCTGTTGGCCCTGGTGGACGAGACGCGCCCCATCGCTGCCGCGCTGACGCACGGCGACTTCAGCCCGAAGAACGTCCTCGTCTACCAGGGGCGGCCGAAGCTGCTCGACTACGAGGTCGCACACATCGGCGACCCGGCCTTCGACCTCGGCTTCTCGCTCGCGCATCTGCTGAGCAAGGCGCGCCACCTTCCGCGTGTGCGCAACGAGCTCCTTGCGAGCGTCGATCTGTACTGGACCGCTTACCGGGAGGCCGTGGCGGACGCGCCGTTCGTCGACGGACTCGAGGAGCGCGCTGTCCGGCATGCCTGTGCGTGCCTGCTCGCGCGAGCCCGGGGCCGCTCCCAGCTCGAGTACCTCAGCGACGAGGCCAAGGATCGCCAGGCGGCGGACGTCGTGCGCATGCTTCCCGGGCCGCCGACGATCTCCGAGCTGGCGGCGGAATTCTCAGCGGCGTAGCGCGTCGCGTCCCGGATAGACGGCGTCGTCGCCGAGGGCTTCCTCGATGCGCAGGAGCTGGTTGTACTTCGCGAGGCGTTCGGACTGTGCGAGCGATCCGATCTTGATCTGGCCCGCGTTGACCGCGACGGCGAGGTCGGCGATGAAGGGATCCTCGGTCTCGCCCGACCGTGCCGACACGACGGTGCCGTAGCCGAGCCGCTGCGCGGCGGAGACGACGGCGAGCGTCTCGGAGAGCGTGCCGACCTGGTTCATCTTGACGAGGATCGAGTTGGCGACGCCGTCTGCCGCGCCGCGCTCGAGGCGGGCGAGATCGGTTGCGAAGAGGTCGTCGCCGATTACCTGCACCTTCGACGTCAGGCGGCTCCCCTCGGAGGCCCATCCCGCCCAATCGTCCTCGTCGAGCACGTCTTCGAGCGAGACGATCGGGTACCCGGCGAGCCAGTCGTCGAGCAGCTGCACGAGGCCGGCCGCGTCGAGCGTGAGATTCTCGGCCTCGAGGCGGTAGCGCCCGTCGAAGAAGTGCGAGGCGGCAACGTCGATCGCCAGCGCGACGTCCTCGCCCGGCTCGTAGCCGGCGCGCTCGATCGACGCGACCACGAGCTCGACCGCGGCGCGGTTGCTCTCGAGTGCGGGCGCGAAGCCTCCCTCGTCGGCCTTCAGCACCGAGAGGCCTCGCTCGGCGAGCAGGTCGGCGGCCGACTCGCGCACGTTCGCCGCCATCGCCATCGCCTCGGCGAACGTCGACGCGCCGACCGGGACGATCAGGAAGTCCTGGAAATCGACCTGACGGCCGGCGTGGAGACCGCCGCTCACGAGGTTGACCATCGGCACAGGCAGCACGCGCGCCGCGGCGCTGCCGAGGTGGCGCCACAACGGCACGCCGGCGGCGACGGCCGCGGCGCGCGCTGACGCGAGCGACACGCCGAGCAGCGCGTTCGCGCCGAGGTTCGACTTGTCGGCGCTGCCGTCCGCGGCGATCAGCGCCGCGTCGACAGCGGCCTGATCCTGCGCGTCGAGGCCGACGACCGCGGGACCGAGGATCTCGTTCACGTTCGCCACCGCCCGCCGGACGCCGAGGCCGCGATAACGCGCGGCATCTCCGTCGCGAAGCTCTACGGCCTCGTGCCGGCCGCGGGACGCTCCGGCCGGGACGCTCGCCGCGGCGTGCGCGCCCCCGCTGACGGCCACCTCCACCTCGACGGTCGGGCGGCCGCGGGAGTCCAGGATCTCGCGCGCGTGGACGCTCTCGATCACGCCTTTCGGAGGCGGACGGCCGTCCCGTACGCGCAGATCTCGGTCCAGTTCTGGCCCATCTCCGAGGTGTCGAAGCGCATCGCGATGATCGCGTCGGCGCCTTTCGCCTCGGCTTCGGCGGTCATCCGGTCGATCACCTCGTGGCGGCTGTCGACGAGCGCCTTCGTCATTCCCTTGAGCTCGCCGCCGAGGATCGACTTGAGCCCGGCGCCGATCTGCGAGCCGATGTTGCGCGAGCGGACCGTGAGTCCCATCACCTCGCCGTAGACCTCGGCGACCTCGTGTCCGGGGATGTCGTTCATGGTCGTGATCAGCATGGCTCCTCCTCGTAGGCTCGTCGGCAAGTATCGCTAGTGGCTCAGAGCCACAAAGTCGAGAACCGCCGCTGCGCTGACGAACGCAGCTCGAGAAGCCGGTTAGTGGCTCAGAGCCACAAAGTCTTCCGCCATGACCTCTTCGGCGAAATGGCACGCGGCCAGCCGGCCCGGTGCCACCTCGCGTAGCGGCGGGACGTCGGTGCGGCAGACGTCGGCCGCGAGTGGGCAGCGTGGATGGAAGACGCAGCCGGGGGGCGGGTCGGCCGGGTCCGGCGGCGGGCCGGAGACGACGACGCGCTGCCGCCGCGACGCGAGGTCGAGCTCCGGCACGGCCGAACGCAGCGCGTGCGTGTACGGATGCGCCGGCCGCGCGAGCACCTCCTCCGTCCTCCCCTGCTCGACGATTCGTCCGAGATAGAGGACGACGGTCTCGTCGCAGAGGCGCTCGACGACCGCGAGGTTGTGCGAGATCAGCAGGTACGCGAGGCGGCGCTCGTCCCGCAGGCGCTCGAAGAGCGCGAGGATCCGTGCCTGCACCGTGACGTCGAGCGCGCTCGTGGGCTCGTCGAGGACGAGCAGCCGCGGCTCGACCGCCAACCCGCGCGCGATCGCGACGCGCTGGCGCTGGCCGCCGGAGAGCTGGTGTGGAAACCGCGACGTATGCGCAGGCTCGAGTCCGACCTCCTCGAGCAGCGCGTCGATTCGCGCACCGACCTGGGCGCGCGGAACGACGTCGTGCACGCGCAGCGCCTCGCCGAGCGCCGCGCCGACGCGCATGCGCGGGTCCAGCGTCCCGCCGGGATCCTGGAAGACGATCTGGGCGTCGCCGCGGAACGACTTCAGCTCGCGCCCGCGCAGACGCGCGACGTCTCGGCCGGCGAACGCGACGACGCCGGCGGCCGGCCGCACGAGGCGCAGCACCGCCCGGCCGAGCGTCGTCTTGCCGGAGCCGCTCTCGCCGACGACGCCGACGCCGTACGGGCCCTCCGGCACGTCGAGCGAGACGCCTGCGACCGCGCGCACCGGGCCGAACGTGACCTCGACGTCCCGCAGCGACAGCAGCGCCGTCACGCCGTCCTCCCCGCCGTGATCCGCGGCACGGCGGCGATCAGCTCGCGGGTGTACGGATCCTGCGGCGCGTGGAGAACGCGCTCCGTGCGCCCGGTCTCGACGATCCGCCCTTCGCGCATGACGGCGACGCGGTCGCAGAGTTGCCCGACGACGGCGAGGTCGTGGCTGATGAAAAGGATCGCGATTCCCTCGAGCTCGCGCAGGCGCGCGAGCAGCTCGACGATCTCCGCCTGCACAGTGACGTCGAGCGCGCTCGTCGCCTCGTCCGCGATCAGCACCTCCGCGCGCAGCGCCACCGCCAGCGCGACCGCGACGCGCTGCGCCTGGCCGCCCGAGAGCTGGTGCGGGTAGCGGTTGAGCAGCTCGTACGGGAGCAGCACCTCCGCAAGCGCGCTCCGCGCCCGCTCGACCGCCTTGGCGCGCGACGCTCCGTGCAGGCGCAGCGCCCGAAGGAAGATCTCCCCGACCCGGAACACCGGATTGAACGCGGAGACGGGGTGCTGGAAGATCATCGCGATCCGCGAGCCGCGAATCTCCCGCAGCTGCGACGGGGGCGCGCCGATGAGCTCGCGGCCGTCGAGCTCGATGCTCCCCGTGACGCGCGCTCCCGCCGCTTCGGCGAGCCCGAGCACCGCGAGCGCCGTGATCGACTTCCCCGAGCCGCTCTCGCCGACGAGCCCGACGATCTCGCCGGCCGCGACGTCCAGCTCTGCCAGCTCGACCACGCGCCGATCTCCGAAGCCGATCTCCAGGTCGCGAATCGCGAGCTTCATCGCCGCTCGATCCGCCGCGGGTCGAGCACCTCGCGCAGCCCGTCCCCGAGCAGGTTGAACGCGAGCGCCGCGACGAGGATCGCCGCGCCCGGGAACGTCACGAGCCACCACTGCGTCGTGAAGTACGACTGGCCCTGGCTGACCATCAGCCCCCACTCCGGCGTCGGGTCCTGCGCGCCGAGGCCGAGGAACGACAACGCCGCCGCCGTCAGGATGATCCCGCCGACGTCGAGCGACGCTTGCACGATCACCGGCGTGATTGAGTTCGGCAGCACGTGCCGGAGCAACGTCCGCACCGGTGGGACGCCGAGCGCGCGGGCGCCCTCGATGAACGGCCTCCCCGCGACCGACGCCGCCTGCCCGCGCGCGAGACGTGCGTACCACGGCCACCACGTGACCGCGATCGCGATCGTCGCGTTGCCGACGCTCGGCGTCAGCACCGCCGCGAGCGCGAGCGAGAGCAGCAGCGCGGGGAACGCGAGGAAGACGTCGGTGACCCGCATGATCACCGAGTCGATCCAGCCGCCGAAGTAGCCTGCCGCGAGCCCGAGCGGCACACCGATCAGGATGCTCGACGCAAGCACGAGCCCGGCGATCCGCAGCGAGATCCGCGCGCCGAAGACGACGCGGCTGAGCAGATCGCGTCCCACCGCGTCGGTTCCGAACAGGTGATGCCACGACGGCGGCAGCAGGGACTCGATGGGGTTCGTCGCCGTGCCCGCGTCGGCCGGGTGCGGTGCGATCAGCGGCGCGAAGACGGCAACGACAACGAGGAGGAACGCGATCAGCGCGCCGCTCAGCAGCAACGGGTTCCGCCGCAGCGCCCGTGTCAGTGCGCGCCGGCGCGCGACGAGCGGGAGCGCCGCGACCTCGGTCACGAGAGCCGGATCCGCGGGTCGAGGAACGCCTGCACGATGTCGACGATCAGGTTCGAGACGACGTAGACGATCGCGATCAGCAGCGTCACGCCGATGATCGCCGGCGTGTCGAGCGACTGCGTCGACGCGGCGACGTAGCTCCCGAGCCCGGGCCAGTCGAAGATCGCCTCGACGAGGAACGTGTTCGCGAGCGAGTACGCGAACACCAGAGCGGTGATCGCGACGATCGGGTTCAGCGCGGGCTTCAGCCCGAAGCGCCAGAAGACGGCACGCTCCGGGAAGCCGAGCGCGCGCACCATCCGCACGTGCTCCTCACCGAGCGTCTCCAGCACCGACGCGCGCACCATCCGCGCGATCACGCCGAGCGGATACGCCGCGACGACGACGGCCGGCAGCACGAGGTGTTGCAGCGCGCTCCACAGCACCGGCCAGTTCCCCTCGACGAGCGCGTCGACGACCGCCATGTGCGTGTGCGCTGCGAGCGGGCTCGTGTAGTCGAGGTTCGGGTCGTACTGGCCCGCGACCGGCAGGATGCCGAGCTTCTGGAAGAAGATGAGCTGGAGGATCAGGGCGAGCCAGAAGACGGGCATCGAGACGCCGGCGACCGCCGCGAAGCGGACGAGCAGGTCAGGCGCGCGGCCGCGCCAGCGCGCCGACGCGAGGCCGAGCGGGATCCCGAGCGCGAGCGCGATCAGGAGCGCGGCGACGACGAGCTCCACCGACGCCGGCGCGCGGCTCGCAAGGTCGGACAGCACCGAGTGCTTCGTGTGGATCGAGACCCCCCAGTCGCCGACGACGATCCCGTGGAGGTAGTCGACGACCTGCCGCGGCACCGACTTGTCGAGCCCGAGATCGTGGTGCGCCTTCGCGAGCTCCTGCGGCGTCGCGTGCGGCCCGACCCAGGACGCCGCCGGATCGCCCGGGACGACCCGGGCGATCACGAAGGTCAGGATCAGGACACCGACGACGACGAGCAGCCCGAGCGCGAGCCGCTTCGCGACGTATAGCGTCAAGCGGCGGGATGCAGGTCGTACGCGAAGACGACGTTCGGGTAGGCGGGATTCTCCACGAAGCCACCGACGGACTTCAGCATCGTCCGCTGGTAGGCCTGGTCATAGAGCGGCACCGACGGCGCGTCCTGGAGCAGCTGCTTCTGCAGCGTCTGGTAGAGCGCGTCGGCCTTGGCGCGATTCGTCGCCGTGAGCGACGGCGCCTTGTCGATCATCTTGTCGATGCGCGGATTGGAGAAGTACGAGAGGTTGAAGTACGGCGTCTTCTCGGTGTGGTAGAGGTTGATGAACCACGAGTACGGGTCGGCGTAGTCGGGCCACCAGTAGAAGACGAGGATGTCCTGGCGCTTCGACTTGTCCGCGGACTTCGCCTTGTCCCACTGCGTCGGCCACGCGAGCGGCCGCGCGTCGACGTTGATGTTCAGCCCGGCGAGATTGGACTTGATCAGCGTCGCGACGAGCTGCTGGTCGGTGTCGCCCTGCGTGTACGTGAGCGTCAGGTTCAGCTTCTTGCCGCCCGGGCCGAAGCCCTTGCTCTTCAGCAGCGCGGTCGCCTTCTTCGGATCGTGCGGGTAGCCGGTGATCGAGTCGGAATGGCCGAGGAGACCGGGCGGGATCACTCCGTGGGACAGCGTGCCGCCGCCGTGCAGGCTGGCGACGATGCCCTGGTAGTCGAGCCCGTAGGCGATCGCACGGCGCACGGTCTTGTCGGCGAGCGGGCCCGACGCGGTGTTCATCATCGCGAGCAGGTTCTGGAACGAGGTCTGGCTCGTCACCGTCACGTTCTTGTCGCTCTTGAACGAGTCGCGCAGCTGCGGCGTCAGCCGCTCGGCGAAGCTGATCTCGCCCGCGCGTAGGAGCTGCGCCGAGGTCGTCGCCTGCGGGATCACGCGGTAGACGACGCGCGTGTAGTGGCCGCCGTTCCAGCCGCCCCAGTACTTCGGGTACGACTTCAGCCGCACCTCGACCTCCTGGCCCTTCGCATACTTGTCGATCGTGTACGGGCCGGTGCCGGCATCGTGTGCCGCGCTGAACCACTTCGGGAGCTGCTTCGCCGGCGCGGCTTTCGTGTCGTAGATGTACGCGGCGTAGTCCGCGGACGAGATCAGGTCGAGCGGCGCCGGATACTTGAGGTGGAAGACGAGCGTCGACGGGTTCGGCGTCGCGATCGACTTGACCGCGTCCCAGATGTACGCGGCGCCCTGGTGCAGCTTCATCGTGCGCGCGATGGCAGCCTTCGCCGCCTGCGCGGTCATCGGCCGGCCGGTGTGGAACGTGACGCCCTTGCGCAGCGTGAACGTCCACGTCTTGCCGTCCTTCGACTTCGCGACGCTCGTCGCGAGCAGCGGCTTGATCTTCTTCGCGCGCGAGTCATAGCGCGTGAGCGTCTCGTACATGTTCTGCATCGCAAGGATCTCGTTCGAGTACGAGGTGCTCGGATCCCACCCGACCATGACGTCGGTGTAGGTGCCGTAGGTGAATGTTCCCGTCGTTGCGGCGCTCGTGGCGCCGAGGGCGAACGGGGTCAGGACGACCGCGGCGGCGGCTGCAACTAGAACGAGACGATGCACGGAAGGAACCTCCTCAGCGTGTCACACCGCCAGCGGGCCGGCGGCCTTGGCGCGGATTCGCGTTGCATAGTTTGTCACGTAGGCGAGCGGGATCTCGTCCAGTTCGACGATCTCCACGGCGTCCGGTTGGGCCCCCGCGCGGATCGCCTGCTCGCGCGCCTCGGCGCACGCCTGCTCCACCGCCTCGTCGCGCCCGCTCGGGCCGGGATGGAAGATCCGGTCGACCTGGCCGCTGACGGCGGCGATCGCGGCGCCGATCGCATTCGCGACATCGGCGTGCGGCGCGCGGAGCACCTCGCTGACACCCGGCAAACGGTCCGGGACGACGACGCTGCCGCCGCCGACGACGATCAGGGGCCGGTCGCCGCGGACGAGCTTGACGCGGTCGATCGCGTCGGCGATCAGGTCGTCCGCGTGTGCGAGCGCGCGCTCGAGGACGGCGCGGTGCGCGTAGAGGGCGGCAGGGTCGCCGATCTCGGCGCGGCGGCCCGCGACGGCTGCGTCGGTGATCGTCGGCGTGGAGCCGCCGAAGACGAGCGCCTCCTCGGTGAGGCGGTAGCCGACGCTCGTCGGGCCGACCGTGACGGCGCCGTCCGAGCCGGCGACGACGGTGCCGCCGCCGAGCGCGATCGAGAGGATGTCGGGCATGCGGAAGTTCGTGCGGACGCCGCCGATGTCGACGCCCGCGGACGACTCGCGCGGGAAGCCATGCGCAAGCACGCCCACGTCGGTCGACGTGCCGCCGACGTCGGCGACGAGCGCGTCTGTCGCGCCGGTGAGGTAGGCGGCGCCGCGCATCGAGTTCGCCGGACCGCTGCCGATGGTGAGGACGGGATGACGGAGCGCGAACTCGAGCGCCATCAGCGTCCCGTCGTTCTGCGCGAAGAACGTCCGCGCCTCGATCCCGTGCGCGGCAAGCGCGCCGTCGAGCGCGCCCGCGACCTCGCGCGCGACCCCGACGAGGGCGCCGTTCAGCACCGTCGCGTTCTCGCGCTCGAGCAGTCCCACCGAGCCGATCTCGTGGCTGAGCGAGAGATGGACGTCGTCGCCGAGCTCCTCGCGCGCGATCTCCGCCGCCTCGAGCTCGTGCCGGTCTGAGACGGGCGCGAAGACGCTCGAGATCGCGACGCCGTCGACGGTGCCTGCGACGCTCGCCAGGAAGCGGCGCGTCTCCTCTGCGTCGAACGGGACGAGGTCGCGGCCGTCGAACTCGATGCCGCCGCGCACGATCGTCTCCCCGCCGGAGACGGCCTCGCGCAGGTCGGCCGGCCAGCCGAAGAGCGGCCGCACGCCGAGCGTGGCCGGTGCGCCGATGCGGAGCACCGCGACGCGGTTGAGCTTCCGCCGCTCGAGCACGGCGTTCGTCGCGTGCGTCGTCCCGAGCATCACGTGCGTGATCCGCTCCTTCGCGACGGCCTCGCCGGCGAGGATCGCGTCGATCACGTGGCGGATGCCGCCCGTGACGTCGGCGGTCGTCGGCACCTTGGCCCGCGCGAGCATTGCTCCGTCCTTGTCGAGCACGACCGCGTCGGTGTTCGTCCCGCCGACGTCGATGCCCAAGCGCAAGTCAAGCCCGCGCATGCAGCTCCTCCACGGGGACGTACGGGTAGTCGTAGCCGAACGCGCTCGGGCCGGCCAGCTGCAGACCGCCGGGCGTGCGCCAGATCGGATCGCACGGATACGCGATCACCGCGACGCGCTGCCCGTAGCGCAGCCGCTCGGTCGTGATCGCCTCCGCC
>Ga0066710_100000027_pt1 | contig 51769 bp, 34 predicted proteins | sample GraSoiAngelo_159_FD_79666 | JGI IMG/M metagenome (GOLD analysis project Ga0066710, IMG submission 79666) | Grasslands soil microbial communities from the Angelo Coastal Reserve, California, USA - 14_1009_16_40cm | ecosystem: Environmental > Terrestrial > Soil > Grasslands | place: USA... | reverse complement strand
CAGTCGCCCGGCACCGCTCGCCTCATCCTCGGGCGCGAGGGGCGGGTAGTAGTTGAGTCGCTGGCCGAAGTTCGTCCGGGTGAGCCGCTGGTCGTAGAAGTGCGGGTCGCAGCCCAGGCCGGCGAGCAGGCTCTGCATCACCGGCAGGATCAGCTTTTCGTGGGCCAGGCACATCTCCCGGAAGACCGGCTCGGCCGCCGGCCTCGGCCAGAACTCCTCCAGACGCGGGGCAGGGCCGGGGTCTCCGAGGTCGAACGCCCGCCGGCAGAAGACCCAGCCCTCGACGAGATCGGGATGGATCCCGCTCGTCTCCTTGATGGGGAAGTAGCCCTGGTTGACCGAGCCGTGCCGCCGGGCCCGGAAGCGCATCTTCTCTTCCGGGGGCGTCCCCGTGAAGAGGTCGATGACCTCGTCGTGGGCCCGGTCGTGGAGGCGAGGGTCGATGCCGTGGCCTTCGAGGACGGCGAAGCCGATGTCGCGCAGCGCCTCGCCCAGCTCGGCCACGAAGGCGCGCCGGTCGGCCTCGCCGCCGCGGAGGAAGCGGCCGAGGTCGCAAGTCCGGATCGCGTACTGCTCGTCGAAGGCCTCCGCGCCATCCGCCGTCTCGGAGAGATGGTAGGTCTGCCGCTTCTCCACCTGGTCGTAGCGGATGAACTCCTGGTTGGTGGCGGCGACGCCCTGCGACCTGCGGTCCTCCACGCTTGGCTCCTCCGGCGGTCTTCAGCATAATCCCGCGACGCGGATATGGCGAGGCTTCTCGAGGGCGGCTGCCGCGTCTCGGGCCTGAAAGAAGGGCGGCCGCGGTCGGTCCCTGGCCTCCGGGTGTGGGCTCGGGCCGGGCGCGCCTCGGGCGCGAAGGCCATCTCCCTGCGAGTGATGGAGTTCGCGCCAGGCTTCTCCGCCGGCCTGCGGAACCCCGACGCAGACGAGGTCCTCTACGTCCTGGAAGGCGAGGCGATCGCTCATGTCGACGGCTGGCCCTACGCCGTCGGGCCGGAGACCGGCATCTACCTCCGACCCGGCGCCTGTCTCACCGTCGACAATCCGGGGCCGCGACCGCTCACGCTGTTGGGCGCCCGATGTCCGGATCCCGGAGACGCGCCGGCTTCTGGCGAGCCGTGCCCGGCGCTCGCCGGCGACGCGCCGCGGCCGTCACCATCGCCCGTCGTACGCCTTCGCGACCGGCCATCACAGGCGACCGGCGATCGCTCCTACCAGGTCCTGGTGGACGGCTCCATCGGCTGTGACGCCGTCACGCAGTTCGTGGGCACGATCCCGCCCGGGCGCGCGCCCGACCACTTCCATCACTACGAAGAGGTGCTGTGCGTCCTCGAAGGGCGTGGGCGGATGTGGGCCGGGCGGAGCCGGACCGCCATCGGCCGCGGCTCGTGCGTCTTCCTGCCCCGCCGCCAGGTCCACTGCGTGGAGAACCTCGGTCCGGGACCGCTGCGGCTGCTGGGCGTCTTCTACCCCGCGGGCAGCCCTGCCGCGCGCGTCGAGAAGCACCGGACCACCTCGTCCACCAGCAAGGCGAAGCCCAGGAAATAGACGACCGCGAAGGCTTCCGTCTCGAGACCGCCGGCGGTCGTGAACAGCACGGGCAGGCCGAGCCCGCCGGCGCCGAGACACAGCAGCACCAGGAGCCCGGGTCCGAGCCGGCTCGCCGACGCGCGCAAAGGGGGCGCCCGCCGGCCGGCCAGGAAGAGGAGGACGAGCAGCGCCGTCGGTCCCCAGAAGAGCACCAGCGGCAGCTCGAGGCGCCAGGGGCCGAAGCCCAGCCAATCGACCGGCGTGGCCATGGCGTAGTAGGTGTCGATCGCTCCTTCGTTCGGCGCCCGGCGGGGTTCGATGGAGCTCCCGTCCCGCAGCGCCCAGGGGGCGAGCTTTCGCTGGGCCACCGTCGCCCACAGCCGCCGGGCGAGGATGCCGGCGTACCAGCCGGGCGCCGCGCGCACGTCGGAGAGGACGAGACGCCGGAACAGGGCTTCGTTCCCGGGGGCGTCCTCCCAGACCGGGTAACGCTCGGGCGGCGCGACGCTGGCCGCGCGCAGCACCTCGCGTGCCGCGTCGTCGTCCCAGGCGTGGCCCCGCGTCCGGTCGAAATCGCCCAGCCCTTCCCACACCCCGAGCCACACCTCGTGGTGGCGGGGTTGGCGCGCGAGGACGTACGGAATCAGGAAGAGAGCCAGGAGGAGGATCGCGGCCAGCGGCTTCGCCGTGGCTCGCCGCGTCGGCGGCGTCCCCGGTTCGAGCCGCGCGGCGCCGACGAGGAGAGCGAGGACGTAGCCCGGCAGGAGGAAGGCCGAGCCGCTCCGGCAGAGCACGCAAAGGGCGAAGACGACGCCCGCCGCCAGCGCGCGCAGGGCCAGGCCCGCCAGCCGCACGCGGGCGAGGCAGGCATGGGCGGCCAGGGGTACGATCCCCACCACGCCGATCACGTAGAACCCGACCGCCGAGTAAGGAAGCGAGAGCGACTCCACAGTATACGGCGAGCAGGCGAGCAGCCCGCCAAAGACGAGCCCGGCGACCGGACGTCCGGCGCGCCACAGCTCCCAGGCGGCCCAGGCGGCCACGGGCGCCGCGGCCAGCGCCCCGACCCACAGGGGCAGGAACGGCGAGATCCCGCGCAGGGCGCGGTAACCGACCAGGAGCAGGCCCGCCCGGCCCGGATCGTCGATGTCGCGCGCCACCAGACGGCGGCCGACGAGCAGCGGCCTCACGGCCACCGTCCGCCAGAACTGCCACGGCCTCAAGTCATCGTCCGCGGCGGCGCGCGTCAGGAAACGCTGGAAGCCGAGGCGAAGCTCGGCGCCGTCCGCGGAGTTGAGGCCGACCTTCTCGGCGCGGCCGTCTTCGTCCAGGAAGCGCGTGGCGGCCACGGCCAGGTCCTCCCAGTAGCGGCGAGAGGCGGGCAGCCCGCCGAGGTCGGCGCCGGCTCGCCAGTACGCCGTGTGCCACAGCAGCAGCGCCGCGGCCAGGACACCGGCGAGCAGGGCGCCCGGCGGCGGGAGCCGGCCCAGCTCACGCCTCCTTGCGGCCCTGGCCGACGAGACCGTGGACGGCTCCCCCCGCTTGCCGCCGGCCGAGCGCATAGAGGACCGCGCCCACGGCGCTCCAGAGCACGCACAGCTCGAGGGTCGTGAGGGAGCGGCGGGCCACCCGCTCGGCGAGATCGAAGGCCCGGAGCGTGCGCACGTCCGCCATCACCTGCACGACCACGATGGCCCCCATCGCGAACAGCGAGACGACGGCGGCGAGGCGTTGCAACGAGAGCGGAATCACGACCGTGGCTTCCTGGTACAGGGCGGGGTTGAGCCGCGGCAGGAGCAGGAACGCGAGGCTGTGCAGGAAGTACAGGAGGACCAGGGCGAAGACCGCGATGTTGAGGGCCAGCGAGACCTGGCCGCTCAGCAGCAGCAGGGCGGAGATCACGAACGTCGAGGCGAGCCCGAGCACCGGGGTGCCGGTCCGGCGCTCGATCGCGCCCAGCCACGACGGGGCCAGGCCGTCCCGGGCGAGCATGATTCCGACCCGGGAGGGCGCGAGCATCGTCACGTTCAGCGAGGTGGCGACGGCCATGACCGCGCCCAGGGTGACGAACCAGGCCGCTCCCCACGGCAGGTAGACGGCTCCCACTTCCGCCATCGGGGCCGCGCTGCGGCCCAGCCGCTCGCCCGGCAGCGTGCCGAAGGCCACGACGGACATGAAGAGATAGACGACCGTCGTGGCCGCGATGCCGCGGAGGAAGATCCCCGGCAGCCGCCGGGTGCTGTCCCGCACCTCGCCCGCGGTCTGGGCCAGCGATTCGAACCCGGCGTAGGCGAAGAACAGCGGGGGCAGCGCCGCCGCAAAACCCGACCAGCCGTGAGTGAAGAACGGGCGGTAATTCGCCGGCTGGAGGGCGAAGAGCCCGGGAATCACCAGGACGAGGATCGACACCCCGAGCACCGCGCACATCGCGACCTGGATGCGGCCGAACCAGCGCACGCCCACGGCGTGCACGGCGAAGAAGAACCCGAGGGCCGCCAGCGCGATCGCTTCGCGCCCGGCGAGCGAGCGCTCACGCGCTCCGGCCAGCTCCAGGAGGTAGTCCGCGAGGGCCAGGGAGAGGAATGCCAGCGCGCCGAGGTAGGAGATCGCCTTCAGCCAGGCGCCCACGAAGGCCACGCCGTAGCCGCCGAAGGTCCGCGAGATGTGCGTGTACTCGCCGCCCGGATCGCGCCCGAGCGACGTGGAGAGGAAGACCGCGTAGGGAACCGAGGTGGCCAGGATGGCCGGAGAGAGCACCAGGTAGCCGAGGATCACACTGGGTCCGGTGAGCAGCCACGCCTGGCCGGTCACCTTGAAGATGCCGGCCCCGATCAGGATGCCGACCAGGGTGGCGTAGGACTCGAGGGTCCCGAGGTCCCTCCGGAGGCCCGCCGCTCCGCGATTCAGGACGAGGAGACTACCACGAGGCCCCGTTCAGGCGTACGCGGGCCGGCGGCCGATGGTCATGACCTTGATGAGGATCATCCCCGCCACGAACCCGCCGATGTGGGCCATGTATGCGACGCCGCTCGTCTGCTCGGTCCGGGCGATGGCGCCCACGCCATTGACGAACTGGATGAGGATCCACAGGCCCAGCATCACGAAGGCCGGCACGGCCACGATGCCTCCCCGGGTGAAGACGCGGACCTTGTTGCGCGGGAAGAGCAGGATGTACGCGCCGAGGACGCCGCTGATCGCCCCGGAGGCGCCCACGGTGGGGACGCCGGAGTGCGGAGCCGACATGATGTGGGCGAAGGCGGCCGCCACCCCGCACACCAGATAGAAGATGAGGTAGCGAATGCCGCCCAGGACCTTCTCGATGTTGTCGCCGAAGATCCAGAGGTAGAGCATGTTCCCTCCCAGGTGGGCCCATCCGCCGTGGAGGAACATCGACGTGAACAGCGTCGTCCAGAAGGGCAGCGGGATCGTCGGAGCCAGGTCGTGCCCGGCCGAGTACTCCCGAGGCACGACCCCCCACGCCATGATGAACGACTCCAGGGCGCCCTGGGGTCGGCTGAGCTCCAGGAAGAACGCCAGCACATTGAGGATGATCAGGGCGATGTTCACGACGGCAGGCGGACCGCCCTGCACCTTGTCGTCGCCGACAGGAATCATGGAGCCTCCTTAGTCGTAGCAGTTGGAGGCCACCACAGCAATCGGAATGCCAGTGGCGGCCGTCCCACGCAGCGCATGTAGACGCTTCGGCGGCATCGACCTTGTAGGAATTGCCCGGGAGCGGCGGCATTTGTACATGCAGCGCGCCTCCCAAATGAGGGTAGACTTCGGGCCAAGGACCTCGACGTGACTCAGCGTGGACGCGGGCTGCCGTCCTCCGCTCTCGGCGATCAGGCCCGCACCGCCCTGATCGCCGGCTTCGACCTGGCGTCCGGCCGGTTCTCCGGGACGCCGTCGGCCATCGCAGCCCTGCTGTTCCTGCTGGACCGGGCGCGCGCCGGCGACGGCGAAGCGCGGCGAGTGGCCCTGGCCGCGCTGCACCGGACGCCGGACGGGCCGCTCCCGCCCCGCGAAGCCGTGTCCGAGGCGGCGGCGCACACGGAAGCGGTCGAGGTGGCGCCGGGCGACGGGCTGCGGAAGGCGACCCGATCCGCCCTCGACACGGCCCTGGCCGCCCTCGGCTGGAGCGGCGAAGCCCGGGAGGAGGACGGCGGCGAGACCGATACGCACGGGCTCATGATCGCCACCCTGGCCCGCGCGTCGCTGGTCCTGGACGCGCCCGGCTACCGCGAGGCCGCGTCCCGGGCAGGCGAGCGCGCCCTCGACCGCCGCGTCGACCAGCGCGGCTCGCTGCTGCATCTGACCGGCGAGCGCGCGCAACCGGCCGGCCTCGGCGATTACGCGCATCTCATCCGCGGCCTGATCGAGCTCCTGGCCGCCACCGGCGAGCGGGGCTGGCTGCACGAGTCCGTGCGCCTGCAGCAGGAGCAGGAGGAGCAGGTGGCTGGCCCCCGGGACGGCTTGGACGGGGATTTCATCTCCGGGAGCGGCGTGGCCGCCCTGAACCTGATCGAGCTCTCGCGGCTGACCGGCGAGCGCGGCTATCGCGACCGCGCGGAGGGAGTGGTGCGGGCCTTCGCGGCCGACATCGAGAAGGCCCCGCTGGCCCACCTCGGCCTTCTCCGCGCCGCGCAGCGGCTCGATCGCACGCGCCCTGCGCCATGAGCGAAGCGGGACCCTCCGAGGTGGGGAAGCTCGAGGCCTGTGACAGCCTGTACGTGTCGCCCCACGCCGACGACGTGTTCCTCTCATGCGGGGCGCGGCTGCTCTCGGAGCAGGCCCGGGGCCTGAAGATCCTCATCGTGACGCTCTTCGGCGGGGAGGGCGGCTCCTCGGCCGCGGGCCGCGCGCGCTTCCTTTCCCGGCCCGGCGTGCAGCATCTCGAGGTGGGCCTGCCTGCGGCGCCCGCGCGCGATCCCGCCTACTCGACCTTCCGCGGCCTGACCCTCGGACGCCAGGCCGTCGACGAAGGCTGCCTGGGCCGGGCGGTGGAGCTGCTGGCCGACATCGCCCATCGCACGCGCGCGCGCGAAGTCTACGTTCCCCTCGGCATCGGTCACCACATCGACCATCGCCTGGCGCACGAGGCCTCCCGGGCCGCCTTCCCTCGCGGCGAGGGGCGCAACGTCTTCCTCTATGAGGAGCGGCCCGAAGCCTTCGTGCCGGGGGCAGTGAGGGTGCGCCTCAGCCAGGTCGGGGCCCGGCTTCCGCCGGCCGCGGTCGAGTCCGCGGACCGGGCCGGCCTGGCCCGCTTCCTCGTCCGTTTCCACGTCGCGCCCGCCTTCCGGGGCGATCTCAAGGGATGGGGCGACCGCCTCCGCTCGGCGGCCCTGGCCGCGCGCCAATGGCGGGAATCCCGGGTCTGGCATCCCTTGAAGGGCTTCGGCCCGCGCCTGCAGCCCGTCGTCCACGCCGCGCCCGAGCTGCAGGCGGAGGTGCGCGAACTGACGGGCCCCTTGGCCTCGTCGCTGGAGAGGCTGGGGCGGTCGTACTCGGAGGCCGTGGGCCGGTCGGTGTACGCCGAGCGCTACTGGCTGCTGCTCCCGCCCCGGGAGGCGGACGGCCTGGAGAGCCTTCCCGCCGTGGTCGGACAGGAGTCCCGCGACGTCTGAGGGAGACTAGGCGGTCCATTCCCCGGCTCGCTCGAGCACGGCCCACCGCTCCGGGTCCTGCAGCCAGAGCGTGTTGAGGTAGGTCTGCACCTGCTCGCCCGGATACGCGGCCTGAAGCGCCTTCACGCCGGTCCGCGCCGCGTCCTCGCCGAGGGGCACCGCTGGAGACTCGTCCTTGAGCAGGCCGTCCTCGTGTGGGATGCCGGCTGCGTTCAGGAAGGTGGCCAGCATCGGCCGGCGATCGCCCAGGTGCAGGGCGACCAGCAGCGATGCGGCGAGCGCCTCGCCCGGATCGAGGACCCCGGCCAGTGCCCGCGCCTGCTCGTCGGGGGCCATCGTACGGGCCACCTGCGGCCGCAGGTGGCGCGCCTTGACGATGACGACCAGCGCGCTGCCGAACAGCTCCTCGGGCGGCTCGCGGAAGAACACCGTCGCCGCGGCCAGGCGCTCCTCGCGGCTGAGGCGCTTCCACAGCCGCACGGCGGTGGTCTCCACGGGGTTGTCTCCTGCGGGCGGGCAGTATACGCGACAATCGGCGCGTGAGACCACGGTTCGCGACGGTGGCGGCCGCCCTGCTGGCGACGGCCAGCGTGGCCCGCGCCGCCCCGCCGGCGCGACTGGCTCCCCGGGTGCGGCGCATCGTGCTCCACGTGCTGGGCGGACCGGCCTACGACCGGCCCGAGCGGCGGTTCAGATTCTTCGATCCGCCGCAGACGCAGGCGCGCTGGAAGCCCCGCTTCGGCGCCCACTGGATCGTCTGGACGGACGGATCGCTGTGGCCGCGCCATGTCCAGGCCGGCGCCGCGCGGTCGTGGACGCCGGCGGTTGACCGGCCGGCCGACGAGGCCGAGAAGCGTCGCGTGGCGGCCGAGGCGGCGCCCGTCTATTCGCACCTCCACGACGGCAACTCGAATTCGGTGGGAATCGAGCTGGCGCATTCCGGCCGAGCCGAGGACGCGTTCCCGGCGGCCCAGGTCCGCTCGCTGGCCTGGCTGCTGCGGACGCTGCTCGCCCTCTCCGGCGGCCGCGTCACCATGGCGGACGTCTACGGGCACAAGGACCTCGACCGCCGTCCGGCCTACCTCCGTTCCACGTGTGAGCGCCCGGGCTGCCCCTACTTCGTCGACGAGCGGGGGCGGGCGCTGCGCCGGCGGGTCGACCCGCCGGAGTCGCTCTTCGCCGCGCTGGCCCGGGAAGGCCTGGCCCTCCCGCGCGCGAGGGGCGACGATACGGACCTGCGTCGCTCCGAGGCGCTCGCGCCCGGCGAGCGGCCAGCGGTGGCCTGGCGATGACAACTTCGGGCGGTCCGGCCGGCCCCGGCCGGCACTTCGACGCGCGCGGCTGCCTGACGCCGGCGGGCTTTGCGGCGCTGGCCCGCGCTCCGGCCGGTCGCGGACCGGCGGAGCTGGCGGCGCATCTGGCCTCCTGCGCCCGCTGCCAGGAGCACATGCTGGCGAGCGCGGTGGGCGGCAGTGCGGGTGGGACGCCGCGGCGCCGCCGCCCACCGCGCCTCTGGCTCGGTATAGGCATGGCCTTCGTCGCGCTGCTGCTGGCGATCGCCGCGGTGATCCTCGCCGCGAGGCTTCATTGAGCTGGGGGGCTGTTGCTGTTTCTACTCCTTTTTGGCGCGCGCCTTGATCTCCCGGGCCCGATCCTAATCCACCGGGCGGCCGGCTTCGATGCGGCCGAGGCCGCTGTCGGTCAGCAGCCGGTTCAAGGCCGGGACGTCCTGCGCTATGAGGACGTTGGCCTCCTTGGACAGCTCGTCGAGCTGGCGGGCGACCTCGTCCATGGCCTGCTGCTGCTGTGGCGTGGGGGCGGCGGTGGTGGAGCCGATGGCCAGGTAGATGCCGCGGGCGCGGGAGAGGAGCGGGTCCGGATCGTCCTCGAGCGGCGCGCCGGCGAAGCCGAGCGACTCCTGCCGGCTCATCCGGCGCGCGAGCGCGTCGGCCTTGCTGGCCGCCGCCCTGGCCGCGCTCGCCAGCGTCTCGGGCGGCGTGGTTTCGCCCTTGGCGAGGGATTGCTGGAGATCGCCGAGCTGCTTCTTGAGCGAAGCGGCGCTGCGGTTCACCGCGTCGGCCCGGCTCCACAGGTGGGCGGCCCGCCGGGTCGCGTCGTACCAGGCCCGCCGGTTGGCTTCCGAGACGCGGACCCGCGGATCGTCCTGCACCGTCACCGGCTTGCTGTCCGAGGCCGGGCCGACCGATACCGTCACGGTGTAGGTGCCGGGAGGCACGAGGGGTCCGCGCGGCGGTCCGAAAAAGGCCTCGCCGCCGGCATCTCCCGGCTCGCGGCGGACGGGCGGCTCGTGCCGCAGGTCCCAGCTCGTCCGGTTGATGCCCGCTTCCTTCGGCCCCTTCAGCTCGCGCACGGTGGCGCCGGAGGCGTCCTTCACGACGATCTTCACTTCCTCCTTGTCCGCGGGCTTGGACCGGAGCGCATAGGTGATCGCCGCTCCCTCGGCCGGGTTGGGCCCGAGGAAGGCCTTGTGGCCGGTGTTGCCCTTGTGGCCGTAGACGCGGTACTCGGCCCCCGGACGGAGGTCGAAGAGGCGCACGTCGGCCGAGAGCGCGGCCGCGTTCAGGCCGGCCAGGGTCGAGATGTCGTCCAGGATGAAGATCCCCCGGCCATGGGTGGCCACGATGAGGTCGTCGTCGCGGGCGTGGACCTGCACGTCGAACACCGGTACGGTCGGCATCTTGCCCTTGAGACGGACCCACTGCCCACCGCGGTCCCAGCTCGCCCAGAGGCCGTTCTCGGTGCCTGCGAAGAGCAGGTTCGCGTTCCTGGGATGCTCCCGCACCACGTGCACCGTCCATCCCTTCGGCAGGTTGCCGGCTACGCTGCGCCAGGTCTGGCCGTAGTCTTCGGTCCGGAACACATAGACGCCGTAGTCGTCGGCGCGGTGGCCGTCGAAGGCGACGTAGGCTGCGCCCTCGCCGGTGTGGCCGGCCTCCACCCGGCTGACGTAGGTGCCCCTGGGAAGGCCGGGCACCTTCGACGCGACGCTCGCCCACGTCACGCCGCCGTCGCGCGAGACCTGCAGGTTGCCGTCGTCGGTCCCCACCCAGAGCACGCCCGCCTTGAGCGGCGACTCCGCGATGGTGGTGATGGTGCCGAAGTGGACGACGCCATCGTTGCGGGAGAGGAAGTCCTTGGCTGCCTTGCCGAAGATCGTCATCTTGTCGCGGGAGGCGCCGCTCGTCAGGTCGGCGGTCCGGGTCCAGGCGTCGCCGCGATCGTGCGAGATGAAGAGCCGGTTGCCGCCGTAGAACACGGTCTTCGGGTCGTGGGGGGAGATGAAGATCGGCGAGTTCCAGTTGAAGCGATAGCGCTCCCCGTCGACGTTGTCCGGGCGGATGACGCGGCGCTCGTTCGTCTTCAGGTCCATCCGCTGGACGTTCCCGTCCTGGCTCTCGGTGTAGACGACGTCCGGGTCGGTGGGGTCCACGGCGGCGAAGAAGCCGTCACCGCCCCCGATGCGGAACCAGTCCTCGTTGGCGATGCCCTGTGAATAGAGGGTCCGGCTGGGGCCGCACCAGCTCCCGTTGTCCTGCAGCCCTCCGCACACCCGGTACGGCTGGCGCATGTCGTAGGCGACCTCGTAGAACTGGGCGAGGGCGACGGTGTTGATGTAGTCCCAGCTCCGGCCCCGGTCCCAAGAGAGGTGGATGCCGCCGTCGCTGCCGGCCAGCATGTGGTCGGAGTTGGCGGGATCGATCCAGAGCGCGTGGTAGTCGCCGTGGATCTTCTGGACGAGGTCGGTGCGGAAGGTCTTGCCCCCGTCCTCGGAGTAGAACATCGCGGCCCCGAGCACCCACACCCGCTGGTCGTTGCTGGGGTCGACGTGGACCTGGCTGTAGTACGAGGGCCGGGGGTTGGTGTCGGAGACCTTCTTCCAAGTCTCCCCCCGGTCCTCGGAGCGGTAGATGCCGCCCTCCTTGGCGTGCTCGACGAGCGCGTAGACGATCCGCGGGTCGCGGCGGTACACGTCGACGCCGATGCGGCCCAGGTCTCCCTCGGTCGGGAGGCCTCCCGACAGCTTCTTCCAGGCGGCGCCGCCGTCGGTCGTCTTCCAGAGCGCGCTGCCGGGACCCCCGCCGCTGTAGCCGCACGGCGTCCGCCGGCACTGGTAGGAGGCGGCGTAGAGGATGTTCGGGCCCTGGGGATCCATGGCCACGTCCACGAAGCCCGTGTCCTCGTCGACGAACTTCGTGTTCGTCCAGGTCTTTCCTCCGTCGGAGGACTTGTAGAGGCCGCGCTCCTTGTTGGGCCCCCACAGGTGGCCGACGGCGGCCACGTAGACGACGTCGGGGTTGGCGGGATGGACGACGATGCGGCCGATGTGGTGGCTGTCGGCGAGTCCCAGGTGGGTCCAGGTCTTTCCTCCGTCGGACGTCCGGTAGACGCCTTGCCCCCAGGAGGAAGACTGCCGGTTGTTGGGTTCGCCGGTGCCCACGTAGACGATGGAGGGATCGGAAGGCGCGACCGTGACGTCGCCGATGCTGGAGCTGTCCTGCTCGTCGAAGACGGGCTCGAAGGTGGTGCCGTTGTTCTCCGTCTTCCACAGGCCCCCCGAAGCGGCGCCGACGTAGAAGGTCGAGGGATGGGATTCCACGACCGCGAAGTCGTCGATGCGGCCGCCCATGAGGGCCGGGCCGATGCTGCGGAACTCGAGCCCCTTCAGCTTCTCGGCCGTGATCCCCGGCTCGGGGACCGCGGGCGCGGTCTTCTTCTCCGCGGCGGGCGAAGGGGAGCTGGCGAGCAGGAGCGACAGGACGACGACGCTCGCGCGGAGCGGTCGGAGGGTGCGCATGACATCTCCTTTCAATGCCGGGCCGCGGCCCGGGCCAGCTCGTCGGGCGTGAAGATCCGGCCACCCTTGACGACGCGATGCATGGACTCCAGGTTGCCGACGTCGGCGAGCGGATCGCGATCGAGCAGCAGGAGGTCGGCGAGCCTTCCCGCCGCGATGGCGCCGAGGTCCTTCTCGCGGCCCATCACACGCGCCCCTCCGGCCGTCGCCGCGGCCAGCACGCGGGCGGGGGTCAGGCCGGCCTCGGCCATGAGCCGCAGCTCGCGGAAGATCGACGGCCCGTGCAGGGTGCCGATGTTGCCGGCGTCGGTGCCGGCGGCGATCGTCACCCCGGCCTCCGACAGCCGTTTCAGGTTCTGGGCCGGGATGCGCTCGCGGTCGGGATCCAGCGCCCGCTTCGGGCGTGAGAGCAGCTCCGGCAGCGGCTTCACTTCCTCGAACGTCGCCAGCACGTCGGGGTCGCCCCCGCGGCGCTCGGCCGGCGTGGGGACGAAGCGGCCGGAGAGCACGAGGTCGTATCCGGTGCGCACGAAGAGCGTCGGGATGTAGACGACGCCCCGGCGCACGAGCAACTCCACGAAGGCGTCGTCCACCGGCTTGTCGACGACCGAGTGGACGAGCACGTCCGCCCCCGCCTCGACCGCCGCCCGCGCCGTCTCCAGCTCCGTCGCATGGACGGCGGTGCGCACGCCGGCCTTCCGCGCCTCGTCGGCCGTCGCGGCGACGATCGCCTTGCCGGCCGCCAGGTCGTCCCCCGGCCGGTATATGAACCATACCTTCATGAGGTCGGGCTTGCGCTCCAGCTCGCGGCGGACGAGCGCGCGGGCTTCGTCGGGCGTGGAGATCTTGATGATCGGCGGGTCGCCGACGTCGAGCTGGGGCCGGGCCACGGTAGAGACGAGAGGGCCCGCCACCGCGACGCGGGGGGCCATCTGCGTGCGGCTCGCCCGGTCCCGCACCTCGAAGTTCCAGAAGGGCCCGCCCACGTCGACGACCGAGGTGACGCCGCAGAGCAGGTAGCGGGCGAAAGTGCGGGGGAGCGCATCCTTCAGCAGGGCGATCTCGCGCTCGTAGGCCCGATGCTGGCGCAGATCGATGACGTCGGGCCGCGTGTAGGCCCCGCCCGACTGGAAGAAGTGGACATGGGCGTCCACCAGCCCCGGCACCAGCCACTTCCCACGGCCGTCCAGGATCGTGATCCCCCTGGGGAGCGATACCTGGGCGCGGGGGCCGGCGGCTTCGATCCGCTCGCCGCGCCCGAGGACGACGGCGTCCGTGACCGGCGGCGCACCCGTGCCGTCCACGAGGGTTGCGCCGACGATGGCCCATCCGTCCGCGGCAACGGGCGGCGGCCCGATGGCCGCGCCCAGCAAGGCCAGGGCCAGCCCGGCGCCGCGCGCTGCCGGGACCGCGCGCATCTCAGCGTCCCGACACCGGGATGAGCGCGCCGTTCACCGCGGAGGACTCCGGGAAGAGCAGGAAGGCCACCACCCGGGCGACGGCCGCCGGCGGCGTCCACCGCGACGGGTCGGCCTTGGGCATGGCCTTCCGGTTGTCGGGAGTGTCGATGATGACCGGCAGCACGCAGTTGAAGCGCACGCCCCGGGCCTCGTTCTCCAGGGCTAGAACGCGGGTGAGGGCCACCACGCCCGCCTTGCTCACCGCGTAGGCGGCGGAGCCGGCCCCGCCCTCCAGGGCCAGGCGCGAGGCGACCGTCACCACGCTGCCGCGGTTTTCGATGAGGCGAGGGAGGGCGGCCCGGCAGATCGCGTAGACCGTGCCGAGGTTGGCCGACATCATCGCCGTCCACTCGGACTCCGGCGCCTGCTCGAGCGTGCCCGCCCCCGCGTAGGCGCCGGCCACGGCGGCCACGCCGTCCAGGCGGCCGAGGAACCCGGCCGCGCCGTCGAGGAACGCGCCGCAGGAGCGCGGGTCGGAGACCTCGGCCTTCGCTCCCCAGAGCGACGCCTGGGGGAGAGCCGCCCGCAGCGCGTCCCAATCCTGCGGCGAGCGGTAGGGCACCGCCACCCTCGCCCCGCGCTCGGCGAGGGCCGCCACCACCGCGCGGCCGAGGGCCCCGGTCCCTCCGGTGACGACGAAGGCGGACGTCACCGGAGCTTCGCCTTCAGCGCCTCGTAGGTGCGGTCGGGCAGCGGGTCGGTGCTGACGGGAAGGCCGGCGGGCCGCCAGCCGGGCTCGCGGATCCGGCCGGTGGCGGGATCCGGCGCGCCCTCGAACCCCGCCCGCTGGTCGACGACGTCGGTATAGCCGGCCGACTCCAGCATCGCGGCCGCCCGCGCCGAGCGCCCGCCGGCCTGGCAGCCCACGATGAGCTTGGCATCCCTCGGGAAGGCTCCCATCACGGTCAGGAACTCGGGATTGGGAGTCATCCCGCCCGGGCCCATGTTCATGAGGGGCACGTTGAAGGCGCCCTTGGGATGACCGGCCGCGAACTCGGGCAGCGAGCGCACGTCCACGTAGACGTAGCCCTGCTTGTCCATCAAGTCCCGAGCCTCGGCGGGGGAAACGCGCTTGACGGCCATGGTGCACCTCCGGAGGCGTCGTCGGCGCCCAAGAGGCGTTATAGCACGCCGAGGATGCGGTCGACGGCTTGCGCGAACTCCTCGGGCGGAGGCAGGAGGCTCAGCACGAGGTAGGCCTCGCCGGCGAAGTCGAAGAAGTAGCCCGGGTGCACGAGCACGTCGTGCTCCTCCAGGAGCCGGATCACCCGGTCCTCCTCGCTCTCGGTCGCGGGCACCTGGAGGACCGCCGACCAGCCGCCTTCGACCTGGAGCACCGACGCTGATGAACCGCCCTGGAGCCGGCGACGAAGCGCGTCGAGGTTGGCGCTCACGCGGCGGGCGATGGGTCCTTGCAGCTCGGAGCGCCGGGCGAGGAGGGCCGGGGCCGCGCGCTGGACGGGAGTCGAGACCGACAGGTAGGTGTCGGCCACGACCTCCAGCCGCTCCAGCGCCGCCCGACGCAAGCTCTCCGGGCCCCCGACCGCGATCCAGGCCAGCTTCAACTGGGGCAGGCCGCAGGATTTCGACAGGCCGCCGAGGGAGAAGGCGAGGGCCGGTCCGTCCCCGGCCAGGCTCGGTGCGCGGCGCGGATCCGGAGCGAAAGCGTAGTCGGCGAAGACCTCGTCCGAGACGACGGCCAGCCCGCGCTCGGCGCACAGCGCGAGGAGCTGCTCCGCCTCCACGCGCTTGACGTACGAGCCGGTCGGGTTGTTGGGGCTCACGAGCACGAGCGCCCGCGTGCGAGGCGTGATCGCCCGCGCTACTGCCTCCAGGCTGAGGTGCCACTCGCCGTCGTAGGAAAGCGGGTAGGGGCTCGTGTCGACCGACTCGAGGCGCGCGAGGTAGTCGAAGAGGGGGTAGCTCGGACGGGGGACCAGCACCGCGTCGCCCGGGTCGCAGAGCAGCTTGAACAGCCACGCGTAGGCCTCGCTGGTGCTGCTGGCGAGGATGATCCGCGCCGGGTCGGCCGCTGCGCCGCGCCGGCGGCAATCTTCGGCGACCGTCCTCCGGGCCGGCTCGAGCCCGCGCGGCGCGGGCTCGTAGCGCAGCGAGCCGGGGTCGGCGAGCGGAGCCAGCAGGTCGGGTGGGTAGGCGATGCCGACGCGGGTCGGGTTGGTCTCGGTCAGGTCCAGGACCCGGGCGCCGCCCCGCCGCTTGGCTGCCCGCAGCGACGAGAGCCGGTTGGCGGCCAGGTTCCACCCGGTGCGCGCGGAGAACATCGCCGCGATGCTATCGCAGGCGGTTGACTTCTGGCGGGGCCAACCCTAGCCTGTGCGGGCCATGAAGGGGCAGGGGCGCAAGGCGGCGCGTGCGGCCGCTCTGCTGGCGGCGATCGTGGCCTGCTCGCGCGGACCCTCGCCGTCCCCCGCCGCCTCCCTGTCCCCCTCCCCCGCGGCCGCCGCCTCCGCCGCGGCGGCCGTTCCCGACGCGAACCGAGCGCTGCCCCAGCCCCTGCCCGACGTGGCCGCGCGGGTGAACGGCCGCCCGATCGCGACCAAGGCCGTCTCGTCCATCGTCGAGCCCGCCCTGCAGATCGGGCGCGTGCCGCGGGAGCGCCGGGCGGAGGCCTACCGGCAGACGCTCGACCAGCTCGTGCTGCGCGAGCTGGTCCTGCAGGAAGCCGCGGCGCGCAGAGTCGTCCCCGAAGAAGCCGCGGTGGAGCAGGACTACCGGCAGGCCCGCGGCCAGTTCAAGAGCGATCAGGACTGGACGCGGTTCCTCTCCGGGGCCGGGTTCGACGCGAAGAGCTTCCGCGGCGAGCTGCGCGCGCGCCGCATCGTGGACGCCGTCGTGCGCCAGGAGGCGGAGAGGCGGGCGGCCGCCGTCTCCGACGCCGAGGCCAGGGCGTTCTACGACCAGAACCCCGCCCTCTTCGCCGCCGGCGAGCGCGTGAGGGCCAGCCACATCCTGCTCCGCGTGCCCGAGGGCGCGGGACCTGACGTGAGACAGGCCCAGAAGGCGAAGGCCGAGAGCGCGCTGGCCCGCGTGCGGAAGGGCGAGGACTTCGCGGCGGTCGCCCGGGAGGTCTCGCAAGACCCGGGCAGCGCGCCCCGGGGCGGGGACCTCGGCCTCTTCGGCAAGGGGCAGATGGTTCCCGCCTTCGAGCAGGCCGCCTTCGCGCTGCCGCCCGGCCAGGTGTCGGACCTCGTCGAGTCGCCCTTCGGATTCCACATCATCAAGGTCCAGGAGCGCCTGCCCGCGGGCAAGGTCGACTTCGACTCGGTGAAGGACCAGGTCAAGGACCGCCTCGCGCAGAAGGCCGTGAACGACTTTGTCCAGGGGCTGAAGGCGAAGGCGAAGATCGAAACGTACCTGTGAGCGCCGCCGCGGCGCCGTCCACCCGCGAGCACCAGAGGCTGGCCGAACGCCACGGCGACCTCGTCGCCTGGCGGCGGTGGGGGCCCTACGTCGCCGAGCGCTCGTGGGGGACGGTGCGGGAGGACTACGGGCCGAGCGGCGCGGCCTGGGACTACTTCCCCCACGACCTGGCCCGCAGCAAGGCCTGCCGCTGGGGAGAGGACGGGCTGGCCGGGATCTGCGACCGCTACCAGATCCTGGTCTTCGCCCTCGTGCTGTGGAACGAGCGCGATCCGATCCTGAAGGAACGACTGTTCGGCCTCGTGCCTTCCGAGGCCAACCACGGCGAGGACGTCAAGGAGTACTACTTCTACCTCGACAACCTGCCCAGCCACGCCTACATGAAGTGGCTCTACAAGTACCCGCAGCGCGAGTTTCCCTACGCCCACCTCATCGAGGAGAACCGGCGGCGGCAGGGCCCGGGCGGGCCCGAGTACGAGCTGCTCGACACCGGCATCTTCGACGACGACCGCTACTTCGACGTCTTCGCCGAGTACGGCAAGGCCGATCCGGAGGACCTCGTCATCCGCATCAGCGTCCACAACCGTGGACCCGAGCCGGCCCCGATCCAGGTCATGCCGCACCTGTGGTTCCGGAACACGTGGGCGTGGGGGGAGGCGGCGAAGCCGGAGCCGTCGATCACCGCCGGCGCGGTGACCGCTCGCTGCCGCAGCCTGGTCGCCGACGACTCGGCGGCCGAGCCGTTGCGGAACCTGCCCTTCCCCTACCGCCTCGGCCCGCGACACCTGTACGTCGAGCCGGGTGCGGAGCTGCTCTTCACCGACAACGAGACCAACGCGCCTCGCGTGTACGGCGCGTGGGCGGGGAGCCGGAAGCCGCACGTCAAGGATGCCTTCCACCGCTTCGTGGTCGACGGGCAAGAAGACGTGGTCAGCCCCGAGCCGCGGGGAACCAAGGCCTGCGCCCGCTTCCGTGCGCTCGTGCCGGCCGGCGGAGTGCAGCAGTTCCGCCTTCGACTGGCCCCGGCCGAGCTGTTCGACCCGCTGCGCGAGGTCGACGCGGTCCTCGCCCAGCGGCAGGCCGAGGCCGACGAGTTCTACGCCGCCATCCATCCCCCGGGGGCGAGCGAGGACGAGCGGCTCGTGCAGCGGCAGGCCTTCGCGGGGATGCTGTGGTCCAAGCAGGTCTACCTCTTCGACGTGAACCTGTGGTTCGAGGGGGACGACCCGCGCTGGCCGCCGCCGCCGAACCGACCCTTCATCCGCAACACCCACTGGCGCCACCTCAACTCGATGCGCGTGCTCTCCATGCCCGACAAGTGGGAATACCCGTGGTTCGCGGCGTGGGACCTCGCCTTCCACGCCGTCGTGCTGGCGGTCGTCGACCCGGCCCTGGCCAAGGAGCAGCTCTGGTTGTTGCTCTTCGAGCAGTTCCAGCACCCCTCGGGGCAGATCCCGGCCTACGAGTGGGAGTTCTCGGACCTGAACCCGCCCGTGCACGCGTGGGCGGTCTGGCGCGTCTACAACATGGACCGGGTCCGCTCCGGCCGCGCCGACCGCGAGTTCCTCGAGAAGTGCTTCCACAAGCTGCTCATCAACTTCGCCTGGTGGGTCAACAAGGTGGACCGGGCGGGCAACAACGTCTTCGAGGGGGGGTTCCTGGGCCTCGACAACATCACCGTCATCGACCGCAGCGAGCCGCTGCCGGCGGGGGCGGTGCTCGAGCAGTCCGACGCCACCGGGTGGATGGGGATGTTCTGCCTGAACTTGATGCGCATCGCCCTCGAGCTGGCCAAGGCAAACCGGGCCTACGAGGCGCTGGCCACCAAGTTCTTCCAGCACTACATCTACGTCGGGGCGGCCATGAAGAGGATGGGCGCGCGGGACCACCAGCTCTGGGACGAGGAGGACGGCTTCTTCTACGACGTGCTGACCTATCCCGACGGCCGCTACGAGAAGTTCCGGGTCCGCTCGCTGGTCGGCCTCATCCCGCTCTACGCGGTGGAGCGGCTCGAAGACCAGTGGATCAAGCCGTTCGCCGAGTTCGAGGCCAACCTCCACTGGTTCCTGGACAACAAGCGGCACATCGTGCAGGACGTCTGCCACGAGGTCCGGCGCGACGGAACGTCCACCCACGTGTGCGCCATCGTCGACGAGGCGCAGATGAAGGGCATGCTCCGCCGCGTCCTCGATCCCGAGGAGTTCCTCTCCCCGTGGGGGCTGCGCAGCCTGTCCCGCCACCATCTGGCCCACCCGTTCCGCCTGGGCGACCGGCAGGTGGGCTACGAGCCGGCCGAGGCGCGGGAGCGCATCAAGGGCGGCAACTCGAACTGGCGCGGCCCGGTGTGGTTCCCGACCTCGTTCCTGATGATCGAGTCGCTGCGCAAGCTCGGCACCGCCTTCGGGCCCGGCTTCAAGGTCCCCTCGCCGGCCGACGGCCGGCCGCTGACCCTGGCCGAGGTGGCCGAGGACCTCGCCAACCGGATGATCCGGATCTTCACCCGGGACGAGACGGGCCGGCGGCCCGTCCACGGCCAGCGGCAAAAGTTCCAGGAGGACCCGCACTGGCGGGACCTCATCCTCTTCCACGAGTACTTCCACGGGGAGACGGGGGAGGGCCTGGGCGCCTCCCACCAGACCGGCTGGACCGGCCTCGTCGCCTCACTCATCGATGAGTGGAGACGGCCTCCGCCGCCGTCTACCTGAACGTCAGGGTGAGGGTGTTCGAGCGGACGCCGTCCTGGGTGGCCCAGCAGTCCACCGTCACCGGCTCGAGGGCCTTCACGCGTCTCTGGTTGGTGTGACCGCCGGCCACCTCGATCGACCGGGGCCGGCTGAAGAAGAACTCCACCTCACCGTTGCCGTTGGTCTCGAGGCCGTCCTTGTCCTTGGAGGTGACGTCGAGCCGGGCCCAGAACCCCGGGGGGATCGGCTCGTTGGGATCGGGGTTTGCGACGAAGCTCCCTCCGCCGTCCTCCACCGTATAGAGACGCATGGTGACCCGCACCGCGGGTTCCGTGTTCTCGACGGGCGCCTCGCACAGGCCCTGTGGGCATGGCGTGGGCGTGGGGACGGGAGTCGGCGTCGGAGCCGGCACGGGCGTCGGCGTCGCCGTGGGCGCGGGTGTCGGCACGATGGGCTGGGTGGGGTTTCCGCAGCCGGCCAGACCGGCGAGGATCAGCGCCGCCATCGACGATGCGGCCCGGCGTCGCTTGACCATCGACCCTCCCGTGCGGGTATCCGCCCGACGCGAAGCGCGGATGATAACGAAGCGGGTGGCGGAGGTCAACGCGCGCCGCCACCTCCTGCGGTACCATCGCTCCCCAGATCCCATGCGGCGCGGAAGGCGCGACAGACTCGTCGCGGTCGGTCTGAGCGCGGTCCTGGCCGGGCTGACCGCGGCCTGCGGCAGCGCGCCGGACACGCCCGTGCCGGCGGCCAGCGCCATTGCGTCCTCGCCGAGCCCTCCCCCCGGACCGCCGAACATCATCCTCATCCTGGCCGACGACCTGGGCTACGGCGACCTCGGTTCCTACGGCGCGCCTCTCATCCGCACGCCCAACCTCGATCGACTGGCCGCCGAGGGCGTGCGCATGACGGACTTCCGCGTGCCCTCCGCGCTCTGCACGCCCTCGCGCGGGGCGCTGCTCACGGGCCTCTATCCGCCGCGCACCGGCCTCGTCGGCAACCTGCCTTCGGGCTCTCCCACCGAAGGCATCAGCGACGGGATCGACGACGACGAGATCACGGTCGCCCAGGCCCTCGAGGACCGCGGCTACGGCACGGCCATGGTCGGCAAGTGGCATCTCGGGAGCACCCTGGCCCACCTGCCGACGTTCCACGGCTTCGCTTCCTACTTCGGGATCAGCAACGGTGACCAGACCTTCCTCCTGCTGCGCGGAACGACCCCCGTGAAAGACCCCCCCGGCCTGGACCAGATCACGAAGGCCTATACCCGGGAGGCGGTGACCATCATCCGCGACGCCGATCACGACCGGCCCTTCTTCCTCTACCTCGCCCACCGCTCGCCGCACGTGCCGCTCGAGCCCTCGCCGGAGTTCCTCGGCCGGTCCGCCGGGGGCCTCTACGGCGACGTCGTGGAGGAGCTGGACTGGAGCGTGGGCGAGGTGATGAAGGCCGTCCGCGACCGCGGCTCGAGCGAGAGGAGCACGCTCGTCCTCTTCATGAGCGACAACGGCCCCTGGCTCTCGCAGGGAGAAGGAGCAGGCTCGCCGGGGCCGTTCCGCTCCGGCAAGAACTCGCCCTACGAAGGCGGCGTGCGCGTGCCGGCCATCGCCTGGTGGCCGGGAAGGTATCCGGCGGGACGGACCCTGGGCGAGCCCGTGATGAGCCTCGACGTGTTCCCGACGCTCGTGGCGATGGCGGGGGGCCGCCTCAGTCCCACGCGCACGTACTATGGGGCGGACTTGACGCCCCTGCTCTCGGGCCAGGTGTCCCGCCTGCCCGGCGCGGGCACGGACGGGTCGCGCGAGCTGCTCGGCTACTACTTCGGCGATGCGGTGTCGCTGCGCTCGGGCCGCTGGAAGTTCCTGCGGCCCGGCTACTGGGACCTCGTGGACACCCTTTACGACCTGGAGGCCGACCCGGCCGAGAGAACCGACCTCTATCCCACGCGGGCCGACGTGGCGGTGCCGCTCTCGGCGCGCCTGGCGGTCCTGGCCGACGAGATCGCGTTCAACGGCAAGAAGCCGAAGAAGGGCGGCGGGCCGGACTGACGCGCCCGAGGCGAGCGGGTCAAGGCCGGCCGGGCGGCTTCAGCGCCCGGCGGGCCTCCGCCCGCACCGTCGCGTCGGGGTCGCTGCGCGCGCGGTCGGCGAGGGCCTGCTCGGTGGCCGCGTCGGGGCCGAGCCGATGCAGCGCCCGCGCGGCCGCCGCCCGGACGCGGCTGTCCGGATCGCCGAGGACGCGCAGGAGGGCGGGGCGCGCGCGGGGGGCATCGGCGCTCGTGCGGGCGAGCGCTCGCGCCGCGGCCAGGCGCACGTTGCCCTCCGGGTCGTCGAGCGCGCGGACGAGCGCGGGAGTGGCGGGTCGCGCCGCCTCGCCCAGGCCGCCGAGGGCCTGCGCGGCCCGCCATCGCATGCCGCCGCTGGGATGGGTGAGCGCCTCCGCGAGCGGGCCCACGGCCACCGCGGCGGCGGGTCCGATGCCGCCCAGGGCGTCGACGGCCCGCCAGCCGTTGTCCGGATCTCCCATCATGCGGACCAGCTCAAGGACGGCGGGCGCGGCGGCGGGCCCGATGCGGCCGAGCGCCCAGGCCGCTCGCGCGCGCACGTCGGCGCGGGAATCGCCGAGAGCCGAGACGAGAGCCGGCACCGCCGGAGCCGCCGCCTCCCCCAGCCGGCCGAGCGCCCACGCCGCGCCCGCCCGGCCACGGCTGAGCGGATCGGCGGTGATCCGGCGCAGCGGCTCGAGGCAGGTCGACGGGTCGGGACCCACCACGGCCAGCGCCTCGCCGGCTCGCCAGCGCACGCTCTCGTCCTCGTCGTCGAGCCGGCTCACGAGCGGGCCGGCCGCCGGACGCGCAGCCGCGCCGACCTGGCCCAGCGCCCAGGCCGCCCCGGCGCGAGCGGCCGCGCTCTCGTCGGCCAGGGTCGTGACGAGGCGCGGGACGGCCGGGGCGGCCGCCGGCCCGAAGCCGCCCAGCCCCCATGCCGCCGAGGCGCGCACCTCGGGCGCCGCGTCCCCGAGCATGGCGGCCAGGGCGGGCACGGCCGCTTCCGGCTCCGCGGCCCGACTGCCGAGCGCGCGGGCGGCCGCGGCCCGCTCGCGCGCATCCACCGCGCGCAGCGCGCCGAGCAGCGCGGCGACCGGCTTTCCGGCGGCGGAGGAAGCCGTTGGGTAGCGAGGCGAGGCCTCGCGTCCAGGCGCCGGCCGGCCCTCCTCCAGGTCGACCAGGCCGGAGTCGGCGATGGCTTCGGCGACGTGCCGCGCTCCGCCGGGTGAGAAGTGGTCGTAATCGATGAAGGCAGCCTCCCCCAGCTCGCGCAAGGCCGGGAGCAGGTCGAGGAACGGGAGGCCCTCGGCGGCGCAGAACCGGCCGATCTCGCGCTGCGCGGAAGGCGGCGGCGCCCCGGGGAGGAGCTGGAAGCGGAACGGGAAGACGACGACGGCCAGCCGGCCGCCGGCGGCGCGCACGTCGGCGGAGAGCGTCCGGATGTCGGCGAAGGTCCGCCCGAAGGCGTCGCGCACTTTGGCCGAGCCGGGCGCGCGGAACAGCTCCTCGACGCTGGCGATCTCGCGCCGCTGCGCTCCCACGACCGTGCGCACGAGGGCCGAGCGCCCGTAGAGCGCCTGGACGAGCCGCGGCGGGCGGCTGAGGTTGTTCTGCATCTCCGGGATGTCGTTCAGGCAGACGCCGAGCAGGACCTGGTCGGGACGGTACTTGCGGGCCACCCGGCGATAGGCGATCAGCTCCTGGCGCGTCGACCAGCCGCCGAAGGCGACGTTGAAGACCTCCCATCGCTGGCCCCGCTCGGCGAGCAGGTCCTGCAGCACCTGGGGCCACGCCTCATGCGGCCGGATCCCGTAGCCGAGGGTCACGCTGTCGCCCAGGCACGCCAGGCGCCGCACGCCGGACGGCTTCTCGAGCGCGTGCTCCCGGTCGCGCATCCCGTCGCTGTTGTAATCCTCCCAGGGCGGCCACCCGCTGGCCGCCGACTTCAGCGTCACGAACTCGGACCCGCCCCAATCGGTGATGTACTCCGCGACCGGCGGCGGCGCGGGGCGCGTGCGCTCGATGAGCCGGCAGAGGCCTTCGGCGGCGCCGAGGACCACCGCCACCGTCCCCGCGCTCAGCAGGAGGTTCTGCCCGAGGGCGGCCAGCCGGGCGCGGGGCCGTCGGTCGCTCACGCGAGGAGACGACGCGTCAGGCCGTGGCCTTGCCGGGGCGGGCCGGCCGGCGCTCGACGGTCAGCCTCACCCGATTGCCGACCTCGTTGTACTCGACGCGGTCGACGAGCTGCCGCATGAGGAAGATCCCCCGGCCGCCGGGCATGAGGACGCGGGCGGGATGGGTGGGGTCGCCGACCTGCCCGGAGTCGAAGCCGGGGCCGACGTCGGCGACCTCCACCACCACGCATTCCTTCGGCGTCACGACCACCATCACCCGGACGGCGCGGTCGGGGTGGAGGCGGTTGCCGTGCACGGCCGCGTTGGAGAGCGCCTCCGCCACCGCCACCGCGAGGTTGTCGCGCTGCTCACCGCTGAGGTCCGCGTCGAGGGCGGCGGCCAGCACGCGGTCCACCGTCGGCGCGACCGCTTCCCGGCGGCTGGCCATACGGAACCGCACGAGCCGCTTCGCGAGCGCGGGGGAGCGGGGCCGCCTCCGCCGGGCGCGGCCGCGCGAGCGCGTGGTTGACCGCGAGCGGCGATCGCGCGGCATGAGTGGACCGAGATTCTAGCAGCAGATCTCTCCGGCGCGGGCGTTCGGCGCGCGCAGCGGAGCGTCTCTCGCTCCGGCACGAGTGTCCGGCGCGCGTAGCGGAGCGTTTCCTCTGTCGTCTCGCGCCGGATTCATTCCGGCGCGAGACGCTTGATGACGATAAACGCGGAGCGAAGCGCGCCGCATTCGGGTGAACGAAGCGCGCCGCATTCGGATCACGAGCTTCGGGTGACTTCGTCTTCCTGGGGCAGCTCGGTGACGCTGGCCACGTAGCGGAGGAGGCGCAAGGCGGTGTCGTTTTCGGTCGTGCACAGGCACTCGGCGAGCCGGGCCTTGCTGATGAGCTCCTTGCGGTACGCGCGCATCGCCAGGAAGACGTAGCGCTCGGGCAGCATCTCCCAGCGCGGCTGGTCGGGCAGGTCGCTGGCGTCCACCTCGCCGGGCGCCTCCGAGCGCGCTTCCTTCATCGTCTCGTCGATCCGCTTGAGGGTGGCGGGGGAGGACAGCTTCAGCGATTCGAGCCGGGCCCGCAGGCCCTTCAGCGTGACCCCGAACGTGCGCGCGAGGAAGAGCAGTGACACGTCGTTGACCTCGTTCGCTTCGCTGTGCATCGAGCTGAAGCGCTCGCGGAGCCCGCGCGCGGGCATGAGCAACGCGAACGCGAAGGCGGCCGCGAAGCCCTCGGCCGGGCTCTTCTTGTGGACTTCCTGCACGTCGACCATCACCTCGTCGCGGCTGGCCAGCAGGTGGCCGAGGGCCCGGGCGAGGGTGAAGCGCATGCGGGGGACCGAGCGCTCCGAGAGGAGCACCGAGCCCCCGATGGCCGGATGGTGGAACGCCGCTGCCGAGAGCCGCCCCCTCTGGCTGAGCACGTAGACCCGCAAGGCGAAAGTGTCCTCGAGACGCACGCGCAGGTCGCGGATGGGAGCATCGAGGCCGAGGTCGAGGTGCGCGCGCACGGTGGCCGCGAGCTGCTCGGCCTCCGGGGCCGAGTACAGGCGCGGCACCGGCAGCTCGGGCATCGCGGTACGGGGCAGGCCGTTGATCTCCTCCAGCTCGAGGTAGTTCCGGCACAGCGACTCGAAGTTCATCAGCAGCAGCTTCTCGGGCGAGGCCTCGGGCGCGCCCTTGGGCCGGCCCGGACGCCGCGGGGGACCCACGGCCATCGCGTCGAGCTTGTCGGCCATCAGGCGGAAATGGGGACGGAAATCCGCCTTGCCCCAGACGCCCAGCCCGAGGAAGTAGTCCACCGGGCGGCTCAGCACCTCGGCATAGCGATAGAGCTCCGCCACCGAGACCGGCCGCCGGCCCTGCTCGATGGCCACTTGGGTCGTACGGGCCAGGCCGAGCTTTTCCGCCACGACCGCCTGCGTCAGCCCCAGGAACTCGCGGGCCTTGGCGATGCGCTGGCCGACGGCCTCATTCGATTCCATGTCGCCCACGCTGACTTATTATTGACAATAATAGTTGTTGGGCGTAGATATTGTCAAGACGCGCCTCTACAGGCCGTTGACAACTCGCGCAGGAGCATCGAATAGGATCACGAAAAAGTCAATGTCCGCAATCAAACATCAAACGAGGTCGCTAATGGCTCATGAACCCAAGGATTTCCGCCGCCTGATCTCCGAGTGCCGCGGCTTCCTCTCCGAGAAGCAGCTCGAGGCACACTTCACCCTCTACCAGGGGTACGTCAAGAAACTCAATGAGATCGAGACCGGCCTGAAGGAAGCCGACCCCGAGACGGCCAACTACTCCTTCGGCGAGTACTCGGAGCTGCGCCGGCGCGAGCCGGTGGCGTACAACGGCACCGTGCTCCACGAGCTGTATTTCGAGAACCTGGGGCCCAAGGGCGGCGAGGCGCCGGCCGCCTTCAAGAAGGAGGCCCAGCGCGCCCACGGTACGTGGGACGCCGCCCTCGCCGATCTCAAGGCCATGGCGGAATCGGCCCACGGTTGGGTGCTGGTGACCTACGATTGGAACTTCGGCGTCGTCCGGCACAACCTCGTGCAGTCCGAGCACCACGTCGGCCTGCTGCCGAACCAGACCGTGCTGGTGGCCATCGACTGCTGGGAGCATGCCTACTTCGCGGATTACCAGACCAGGAAGGCCGAGTACCTCGACGGGCTCTTCGAGCACCTGAACTGGGGGCCGGTCGCGCAGCGATTGGGTCTGACGCCGGTGGGCGCGGCAGGAAAGCGGTGACGGGCCGGCCGGGAGGGGCGGCATCGCCCTGACGCGGGCGGGTCCCCGGTCCCTTCGCGCGAGGAACGCAGACATAATTGGGGGGTATGGACTCGCTGAGCCTGGTGCTCCTCGGCGTGATCGCCCTCGCCTCGCTCCTCCAGGCCGTGTCGCTCGTGGTTGTCGCCCGCGAAGGCCTGCGCGCGGCGCGGCGCCTCGACGCGTTCGCCGACCGCGTGGGGCGTGACCTCCAGCCCGCTCTGGCGGAGCTGGAGCGGGCGAGCCAGAACTTCGCCGAGGTCTCGGACCTCGCGGCCGGGCAGGCCCGCCGGCTCGACGGGTTGGTCGCGGAGGCGGTCGAGCGCATCGAGCGCGCGTCCGACCTCCTGCAGGACGTCGTCCTGCCGTCGGCCGGCCGCCTGCTGGCGGCGGCGGCCGCGTTCCGCGGAATCCGCAAGGCCCTGCAGCTGCTGCGCCGCTGGCGTAGCTGAGCGGCGGCCCGGCCCGGCCGCGGTACGGGCGGCCGGCGTGTGCGCACCCGGGGGCCCGCGCGAGGAGGAACACTTGGGAGGAGCCCTTTGGCGTCGAGCCTTCTGGCGCGGTTGAAGAGGTGGGACGGGGCCCGGGCGGCCGGTCCCCTGCGCGGCGAGCTGCTCAACGTCGAGCGGCTGGAGGAGAAGGCCAAGGCGCTGGCCGCCAGCCACACCCTCGCCCGCAAGCCCGGCCGCGGGGCGCGTCCCTTCCTGGCCCGCCTGGCCGACAACACGGACGTCCTCCGCGAGGCTTACCGGCGCTTCGCCATCGACGTCCACCAGGGGGCGTTCATCTCCCCGGCCGCCGAGTGGCTGCTCGACAACTTCTACCTGATCGAGTCGGAGATCCGCGAGGTCCGCCGCAACCTCCCCCGCCAGTTCTACCTGGAGCTGCCCAAGCTCGCGTCGCGGGAGATGGCCGGCGCCGCCCGTGTCTACGCCATGGCCCTGTCCATCATCCGTCACAGCGACGGGCGTCTCGACGCCAACCGGCTCGCCCGCTTCATGGTCGCCTATCAGTCGGTGGCCTCGCTGACCATCGGCGAGCTGTGGGCCTGGCCGAGCATGCTCAAGCTGACCCTCATCGAGAACCTCCGGCTGCTGGCGGAGGAGGCCCTCGAGAGCCGGCGGCACCGCGAGGCGGCCGACCGCGCGATCGCCGCGCTGGAGACGGAGCCGGAAGGGGCCCTGTCCGACCTGCCTCCGGTCCTCCACAGCGCCTACGTCGTCCAGCTCCTGCAGCGCATGCGCGAGTACGGCCCGCGGGCGGCCGAGCTGCGGACGCGGCTCGAGGAGCGACTGAGCGCGCAGGGCATCACGGCCGAGGACGCCATCCACGCCGAGCACCAGCGCGAGGCCACCGGCCAGGTGTCGGTCGCCAACACCGTCACCAGCCTCCGCCTGTGCTCCACGATCGACTGGGCCGAGTACTTCGAGCGGGTGAGCCTCGTCGAGAACGTCCTCCAGCGCGACCCGGCGGGCGTGTACCCGAACATGGACTTCGCCAGCCGCGACCGCTACCGCCACGCGGTGGAGGAGCTGGCCGAGCGCACCGGAGAGGCCCAGCTCCGGGTGGCGTTGAAGTGCGTCGAGAGCGCGCGGCAGGCCGCCGAGCAGAGTCCCCAGGACCGGGCCGCCCACGTCGGCCATCACCTCATCGGCAAGGGCCGGCGCGACCTGGAGACCGACGTCGCCTTCCACCCGAGCGTCCCCCAGCGGTTGCGGCGGTTCGTGTTCGCCCACGCGACGACCGCCTATCTGGGACTCATCGCGCTCTTCACCGCCCTCGTCGTCTACCTGGCCGGGATGTACGCGGTGCGGGCGGGCGCCCCGGGCTGGAGGATGGTCGCGGCGGCCATGCTCCTGGCCCTGCTCCCGGCCAGCGAGCTCGCCATCGCGTTCGTCCAGCGGGTCCTGGCCGCGCTGGTGCCCCCGCGCCGGCTCCCCCGGCTGGAGCTGCTGCGGGGGATCCCGGAGAACGCGCGCACGATGGTGATCATCCCGGCCCTGCTCACGACCCGGGCCGGCGCGCGGGAGCTCGTCGAGCACCTCGAGGTCCAGGCCCTGGGGAACGTGGACCCCAACATCCACTTCGCGGTCCTCAGCGACTTCGCCGACGCGCCCGCCCGCGAGATGCCGGACGACACCGAGGTGCTCGATGAGGCGCGCCGGGCGATCGAGGAGCTGAACCTTCGCCATGCCCCCGAGCGCAAGGACCGCTTCTTCCTCTTCCACCGCGTGCGCCAGTGGAACGCGGGCGAGGGCGTGTGGATGGGATGGGAGCGCAAGCGGGGGAAGATCGAGGAGTTCAACCGCCTCCTGCGCGGCGCCACCGACACCAGCTTCCACCTCCAGGTGGGCGACCTCTCGGTTCTCCCGAAGGTCCGCTACTGCATCACCCTCGACAGCGACACCCGGCTGCCCCGCGAGGCGGCGCGGCAGCTCGTCGGGATCATCGTCCATCCGCTCAACCGTCCCCACTTCGACCCCCGGCGGCGCCGGGTGACGGAGGGCTACGGCATCCTGCAGCCGCGGGTCAGCGTGACGATGGCCAGCGCGGCCGGCTCGCTCTTCGCCCGCGTCTATGCCGGCCACACCGGCGTGGACCCCTACACGACGGCCGTCTCCGACACCTACCAGGACGTGTTCGGGGAGGGGATCTACACGGGCAAGGGACTCTACGACGTCGACACGTTCATGGCCGCCCTCGAGGGCCGGGTGCCGGAGAACGCGCTGCTGTCCCACGACCTGTTCGAGGGGGTCCACGCCCGGGCCGCGCTCGTCACCGACGTCGAGGTCGTCGACGATTACCCGGCCAGCGTGCTGGCCCACGCCCGCCGCCAGCACCGCTGGGTGCGGGGCGACTGGCAGATCCTCGGCTGGCTGTTCCCGTGGGTGCGCACCCGGGAAGGCCTGGAGCGCAACCGCCTGCCCCTCATCGCGCGGTGGAAGATCTTCGACAACCTCCGGCGGAGCCTGGTGCCGCCGGCCACTCTCGCCCTGCTCGGCTCGGCGTGGACGGTGCTGCCGGGGCGCCCGGTGGCCTGGACGCTCGCGATCGTGGCCGCGCTCGCCTTCCAGGTGTTCCCGCTGCTCTTCCAGGTGCTGGGCGGCCCGCCCGAGCAGCAGACGTGGCGGGTCTTCCTGAAAGGCGTCCGGGAGGACGTGGAGACGGCGCTCACGCGCGCGCTCCTCTCCCTGACCTTCCTCGCCTATCAGGCCTACGAGATGCTCCACGCGATCGTGCTGACGGTCGTTCGCCTGATGGTGACCCAGCGCAAGCTGCTCGAGTGGGAGACCGCCGCCGCGACCGCGGCCCGGGCCGCGGGGCTGATCGGGCGTGACCGGGCCCGGCTCTTCGTGGCCTGGATGGCCGCCAGCCCCATCATCGGCCTGGCCGTCCTCGGCCTGGTGCTGTCGATGCGGCCCGGCGCGGCGCCGGTCGCCGCCGCGGTGGCGCCCCTGTGGATCCTCGCTCCGCTGGCGGCGTACTGGCTGAGCCGGCCGGTGCCGCCGCGCCGGATCGCCTTGTCGCCGGCCGACGCGGCCGTGCTGCGCCGGGCCGCTCGCAAGACGTGGCGGTATTTCGAGGCGTTCATGGACGCCGAGACCCACGGCCTGCCTCCGGACAACTACCAGGAGGACCCGGGCCCCTTCCTGGCCCGGCGCACCTCGCCGACCAACATCGGCCTCGGCCTGCTGTCGACGCTGGCCGCCCACGACCTCGGCTTCATCCGCACCCCGGTGATGGCGGACATGCTCGAGGCGGCGCTCACGACCATGGAGGCCCTCGAGCACTTCGAGGGCCACCTGCTGAACTGGTACGACGCGGCCAGTCTGGGCGCGCTGTTGCCGCGCTACGTGTCGACGGTCGACAGCGGCAACCTGGCCGGGGCCCTCCTCACGCTGGCGGGCGGCCTGCGCCGGGCGGCCCGCGAGCCGCAATCGGCGTCGGCGATCGCGGCCGGGCTCGCCGACGCCGCCGGACTGCTGGCGGAGTCGCTCCAGGCCTTGAGCCGTCGCGAGGGCGGCCCGGCCGAGGCCGCCGCGGCGGCCGCCGAAGCCCGCGGCCTGCGGGAGCTGCTCGACGGAGCCGACTCCGCCGGCGAGGCCCGCGGCCGCGCCGCGGAGCGCGCGGCGGCGCTGCAGGCGCGCCTTCAGGCGCTGGCTCTCGATCCGGCGGCCGCCGACGCGGCGGGCGACGCGGCCTTCTATGCGCGGGCCCTCTTCGACGGCGTGGGACAGCCGCCCCCCGCGGCGCCCGACGACGCCCTGGCCGGGCGGCTGGAGGCGCTCGCCCGGCGCTGCGAAGCCTTCGTGAACGAGATGGACTTCTCGTTCCTCTTCGACCCGCAGCGGAAGATCTTCGCCGTCGGCTACCGGCTGGCCGACGCCGAGGGCCCGGGCCGCCTCGACCCCTCCTATTACGACCTGCTCGCCTCCGAGGCCCGCCTGGCCAGCTTCGTCGCGATCGCGAAGGGCGACGTGCACCAGGCCCACTGGTTCCACCTGGCCCGGCTCGTCACCAGCGTCGACGGCTGGCCGACGCTCCTGTCCTGGAGCGCGACCATGTTCGAGTACCTGATGCCCCTCCTGATGATGAAGACCTATCCGGAGACGCTGCTCGACCAGACCTGCCGGATGGCGGTCCGCCGCCAGCGGGATTACGCCCGCGGCTTCGGCGTGCCGTGGGGCATCTCCGAATCGGCCTTCAACCTCACCGACCGCCACGGCAACTACCAGTACCGGGCCTTCGGCGTGCCCGGGCTCGGCCTGAAGCGCGGCCTGGCCGACGACCTGGTGGTGGCGCCGTACGCCACCGCGCTGGCGGCGACGGTCGCGCCCCGCGAGACGGTGGCCAACCTCAAGCGCCTGGCCCGGGAGGGGCTGGACGGGCGGTACGGTTACTACGAGGCCATCGACTACACGCCGCGCAAGACCTACGACCCGGAGGGCGAGCCCCGGGCGTCCGGCCGGCGGGGCGTGGTGGTGAAAGCGTACCTGGCCCACCACCAGGGCATGAGCCTGGTGGCCTTCGCCAACGCCCTGCTCGGCGAGCCCATGGTGGCGCGTTTCCACCTCGATCCGCGCGTCCAGGCGACCGAGCTGCTCCTGCAGGAGCGGGTGCCGCGGCAGGCGGCCATCACAGAGCCGCGGCCGGCCGAGGCCACGCGCGTCGCCGCGCCCTCCGCCTCGCTCTCGGCCCGCCGGTTCCGCTCGCCCCACACCCTCTACCCGCACGCCCACTTCCTGTCCAACGGCGCCTATACCGTCATCACCACCAACGCCGGCGGCGGGGCCAGCACCTGCCGCGGCAAGGCGGTGACGCGGGCCCGCGAGGACCGCACGCGGGACGTGGGCAGCCAGTTCGTCTACCTCCGCGACGTGCGCACCGGCTTCGTGTGGTCGGCCGGCTACCAGCCGACCTGCCGGGAGCCGGAGGAGTACCTCGTCACGTTCCTGCCCGAACGGGCGGTGTTCCGCCGCCGCGACGAGGAGATCGAGACGCAGCTCGAGATCGCCGTCTCGCCCGAGGACGACGTCGAGGTGCGCCGGCTCGCGCTCACCAACCGCAGCGACCGGCCGCGCGAGATCGAGGTCACGAGCTACGCGGAGCTGGTCCTGGGCTCCGCCGCCGACGACCTCGCCCATCCCGCCTTCGGCAAGCTGTTCGTGGAGACGGAGTACGTGGCCCACAGCACGGCGCTCGTCTGCCACCGGCGGCCCCGGGCGGCCGAGGACCCGCTCTTGTTCGCCGTCCACGTCCTGAGCATGGAAGGGCGCATGCAGGGCCCGGTGGAGTGGGAGAGCGACCGCGCGCGCTTCCTGGGCCGCGGCCGCACGCCCGATGACCCGCTCGCCCTCGACGGCCGCGCGCTGTCGGGGACCACCGGGGCGGTGCTGGACCCGGTGGTGAGCCTGCGCCAGCGGGTGCGCCTCTCCCCGGGCGGCTTCGTCCGCATGTCCTTCGCTACCGGCGTGGCCTCCGACCGCGAGGCCGCGCTGGCCCTGGCCCAGAAGTACCACGACCCCGGCTCGGCCGCCCGCACGTTCGCCCTCGCCCACACCCACGCCCAGGTCGAGCTGCGCCACCTCGGTATCACTTCCGACGAGGCGCACCTGTTCGAGCGGCTCGCCTCGCGGGTGCTCCACGCCGACGCTTCGCTGCGGGCCGACCCCGAGGTGCGAGCGCGCAACACGCTCGGCCAGCCGGCGCTCTGGCCCTACGGCATCTCGGGCGACCTGCCGATCCTGCTCGTCAAGGTGGTGGAGGAAAACGACCTTCCCCTCGTGCGGCAGGTCCTGCAGGCGCAGGAATACTGGCGCCTCAAGGGGCTGAGCGCGGAGGTCGTGATCCTCAACGAGCACCCCGTCGGCTATCTCGACGAGATGCACAAGGCGCTGGCCGGCCTGCTCGAGAGCGGCCCCTGGGGAGCCTGGAAGGCGCGTCCGGGCGGAGTGTTCCTGCTGCGCTCGGACGGCATGGCGGAGGCGGACCGCGTGCTGCTCGCCACCGTCGCCCGCGCGGTGCTGAGCGGCGATCGAGGCGAGCTCAAGAACCAGCTCGACCGGCCCTACGCGGAGCCGGAGTGGCCGGAGGCTCTCGAGCTGGCGGTCCGGCCATCGACCCTGCCCGGCCCGGCGGCCGACGTCGAGACGCCGCCGACCGTGATGGGCAACGGCCTCGGCGGATTCACCGCGGACGGCCGGGAGTACGTCATCGTCCTCGACGGCGAGCAGGAGACGCCGCTGCCGTGGGCGAACGTGATGGCCAACCCGCGCTTCGGCACCGTGGTGACGGCCTCCGGCTCGGCCTTCACCTGGGCCGAGAACAGCCGCGAGAACCGGCTCACGCCGTTCCTCAACGACCCGGTGAGCGACCCGACCGGGGAAGCCGTCTTCCTCCGCGACGACGACACGGGAGAGGTCTGGTCGGCGACGCCCGGCCCCTGCCCGCGCAGCCGGGAGGACGGGCGCTGGGTCGTGCGTCACGGGCCGGGCGTGAGCCGCTTCGCCCATGCCGCGCACGGGATCGAGCACGAGCTGGCGGTGTTCGTGGACAAGGACGAGCCGGTGAAGTACGCGCTCCTCACCCTGGTCAACCGCTCGAGTCGCCGCCGCCGGCTCACCCTCACCGCCTACGACGAATGGGTGCTCGGCCCGCCCCGCATCGGCGAGCACCTGCACGTCGTCAGCGAGTTCGACGGCGAGACGGGCGCGGTGCTGGCGCGCAACGCCTACAACCAGGAGTTCGCCGGACGGGTCGCCTTCGCCGCCGCGAGCTCTCCGCTGAGGGCCGCGGTGGGCGACCGCCTCGAGTTCCTGGGCCGCAACAGCTCGGTGGCCCGGCCCGCCGCGCTGCGGCGGAGCGGCCTTTCCGGACGCTTCGGGGCCGGCCTCGATCCGTGCGCCGCCCTCCAGGTGGACGTCGCGCCGAGGCCGGGGGAGAGGACGCGTCTGCTGTTCGTCCTCGGTCAGGGGCGGGACCTCGACGAGGCGCGCCGCCTCGTGCGCGAGCACGGGAGCGTCGAGGCGGCCGACGCGGCCCTGGCCGCGGTCGAAAGCGCCTGGGACGAGGTCCTGGGGGCGGTGCGGGTGCGCACGCCCGACGACTCGTTCGACCTGCTCATGAACCGATGGCTCCTGTACCAGGCCTTGAGCAGCCGGATCTGGGCCCGTACGGGCTTCTACCAGCCGGGCGGGGCCATCGGCTTCCGCGACCAGCTCCAGGACGTGCTGGCTCTCCTCCTCGCCCGACCCGACCTGGCCCGTGCCCACCTGCTGCGCGCGGCGTCCCACCAGTTCCTGGAGGGCGACGTGCAGCACTGGTGGCACGAGCCGAGTGGCCGGGGCACTCGCACGCGCTGCTCGGACGACCTGCTATGGCTCCCCTACGCCGCCGCCCACTACGTGGACGCCACCGGCGACGCGGGCGTCCTCGACGAGACGGTGGCCTTCCTCGAGGCGCCGGTGCTGGGGCCCAACGACCACGAGATCTACCTCCAGCCCCGCGTCGCGTCCGAGTCGGCCTCTCTCTTCGAGCACTGCGTGCGCGCGATCGACAAGGGGATCACGTCCGGGCCGCAGGGCCTGCCCCTCATCGGCAGCGGCGACTGGAACGACGGCATGAACCGCGTCGGTCCCCAGGGCCGCGGGGAGAGCACCTGGCTCGGCTGGTTCCTCCACATGGTGCTGACGTCGTTCGCGCCCCTGTGCGAGCAGCGGGGCGACCGGGCGCGGGCGGACCGGTACCGGCAGGAGGCGAGCCGCCTCGCCGCCAGCCTCGAGCGGGCGTGGGACGGCGAGTGGTACCGCCGCGGGTCCTTCGACGACGGCACCCCCCTGGGCTCGGCCCAGAACGAGGAATGCAAGATCGACTCCGTCGCCCAGTCATGGGCGGTGCTCTCGGGCGCGGCGCCCCTCGCCCATGCCGACCGCGCGATGGACTCCGTGCGGACCCACCTCGTCCGGCGCGGCGCGCAGGTCGTCCTCCTGCTCACGCCGCCCTTCGACCGGTCGACGCCGGATCCCGGCTACATCAAGGGCTATCCGCCGGGCGTGCGCGAGAACGGCGGCCAGTACACGCATGCCGCGCTGTGGACCGTCATGGCCATGGCACGCCTCGGCAGCGGAGACGAGGCGGTCGAGCTGTTCCACATGATCAACCCCATCAACCACTCGCGCACCGCCGCGGCGGCCCAGCGCTACAAGGTCGAGCCGTACGTGGTGGCGGCCGACGTCTACGCGCATCCTGCCCACACCGGCCGCGGGGGCTGGACGTGGTACACGGGATCGGCGGGCTGGATGTACCGGGTCGGCCTCGAAGCCATCCTCGGCCTGCGGGTCCACGGGGAGTCCTTCGAGCTCGATCCCTGCATCCCGACCGTATGGCCGGGCTACTCCATCTCGTGGCGACACCGCGGTGGGCGCTACGAGATCGCGGTGGAGAACCCCGAGCACCGCTGTCGCGGGGTGGCCGAGGCCGAGCTGGACGACGAAGCAGTCGACCCCCGGCACATCCCGCTACGGGACGACGGACAGGAGCACCGGGTCCGCATCATTATCGGTGCGTCTCGCCCGCGCGCCGAGCGCGAGGTCCCGGCCGCTGCGGGCGCACGAGCCGTACCGGCGGGCGGGCACGGCAGCTAATCGAGTTGTCGGTAGCAAGACGACGGAAGAACGCTCCGGCGGGGCAGTGTCCCCGCCTGGCTACGAGGGAGAGTTATCTACCAGCCCCGGCCGCTCGGCTCCCAGAACATCGTGCGGGTGAACTCACCCTTGTCGCGGGAGAAGATGCGACGCACCGGCAGAACGTAGCCGCCGTCGGCGAACCCCATCTGCTCGAGATCGGCCCCCGCCTCGCCACAGTCGGCGCATTTGAAGCCGCCTAGCGGGTGACGCACCGGATTGTGGTAATTGCGGAAGAAGCAACGGAACCACGCGATCATGGGATGACCTCCTGGGAGCCGTGAGCCTCGGCGGAGATGAATGACTCGCTCATGCCCCTACCAAGAGCAACGTTCATGCCACCCTTCCTGTTCCGTGCTCTTTCCGAAGTGCCTCGTGGTCCTCATGGATTCAAGTACTTACACGCCAGCCTGCCTATCGATCCTGGCGTGTGGCTTCTCCACCGCAACTTGCCGTATCCATAGGCGCATCTTTAATTAGGGTAGGACACCAGAACGGACCGGCACAGGCATGGATCCGCCATCGAGCGACTCCATGGCCAGGGCTGACCAGAACAGGGCCAGGCTTGTAAGGAAAGCCTCAGGACGTACAAAGCGGCCGCCCCCCGGCCGTCCCGACCCCACCCGGACCCCGTAAGGGCCATGGACCATGGAGTTTGGAAATGCCGCGCGGCGTTGAAGAGCCGGGCACGCTTGTTGCTTCCGTGCCCTTCCACAACTCGACGGCTTGCAACAGCGGGGACCGCAAGCCTCGGAATGGAAGAGAAGAGGGAGGCTGGCATGATGCGCAAGGCGACCGTCGGCGATCGGAAGCGGTACGAGGTGCTGAGCAAGATGCTGCGTGACCGGCAATCGGAGATCAAGAACAAGCTCCGTTCGCTGCGGGAACTGCTGCCCTCCGAGTCCAACCAGGTGAAGGATGCCGAGGAGCAGAGCATGGAGGACTTCGTCCTCGGGATGGACTTCGCCCTGATGGAGATGGAATCCGAGACGCTCAAGAAGATCGACGAGGCCCTCCAGCGCCTGGAGGAAGGCAGCTACGGCGTCTGTGTCGAATGCGGGCAGAAGATCGCCGAGGCCCGGCTGAGAGCGCTGCCCTTCGCCAACGCCTGCCGGGAGTGCCAGGAGCAGCGCGAGGAGCGCGCCGAGGCCGAGCGCCCGCACAGCCGCAGCGTCTTCGAAGAGGAACCGGCTCCTTCGCCTCGCGGGCGCGCGCCGGCGCGCGCCTGAGCCCCTTGCGGCAGAGGCGCGCTCGGCTCTGGGCGGTTCGCGTTCGCGCCTCGGCCGCCTCGCCGCACCGCCGTGGTTTCTTCGATCCAGTCGCCTGCCGGCTCCGGAATGTTGTACCGTGGGAAGCCATGAAAGCCGGGCCCGGTGAGAAGGCGCCCCGGGTGTTCCTCGTCGGTGGTGAGCCGGACACCCGGAAGCGGCTGCATTCCACGCTGGGGCGCCGATTCCAGATCGAGGACGTCCCTGACCCGTCCGCCGTGCTCGGGCGCGTCCGCGAGCGGTCGCCGGACCTCGTCCTGACCGCGGGCGCCCCCGAGGAGGCCATCGCGCTGCTCCGCCGCCTGCGGGCGGATCCCGTCACGCGCCGCGTTCCCGTCGTGCTGTGGGGCGTCGACGCCGAAGGGGCCCGGGCGCGGGCGTTCGAGGCCGGAGCCGACGACGTGCTGCCCGCGCAGCTGGGGGAACGCGAGATGCGCGCGCGCATCGGGGCGCGGCTGGAAGCCGACCGCGTCCGCGGCGAGGCGGCCCGGCTGGAGGCGGCCGCGCGGACGGAGGCCGAGGCGTCGAACCGCGCCAAGGACGAGTTCATCGCCATGATCTCGCACGAGCTGCGGACGCCGCTCGGGGCCATCCTGATCTGGACCCAGCTGCTGCGCAACGAGCAGCTCGACGAGGCGGCCACCGCCCGCGCGCTGGGCATGATCGAGCGCAGCACCAAGACCCTGGCCCAGCTCATCGACGACCTGCTGGACGTGTCGCGCATCATCGCCGGCAAGCTGCGCATCGAGGCGCGGCCGGTCGACCTGGCGGCGGTGGTGGACGCCGCGCTGGCCGCCGCGCAGCTGCCCGCCGAGAGCAAGAACATCCGCATCGACTACGTCGTCGAGGGCGCGCTGGAGCCGGTGTCGGGAGACCCCGGGCGGCTGCAGCAGGTGGCGGGAAACCTGCTCGCCAACGCCATCAAGTTCACCCCCGAAGGAGGCCGGGTGGAGGTGAAGCTCGGACGTACGCGCTCCCACGCCCGGCTGGTCGTGAGCGACAGCGGCATCGGCATCGACCCGGCCTTCCTTCCCTACATCTTCGAGCGCTTCCGGCAGGCGGACAGCACCAGCACCCGCACGCAGAAGGGCCTCGGGCTCGGCCTCGCGATCACTCGCCACCTGGTGGAGCTGCACGGGGGAAGCATCGAGGCGGCCAGCGGCGGCGAGGGCCGGGGGGCGAGCTTCACCGTCACCCTGCCCCTGCTCCACGTCCCGGTGCACGTCGCGACGCGCGCCGAGAGCCCCGAGCCGACCTCGGCCACGCTCGATGGCCTCCGCATCCTGCTGGTGGACGACGAGGACGACGCGCGCGAGGCCATGGCGGTCCTGCTGCGGCAGGCGGGCGCCCACGTCACCTCCGTCGCCTCCGCGCCGCAGGCCATGGCGGCTCTCGAGCGCGAGAAGCCCCACGTGCTCCTGAGCGACATCGCGATGCCCGGAGAGGACGGGTACGCTCTCATCGCCCGGGTGAGGTCGTTGCCGGCCGATCGAGGGGGCACCGTGGCGGCGGCGGCCCTCACCGCATACGCGACGGCCGAGGACCGGGCCCGCGTGCTGCAGGCCGGCTATCACGGGCACTTCGCCAAACCCATCGATCCCGCCACGCTCGTCAGCGCGGTGGCCGCGCTCGCCGAGAAGGCCGTGCAGCCTCAGACCTGGGCCGCGGGCACCGGAGGCTGAGCCCATTTTCATTGACAGAATCCGGCGACCACTCCTATATTTGAATCAGCAAGTCATTGTTGATGACGGGCCCCGGATGGAAAGGAGTCGACCATGACCCGCAAGGACAAGCGTACGAGTGGGCACGCCTCCGATGCCAATCCGGATCCCCTTTCCGGCGCCACCGGGGCCCACCCGGTCGGCACGGGGATCGGCGCCGCCGGCGGGGCGGCGGCCGGAGCGTCGATCGGCGCGGTGGCCGGACCGATCGGAGCCGCGGTGGGAACGCTCGTCGGCGCGGTGGCCGGCGGGCTGGCCGGAAAGGGCGCCGCCGAGGCGATCAATCCCACTGACCCCGCCCCCGGCGCCCACCGCGGCCACTCCGTCGGCACCGGCGTCGGCGTCGCCACGGGCGCCGCGACCGGCGCCGCCATCGGCTCGGCGGTCGGACCGGTGGGCACGGCCGTGGGTGGCGTGGTGGGAGCGGTGGCAGGTGGCGCGGCGGGCGAAGGCGTCGCCGAGATCATCAATCCCACCGTCGAGGACGATTACTGGCGCAGCCACTATTCCGCGCGTCCCTACGCCACGCCGCAGGTTCCCTACGAGACTTTCCGGCCCGCCTACCGGTATGGCTGGGAGTCCTATCGCCGGTTCCGCGGGCGCAAGTTCGACGAGGTGGAGATCGAGCTGCGCCGGGAATGGGAACGTACGGACCGCGAGCTGTCGTGGGATCGCGCGCGCGGAGCGACCCGCGACGCGTGGCAGCGGATCGACCAGCGCCGGCTGGCCGACGATCGCCGCTCCCGCTGAGGCCGCCGCCGCCGATCCGGCGGATGGCGGCTGGGGTGTTCCGCCGGGGCGCGATCTGATGTAAAGTGTACAAACGCCGCGAGCGCTAGCTCCGGCGCCGCGCCATCGACGGGGAAAGGCCATTCAAGTGCGTGCTGCCGGGCCTCGGGTCGCGAGAATTCGCCTTGGCTCGTCTCTTGCTTCGTCCAGGATCGACCAATTGAAGACTGATGCAGCATGTGCGGCCGCCGCTCCTCCGCTGGCGACCGGCCGGAGGACGGATGCCCGTAGGCGCCGATGGTCGCGGGACCGTAGCGAGGCGACATGGCGGTGAAGTCAGGGTCCGATCGCGCAGCGACCGCGGACTCTTCGTCGAGCTCCGCTTCCCGGTCCCGTCCCGCGAAGCCTGAAGCAGGGATGCCGCTCGCGCTCCTCGTCGATGACGACGTGAGCTTCGCTCTCGGCCTGGCGGAGGTCGTCGGGCGGGAAGGCTTCAGCACCAAGATCGTCCACACCCTCAAGGAAGCGAAGGCCGAGATCGGCCGGACGGGGCCCGACGTCCTCCTCGTCGACCTCCACCTCCCCGACGGCAACGGGATGGACCTCTTCAAGGAGCTGGAAGCCAGCCCGGGCACGGAGGTGGTGCTCATCACGGGACAGGCGACCGTCGACACCGCCGTGGAGGCCATGCGCCGCGGCGCCTCCGACTACCTCGTCAAGCCGGTCGACTTCGCGCGCGTGAAGCAGGTCCTGACCAACGTCGCCCGGACCCGGGAGCTGAAGGAACAGATCGGCAACCTTCGCGGCGAGCTGCGCAAGCTGGGACGCTTCGGGCCCCTCATCGGCGCCTCGGCGCCGATGCAGCGGGTCTACGACCTCATCGCCAAGGTGGCCCAGACCGAGGCCACCGTGCTCCTGACGGGGGAGACGGGCACCGGCAAGGAGCTGGTGGCGGAAACGATCCACAGCCTCAGCCGGCGCCACAAGGAGCCGTTCCTTCCCATCAATTGCGGCGCGGTCTCGCCCAACCTCATCGAGAGCGAGCTGTTCGGCCACGAGCGGGGCAGCTTCACCGGGGCCGATCGCATGCACCGCGGCTACTACGAGCGGGCCCACCGGGGCACTCTCTTCCTCGACGAGATCACCGAGATGCCGCACGAGCTGCAGGTGAAGCTGCTGCGGGTGCTGGAGACGGGCAAGGTGACGCGGATCGGCGGCAGCGAGCAGATCCCGGTCGACGTGCGGGTGCTGGCGGCCACCAACCGCAAGCCCGAGGAGGCGGTGGCCAAGGGCAAGCTCCGCGAGGACCTGCTCTACCGGCTCAACGTCTTCCCGATCCCGCTTCCGCCCCTGCGCGACCGGCGGGAGGACGTGGACCTGCTGGCCGAGCACTTCCTCGCCCTGCTCAACCGCGAGCAGGACACGAGCAAGGAGTTCACCCGGCCGGCCCTGAACCGCCTGCGCAGCCACAACTGGCCCGGCAACGTGCGGGAGCTGAAGAACCTCGTGCACCGCGCGTTCATCCTCGCCGAGGACCACATCGGCCTCGACTGCCTTCCCCTCGGCGTGCAGGAGAGCGGCGGCTCCAGCCTCAACCTGAAGGTGGGGACCTCGCTCGGCGAGGCCGAGCGGCGCCTCATCCTCGCCACCCTCGAGGAGTGCGAGGGGGACAAGAAGAAGGCGGCCGAGGTGCTCGGCATCTCCCTGAAGACGCTCTACAACCGGCTGAACGAGTACAAGTCGGCCTGAGGGCTGCACCCACAGTCACGTAGCAGCGAGCGAGGGGTCCCCCCGAGCGAGACTTGGGGGGAGCGCGATCAGAACGCCTGGCCGAGGCCGAACCAGATCTGGTACCCGCGGTCCAGCGGACCGCGCTGGAGCGGGAAGCCGAGGTCCACCCGCACGAGCCCGACCGCGGACTGGTAGCGGAGCCCGAAGCCCAGGGTGTGGCGCAGGCCCAGGCCGAGGTCCTTGATGCGGTCGAAGACGTTCCCGCCGTCGTAGAAGACGGCCCCGCCCAGGGATCTTGGCCCCTGGAAGCGCAGCTCCTGGTTGAGGACGATGACCGCCTCGCCGCCGAGAGGCTCCTTGGTCAGCTCGTCGCGCGGTCCCAGGAGGTCCGTGCCGTACCCGCGCACGCTGTTGGCGCCCCCCGCCCTGAAGCGCTCCGTGAACTCGCGCGTGAACCCGGGCACGCGCTGGCCGTTGAACCCGGCGGCCAGCCCGACCCGGTAGCCATGCGCCCAGGTCAGCGAGTCGCTGAAGCGGTGGGTGAGGAAGACCTGCCCGTAGCCCTTGATGAACGAGAAGTCCGAGCCGAGGGCCGAGTGGTCGAGCGAAACCGTGATGCTGTAGAACTGGCCGTGCACCGGGTCGAGGATGTTCGATCGCGTGTTCAGCACCGCCGAAGCGTCGATGCCGGCCACCTTCGGCGTGATCGGGATCGCGAAGATCGAAGACGGGACCGTCACCTGCTTGAAGCGGTAGCCGTACAGCACGTCCACCGGGTGGAAGGCGTGCACCGCCTGCTGGACCTGGAGGCCTTTCTGCACGGCGAGGAGCGGCTCGGTGGGGGGAGTGGGAGGCGGAGGGTTCTCCTGGACGAGCTGCTCGCGGAGCCGGAACACCGACGCCGTCAGGTCGCCGATCCGCCACAGCGACGGCACGTGCAGCGAGAAGCGCGTCTCGCGGAGCTGCCGGCCGACCCGATACCGGCCGCCGAGGGTGAACCCGCTGCCGAGCAGGTTCACGGCCTCGCTGTCGACGAGCCCGCTGCCGCCCTCCTGGTTGTTGTAGCGCAGGTCGTAGGTCAGCTTGAGGGGAGCGGCCTCCTCGATCTGGACCGTGATGGGTGCGGGGCTGCCGGCGCCGGCCACCACCACGGCCCGGGCGAATATGCCCAGGTCGAGCAGCCGGCGCTCGATCTCGGACAGCCGGCGAGGGTCCAGCGGCTCACCCTGCTTCAGGTCGATCTGGCCCCGGACGAGGCCTTCCCGGGTGCGCCGGAGGCCGGTGATCGTGATGGGTCCGACCACGACCGGCTCCCCTTCGGTAACCCTGAAGACCAGGGCGAGATCGGTGCCGGTCGGCCGCAGCTCGGGCGTCACCCGCACCGCCGGATGGCCGAGGCGCAGGTACAGGTCCCGCAGGCGCTGGACACCGAGGGACGTCGCGTTGGCGTCGTACGCGGCGCCGGGTGCGATCCCGACGAGCTTCTGCAGCTCATCCGGCGGCCGGGCGGCGCCCTCGAAGCGCACCTCGGCGACCACCGCCTTCGGCCCTTCCTTCACCGGGACCACGACGTGGAGCTGGCCGCCCTGCTCGGCGACCTTCGTCGGTCCCACCTCGGCCGTGAGGTACTGGTGGTCGCGGTATACGACCTTGATCCCGCGCTCGGCCTCCTTGGGGTTCGCCACCAGGTTGGCGGCGCCCCCCGCCGCCGCTTCCAGCTCCTTCGCCGAGAGCGCGGCCGCTCCGGGGAAGCTCAGCTCGGCCACGGTCAGCTTCGGCCCGGGCTTGACGCTGAAGAGCAGCGTCCGCCCCGGCCCTTCGAGGATCACCGAAGCATCCACGGTCGCCCGAAGGTAGCCGCGGCGGTGCAGCTCGTCGAGCACGGCCTGCCGCCCCTTCTCCTGCGCCTCCTCCTCGAAGAGCGACGCCAGGATCAGGGCGCCCAGGTCGGGCGGCGCGTCCATGCCCTCCACGCGCCACGCGTATTTCGGTCCCGGCCGGACGCGGAAGACCGCCACGCCGCCTTGCCGGACCGGCTCCACGACCGCCTCGAGGTACCCCTTCTGCACCAGGAGCTGGCGGATGCGGTCGCTGTCGTCCTGGAGGTCGAAGTAGCTGGCGGTCCGGCCCGGCCTGGCCCGGACGGTGCCGCGCAGCTCGGCTTCGGTGACGCCCGTGCCCAGCTCGAGCGGCTGGCCGGCCCGCGCGCCCTCGAGCTTCACTTCCTGGAGCTGGGTCTGGCCCTGACGACGCGGCGCCGGCCGCGCCGGCCCGCCCAGTTGCAGCCGCTGGCCGAGGCCGGCCGTATAGCTCCCGTCGTCCAGGCGGCGGACCGTCACGAGCGCCTCGCGCCCGGGCCGAATGCGGAACTGGGCCTGGTAGTACTGCGCCTCGGGCGAGTTGAGGCCGAAGGAATAGACGAAGGTCACCCGGGCGCTGACGTTCTTGGTGAACGTGAAGCGTGCGCCCGGGTCGGCTTCCCGGCTGAGCAGCTCCGGCTGGATGTCCACCTGGTCGAAGCCCAGGTCTAGCAGGCCGCGGGCCACGTCGCGGGTGAAGCGCTCGGCGAAGAGCGCCACCGCCTGCTGGCCGACGATGCGGCCCCCCGTGCTGAGAGTGGTGTCGGTGCTGCCGGTCGCGATCAGGCTCGCCAGCTCGGTCTCGGTCAGCCCCTGGTCCGAGGCCAGGCTGATGGTGGGCGTGTCGAGCGTCCCGCCGACGGTGACCGTGATGACCACGCCGTCGGGGTCCACCTCGTCCCGGATGCGCACGTTGCGGATCTGGGTCTCGGCCTGGACCGAGATCTGGGGCTGGGTCGTCCCGGTGTAGGTCAGGCTGCCGCTGATGATGTCGAACTGCCGGCCCTGCAGGAACGCCTTTCCTCCGGGCACGATCTCCAGGCGACCGAACGGGGCGGGCTCGTCGAGGTCGCCGCGCACCGACCACGTGCCGGTGGCCTCCACCTGGGCCAGGTTGTTGCGGACGATCGCCGGGTTCTCGGTCTCGACGGTGACGTTGAGCGCCACCGCCTTCAGGACCCGGTTGGGGGTGGGGGCGGCGGCCGGCGGCACCTGGGGGGCGAAGAGTCCCTCGCCGATGAAGATGTCGGCGTCGTAGAGCGCCCGCCTCACCTTGACGTCGCCGGCGAGCTGGAAGTCGCCGGGTTGGCCGGTCAGCTTCAGGTCGGCGTCGAGCCGGGTCTTGACGTCGGCCAGCCGGTTGGACACGCGATGGATCCCGCCCACCGGGTAGCGGAACGCGGCGTTGCGGGCGGTGAGGTTCACGTCGACGTCCACGATGCGCAACCCGGCCAGCGCCGCGGAGCCGGTCATGCTCAGCTCCCCGGCGCCCAGGCGGCCCGTCATCTGCTGCAGCGTGATGCGACGGCCGTCGAGCGACAGCGTGCCGTTGATGTCGGTCATGGCCTGCGGGACTTCACGGACGCGCAGCGTCGCGTCCCGCACCGCGACCGTCCCCCGGGAGGCGGGAGCCGACAGCGGACCGCTGACCGAGACGTCCACCTCGGCCCGCCCGTCGAGCGAGGCCTGCTCGAGCAGCGGCGACAACACGCGCAGCTCGAGCAGGCCCTTGCCGGTGGCGTCCATGGTCCGGTGGACGAGGTCCGCGCGGCCCGAGAGATGGAAGGCGCCCCCCGCCGCGCTCAGGGTCACCGCGTCGGCGCTCAGTTGCCCGCCCTCGATCCGCATCCGCACGGGGGAGACCTCCACCGGCAGGTCTTGCACGTGGAGCGTCGTCGCGGGGAGGTCGAGGTCGCCGCTGAGGCTGACCGGCGACAGCACGCTGCCGTGGAGGTCGAGCTGGCCGGCGAGCGTACCCGTGACGCGAGACGGCCGGTCCGGGTACATCTCCTCGAGCAACTGCTGCGCCTCCACCCCCTGCCAGCGGACCTGCATCCGGGCCTCGCCGGGCGAGAACCCGAAAGCCGCCGCCCGCGCTTCGCCGAGGACGGCGGAGAGGGGGATGGCGCCGGTGAGGACGAGCGATCCGCCGGCGAGCTGCGCGGCGATGCCTTCGGTCGTGACGACGTCACCCGCCAGCGCCACCTGCCCGGACGGGATCGTCAACACGGGCATTCCCGGCCGCGCGAAGCGCACGCCGGCCAGGCTGAGGGTGCCGGTAGGCGACGGCTGCCGCATCGTGCCCGTCACGCTCACCTGCCCTTGCACCCGGCCGGCGAGGGTCCACCCGGCGCCGGGGACCAGCGCCGCCAGGTCGAGATCCAGGTCGGCATGGAGGTCGAGGCCGCGCCCGGGCGCGAGGCCGAAGCGCTGGCGGGTGGCCGGGTCGGTGATGAGCGCGGCCAGCGGCACGCGGCCGGCGAGATTGGCGGTGCCCCCGGGCAGGGTCACGCGCAGGCCGGACGTCACCGCCTCGTCACCCTCCACCCGCACGTCGCCGTCGGCGATCTGCACGAGCGGCCATCCCGGCCGCTGAAGCGTGACGCCGGAGACGGTGAGCGCCCCTTCGCCGCGCGGCTGGGCAAGGCTGCCCGTCACGGTGACATCGCCGCGGATGCGTCCGGTCGCGCTCCAGTTGGGCGGGAGGGCGATCCGCGTCAGGTCGGCGTCCAGGTTTCCCCGGAGCGAAACCGGCGATTGCCGATCGAGGCCCACCCGTCCGGACCCCTGGAACGAGAGCCCCGGCCCCGAGAGCTGGAGGCCCTGGACCTCGACGGTGCGATCGCGGGAGGTGATCGTGAAGGGCTGGACGGCGCGGGCGGTCAGCGTGCCGCTCGTCAGCTCGACCCCTTCCAGACGTGCCTGCACCACCGCCCGCCGCGGGTTGGCGAAGGGCATGGTGAGGTCGACGGTGCCGCTGGCCCGGCCGGACAGCGGCCGTCCCGGCGACAGGAGCGGTTGGAGCGGCTCCAGCGGGGTGTCGGAAAGGTGCAAGGTCGCGACGAGCTGGCGGCGGTCGAGCCGGCCGTCGCCGGTCACATTGAGCCCGGGAGCCTGGAAGCTGACCTGGGCCACGCCGCCGGTGCCGTGGAGCTCGGCGGTGAGCGGCCCCACCGGCACGCCGGCCCAGACCACGTCCTGACCTTCCACCCGTCCCGCGCCGGAGAGCCGGCTGAGCGAGCCGGACGCCGTGAGGGACAGGCTCACCTGCCCCTTCGCGTCCGGCCGCAGCCGGCCGAGGTCGAGCGAAGGCGCCTGGACGTCGAGCCGCTGGACGAACGAGCGGCGGAGGTCGGCCGTCGCGGTGACCGGTCCGCCGAGGGCCTGCGCTTCGAGGTCGACATGGGCGGAGCCGAGGTGGGACTGGAAGCGGCCCTTGACCGGGAACGGCTCGATGCCGCCTTCGGTGCGCAGCCGGGCCGTGCCCTGGAAGCTGCCCGTCACCGCAGGAGGGAGGACGCCGCGGGCTTGGCCCTCGCCGCCGAGCTGCAGCGCTTCCAGGCGAGGCAGCGAGCCGGCGCGGCGATCCGCGTCGACCTTCAGCGTCCATCGCAGGTCCACGAAGCGGTCGCGCGGCCGTACCCGGCCCGACGCCGAGCCGCGGGCCTGCACGGCATAGCCTTCGACGCTGCGGCCGGTGGCGCCGAGGGTCGCCTTCACCTCGATGGCGGAGTGCAGGTCTCCGCGCCCGGAGACGTCTCCGGAGAGGGCGCCGGTGAAGGGTACTCCGAGCGAGACGCCCTGGCCGGCGAGCCGGGCCGCGTCGACGCCCGTGAAGCGCATCCGGCCCTGGAGGCGCGAGCCCACGAAGCTCAGATCCGTCTGCGCCTGTCCGCCGAAGCCGGCCAGCGACAAGTTGACGACCGCGTGGCCCGCCCCCTCTCCCTCGTAGCGGAGCCGGCCCGAGGCGCGGTCGACCGGCCAGCCGGCCAGGCGCAGGCTCGAGCCGGCGAGCTGCGCTTCGACGTGGAACGCATCGGCGGGCTCGGTGAGGCGGCCGGAGAGCTGGAGCCGGCCCTCCAGAGCGGGCAGCCCCTCGATCTGCCGCAGGTCGCGCAAACCGAGGTCCAGGTCGAGCCTCAGGTCGGGCTGGAGCTGCCCGACGCGGCCGAGCTGGCCGGAGGCCTTGACCCGCGTGAGAGGGGTGCCGCCCTCGAACGACTGGACCTCCACGTCGAGCTTCGGCGAGACCTTGAGCAGGGCCCGGGCCGGGATGAGATCGATCGGCTGCGGCCGGTTCCATCGCCCGCCGGAGCTGGCCACCTGCAATGGCCCGGCGAAGCCGATCGCGCCCGACGCCGAGACGTCACGCATGACGAGCTCGCTCGCGGGGGGGGCGGGCGCGTAGGTCACGGTGCCCCCCGTGACCTTCAGCTCGCGGATCAGGACCGGCCGCTTCAGCGCCGGCGCCTTGGGCGCCCCGGGCACGGCGTGGATGTGCAGGCGCGGGTCGTCCATGACGACGGACCGAAGCTCGAGGTCGTAGCCGAGGAGGAAGCCGGGGGCGAGGGCGAGCGTCGCGTGCGGCACGTCGAGCCGGTAGGTCGGGCTCTCGATGACGAGATCCCACACCTCCGCGTGAAGGCGGCCCGGCACGACGTGGATCCGCTTGATGGCGCTCTGGGGGCCGAGGGCCGAGCGCAGCCGCGCTTCGATCGACGTGCGCAACAGGGCCTGCGGGAACAGGCCGAAGGCCAGCAGGGCGAGGACGACGACGACGAGGCCCAGCAGGCTGAGAACGATCGCGCGCTTGCTCAACGGGCTTCCACGTGTCCCTACGAGTATCTTGCCCGTTTTCGTCGGCCTCGGGGCCGTCCGGGCCGCGCAGGCGATGTCATCAAAACTGACTTCTCTTGCCAGTCACTGAAAATATAGGTTATATTTTGTCAATGGGGGCCTCCATCTTCTCACCGTTGGGCTTCCCGGTCGGCGGGGGTCAACTCGACGCGATGAAGTTGCTCGAGAGCGATCACGTCCAGCTGCGCCGCATGCTCCAGGAACTGGCCGACGCATCGGGGAGCGGCACTCTCGACCGAAAAAAGACGGTCTTCCGCTCCTTCAGGCGATCGCTGCTCTCCCACGCCCTCGTCGAGGAGGAGATCCTTTACCCGGCGCTGATGCGGACTCGCTCCGAGGCGGCGCGGCACGCGGTGAAGGACGCCCTCGGGGAGCACCAGGGCATCGAGAGCCTGATGGCCGAGATCGACCAGATCGAGCCGGACGACGATGGGTACGACGTCAGGGTGGACGCGCTGCGGGCCAGCGTCGAGCGCCACCTCGCCGGCGAGGAGCAGCGCATGTTCGAGCACGCGCGCAACAACCTGACCGATGACCGCCTGCTCGCCCTGGGCCGCCAGATGATGGCCCGGCGGGAGAGGCTTCGCCAGGGCGAGGCAGCGGAGGGATAGGCGCGAGCGCGAGGCCTAGGCGCGCGCGGGGGAGAGCAGCCCCAGGGCGAAACGGTCGTCGCGGTCGGTGAACCAACGGTCCAGCTCGAGGCCCGTGCCTCGCAGCCGCTCCTCGAGCGAGCCCCGCGTGTACTTGCAGCTGATCTCGGTGCGGATCTCGTCTCCTGACTCCAGGCGCAGGTCGAGGTCCGCGGCGGGGATGCGCACGTGCTGCGGCTGCCGGGCGCGCAGGCGCATCTCAATCCAGGCATTCGCCTCGTCGTAGAAGGCCACGTGGTCGAAGGCTTCCGGGTCGAAGTCCGCGCCCAGCCGTTCGTTCATGACCCGGAGGATGTTGCGGTTGAAGCGGGCGGTGACCCCCGCGGCGTCGTCGTAGGCCGCCTCCAGCACCCGCTTGTCCTTGACGAGGTCGACGCCGAGCAGGAAAGCGCCCCCCGGCTCGAGCAGCGCCGCGATGCGGCGCAGGAACGGCGGCACGTCGCGAGGATGCAGGTTGCCGATCGTGCCGCCGAGCAGCGCGGCCAGCCGCCCGCCGCCCGGCCCCACCCCCTCCAGGCCCTGCGTGAAGTCGCCGACGACCCCCGTCACTCGCGCCTGCGGATAGTCGCGGCCGAGCGCCCGGACAGACTGGTCCAGGTCGCGCTCGTTGATGTCGAAGAGCACGCAGCTCTCCAGCCGGCCGGCGCGGGCCATCGCGTCGAGGAGCAGGCGGATCTTGCGTCCGGAGCCGGAGCCCAGCTCCACGAGCTGCCGCGGGCGCGCCTTCCCCACGACCTCGTCGGCCACCGCCTCGAGCAGCGCTTCCTCGGTGCGGGTCTGGTAGTACTCGGGCAGGCGGGTGATCTCCTGGAAGAGGCGGCTGCCGCGGTCGTCGTAGAAGTACTTGCAGGGTAACGAGGGCGGATCGCCGGCCAGGGACTGCCGGACCTCGGCCGCCATGCCTGCCGTCCGCTGCTGCATCGTGTCGGTCATGCTGACTTTTCCTTGACAGAGCCGATCAGAGGGCTATTATCTGTCATAGGTGACCGTCCATCGGGCGCGAGGCGCATCGTCCCGACCTGCCGCGGCATCATGGCGGGATCACGAGGAGGCTAGCATGCAGATCAAGCAAGTCATGACGAAGGGAGTCGAGGTCATCCGGCCCGACGATACCTTGCAAGAGGCGGCCCGGAAGATGAAGACCGTCGACGTGGGGCCTCTGCCGGTCTGCGACGGCGACCGGCTGCTCGGCATGATCACCGACCGGGACATCATCGTGCGGGCCACCGCCGAGGGGCGCGATCCCAAGACCACGCCGGTGAAGGACGCCATGACGCCGGACGTGGTGTACTGCTACGACGACCAGGACGTCGAAGAGGCCGCCTCCCTCATGAAGGAGCGGCAGCTGCGCCGCCTGGTGGTCCTGAACCGGAACAAGAAGCTCGTCGGCATCCTGTCCCTGGGTGACATCGCGAGCGACACCGACGAGGAGCTGTCGGGCGAGATCCTGGGGCGCGTGTCGGAGCCCACGCAGCCCTCCCGCCGGCGGCGCGACGTCTAGGGCCGATGGTCTGCGGGCATCCCGCCTGCCGCTGCGGCAGCGACGTCGGGATCGAGCGCAACGGCCGCCGCTACTGCAGCGAGCACTGCGCGCAGCAGGAGGGAGACGACCCGCACGCCGCCTGCCCGTGCGGCCACGCCGGCTGCGCGGCGTCGGCGGGCGCGGCGGCGGAGTGAGCGCGGGCTCGCTCCGCCACTCCCTCACAGCGCCATCAGGTCCCTGCCCACCACGACGTCGCCCTTGAAGTAGCGCCGGATCCCTTCCGTCCACATCTCGTCGGTGATCGAGGGGTCGTCCCCGGGCACGAAGTGCGACAGGACGAGCGCCTTCACGCCGGCCGCGGCCGCGATCCGGCCGACCTCGGTCGTGGGCGTGTGGCTGGCGATCAGGTGCTCGCGCAGGCGCCCGGCCCCGGGATCCCTTGCCGCGAGCCGTTCCAGCCCGGGCACGTAGAGCACCTCGTGCACGAGCACGTCGGCCCCCCGGGCCAGCGCGATCAGGCTCTCGGAGGGCGCCGTGTCGCCGGAAAAGACGACGGAGCGATCGGCGGTGTCGAACCGGTACGCAAGGGCCGGCCGCACCGGGGGATGCTCGACGAGGGCGGCGGTCACCTTCACCTCGCCGTTCTGCATGACGATCCCCGCTCGGGTGACCTCGTGGGGGGCGACCAGCCCGGCGAAGGGCGGCCGGCCCTCGTCACGCATGCGGGTCTCGATGTCGTAGGCGTTCATCTCGGCGAAGAGGCTCGTCATCCGCACGAGGGGCGGCGGTCCGTAAGCGTCCACGGTCGGGGTTAGCCCGCTGGCCCAGCCCAGCAGGAGCAGGTTGCCGTAGTCCGCGTTGTGGTCGGAATGGTGATGGGTGATGAAAACGGCCTTCAAGTGCGTGATGTCGACGCCGGCCAGCACCATCTGGCGCGCCACGCCGTCTCCGCAGTCGACGACGTAGACGGCCTCGCCGATCAGGACCGCCTGGGCCGGCGCCGAGCGCAGCCGCTTGGGCGACGGCCCGCCACCTGTTCCGAGGAGGAAGAGGCGGGTGTGGCGGGGAGCGGCGGCGGCCAGGGCCGTGCTGCCCAGGGAGAAGAGGAATACCCGCCGGTCGATCGGCATCGACCGGCGGGTTTAGCACGCGCGCCGACCGCGGCGCAAGGGGCGACGGCTAGCGGTGGGCGACCTCGTCGTTGACCTGCAGCGTCCGCACCATCCGTGAGAAGAGCGGGGCCATCTCGGCATAGTCCCGGCCGGGCGCGATGAAGAGCGAGTAGATCACGTGCCCGTCGGGAAGCTGCCGGGTGAAGACCGTCACGCGCTCCTCGTCGCCGGTCACCGGCGAGCGGCCCGAAAGGACCTGGGACATGGCGGGGGCGCCGTCGATCGTCTCCCGCCGGCGCGACCCGGTCGAGCGCAGGTGGGGGTTGCCCTGGATCACGTGGTCGACGAGGTCCCGCGTCGCTTCGTCGAGGCTCAGCCCTCGCCGGGCGGAGCGGGCCTCGAAGGGATCGTAGTGGTTCACGATCACTCCGTAGATGATGCTCTGCTGGCCGTTGCCCGTATCCACGACGCCGCCGTCGGGGACGATCGTGACCCCGAGGCCGTTGTCCGGCTCGTACGGCCGCCAGTTGTCGGGATACTGGATCGTGAAGAAGCCGTCCCGCTGCCGGTAGGTGGCCAAGCGCGACGACGGTGGCTCGATGCGGGCGTTGCCGGCGCGGCCGTAGGTCCCGGAGGTCCCGCGGCTGCCGTCGGGGTTGTAGGTGCCTTGGGGATAGCGCTGGTCAGGGTAGCGCTGGTCCGGAGAGCGCTGATCCGGGTAGCCCTGGTCGGGATAACGCTG
>Ga0066710_100000026_pt1 | contig 51776 bp, 44 predicted proteins | sample GraSoiAngelo_159_FD_79666 | JGI IMG/M metagenome (GOLD analysis project Ga0066710, IMG submission 79666) | Grasslands soil microbial communities from the Angelo Coastal Reserve, California, USA - 14_1009_16_40cm | ecosystem: Environmental > Terrestrial > Soil > Grasslands | place: USA... | reverse complement strand
GGAGCGAACAGCGCCATGAGGTGCGCGATCTGCACGGCTCCGGGCGTATCGAGCCGGTCCTGCCAGCGCTGGTCGGGATTCATAGTCAAGGAGAACGGCCAGGTGTACCGGTTGCCGTAGACCTGGCCGGAGGCGCCGCTCAGCAGCGTCCAGTATTCCTGCGCCCGCAGATTGCGGGGCGCCGTGCCGAGAACCGCGATGTCCTCGAACTCGTATCCGGACTCGGCCAGAAACACGGGCATCGGTGGCGCGTAGTCGTAGCCCCTCAGCACCACCTCGTGCGTGGCCTGATAGGTATAGGCGGCGTTGAGATCGACGATGGAGAGCCACCGGGGGTTGTCCGTGGACAAGACCGGCGGGTTGTCGAACGAGGTGTTGAACAGCACGGTGTGGAGGTGCTCCGTGTCGAACTCTTTGATGCCCAGCGCGACCGCGGTCACCACCTCGTCATTCTCTTCGCTGGTATCGCCGTAGTCGTTGCCGTGGAACCAGACGAGGTGCGCGACGTTCGCGTAGCGCTGACCCAGGTAGCGGCCGAACTGGCGGGCCCGGTCGGCGCCGTTGGCTCGCAGGACGCTGAGCCAGCTGCCCGTCTCGGCCGGGTCGAGGAGGACGAGGAAGCCCTGTTGGGCGGCGAGCTCCAGGATGCGGTCGGCGCGCGCGAAGTACGCCTCGTTCGGCGTGGTGAGGTCCGGAATGGACGTGCCGCTGAGCTGCTGCGTGAACGGCACGATGCCGTCGAACGTGCTGCCATCGGCGCGGCACCCGGTGTAGGTCGCGCACAGCAGATCGATCAGCACGGTGTTGAAACCGTAACCCCTGCGGTTGGCCAGGAACGTCTGGGCCTCGGCCTCGCTCAGGTTGCCGATCATCGCCTGGGGCGACTCACCGGCGATGAGGAAGGGGACCCCGTTTTGGTCCACGAGGTAGCGCCCGGTGGGTCCGACTCGAACGGGAAAGACGGGCGACGCGCTGATGGCTTCTACGATTGCCAGCGGGACCAAGAGGACGAGAGCGGCCGCGATCCCGATCCGCAGTCGGAGGCTGAGGCAGGCTACGGTGCTCCTCGCGAAGACCGCGAGACGGACAACCAGTTTGGTGGTGACGTTAACGGTGCCGGCAATCGCCATCGGGACATCGTCCCCGCCAGAAGCCGTACGACGCCACTCTGGCGCGCCGTTCGGACTGAACCTAGATGGCGACCCGCAAACGCGTTGCCAAAATGGGGGACACGGGCAAAGTGCGCTTAGTTGTTGCTAGTTAGGCCGAGGCGACATCGCAAACCGTGGGACAGACTTTGCCGAACAACCGGAAAGGGAATTCACATTCTGGGTAGCGGACGATTCAATTGAAGTTGAAGGGGTACCCGAACTGCACACCGAACCTGACACGATTTTGGTCCACGTCGAACTGCGTCGACGACGATCCTCCGGTGCGCTGTCGCAGGAACGTGTACCCGCCGAAGAAGGATATGTAGTCACCGATCTGATAGGTCGCCGCGAGAGCCAGCGTGAGCGTCTTGACCTCGACTTGCTCCGTCTGTCGGGAGCTCAAAGAGTCCGCAACGCTGTACGAGGGGGTGAACATGATCAACAAGCCCCGATAGAGGCTCGACAGCGCGAGCGTGCCGGAGCCGGTTTGAGTATCGGTGGTCCCGCCGAAGCCACCCGCCACGCTCACACCCCGCGTGTATTGAAGCGCCACTGATCCGAACGACAGCAGCTGGACAAGACTCACGGTTCCGGCGGGCGATATGATCGTCTCGTTTCCGACTTCGGTGATGGCCGGGCCGCCGCTGACGCTCGCCGTGAGGGTCGACGTCAGCAGGTAGGTGAGGCCTATCGAGGGCGTGTGAGTTTTCGAGGTGTCCTCCCCGTCGGGATCGAGATACGTGAAGCCATAACCGAGAAGGCCGGAGAAGCGTGGCGTGAAGGTGTGAGTGAGAGTGCTCAGGAATCCATACGTATCGGAATCACGGCCGGTCCCTTCACCGATGAAGCGCAGCGCGCTGTAGCTCGCGCTGAGACGCAGCGAGTTCAGGGACGTCATCTGCCACGTCATCCCCGGGGTGAAGGTGTTGCTCCACGATTCCTGCCGCCCGGTGGAGAAGCCCTGCTGCGTCGTGAGACTGGTGTCTCGAGTGTACGCGAACGATTCGGACACGCTGAGCGTCAGCACCGACGACGCGTTGTAGAACCCGTCGACGACGAAGTTTTGACGGTTGAAGGCTTTGTTGAATTGACTCTCTCGCGCGTAGATGTCGGCGCCGAACGAATAACCGGCCCTCAGCTGGAACGCGGGGCGGTTGATCAGCAGCGTGAGGGCTGGGCTGAAGGTCGTGATGAAATCGGACTCCCGGTTCCGATTGTCGGAAAAGATATTGTCGTTGTACTCCTCGGAGACCGATATGGACGGTGTCAGCGTCAGCGGTCCTCGCGCGGCCCGCGGCGCCAAGAGCCCCAATAACTCGAGTGGGTAGGCCGCAAGCGACGGGCCCGCGCTCGGGGTGCCAACCGTCGTTTCGGATGCTGGCGTTTGTTGCTGGGCACCCGAGCCACGCGGAGGAGGTTCTTGTCCCCGTGCCGAAGATGCGATGAAACAGACAGCGATCCCCACGAGACCAGCGCACAGCCCTGCCCGGCCACATATCACCGCGCGCGATGTCATGAGGCCAGATTATATGCCCGCCCACCCGGGCTGTTGCGAGGTTTATTGGGCCGGTGCCGACTGCCGAGACCGTCCCGCTAGTGGACGGGCGCCGTGGCTCCGTCGAGGACCATCCGATGAACCGCGTCCGCGAGCTCGCGGACGTTTCCCGGCCACGCCTGGGCCTGGAACGCGGCGATCACGTCGGGGCAGAGCTGCACGTGCCGCCCGTACCGGCGGTTCAGCTGATCGACAAAGAATGAGGCGAGGACGGGGATCTCGTCCATCCGTTGCCGCAGCGGGGGAATCAGGAGCTCGACGGCGTCGAGACTGCAGAGTCCCGCCCAGAGGTCGCCGTCGCGGGTCGCCGCATCGTGCGCGGTCGAGGCGATGAGCCGCACGTCGACGACGATCGTCCTTTCGTCACCGATCCGCGAGACCTCTCCCGTCCGCAGCACATCGAGAAGCTTGGGGACGAGGGCGTGGGGGAGGGCGCCGATGTCGTCCAGATAGAGCGTGCCGTGGTTCGCGAACTCGAAGCTTCCGAGTCGCCGTCGGCTCGCCAGGGGCGAGGTCCCCTTCTCGTGGCCGAACAGCTCAGCGTCGTGACGGTCGGCTGGTTGTCCGGCGCAACTCACCTTGATGAACGGCTGACGCCCGCGTCCTGAGGCTTCATGAAGGAGGCGAGCGAGGGAGTCTTTGCCGACGCCGGGCTCACCGCGGATCAGCAGTGGGGCTCGAGGATTCGCACGCTTCCCAGTGGCCAGAAGGTCGAGGATCCGCGTGGTGCCAACCAGATTCGGCACACATTCGCTCGTCGTGCTTCGAGCGAACATCGCCCCTTCCCTCCCGCGTCAGGCCGCGGGCCGGCCGCCCACTACCCTCGCCGACGGATCGGAAGCCTATGCGATCCCTAAGTCCTCGTCAACAACCATTTTTTTTGCTTCGGCGTGAATTTCCCGCACGAGCGCCTCTGTTTTCAAGGCCCTGGGCTGCGAGCGCGCGTCAGATGGTCCGATTCGTTCCCTGTGGACAAGGGTGGAAATTGTGGACGGCGGGAGGCTAGGTCACCCCCTGTGGCCGTCGAACTTTTGCACAGGACGACGCCGTTCGACTGCAACCTCTCGGACCATGGCTCGCTGAAAATTGGAAACGCGCGTTCACATGAAAGTTGCCGCGAAGCCCTGATCGAGGGGCCGGCATTTCCCGGATGTAGGCGCCGTACCAGGGATTTCTGGAAAGTGTAAACGATTTCACCATGGGTCCCGAACTACCCACTTGTGGGTAGCGCACTATGCAGTCTGTTGCACAACTTCCGAAAAAACTTTCTGTGAAAAATCAGTAGCATCGACTGCTCGCTGTCGCCGTACCGGCTCTGGTACAACATTTGCCCTTCCCTTCGCACGGCTTACGCGCAATGGCCAACGCCACGAACAGCAATGACTGAGCGAAGAGCACTCGTAGTCGAGGTCGACGCGGCTACGCAGCTCGGGCTCCTCGGCTTTCTGAGGGCCCGCGGGTACCAGTGCGTCGCCGTGTCATCAGCGGACGAGGCTGCAGAGGCGCTCGCCGACGGCAGCTTCAACTTCACGCTGGTCGACTTGAGTGGCAACGGATCAGACGCGGCGGAGTTGATGGAGTGTCTGAAGCTATGGGGTCGAAGCTCTGGCCCGATCATCGCAGTTTCCAACCGCCGTGACGACGGCGCCGCCATGGCGCCGATCGAGGTGGAGGCGATGCTACATAAGCCGCTCAGTCTCGACGAGCTCCAGCAGGCGATCGACAAGCTTGTCCGCCCCCAGGCCGAGGCACTCGGGCCGGCTCCCGAGCAGCTCGGCGGGCGAATCCGACGTGAGATGGAGCTCTGGTGCAGCCCAAAGATGCTGGAGGCGCGCCAGATCATCCGAGAGGCCGCCCGTGTCGACGTCACCGTTCTCGTCACGGGCGAGACCGGCACCGGCAAGGAGCTGGTCGCCCGCGCGATCCACCATTTCTCCTCTCGCCGAGCCGGGCCCTTCGTCAAGGTCAACTGTGCCGCGATGCCGCGCGAGCTGCTGGAGAGCGAGCTCTTCGGGTACGAGCGCGGGGCCTTCACGGGCGCCCACAAGCTCAAGATCGGCAAGTTCGAGGCGGCGCACCGGGGCACCATCTTCCTCGACGAGATCGGCGATCTCCACCCGGCGCTCCAGGCCAAGTTGCTGCACGTCCTCCAGGACGGCGAGTTCTCGCGGATCGGAGGGAAATCGACGCTGAGCGTGGACGTCCGGGTCCTCGCGGCCACCAACCAGGACCTGGAGCGAGCGGTGGCCGAAGGACGATTCCGCGAAGATCTCTACTACCGTCTGAACGTCATCCACGTGCTGGTCCCGCCCCTGCGCGAGCGCTCCTCCGAGATCCCGCTCCTGGCCAGCTACTTCGTCGAGCGCTACGCGAAGCTCTACCGCCGTGACGGGTTCTCCATTCCCGTGTCGGTCGTGGAGCGACTCACGCGTCACCGTTATCCCGGAAACGTCCGCGAGCTGGAGAACCTGGTCAAGCGCATGATCGTCCTCGACGATCCGTTCCTGGTCAGGATCCCGCTCCCCGACGCCCGGACGAACGGCGGACGGTCCCCTGTGCCGCCGCCCGCGTCGCTGGAGCCCGCACTCGCCGCCCAGGAGCCGTCCCTCAAGGAGATCTCCCGTCGGGCATCGCAGGCCGCCGAGCGCGAGGCGATCGCCAAGATGCTCGAACAGACCGGGTGGAACCGGGTCCGGGCGGCCCGGGCGTTGCGGATCAGCTATCGAGCTCTCCTTTACAAGATCAAGCAAGCCGGGCTCGACGTGGAGCGATCGTCGGCTCGCTCGGCTCTATGAGGCTCGCCGTGACGAAACACCGCATGATCTCCCTGTTCATCGTCGCCGTGATATCCGTCGCGGGCCTGTTCGTGCCCGGCCCCGTCGGCGCCCAGGCGCCGGCCGCCACGCCAGCGGACCGCAACGCGAGCCAGACGTCGACGACGGAGACGTACCGGATCGGCGCCGAGGACGTACTGCAGATCGCCGTGTGGAAGAACGAGACCCTGAGCCGAACGGTGCCCGTCCGGCCGGACGGCAAAATCTCGCTCCCGCTCATCAACGACGTGCAGGCCGCTGGGCTCACCGCGGCCGAGCTCCGCGATGTGCTGACGAAGAAGCTCGCCGAGTACATCCCGAGCCCCGAGGTCTCCGTCATCGTGTCGGACATTCGTAGCATGAAAGTCTCGGTCATGGGCGAAGTCGCCAAGCCGGGCCGCTACGATCTGAAGAGCAACGCGACCGTGCTCGACGTCCTGGCCCTGGCCGGTGGGTTCACGCAGTTCGCGTCACGCTCGAAGATCGTCATCCTCCGTCCCGACGGGGGCGCGATGAAGAGGATTCCCTTCAACTACAACAAGGTCTCCGCTTCGGAGCAGGACAACTTCTACGTCCGCAACGGCGACGTCGTCCTGGTGCCGTAAGCGATGCGCGACGTGGGGAGCGACAAGACGATGGCGGAAGAGACACGGAAACAGTCGGGGCTGGGCTCGCTCCTGGCCATCTGGAGCCGCCGGAAGTGGCTCGCGATGCTCGCGTTCGCCGGCCCGATGGCTGTCGGAATGAGTCTCGTCGCCTTCCTGCCCAACATCTACCGGTCGACCGCCACCGTGCTCGTCGATCGCCAGCAGGTTCCCGAGGCGTTCGTGCGGTCGACGGTCACCAGCGCGCTCGAGACCCGGCTGCACACGATCAGCCAGGAGGTCTTGAGCCGGGCCCGGCTGGAAGATTTGATCAATCGCTTCGGCCTCTACGTCGAGCTTCGCAAACAGGCTCCGCTGGAGGACGTCATCGCCCGCATGCGCGGGGACATCAAGCTCGAGCTCAAAAGCGCGGAGCTGCGAGGCCTGCGTGAGGCCACGGTGGCATTCACGATCGCCTATCAGGGGAGCGATCCGGCCACGGTCTCGATCGTCACGAACACCCTCGCGTCGTTCTACATCGAGGAGAACACGAGGGCACGCGAGCGCCAGGCGACCGGGACCGCGGAGTTCCTGAAGATCCAGCTCAGCGAAACGAAGGCCCGGTTGGACGAGCAAGAGCAGCGGGTGAGCGGGTTCAAGCGGCGTTATCTCGGTGAGCTTCCTCAGCAGATGGACGCGAACCTCACCACGCTGGACCGGCTCCACCAGCAGCTCCGGCAAAACGCCGACAGCCAGACCCGAAGCGCGGAGCGGCGGCAGGCGCTGACGAGTCAACTGGCGGACGCCGAGTCGATGTTCAGCTCGCCTCAGTTCGCTCCCGGGCTGGCGGGGACACCCCTGGTGCCTCTCGCCCCGGCCGACCGCTTGGTTCAGAAGAGGGAGGAGCTGGCGCGGCTCCGGACCCAGTACAGCGAGAAATATCCCGACGTCGTCCAGCTGAAGGCGGAATTGGCCGCCCTCGAGCGTGAGCTCGCCGCCCTCAAGCAGGCTGAGTCCAAGTCGGCGCCGAACGCGTCGGCGTCGCCGGCGCCGGCCTCGGCGGCTCCGATGGCCCCCTACGTACTCCGGCTCAAGGAGGCGCTGAGCGAGGTTCAGACGGATCTCAAGATCCTCAAGACCGAGGAGGCCCGGCTCCGGGAGGGAATCGCGGTCTATCAGGCGCGGGTCGAGAACGTGCCGCGACGCGAGCAGGAATACAAAGAGCTCTCGCGTGACTACGAGAGCACGCGCGAGCTCTATGGCTCGCTGCTGAAGCGCTACGAAGAGGCGCAGATCGCCGAGAGCATGGAGCAGCGTCAAAAAGGTGAGCAGTTCAGGGTGCTCGACCAGGCCGTTGCGAACCCGCAGCCGGCCGCGCCCAATCGCGTCCGGCTCTTCCTCATCGCGCTCGCGGCGGCGGTCGGCCTGGCGGTCGGCGTCGTGCTGATGGTCGAGCACATCGACACCTCGTTCCACGAGCTCGACGAGCTGCGCGCGTTCAGCAATGTGCCGGTGCTGGCGAGCATTCCGCGAATCGTGACTCGAACCGATCTCCGCCGCCAGTGGTGGCGCATGCGGCTCGGCGCCACCGCGGCCCTCGTCGGCCTCGTCCTGATCGTGGGCGTCGCCTACTTCCTCGCCCACGGGAACGAGCGTTTGATCTTGCTCCTGACGCGTCTGGCGTCGTGAGGGGTACGACATGTATCTGCCGTTCTACGGACTGACCGAGAAGCCGTTCAACGCGACCCCGGATCCCAAGTTCCTCTACATGAGCCCGGGACACCGCGAGGCGTTGGCGCAGCTCCTGTACGGCACGCAGGAGAGGAAGGGCTTCATCGTCCTGACCGGTAAGGTGGGTACTGGGAAGACGACGCTCCTCCACGCGCTCTGTCAGCGGCTCAACGGACAGAGTGCGGTCTCGTTCGTCGTCAATTCCACCCTGCCGTTCGACGAGCTCCTCGAGTACGTGCTCGAGGATCTCGGGATCGGCAAGACCGGGGAGTCGCGCGCGCAGCGGCTCATCGCGCTGAACAACTTCCTCATCGAGCGCGAGCGCGCGGGGCAGAACACCGTCCTCATCATCGACGAGGCGCAGAATCTGGACGCGCTGACCCTCGAGCAGATCCGATTGCTCTCGAACTTCGAAACCCCCACGAGCAAGCTCCTGCAGATCCTGCTGGTCGGGCAGTCGGAGCTCAAGGCCCGGCTCAATCTGCCCGAGCTGCGACAGCTCAAGCAGCGCGTCGGATTGCGGTGCCAGATTCCGTCGCTGACCCTGGAAGAGACCCGGGCCTACATCCGGACCCGGCTCCGCATCGCGGGCGCCCGGGATCTCGGGCTGTTCGCCGACTCGGCGGTGGATCGGATCTCGGCGTACTCGGGCGGGATCCCGCGGCTCATCAATACGGTCTGCGATCACTGCCTCCTCTTCGGCTACGCCGACCAGAAGCGCCGGATCGATCGGCACGTCGTCAACCAGGCGATCGACTACCTGGAAGAGGGCACCCGACCGCAGCGCAAGGGGAAGGAGCTGATCGGCGGGCGGGCGCAGCTGATCCTACGATGGGGCCTCGGCACCCTCGTGGTGACCGTCGTGAGCGCCGTCGCCGCGCTCGCCCTCAAATCCAATGCGGCCACGCTGAGCCTCGTTCAGTCCGTGCGCCAGCTCCTCGTCCCATGAGCACCTTCTTCAAGGCCCTCGAGCGAGCCGAGCAAGAACGGGCCCTCCGCCACGGGGCCCCCCCGTCGGCGCCCGCGAATGAGCCGGTCGTCGCCGCCGTGCCCGCCGCGCCCCCTGCCCCAGCGCCGGCTCCCGTTCCGGCGCCGGCACCTGCGCCTGCACCTGCGCCTGACGTCCCGGCGCGGGCGCCCCAGTCGGTCTTCAAGCCGCCGCGGGAAGTCGCTGCGCCGATCAAGGAGCGCGCCACCGAGATCGAAGAGCACCTGGTGAGCCTCCTCGCCCCGACGTCGTTCGAAGCCGAGCAGTATCGGGCGCTCCGCCACATGATCGAACAGCTCCACCGGTCGGCCGATCTCTCGGTCATCGCGATCTCGAGCCCGGACGCCGCCGACGGCAAGACGACGACGGCCATCAACCTGGCGGGCACGCTCGCCCAGGCCGTCGACTCGCGCGTGCTCGTCATCGACGCGGATCTGCGCGGCGCGAACGTGGCCGCGCATCTCGGGCTCGACGAGCATGCGGCCCCGGGGCTCGTGGACGCCATCCTGAACACGCGGCTGACGCTCGAGTCCGTCGTACAGACGCATTCGCATCTCAACCTGTCGGCGATCACCGCGGGGCGCCGTCCGTCCGCGCCCTACGAGGTGCTGAAGTCGCCCCGCGTCGGGGAGCTCCTGGCCGAGGCGCGCCGCAAGTACGACTACGTCATCGTCGACACCCCGCCGTTGGTCTCGGTCCCGGATAGCCGTGTGATCGAGAAATGGGTCGACGGATTTCTCATCGTGGTCGCCGCCCACCGGACCCCGCGCCGGCTCCTCGAGGAGGCGCTGAACCTCGTGGAGCCGGCCAAGATCGTGGGCATGGTGTTCAACGGCGATGATCGCCACCTCTCGAGGGAGTCGTACAGCTCGAGGCGGCATCGCGTCGTTCGCAACAGCACGAGCAGGAGACAAACCGCCCCGGACGAGTAAGGCCGGTCACGCGCGGTCCTGTGACCGGGGGCGGTACGGCGCGGCCGGCAGTATCGGTCGCGAGACAGAGACAGTCGTGAGTTGGTCCCGCACCGAAGAGGGACGCGGGGACCAAAGGGGGCGAAGCCTTGCTAGAGACCGGTCGAGAGTCGATGACCCCACCCTGGCGTGTCCTGTGGACGCGCAGCAACTGCGAGCAGCTGGTGTACGACCAGCTCGCGGTGAAGGGCTTCGACCTGTTCTTGCCCACCGTCGAGGCGTGGGCGAGACGTGGCGGCGTGCGGCGCCGTGAGCGCGCGCCCCTGTTCCGCGGCTATCTCTTCCTCCGCCACGCCGTGGACAAGGCCAGCTACCTCGAAGTCTGTAAGGCGCGCGGCCTCGTGCGGCTGCTCGGGGAGCGCTGGGACCAGCTCGAGGTCGTTCCGGATGGGGAGATCCACGCCATTCAAAGGCTCGTCCGCTCCGAGCTGCCGATTCTCCCCTATCCCTATCTGCGTGAAGGGCAGCGGGTGCGGATCACTGAGGGGCCGCTGGCCAACGTGGAAGGCATCCTGGTCCGCGGGAATCCCAAGAAGGGGCTTCTCGTGGTCTCGGTGAATCTGCTCCAGCGCAGCGCCGCCGTCCACCTCGACTGCACGCAGCTGGAGGCCGCGTAAGGCGGCACGGCTATGTGTGGAATCGTCGGATACGTCGGCCACCACGACGCAGCGTCCGTTGTTCTCCCCGGTCTTCGCCGGCTGGAGTACCGCGGGTATGACTCGGCGGGCATCGCGACGGTCTCGGACGGGTCGCTCGAGGTCCGGAAGACCGCCGGCAAGATCGCCGCGCTCGAGGCCTTGATCGCCGCTGACCGACCGAACGGCACCCTGGGCATCGGCCACACACGCTGGGCGACCCACGGACGGCCGTCGGACGCCAACGCCCATCCCCATGTGGATTGCCGATCCACGCTGGCCATCGTCCACAACGGGATCATCGAGAACTACCGCGAGCTGCGGAAGACGCTGGCGGGGGACGGGCATCGCTTTCGCTCCCAGACCGACACCGAGGTGATCGCCCACCTCATCGAGCGCTATCGGACGAACGATCTGGCCGACGCGGCCCTTCGGGCCGCGCGTGACCTGCAGGGCGCCTACGCCGTAGCCTGCGTCGCGGCCGATGCGCCGACGATGCTGGTCGCCTTCCGCCGGGGAAGCTCCCCGCTCGTCGTCGGGTACGGCCACGGCGAGATGTTCGTCGCGTCACACGTGCCGGCCTTGCTCGGCAAGACACAGGAGATCCTCGTCCTCGAGGACGGTGAGCTCGCGGTGCTGACCCCCGAGGGCATCTCCGTGCGCACGCTGGACGGGGTCCCGGTCCGGCGGTCGCCCCTCACCGTCGACGCAGACGGCGAGGCGGCCGAGAAGTCGGGATATCCCCACTTCATGCTGAAGGAGATCTTCGAACAGCCCGAGGCGGTCCGAAACACGATGCGCGAGCGCGTGGATACCGAAGCGCCCGACATCCGGATCCCGGAGCTGGGGCTGAAGGATCGCGAGCTCGCCGGTCTCAACCGACTGTGCTTCGTGGCGTGCGGCACCTCGTGGCATGCCGCGCTGGTCGGCAAGTACCTCGTGGAAGAGTTCGCCCGGCTGCCGGTCGAGGTCGATGTGGCGTCGGAGTTCCGCTATCGCCGGCCGGTCGTGGACAGCCGCGTCCTCACGGTCCCCATCTCCCAGTCCGGGGAGACCGCGGATACCCTGGCCGCGCTGCAGGAAGCCATGGGCCAGGGGTCGCGCGCCGTGGCCATCTGCAACGTAGTCGGCAGCTCGTTGGCGCGCGAAGCCGACGGGGTCGTCTACACCCGGGCCGGCATCGAGATCGGCGTCGCGTCGACGAAAGCCTTCACCGCCCAGCTGGTGGCCGTCACGCTCCTGGCACTCAAGCTCGGCCTCGCCAGAGGCTTCGCTGACCCGGCGCTCGTGCGCCAGGTCGTCAAGGGGCTCGCGGAGCTGCCTGATCTCATGGCGGTCGTGCTCGAGCAGAGTCAAGCGATTCAACGGGTCGCCGAGCGGCTCGCCGATCGCAGCCACTTCCTCTTTTTGGGGCGCGGGCTCAACTTTCCCCTGGCCCTGGAGGGCGCCCTCAAGCTCAAGGAAATCTCGTACATCCACGCCGAAGGGTACGCGGCGGGCGAGATGAAGCACGGCCCCATCGCGCTCGTCGATCGGCAGATGCCGGTCGTCGCCATCGTCCCCCGGGGATCGACCTACGAGAAGATGGCCAGCAACATCGAGGAGATCAAGGCGCGCGACGGCGTCGTCGTCGCGCTGGCGACGGCGGGAGACGATGAGATCGGCGCCAAGGCCGATCTCGTGATTCACGTGCCCTCGAGCCTGGAGTGGCTCCAGCCCCTCCTGGTCGCCCTTCCCCTGCAGCTCCTGGCGTATCACCTGGGAGTGCTACGAGGTTGTGATGTGGACCAGCCCCGAAACCTCGCCAAGAGCGTGACCGTCGAGTGACGAGGAGGACGCCCAATCATGTCTGATCACTCTGCCGCGCCCACGAGCTGCGAGACGACGCTGAGCCGTCGCATCGCGACGCACGCCGCGCGGCTCACGATCATCGGTCAAGGGTACGTCGGCCTCCCGCTGGCCGTCGAGTTCGCCAAAGCCGGCTTCTCGGTCGTGGGATTGGACACCGACCCCGACCGTATCGCGGCCCTCGCGACTGGCCGTTCCCACGTGCCCGACGTTGGGAGTGAGGAGCTGCAGGCCCTCCTCCGAACCGGACGTTACGAGGCGACCGCGGAGCCTGCCGTCCTGGCCGAGAGCGACGCGGTCATCATCTGCGTCCCCACGCCGCTGCGGAAATCGAAGGACCCGGACATCTCCTACGTCGTCGCCGCGTCCCGGGAGGTCGCCACCCGGTTCCGCCCGGGACAGCTGATCATTCTGGAGAGTACCACCTACCCGGGCACCACCGAGGAGCTGCTCCTACCCCTGTTCGAGGAGCACGGGGCCAGAATCGGCGAGGATCTGTTTCTCGCGTTCTCCCCGGAGCGTATCGACCCCGGGAACCCCACCTTCAGGGTCAAGGACATCCCGAAGGTGGTGGGCGGCCTCACCCCGGCCTGCACGCGTCTGGCGGCCGCGCTCTACCGGGAGATCGTGCCGCGCGTGCATGTGGTCTCGACACCGAAGGTGGCCGAGCTCGCGAAGCTCTACGAGAACGTCTTCCGGAACGTCAACATCGCGCTGGCCAACGAGTTCTCTCTGATGTGCCGGTACCTGGGGGTCAGCACCCGGGAAGTCATCGATGCGGCGGCGACGAAGCCCTTCGGCTTCATGCCCTTCTACCCCGGCCCGGGGATCGGCGGGCACTGCATCCCGGTCGATCCGCTCTACCTTTCCTGGAAGATGCGTCTCACGGGCTACGAGGCCCGATTCATCTCCCTGGCCGACGACATCAATCGGGCGATGCCCGCGCACGTGCTGAGCCTCGTCGGCGAAGCCCTCAACGACGCGGGGCGGGCCCTCAAGGGCAGCCGGATCCTCGTGCTGGGCGTCGCCTACAAGCGCGGCATCGGCGACACGCGGGAGTCGCCGGCCTACGAAATCATCGCCACGCTCCGCCGCAAGGGCGCCCACGTCTTCTACGCCGATCCCCACGTGCCGACGTTCTCGGTGGACGGGACGGAGCTCAAGGCCGTGGAGCCGACCCACGACGAGCTGCGAGCGGCCGACTGCGTGCTGATCCTCGCCGACCACTCCGAGTTCGACTACACGGCGATCGCCCGCGACGGCCAGCTGATCGTCGACACGCGGAACAGCATTCCGGAGATCCAGGGCTCGCGCGGACGCGTGGTCAGGCTCTGATTCGAGCGGGTCCAGGGACTGTGAAAAATGCTGCGGCACGTAGGTAGGGAGCTTCATCAAATGGGTGGCCGCCTACCCGAGTCCGAACACCGCGTGCGGGTCCCCCAGCGCCAATCCCCTGAAGCTCAAAGCATTCCAATAACTCTGGATAGTTCCGTGGCATGGCATCTATCTTGCCCCAGCGTATTACCACTACTATGGGTCTCCCCGAGGTAAAAGCCTTGTTCTCCAGTTCCTCTCGAAACGGGTCATCGACTGAGGCGCACGGGCTCCTGCCCGAGCCTATGTTCCTTCGCGCACTCCGCCTGGAGCGCAAGCGGGCCGAACGGTCGCGCAAGCTCTTCGTGCTGATGGTGCTCGATCTCGCGACGCCCCCCCAGAAGAGGGACGCCAAGAACCCCCTGAGCCGCGCCGTGCCCGCCATTCTCTCGTCGATCAGGGAGACGGACATCGCCGGTTGGCACCAGGACCAGGCGGCGCTCGGCGTCATCTTCGCGGAGCTCGGACCCGCCGACAAGAAGACCATTCTCGAAGCCCTACGCGGCAAGGTGAGCGCCGTGTTGCAGTCGAGCCTGAAGGCGGAAGAGCTCACGGGTCTGCGCGTCACGTTCCACACGTTCCCGGAAGACTGGGGCGACGAAGAGACCGGGCTGCCGATCGAGAAGCTCTACCCGGATCTGGTGCAGCGCGACGAGTCACGAAAGGTGCCCCAGGCGATCAAGCGCGGCATCGACGCCCTGGGCAGCGCGATGGCGCTGCTGATCCTGTCACCCATTCTGCTGGTCGTCGCTCTCGCGATCAAACTGACCTCGCCCGGGCCCATCCTGTTCCGCCAGAAGCGGATCGGCCAGTATGGCGTCCCCTTCACGTGCTTCAAGTTCCGCTCCATGTACACCGGCAACGATCCGCGGATCCACATGGACTACGTCAAGCAGTTCATCGCCGGGAACAACGGTCACGGCGCCGGCGCTCCGAACGGTCAGGCCACGAACGGCGCGACCAAGAACGGCAACACCACGAACGGCGCCGTGTACAAGATCACCAAGGACCCACGGCTGACGAGCGTCGGGCGACTCCTGCGCAAGACCAGCCTGGACGAGCTCCCGCAATTTCTCAATGTCTTGCGGGGGGACATGTCGATGGTTGGGCCTCGCCCGCCGATCCCCTACGAGCTCGAGGCCTACGACATCTGGCATCGGCGGCGCCTGCTCGAAGTGAAACCCGGGATCACCGGCCTCTGGCAGGTGAACGGGCGCAGCCGGCTCCCCTTCGACGATATGGTGCGCCTCGATCTCCGCTATGCGACGACGTGGTCGCTCTGGCTCGATCTCAAGATCCTTCTGCGGACGCCGCAGGCCGTGTTCTCCGGTGAGGGCGCGTACTAGCCTCATCCCGTTCGGCTTCGACCCGGCACATTCCTCAACTTGCGGGTGAATACACCATGATTCGAATCGGCGTCATTGGCTACGGCTATTGGGGTCCGAACATCGTCCGCAACCTGCGCGGCCTCGAAGGCTGCCACGTGGCGGGCGTCTGCGACCAGAACTCCAAGGCCCTCAAGCGCGTCAGGCAGGCGCACCCAGACCTGGCCGTCACCACGCAATCCTCCGACCTGCTCACGTCGCCGGACATCGACGCGATCGCGGTGGTGACGCCCGTCTGCGCACACTTCGACCTGGCGAAGGCCGCCCTGGAGAACGGCAAGCACGTCTTCATGGAGAAGCCGTTCACCTCCACCACGCGACAGGCCGAGGAGCTGATCGAGCTGGCCGAGCGGAAGAGTCTCCGGATCATGGTCGACCACACCTTCCTGTTCACGGGCGCGGTGCGGAAGATCCGTGAGCTCATCGACGAGGGGGTGCTGGGTGACCTCTACTACTACGACTCGACGCGGGTCAACCTGGGGCTCTTCCAGCACGACGTGAGCGTCGTGTGGGACCTCGCACCCCACGATCTCTCGATCATGAGCTTTCTCATCCCGCAGGAGCCGGAAGCGGTTGTCGCGACCGGGCAGTCGCACCTCAACGGGCTCGTGGACGTGGCGTTCCTCACCGTCTACTTCCCGGGTAACACCATCGCGCACATCAACGTCAACTGGCTGTCGCCGGTGAAGGTCCGGACGACGTTGCTCGGCGGCGAGAAGAAGATGCTGGTCTGGAACGACCTGGAGGCCGACGAGAAGATCAAGATCTACGACAAGGGCGTCCAGATGGCCAGCGGACAGGGGCTGTACGAGCTGATGGTGAGCTATCGTTCCGGCGACATGTGGGCGCCGCGCGTCGAGCAGGCCGAGGCACTGAAGGTCGAGCTCGGCTACTTCATCGAGTGTGTCACGAAAGGCCAGACGCCCATCAACGACGGCGTCGCCGGCCTGCGTGTGATCAAGCTGCTCGAGGCGGCGGACCGCTCGCTGGCCGAGCGCGGCCGCGCGGTCCAGCTATGAGCGAATTCCTGAGCATCACGCCCGACGTGAAGCTGGGCGAAGGGGTCAAGCTCTCCCGGTTCATCAATCTGTACGGGTGTGAAATCGGCGACCACACCAAGATCGGCGCCTTCGTCGAGGTGCAGAAGAACGCTCGGATCGGTAAGAACTGCAAGATCTCCAGCCACACGTTCGTCTGCGAAGGGGTGACAATCGAGGACAACGTCTTCGTCGGCCACGGCGTGATGTTCATCAACGATTCCTACCCGCGGGCCACCAAAGCGAACGGCGCTTTGCAGACCGAGCAGGACTGGAAGGTCGAGCCGACGGTGGTGCGACAGGGCGCGTCGATCGGCTCCGGGGCGACCATCCTGGCCAACGTCACCATCGGTGAGCACGCTCTGATCGGCGCGGGCAGCGTGGTGACCCGCGACGTGCCGGCCCATGCGATCGTGGCCGGCTGTCCCGCGCGCCTGTTGCGGTTCGCCGAGAACGGCGCGAACGCGGCGCGATAGGGACCACGCGACCCGTCGATTGCACGGGTCCGAACCTCGGAGAAGGTGGGGCGTGCTTACATTGGAATTCGCCAAGCCGCGAGACCACGGGATGCGCATCCTCTGTGTGGGCGCCCACAGCGATGACATCGAGATCGGCTGTGGCGGCACCATCCTGCGGCTCTTGTCCCAGTATCGAGATGCCGAGATCAGCTGGGTCGTGCTCGGATCGAGTGGCGAACGAGACGACGAAGCGGTCACGAGCGCCGAGCAGTTCCTGCAGGGGGCGTGGCGGAAGGACATCATTGTCGAGCACTTCCGGAACAGCTTCTTCCCGTATGTCGGCGAGGAGATCAAGTCGTTCTTCGAAAAGCTGAAGATGAGAGTTACTCCCGACATCGTCTTCACCCACTTCCGGAGCGATCTCCACCAGGATCATCGCCTGGTGTCGGAGCTGACGTGGAACACGTTCAGGAATCAGCTGATCCTCGAATACGAAATCCTGAAGTACGACGGTGACCTGGGCTCACCGAACGTCTTCGTCCACCTGGACGAGGCGACCTGCCAGAAAAAGATCAGCGTGATCATGGAGTGCTTCAAGAGCCAGCAGGACAAGGATTGGTTCACCCCCGATGCGTTTCTGTCGCTATTGAGGATTCGGGGCGTCGAATCCAAGGCGCCCCAAAAGTATGCCGAAGGCTTCTACTGTCGAAAGGTCATTCTGTAGCTGACGTCGGGTCAGCCGCCTTTCTTTCCCGCCACAGAGGACACCAAAACACATGCGCATCCTGGTCACCGGCCACAAGGGCTACATCGGCACCGTGATGGTGCCCATGCTGCTCGCCGCCGGCCACGACGTGGTCGGGCTCGACAGCGACCTGTTCCGCCAGTGCACCTTCGGCCCTGGCATCCACGACGTTCCAGAGCTTCAGCTCGACCTCCGGGACGCCCAGACGCGGCACCTCGAGGGCTTCGACGCCGTGGCCCACCTCGGCGCCCTCTCCAACGATCCGCTGGGCGACCTCAACCCGGACATCACCTACGACATCAACCACGCCGCGTCGGTGCGGTTGGCCCGGCTCGCCAAGGAGGCGGGCGTGGCCCGCTTTCTCTACTCCTCGTCCTGCAGCAGCTACGGCCAGGCCGGAGACGAGCTCGTGGACGAGACGGCGGACCTTCGCCCGATCACGGCTTACGCGATCTCGAAGGTCCGGGTCGAGCAGGACGTCGCGAAGCTGGCGGACGACCGATTCAGCCCGACGTTTCTCCGGAACGCGACGGCGTACGGCGTCTCCCCACGCCTGCGGTTCGATCTCGTCCTGAACAACCTCGTGGCCTGGGCCTACGCCCAGGGCCGGGTCCACATCAAGAGCGACGGCACGCCGTGGCGTCCCATCGTTCACATCGAGGACATCTCGCGCGCGTTCGTGGCGGTGCTGGCGGCGCCGCGCCAGGTGGTCCACAACCAGGCGTTCAACGTGGGCCAAACCGAGGAAAACTATCGGATCCGGGACCTCGCCGAGATCGTCCAGGAGGTCGTTCCCGGCTCGCGCATCGAGTACGCGAAAGACGGGGGACCGGACCCGCGCTGCTACCGGGTCGACTTCGGCAAGATCCATCGCCAGCTGCCCGAGTTCAAGCCGCGGTGGAACGCGCGTCGCGGCGCCGAGGAGCTTTACGCCGCGTACCGGGCGGCCGGCCTGGTCATCGACGATTGCGAAGGGCCGCGCTTCAAGCGCATCGATCACCTGAAGCACCTGATGGCGAGCCATCGCGTGGACGCGACGCTCCGCTGGAGGAGCGCGTAGCATGGCCGGCTGCCTCTTCTGTTCGGAGCCGCTGCGGCAGACCTTCGTCGACCTCGGCATGTCGCCGCTCTGCGAGAGCTTTCTGACGGCCGAGCAGGTCAACCAGATGGAGCCCTTCTATCCGCTGCACGTGTGGATCTGCGAGCGCTGCTTCCTGGTCCAGGTCGAGGAGTACGTGCGGCCCGAGGGCATCTTCACGGAATACGCCTACTTCTCCTCGTATTCGGACAGCTGGCTCGCCCACGTGCGCGCGTACGCGGACATGATCACAGCTCGGCTGGGTCTCGGCGGGCAGAGCAAGGTGGTCGAGCTCGGGAGCAACGACGGCTACCTCCTGCAGTACTTCGTCGCCAAGGGCATTCCGGTTCTCGGCGTCGAGCCCGCGCGGAACGTCGCCCAGACCGCGATCGCCCGCGGCGTCCCGACGGTGACCAAGCTCTTCGGCCGCCAGACCGCCCGCGAGCTCGTCGCCGAGGGCGTGCAGGCCGACCTCGTCTGCGGTGCGAACGTCCTGGCGCAGGTGCCCGACGTGAACGACTTCGTCGGTGGCATCAAGCTCCTCTTGAGACCGGGCGGGGTTGTGACCGTCGAGTTCCCGCACCTCATGCGGCTGATGGCCGAGAACCAGTTCGACACGATCTACCACGAGCACTTCGCGTACTTCTCGTTCCTGACCGCCGAGCGGATCTTCGCGGCGCACGGCCTGACCCTGTTCGACGTCGAGGAGCTGCCCACGCACGGCGGCTCGCTGCGGATCTACGCCCGCCACGCGGAGGACGCGTCCAAGCCCGTGGGCGAGCGCGCCGCGAAGCTCCGCGCGCGTGAGGAGTCGGCCGGTCTCGACCGCCTGGAGACCTACGCCTCGTTCACCGAGCAGGTGCACGAGACGAAGCGGCGACTGCTCGAGTTTCTGATCGGCGCCCGCCGCCGGGGCAAGCGCATCGCGGGCTACGGCGCGCCCGGCAAGGGCAACACGCTCCTCAACTACTGCGGCGTCCGCACCGACTTCGTCGAGTACACGGTCGACCGCAACCCGTACAAGCACGGCCGGTTTCTTCCCGGTACGCACATTCCGATCCATCCGCCGGAGAAGATCGCGGAGACGCGCCCCGACTACGTCCTGATCCTCCCCTGGAACCTGAAGGAGGAGATCATGGAGCAGCTGGCGGCGATCCGGAGCTGGGGCGGCCAGTTCGTCGTTCCGATCCCGGACGTCAAGGTCTACCCATGATCTTCACCGAGACTCCCCTGGCGGGCGCGTTCGTCATCGAGCCGGAGCTGCTGGAGGACGCGCGGGGGTTCTTCGCCCGGACGTGGTGCTCGCGCGAGTTCGAGACGCGCGGGCTGGTGACGCGCATCGCCCAGTGCAGCACCTCCTTCAACAAGCGGAAGGGCACGCTCCGCGGCCTGCACTACCAGGCGCTCCCCTTCGCGGAGACGAAGATCGTCCGGTGCATCCGGGGCTCGATCTACGACGTGATCGTCGATCTCCGCCCGAGCTCGCCCACCTTCACGCGGCATTTCGCGGCCGTGCTGACGGCGGAGAACCGCAAGATGCTGTACGTGCCGGCGGGGTTCGCGCACGGCTTTCAGACACTCGAGGACGACACCGAGGTCTTCTACCAGATCTCCGAGTTCTATTCCTCCGCGCACGCTCGTGGCGTCCGGTGGGACGACCCCGCGTTCGGGATCCGGTGGCCCGACGACGAGCGCACGATCGTCGACCGCGATCGGACCTATCCCGATTTCCGCCTGGCCTTCGCCACCGATCCATGACCATCGGCGAGGTGCGCTCGAGCCTCGAGGGGGAGACTCTCGGTCGGCAGTTGTACGACTGCGTCGCCGACCTCTATCCCATCTGCCGCAGCATCACCGGCGACGGCGTCCGCGAGACCCTGAGGCGCCTCCAGCGACTGACGCCTCTCACGGTGCACGAGGTCCCGAGCGGCGCCGAGGCCTTCGACTGGACGGTGCCGCGGGAATGGAACGTGCGCGATGCGTACGTGAAGAACTCGCAGGGTGAGCGGGTCGTCGATTTCCGGCGGTCGAACCTGCACGTGGTCAACTACAGCGTCCCGGTCCGCCGGCGCATGTCGCTCGCGGAGCTCCGGCCGCACCTCTTCACGCTGCCGGACAAGGCCGATTGGATCCCCTACCGGACTTCGTACTACGCGGAGAGCTGGGGGTTCTGCCTGAGCCAACGGCAGCTCGACTCGCTGCCGGACGGCGAGTACGAGGTCTGCATCGACTCGTCGCTCGCGCCGGGCTCCCTGACGTACGGCGAATGTTACCTACCGGGCGAGTTGACCGACGAGATCTTGATCTCGTGCCACGTGTGCCACCCGTCACTGGCCAACGACAACCTGTCCGGCGTCGCGATCGCCGCGTACCTCGGCCAGGCGCTCAGCCGGATCTCCCGCCGCCACTCGTTCCGGTTGCTGTTCATTCCGGGCACCATCGGGTCGATCACGTGGCTCTCGCGTAACGAGCCGATGATCCCCAGGATCCGGCATGGCCTCGTTCTCGCCTGCCTCGGCGACGGCGGGCGATTCACCTACAAGAAGAGCCGACGCGGCGACGCGGTGATCGACAGGGCGGCCCAGCACGTCCTCCGCCAGCTGGGCGATCACGAAGTGCAAGAGTTCTCGCCGTACGGCTACGACGAGCGACAGTTCTGCTCGCCCGGCTTCAACCTGCCGGTCGGTCGGCTCTCACGGACGCCGCACGGCCGATTCGCCGAGTATCACACCTCGGCGGACGACCTGGACTTCGTCCACCCCTCACAGCTGGCGGACTCGTTCGCGGCGTGCCTGGCGATCCTCGAGGTGCTCGAGGGCGACCGGACCTACATGAGCCAGAACCCAAAGGGCGAGCCGCAACTCGGGAAGCGAGGCCTCTACCACGCGATCGGCGGGCTCGCCCAAGCTCCCGCGAACGAGATGGCGATGCTCTGGCTCCTCAACCTCTCCGACGGTGAGCACAGTCTGCTGGACACGGCGGAGCGATCCGGCTGTGACTTCGCGATCATCAGGAACGCGGCGGCCATTCTCTGCGACTTCGGTCTTCTCAAAGAGGTATCGATGTGACGCGCCCGAGAAAGGGGAACGGTATGAACGCGGTCTTTTTCGACTCGAAGATGTCCGATGACGCCCGGCGTCGGTCCCTCTACGACGGGCAACTCTACCTCTTCTCGCCGACCCCGAGCTCCATCGAGCTGGTGGGGCTCGCGCGCGAGATGGCGCAGGATGCGTTCGCCCCCCTCGACCCGGAGTCAGCGCAGTTCAGCCTTCCGGTGGAGAAGTACGTCGAAATCCTGGCGGGGCTGAAGCCCCGGTTCATCCATCACCCGAAGTGCAAAGAGCTCCTCCCTCGGATCCTCGGGGAGCTCGGGTGTGATCTCGCCAAGACGTACTTCGACGTGCCGCGGCTGCGCACGGCGACGTCGGGCGGCTACCTGACCGCCGGCATCGCGTACGCCTTCCATCCCCACCGGGACACCTGGTACTCGGCGCCGATGTGCCAGATCAACTGGTGGATGCCGGTGTACGACATCGAGCCGGAGAACGCGATGGCGTTCCATCTCCGGTACTGGGCCCACGCCGTGCGGAACGGCTCGGCGGAATACAACTACGCCGAGTGGAACCGGGAGAGCCGGCGAAACGCGGCCCAACACATCACGGTGGACACCCGCAAGCAGCCGCGCCCGGAAGAGACGGTCGAGCTCGATCCCCAGGTGCGCCTCATCTGCCCACCCGGCGGGATCATCGTGTTCTCGGGCGCCCACCTCCACTCCACGGTGCCCAACACGTCGGGGCGCACCCGGTACAGCATCGATTTCAGGACCGTGCACCTCGACGACGCGAACGCCGACAGCGGCGCCCCCAACGTCGACTCGGCGTCGACCGGCACGACGATGGGCGACTACCTACGGGGCACGGATCTCGCCCACCTTCCGGCCGACGTGATCGCGCGGTACGACACCTCGCCCGTCATGGTCGGGTCCGGGGAGGACGGGCGCTGACGTCGATGACCGACCCCAACGGCGGCGGGCTCTTCGGGACGCGGGTGCTGGTCACGGGCGCCCGAGGGTTCCTGGGCAGCCACCTGTGCCGGGCGCTCGTCGGTGCCGGCGCCGACGTGGCCGCCGTGTCCCGAACCGCGCACAGCGGGGAGCCCACGGCGGTCCGTTGGTGGCAATGCGAGCTGGAGGACTTCGCGCAGGCCGAGGAGCTGGTTGGCCAGGCCCAGCCCGACGTGATCTTCCACCTGGGAGGGCGGGTGAGCGCTGCTCCGGATCCTTCTCTCGTGCTCCCGACGTTCCACAGCTTGCTCACCACCAGCGTGAACCTCCTGACGCTCGCGGCGCGGCGCGCATGCCGACGGGTCGTGTTCGTGGGTTCACTCGAGGAGCCATACGGTGCGGCGGCGGAGGACGCCACGCCCGCCTCGCCCTACGGCGCCGCGAAATGGGCGGCCGGCGCCTACGGACGGATGTTCCACGGCCTCTACGGTTGCTCCGTCGTCAACGTCCGCCCCTTCATGACGTACGGGCCCGCGCAGGCCTGCGACAAGATCATTCCCTCGACGATTCTCTCGCTCCTCCGCCACGAGGAGCCCCGGTTGTCGGGCGGGCGGCGGCCGCTCGACTGGGTCTATGTGGACGACGTCATCGATGGCGTGCTCCGGGCCGCGACGGCCCATCGCGCCGAAGGACGGACGATCGATCTCGGCTCGGGGACCGCGGTGCCGGTGCGTGACATCGTCGAGCGGCTCGTGCGGCTCATCGATCCGTCGATCACACCACGGTTCGGAGCGCTGCCGGACCGGCCGGGCGGCGACGTCAGGGTCGCCAGCCTCGATCGGGCCGATGCCGTCCTCGGCTGGCGGCCGACCACCCCACTGGAGACTGGCCTGAGCCGGACGATCGAATGGTACCGGATGCGTCACGCCGAGTGCGCGCGCGAGCGACGCTCGGCGCACTCGTGAGGAGGCTGGAATGAAGGTGGTCCTGTTTTGCGGCGGTCTTGGCACCCGGTTGCGCGAGTACTCGGAGACCGTGCCGAAGCCGATGGTCAACATCGGCTACCGGCCCATCATCTGGCATCTCATGAAGTACTACGCGCATTTCGGTCATACCGAGTTCATCCTCTGTCTCGGATATCGCGGCGATCTCATCAAGCAATATTTCCTGACCTACGACGAGTGTCTCTCCAACGACTTCGAGCTGACGGGCGGGAGCAAAGAGGTCAGGCTGTACGGTCGCGATATCGAGGGCTGGAAGATCACGTTCGCCGACACCGGCCTGCACTCCAACATCGGCCAGCGTCTCAAGGCCGTCCAGCGGTATCTCGGCGACGACGAGACCTTCCTCGCCAACTACAGCGACGGGCTTTCGGATCTCCCGCTGAGGGAGTACCTCGATCAGTTCCGCCAGCAGGACAAGATCGCCAGCTTCCTCTGCGTCCGACCCAGTCAGAGCTTTCATGCGGTCTCGCTGGGCGACGACTCGCTCGTCCGCGACATCCGTCACGTCGGCGGTTCCAGTCTCTGGATCAACGGGGGCTTCTTCGCCTTCAAGCGCGAGATCTTCGACTATCTCAAGGAAGGCGAGGAGCTCGTCGAGGAGCCCTTCCAGCGGCTGATTCGCCTCGAGCAGCTGGCCGCGTATCGCTACCGTGGCTTCTGGGCCTGTATGGACACCTTCAAGGACAAGCAGGCGTTCGACGATATGAACGCGCGCGGCGAGACTCCGTGGACCGTCTGGAAGTCCGCCGCCGAGACTCTTGCGACACAACCTCACCAGATCAGGGGCGGCGAATGAAGACGGAGGCGATTCCTTTCCTCGATCTCGTCACGGTTCATCGCGAATTGCGGGGAGAGCTCCGCGCGGTGTTCGAGGCTGCCCTCGACACCGCCGGGTTCATCGGTGGCCCGATGGTCCAGGAGTTCGAGCGCGACTTCGCCGAGGTGTGCGAAACGCGGTACTGCGTGGGCATGGCCAGCGGCACGGACGCGGTGCGCCTGGCGCTGGTCGCGGCGGGTGTCCGACCCGGCGACACCGTGGTGACGGTCCCGCACACCTTCTTCGCGACCACCGAGGCGATCTCGCAGGCCTGCGCGCGCTTCGACTTCGTCGACATCGACCCGCGCACCTACACCATGGATCCCGAGAAGCTCCTCGCCTACCTGGAGACCGAGTGCGTCCCCGACCCACGGACGGGCCGCCTGGTGAGCCAGCGCACGGGTGGTCCGGTGACGGCGATCATTCCGGTACACCTCTACGGCCAGGTCGCCGACATGGACGCGATCCTCGACGTGGCGGCCCGGTACGACCTGATCGTCGTCGAGGACGCCTGCCAGGCGCACGGCGCGGAGTACTTCTCGAAGCGTGAGGGCCGCTGGCGCAAGGCCGGGTCTATGGGGCGTGCGGCGGCGTTCAGCTTCTATCCCGGCAAGAACCTGGGCGCCTGTGGTGAAGCAGGGGCCGTCACCACTGACGACCAGCAGCTGGCGCGCGCCTGCAGCATGCTGCGCGACCACGGGCAGTCGAAGAAGTACATCCACGACATCGAGGGATACAACGGCCGGCTCGACGCCATCCAGGCCGGGCTCTTACGGGTGAAGCTCCGCCATCTGGCCAAGTGGAACGAGCAGCGGCGCGAGAGCGCGCGCAGCTACGACGAGCTCTTCGGCGAGACCCACGGGAAGGTCGTCCTCCCGCACGTGCCGTCCTGGTCGCGGCCGGTCTTCCATCTCTACGTCGTGCGCGTCGCGGACCGGGAGCGGATCCAGAAGGACCTGACCGCCGCGGGCATCGGCACGGGCATCCACTACCCGATCCCGCTCCACCTGGTCAAGGCGTACGAGGCCGAGGGCTTCCGCCCGGGCGACTTCCCCGTCTCCGAGCGGGCGGCTTCCGAGGTCCTGTCGCTACCGATGTTCCCCGGGCTCGCCCCCGAGCAGCAGCAGCGCGTCGTCAGCGAGGTCGTGAAATTGGTGGCCGCCCGGGAGGGTCGCCCGTGAAGCTCGTCTCCATCGTGGGCGCGCGGCCGCAGTTCATCAAGGCGGCCGCCCTGAGCCGCGAGCTCCGCCAGCGCCACAAGGAAATCCTGGTGCACACCGGGCAGCACTACGACTACGAGATGTCCGGCATCTTCTTCGACGGGCTCGAGATCCCGCCGCCCGACGTCAACCTGGGCGTCGGGTCCGGCTCGCACGGGAATCAGACCGCGGCCATGCTCCGCGGCATCGAGGACGTGCTGCTCCTCGAGCGCCCGGACTGGCTCGTGATCTACGGCGATACGAACTCCACCCTGGCCGGCGCCCTGGCGGCGTCGAAGGTCTCCGTGCCGGTCGCCCACGTCGAAGCGGGGCTCAGAAGCTTCAACCGCCATATGCCGGAGGAGATCAACCGGGTCGTCGCAGACCACCTGTCGAACCTCCTCCTCTGCCCGAGCGACACCGCGGTGCGGAACCTGGCGACCGAGGGCATCGGGCGCAACGTGCATCTCGTGGGCGACGTCATGCTGGACATCCTGAACTGGGCCCGGCGGCGGGTCGCCGAGCACCCACCGGAGATCGTGGAGCGACTCGGCGTGAAGCCGAAGTCCTACGTGCTCGCCACGGTCCACCGCGGCGAAAATACCGACGATCCGGCCCGGCTGTCGGGCATTCTGAAGGCATTCGCCGCGCTCGACGAGCCGGTGATCTTCCCGGTTCATCCGCGTGCCCGTCGGGTCATCACCGAAGCGGGCTGGCGGCTTTCGCCAGATGTTCAGATGATCGACCCGGTGGGCTATCTCGACATGGTGGCCCTGGCGGGCTCCGCCCGCGTCGTGCTCACGGACTCCGGCGGGCTCCAGAAGGAGGCCTACTGGCTGGGGGTCCCCTGCGTCACCTTGCGGGACGAGACCGAGTGGGTGGAGACGGTGGACGCCGGGTGGAACGTCCTGGTGGGCTCTGACACAGAGAAGATTGTTCAGACCGTTCATTCATTCGAGCCAGCGGAATCGCGTCCGGCTCTGTACGGCGACGGTTGCGTCGCGGCCAGATGCGCCGATCTGTTGGATTGAGGAGATTCATGCACAACGGACCAGTCGGGACGCCCAAGATCAACGTCGCCGTCGTTGGAGTCGGCTACTGGGGTCGGAACCTCGTCCGGAACTTTCACCAGCTCGGCTCCCTGGCCGCGCTGTGTGACGCCGAGCCGTCCGTCGAGGAGACCTACCGGCGCCAGTACGAGAACGTCCGGTTCGTCAGGGAGTTCGACGCGGTCCTGGCCGACCCCTCCATCGGCGCCGTCGCGCTGGCCACGCCGGCGGTCACCCACTACGAGCTGGCGAAGGCGGCCCTGGAAGCGGGCAAGGACGTGCTCGTCGAGAAGCCCTTGTCCATCGAGGTCGCGCAGGGTGAGGCGCTGGTGAAGCTGGCGGCGGCGAAGGGCCGGATCCTCATGGTCGGCCACATTCTCCGGTACCATCCAGCGATCTTGAAGCTGCAGGAATTGATCGGGGACGGCGCCCTCGGACAGATCAACTATCTCTACTCGAATCGGCTCAACATCGGGAAGATCCGTACCGAAGAGAACATTCTCTGGAGCTTCGCGCCGCACGACATCTCGGTGATGCTGGCGCTCCTGAACGAGAGCCCGACCCGGGTGTCCTGTCAGGGCGGCGCCTACCTGAGTCGCAACGTCTTCGACGTCACCTTGAGCCACTTCGAGTTCCCGAGCGGGGTGAAGGCCCACATCTTCGTGAGCTGGCTGCACCCCGTCAAGGAGCAGCGGCTCGTGGTGGTCGGGTCGGAGAAGATGGCGGTCTTCGACGACACCGCCGAGCAGAAGCTCGTCCTCTACCCGCACCGGGTCGAATGGAAGAACCGCGTGCCGACGGCGGTCAAGGCCAACGGGGAGGCCGTCGCGCTGGACGATCGCGAGCCCCTCAAGGCGGAGTGCCAGCACTTTCTCGACTGCATCCGGTCCCGGACCTCGCCGGTGAGCGACGGCGCGGAAGGCCTGCGGGTCCTGCGCGTCCTCGACGCCTGCCAGCGCTCGTTGCTGCTGGCCGGCGGCTCTGCGCCGGAGCCGACCGCGCTTCCCGTCGAGAAGAACGAGCACGAGCGCCCGTACTTCGTCCACGAGTCGGCCTACGTCGACGACGGCGCCGAGGTCGGCGCGGGGACCAAGATCTGGCATTTCTCCCACGTCATGAAGGATGCGCGCATCGGCGAGCGTTGCGTCATCGGCCAGAACGTCAACGTCGACGGGGGCACGCGGCTCGGGAACAACGTCAAGATCCAGAACAACGTGTCGATCTACACCGGCGTCGTCATCGAGGACGACGTCTTTCTCGGGCCGTCGTGCGTCCTCACCAACGTGACAAACCCTCGCTCGCAAGTGAACCGGCACTCGCTCTACGAGACGACGCGACTCAAGCGCGGGTGCACGGTCGGCGCCAATGCGACGATTCTCTGCGGCGTCACGATCGGGCGGTATGCGTTCGTGGGCGCCGGTTCGGTGGTGACCCGGAACGTCCCGGACTTCGCGCTGGTCGTCGGCAACCCGGCCCGCCAGGTGGGATGGATGAGTCGCCACGGCCACCGACTCGACTCGCCGGACGCCGACGGGGTGATGCGGTGCCCCGAGAGCGGCCACCGGTATCGCAAGAACGACGAGGGCGTGCTGCAGTGTCTCGATCTCCATGAAGAGGCTCCCCTGCCCGACGAATTGAGCAAGGGCACCAAATCGTACCGACAAGTGAGGGAAGAGGCCAAGTCATGAACGTGCCGCTGCTGGATCTCAAGGCGCAGTACCAGAGCATCAAGGCCGACGTCGACGCGGCGGTCGCGGAGGTGGTGGCGTCCCAGCACTTCATCCTGGGACCGAAGGTGGAGCAGTGCGAGAAGGCCGTCGCCGCGTACTGCGGATGCTCGTACGCGGTGGGCGTCTCGTCAGGCACCGACGCCCTGCTGGCCTGCCTGATGGTGGAGAACATCGGCCCGGGCGACGAGGTCATCACGACCCCGTACACGTTCTTCGCGACCGCCGGAGCGATCGCCCGCCTGGGCGCGACGCCGGTCCTCGTCGACATCGATCCGACGACCTATAACCTCGATCCGGGACGGATCGAGGCGAAGGTGACGAAGCGCACCCGCGCCATCATGCCGGTCTACCTCTACGGCCAGATGGCCGACATGGAGCCCGTGATGTGGGTGGCCGACAAGTACGGCCTCGCGGTCATCGAGGACGCCGCGCAGGCGATCGGGGCCGAGCACAAGGGCCGGCGGGCCGGCAGCATCGGCCAGTACGGGTGTCTTTCGTTCTTCCCCTCGAAGAATCTCGGCGCGTTCGGGGACGGCGGGATGATCGTCACGAACGACGCCGAGCGCGCGGAGAAGCTGATGTGCCTGCGCGCCCACGGGTCCAAGCCGAAGTACCACCACAAGGTCGTCGGCGGCAACTTCCGCCTCGACGCGCTCCAGGCGGCGGTCGTGTCGGCCAAGCTGCCCTACCTGGATTCGTGGACGGCCGCGCGCCAGCGCAACGCCGAGCGCTACGATGGGCTGTTCGCCTCCTCCGGGCTTTCGATCGCCGACAGCGCCCCCCTCTCCACGACGGGGTCGCCGCAGATCGTGCTCCCGAAGGTCGTGACGGACCGCCACATCTTCAACCAGTACGTGATCCGCGTGCCGCGGCGCGATCAACTGAAAGCCGCGCTCCAGAAGAAGGGCGTCGGAACGGAAGTCTATTACCCCGTCCCGATGCATCTGCAGGAGTGCTTCGCGTACCTGGGCCACCCAGCCGGCTCGTTCCCCGAGAGCGAAGCGGCCGCGAACGAGACGCTGGCGCTGCCAGTGTACCCGGAGCTCACGGACGCGCAGGCCCGGTACGTGGTCGAGTGCACCCGGGAGTTCTTCACGACCGGCGCGTAGTGCGCGACGCCGTTCGGAGGCTTCAGGCCATCACGCTACCACCGACTGCCAGGCGTGCCGGCCGACGTCCGGCCGTGCCGAGCAGCGGAGGGAATGCGCCGTGATCGGGGTCGTCGCCAAGGCGGATCAGCGCGCCGCCGTCGAAGAGTTCTTCCAGCTGTTCAAGACGCCGTGGGAGTTCCACCGGCCGGGACGAACCTACGACGTTGTCGTGGCCACTGCGGACGAGATTCCCGCCATCGAGGCGAGGCTGCTGGTCGTCTACGGCGCCGCGCTCACGAGCCGGGACGGTCGAGCCGGTGTCGGGGCGCGCGCCCTGCACCGCGGCGCATCCCTCGCCTATCGCGGAGCCCCGCTCCCGATCTACGGCGAGGTCCTGACCTTCGAGGCATCGAACGGCGCCGCCGACCCATGCGTCACGATGGGTGCCGAGGCGGCCGGGCTCAGGATCGCGGGGGCCGATGGCACCGTGATTCGCCTCGGGTACGATCTGTTTCGCGAGGTCGAGCTTCTTCTCTCGGTCGGTCAGCCCCCCGAGCACGCCGCCAGCCCGACGCTCGACGTCCACATCATGATGCTCCGGGAATGGATTCTGAGCGCCGGGATCACCCTGGTGGAAATTCCCCCCACGCCCGCGGGATACGGGTGCGTCGTGTGCCTGACTCACGACATCGATTTTGCCGGGATACGAAACCACCGATTCGACCACACGATGTGGGGATTCCTCTACCGGTCCACCGTGGGCGCCCTGCGTAATCGCCTCCGCGGCCGACTCTCGACGTCCGCGCTTCTCCAGAGCTGGCGCGCCGCCGCGTCTCTCCCCTTCGTGCATCTGGGTTGGGTCCGGGATTTCTGGGAGCCGTTTGGCTGGTATTTGAACGTGGAGCGGAATCGGCCGGCGACCTATTTCGTGATTCCCTTCAAGGGGCGGCCCGGCGACAAGGTGGCCGGGGGCCATGCCTCGCGACGCGCGGCCGCGTACGATCTCGGTGAGCTGGCGGATGGGACGACGATGCTGTTGAAGGACGGCTGCGAGCTCGGGGTGCACGGCATCGATGCCTGGCACAGCGCGGAGAAAGGGCGGGACGAGGCCTCGCGAATCGCGGCGGTCAGCGGCGAATCCCGGATCGGCATCCGGATGCACTGGTTGCTGCGCGACGAGAACACGTTCCGGGTCCTCGAGGACGCCGGATACGACTACGACTCGAGCGTCGGCTACAACGAGACCATCGGGTACCGGAGCGGGACCACCCAGGTCTTTCGCCCCTCGGGGGCGTGCGCCCTTCTCGAGCTCCCCCTGCACATCCAGGACGGGGCGCTGTTCTTTCACAACCGGCTCGACCTGTCCCAGGCGGACGCCTGGAGGCGCTGCGCCGCCTTGCTCGATCATGCCGGAGCGCTCGGCGGCGTCCTCACGGTGCTGTGGCACGATCGAAGCCACGGGCCGGAGCGGTTTTGGGGCGACTTCTACGTCCGGCTCCTCGACGCCGTAAGCGCCCTCGGGGGATGGTTCGGCACGGCCGGTCAGGTCGTGGGATGGTTTCGGAAGCGACGCGAAGTCGGCTTCGAGCGGGTCGAGGCGGCCGACGGCACGGCGCGGACTCGCCTCTCCTACCGCGGCGAGCCGGTGTCCCCGGCGTTGACCATCCGGGTGCACCGTCCGAGCGCTGGTGGCAGCGTGTTCGTCGATACTGCGTGGAACGGCGCGACCCCGGTGGATCTCGACCCGTCGTGGCTGGCCGCGGAGGCGACCGCCGGAGCCTCGCTGCGATGAAAGCCGTCTGCATCCTGCTCCAGAACCCCTACGATATCGACATGCGAGTGCGGCGGAAGGCCGAGGCCCTCGTCGCCGCTGGCTACGCGGTCGACGTGCTGGCGCTGCGTGCCGGCCGGACCGAGCGCACCTACACCCTGAACGGCGTGAAGGTCTACACCCTCGGGCTGGGCAAGAAGCGCGGATCGCTCGCGCGCTACGTCTTCGAGTACGTCGCCTTCTTTGCGTGGGCGCTCGTGCGCCTGCCGCTGCTGATGCTGAGGGCGCGCTATGCGGTCGTCGACGTCAATACGCTGCCCGACTTTCTGATCTTCGCGGCCGCCCCGGCCCGCTGGATGGGCGCCAAGCTCATCCTGGACATGCACGAGATCACCCCCGAGTTCTACGTCTCCAAGTACGGGATCGCCGAGAGCTCGTGGGTGATCCGTGTCCTGCGACGGCTGGAGAAGATGAGCTTCGACTTCGCGGATCGGGTGATCACCATCCACGAGCCGATCGAGGATCTGCTGGTCGGCCGCGGGCTGGCGCGCGAGAAATCGACGGTGATCATGAACGCGGTGGACGAGGTGAGCTTCGGCGCCCACCCGCGGTCATCGTCGGCTGGCGAGGCGCCGCGGGCGCCGGGACGCTTCGTGATGATGTATCACGGGACGTTGACGCCGATCTACGGGCTCGACAGCGCGATCGAGGCCTTTGGCATGGTGCACGCCGAGATGCCCGGCGCGGAGCTCTGGATCCTCGGAGGCGGCCCCGAGAAGAGTGCCCTGGAGCGTCTGGCCCAGACGCGGGGCGTGGCGTCGAAGGTCAGGCTGCTCGGGTCCGTCCCGCCAGCGGAAGTTCCGGCCTGGCTGCACCAGTGCGACATCGGGGTCCTGCCGATGCGCCGCGACGTGTTCCTCGAGTTCGCGTTTCCCAACAAACTGTCGGAGTACATCATCTTCGGCAAGAGCGTCGTCGTTCCGCGCCTGAAGACGATCCGGCACTACTTCAGCGAGGCCGCGCTGGCGTACTTCGAGCCCAACAACTGGTCGGACCTGGCCAGGCAGATGGTGCGTGTCTATGGCGACCCGGGATTGCGCGATCGCCTGGCGGCGCAGGCGAGGGTGGAGTACGCGCCGATACGCTGGGACGTGATGAAGCAGCGATATCTGAAGCTCGTGGACGCCATGGCCGGCCCACGGCGGCCGACCGCGGAGCCGTCGAGGGCCGCCGAAGCGACGGTCGGGCAGCGATGAGTCTCCGAGCCAGAGCCCAGGAGTCGCGGGCCGAGGCGCCCCGCGAAGGCGCGGAACCTGGCGGCGGGGTCCTCATCGTGAACGCCGACGACTGGGGCCGGGACGACACGACGACCGATCGAACCCTCGAGTGCTTCGATCGGGGCACGGTCGCGTCGGTGAGCGCGATGGTGTTCATGGAGGATTCCGAGAGGGCGGCCGCCCTGGCTCGCGCGCGTGGCATCGACGTCGGTCTGCATCTGAACCTGACGACGCCGTTTTCCATGCGGGCGTGTCCAACCCGACTCGTCGAACGACAGCGCGAACTGGCGCGGCACCTCTTGCGGCACCGATTGGCCCCGGTGGTCTTTCATCCTGGGCTTGCTCGTGCCTTCGACTATGTCGTCGCGGCCCAACGGGATCAGTTCTTCCGCCTGTACGGGGTACCGCCTGAGCGGGTGGATGGCCATCATCACATGCACCTCTGCGCCAACGTGCTGCTGGGAGGACTTCTTCCCCCCGGCGCGGTCGTTCGGCGAAACTTCTCGTTTCAGCCCCGGGAGAAGAACCTCTGCAATCGTCTCTACCGCCGAGGGGTGGACCGCCTGCTGGCCCGGCGCCACCGCGTTGTCGACTTCTTTTTCTCGCTGGCACCCGTCGAGCCGGTCAGCCGTCTGCACCGGATCTTTTCGCTGGCACGCCAGGCCGTCGTCGAACTGGAGGCGCATCCGGTCCAACCAGACGAATACCGCTTCCTCAACGAGCGGCTGGTCCGGCGTCCAGACGCTCCTCGGATCGGACCATTCTCGGCCGTGTCGTGGGCCCGGCCGAACCAGATCGAGAGGTAAATCGAAGGATGGCGAACAAGAGTGTCGAGATCAGCTTCAAGGGGAAGTGGGAGACGGTTCCCGCTCTGGACGTCGACGGTTACACCATCGTCGTCGACGGGCGATGGATCAGACTGGCGGTCGTCCTCGATGAGGAGTGGCTGGAGAGCGAACTCGAGGATCCCGAGGGATGTGTCGAAACGTTGAAGCGGCGCGAGCATGGATTGAAAGCCGACGTCTTCACGTTCTCGCAGAAACTGCCGGCGATACGCCCCAAGTACCACTACCCGATGGAATGGGACAGTGTCGCGGCGATTCACGCGGCGAGCTTCAAGGAGTGGTGGGAGAAGCTTCCGCAGGAGAGTCGCAAGAACGTGAGACGATCGCAGAAGCGTGGCGTGGTCGTCAGAGTGAAAGAGCTCGATGACGAGCTCGTCGATGGGATCGTCGACGTCAACAACGACTCACCCGTCCGACAGCACGTGCCGTTCGTTCACCACGGGAAGACACGAGATCAAGTCCGGAAGGATCAGTCGACGCATCGCGAGCGGAGTGACTTCGTGTGTGCCTATCTGGGTGATGAATTGATCGGCTTTTTGAAGCTTGTGTACCGACGGGACGTCGCCTCGATACTTCAGATTCTGCCAAAGGCGAGCCGTTACGATGCCAGACCCGCCAACGCCTTGATTGCAAAGGCTGTTGAACTGTGTGAAGCGAAGGGCATCTCCTACTTGACGTACGGCAAGTACAGTTACGGGAACCAGGGAGCGACGTCCTTGAGGGAATTCAAGGCGCGCAACGGCTTCGAGGAATTGCTTGTGCCGAGGTACTACATTCCGTTAACAATGAGGGGTAGGATCGGCATGTCGTTGAAGGTCCATCATGGTCTTCTGGGTGTGCTCCCCGAGAGCACGATACGGCTGAGCGTCAAGCTGCGATCGACCTGGTACAACTGGAAGCTCTCGAAGGGCCGGTGTAGCTCAATGGCAGAGCGGCCGAAATTGTAATTCGGCAGACGGAGTGTTCGAATCCTCCCGCCGGCTCCATTAACGAACTGGGTTTCCGACCCCGTCTGAAACGACGCACTCCAATGCCGGGAATCGTCGGTGTCGTCACGCGGATGCCTCGGGAACGCGCGGAACGAGACGTTCGGCGCATGGTCGAGAGCCTCCACCACGAGAAGTTCTACGTGACCGGCGTGCGCTCGGATGAGGCGCTCGGTGTGTACGTCGGGTGGTCCGCGCAGAGGGATTCGTTCGCCGACAGCATGCCGCTGGGGAACGAGCGCGGGGATGTGAGCCTCGTCTTCTCCGGGGAGGAGTATCCCGAGCCGGGGACGGCTCGCCGGCTGAAAGAGCGGGGCCATCGACTCGGGGGCGAGGAGCCGTCCTACCTGGTCCACCTCTACGAGGAAGACCCCTCCTTTCTGGCGGGGCTGAACGGACGCTTTCATGGAGTGCTGACGGACCGCACGCGCGGAACGGCGACGCTCTTCAACGACCGATTCGGGATGCACCGAATCTACTACCATGAATCGAAGGACGCGTTCTATTTTGCCGCGGAAGCCAAGGCGATCCTCGCGGTCCGCCCCGAGCTGCGGACGGCAGACGCGCGCAGCTTGGGAGAGTTCGTCGCCTGCGGCTGCGTGCTGGGGGACCGGACGATCTTTCAGGGTATCCAGCTCCTGCCGGCGGCCGCCGCGTGGGTATTCGAGGATGGCTCGGTCCGGCAGCGCGGCACGTACTTCCGGGCGCGCGAGTGGGAGGATCAGGATCGTCTGGAGCCGGAAGGCTACTATCAGAAGCTCCGCGAGGCGTTCGCGGGCAACCTCCCCCGCTATTTCGATGGCCGGGAGCGGATCGGGATGTCGCTGACCGGAGGCCTGGACACCCGGATGATCATGGCGTGGCGGAAGGCTCCGCCTCGGTCGCTTCCCTGCTACACGTTCGGCGGGATGCTTCGCGACAGCCAGGACGTCGTGGTGGCGCGGGAAGTCGCCACGGTCTGCCAGCAGCCCCACGAGGTGATTCGGGTGGGAAGCGAGTTCCACGCTCGATTTTCCCATTATGCCGAACGCAGCGTGTACCTCACGGATGGGTGCGTCGACGTGAGTCGTTCCCCTGACCTCTACGTCAGTGAGAAGGTCCGTGAGATCGCCCCGGTGAAGATCGTGGGAACCTATAGCAGCGAGATCCTCGGTGGCGTCCCGACGTTCAAACCGGTGAAGCCGGCACCGGGGTTGTTCAGTCCCGAGTTCCTCGCGCACGTGCAGCACGCGGACGCGACCTACGCCGAGGTCCGTCGCGAGCACCCGGTGACGTTCGCGGCGTTCCGACAGTCGCCGTGGTGGCATTACGGCGTCCTCGCTCTCGAGCAGACTCAGCTCACCGTGCGCGCGCCGTTCCTCGACAACGAATTCGTGCGCACGGTCTTTCGCGCGCCGGAGTCGGCCGAGACGAACGGCGACGTCCGCCTGCGCCTGATTCGCGAGGGCAGTCCGGCCCTCGGGAAGATCCGCACCGATCGCGGAATCGGTGGAGGCCCGTCAAGCGTCGCGGCCGCCTCGCGGCGTCGGCTCCTCGAGTTCACGTTCAGGGCGGAGCACGCCTACGACTACGCGATGCCCCAGTGGCTGGCCCGGATCGATCGTGTGTTGTCGCCGCTGCGCCCCGAACGCGTCTTCCTCGGCCGACACAAGGCGCTGCACTTCCGCGTCTGGTACCGCAACGTCCTGGCCGGATACGTGCGCGACATGCTGCTCGACTCGCGGAGCCGCGCGCGACCGTATCTGGAACGTGGCGGGCTCGAGGCCCTGGTCCGGGGCCACCTCGCCGGAGGTCGGAACTACACAACCGAGATTCACAAGGTCCTGACACTCGAGCTTCTGCATCGGCTATTCCTGGATTCGAGATGACCCGCCGCGATCGCTCGAAAACTCTTCGGTCGAGACGCTGATGCCTCCGGGGATCGCCACCGTCGCTTGCCTCGTCGCGATCGTCGGGCTGTTCGCGCTCGATCGGGACGAGAACGCGCGGACGTCGAAGGCGCTATGGCTTCCAGTGCTGTGGGTGTCATTGGCTGGGGGCTCGCGGATCGTGTCGCTGTGGCTCGGGCTGGAGTCGCCGATCAAGTCAGCCGAGCAATATCTGGACGGGAGCCCCGTCGAGCGGGCTCTCTATACGGCGCTCATGGCGATCGGCGTGATCGTGCTCATGGGAAGAGGCCGAGAGGTCGGAGAGATCCTGCGAGCGAATGGGCCGACCATCGTGTTCTTCGTGTACTGCGTCGCCAGCGTCCTGTGGTCGGACTACCCGTACGTGGCGTTCAAGCGCTCGACGAAGGCGATGGGCGACCTCGTGATGGTGTTGATCGTCCTGACAGATCCCCACCGGCCTGCCGCGGTTCGGCGGTTCCTGACCCGGATCGGGTTGGTGCTCGTCCCCGTGTCCATTCTCTTGATCAAGTATTACCCCGCCCTCGGACAGTCCTACAGCGGTATGGAAGGAAATGTGCGCTATATCGGCATCGCAACGGACAAGAACTCGCTCGGAGCCATCTGCCTCGTCGTGGGACTCGGATGCGTCTGGCGCCTCGCCGAAGGCCGGAAGGGGACTCGCAAGACTGGGATGCTGACGGCTCAGGGCGCCCTCCTCGCGATGGTGCTGTGGCTCTTTTGGAAAGTCAATTCCCTGACCGCGCTCGCCTGCTTCTCGTTGGCCGGTGGCGTGATCGTCGTGACGAGCCTGCCCGCGCTGCGACGAAGGCGCGCGCTCGTGCATCTTCCGGTGGCGGTGGCGCTGTGCTTTGCCGGGGCTGCGCTGTTTCTCAACGTCGGAGCGGAGCTCGTGGAGACCATGGGAAGGGAGGCGACCCTCACCGGGCGCACGGGTCTCTGGGAGAAGCTGCTGGCGATGACCCAGAACCCGTTGCTGGGGACTGGCTTCGAGAGTTTCTGGCTCGGGACGCGGCTCGAAGAACTCGCGGCGGATTACTGGTGGCACCCGAACGAGGCTCACAACGGTTACCTCGAGGTCTTCTTGAACTTGGGGTGGTTGGGGGTGGCCTTGCTCGGCTTCGTCATGGTGACCGGGTACCGGAACGTCGTGAGCGCGTTCCGCCGCGATCCGGACCTGGGCGGGCTCAAGTTGGGGTATTTCGTCGCCGGAACCATGTATGGCTTCACCGAGGCGGCGTTCCGAATGTTGAATCCCGTGTGGATCCTCTTCGTCCTGGCGGTCGTCGCTGTTCCCAAAGCGAACGCGTCACCGGTCCGAAGCGCCACCCCGTCGCGGTTTCGCCACAGCATGCGGGAACGGTCACCTGACCACTCGCCCGTACGGCGGAAGCAAGACGTCTCGTTGGGCTGAGCCCAGATCGTTCTCACACGCCCGAATGGGCAAACTCACTCGTCTCGCGCTGTGTCGTGCTGTGTTCCCTGAGGTCGCTCCTCCATTGGTCAAAGGATTCGCAAGGAGATTCGTCAATGTCAACAGATGCTGAGCGTCGTGAGACGGCCCGCGCCTACCTTCACGCGAGTGCAGACACCAAGCGCCGGACGGCCGAGGCATGCGAAGATGCTATCGTCGCGGCGGCCGATCTGATTGCCCAGGCCTTCCGCGCCGACGGCAAGGTACTGATTTGCGGAAACGGCGGCAGCGCCGCCGATTGCCAGCACATGGCCGCGGAGTTCGTGAGCCGGTTGACGAAGGACTTCGAGCGGCCGGGTTTGCCGGCGATTGCGCTGACCACCGATTCGTCGTTCCTGACCGCTTTTGCCAACGACTGCGGGTTCGATGGGGTGTTCGAGCGGCAGGTCCAGGCGCTGGGGCGACCGGGCGACGTCGTGATCGGGATCAGCACCAGCGGCAATTCACCGAACGTGGTCCGCGCTGTGCGCCTGGCCCGCGCCCAGGGTCTTCGGTCCGTGGTCCTGACCGGGGCGCAGGGACAGCTGGCCGGCCTGGCCGACGTGGCGATCTCGGTGCCGAGCACCGACACGCAGCACATTCAGGAGGCGCATCTGGCCATCGAGCATCTGATCTGCTGGCTCGTGGAGCGCGATCTCTTCGCCGCTGCCGCGGTCGTGCCGGGTCGGGAGGGCAGCGCATGATCATCAGCCGAACCCCGTTTCGGATCTCCTTCTTCGGTGGCGGCACCGACTATCCCGAATGGTATGCCAAGCACGGCGGCGCCGTGCTGGCCACGACGATCGACAAGTACTGCTACATTAACTGTCGCTACCTCCCGCCCTTCTTCGAGCATCGCTACTGCATTGTCTACTCGAAGGTCGAGCACTGTCAGACGCTGGATGAGATCGTCCATCCGGCCGTCCGGGAGGCGCTCCGATTCCTGGAAATCCCGCGCGGCGTGGAGATCCACCACGATGCGGACATCCCCGCGCGCAGCGGCATCGGATCCAGCTCGGCCTTCACGGTGGGCTTGCTCAACGGCCTCTATGCGCTGAAGGGCCAGATGGTCAGCAAGCATCGGCTCGCGATGGAGAGCGTGCACCTGGAGCAGAACATCCTCAAGGAGACGGTCGGGTCACAGGATCAGGTGCTGGCGGCCTACGGCGGCCTGAATCACATCCAGTTCCACCAGAACGGCGAGATCTCGGTGACACCGATCACCGTCGGCGCCGACCGGATCCGGGAGCTCGCCGCCCATCTGATGCTGTTCTACACCGGCATCAAGCGCACCGCCTCGAGCATCGCCGCGACCTTCGTCGCCGGCATCGACGACCGGCGGCGCCAGCTCCGGATCATGCGCGATCTGGTGGACGAGAGCATCTCGATCGTCAGCGGCGACCGGGACATCCGGGAGTTCGGCGAGCTTCTCCACGAAGCGTGGCTGGCCAAGCGCAGCCTGAGCGCCACCATCTCGAACTCCGAGGTCGACGCGCTCTACGACGCGGCGCGCGCCGCGGGCGCGATCGGCGGCAAGCTGATCGGCGCCGGCGGCGGCGGGTTCTTTCTGTTGTTCGTGCCGCCGGCCAAGCAGCAGAGCGTGCGCGAGACGCTGAACAGCGTGATCCACGTCCCGTTCAAGTTCGACTTCTCCGGCAGCCAGGTCATCTTCTGCGACCGGGAGGAGGACTACGCGGCCGAAGAGAAGACCCGGGCCGCCCAGTCGATCCGCGCATTCCGCGAACTGACGCAGTGAGCGGCCGGACACTCGACGACGCTGTCGTGAGCACGCTCCGATCGGCCTCGCCGCGCACCGCCGCCGAGATCGACGTGGGGCTGCTCACGGGCGGCATCGACCGGCCGTACGCGTTCGGCCTGGCGCTGGCCTTGCTGTCGAAGGGCGTCGCGGTCGATTTCATCGGGAGCGATGACCTGGACAGCCCCGACCTGCGCGGCCGTCCCGGGCTCGTCTTCCGCAACCTGCGCGGGAGCCAGCGGGAGGATGCCAGCCTGGCGCGGAAAGTCTCGCGGGTGTCGATCTACTACGCCCGCCTCATCCGCTACGCCGCGGGGGACGGGCCGAAGATCTTTCACATTCTGTGGAACAACAAATTCGAGGTGTTCGATCGGACCTTGCTGATGCTGTACTACAAACTACGGGGAAAGAAGATCGTGCTCACGGCGCACAACGTCAACGCCGGCAAGCGCGACTCCAACGACTCGTGGATCAATCGACTCACGCTGAGAATCCAGTACCGGCTGGCCGACCACATCTTCGTCCACACGGACGCGATGAAGCGGGAGCTGGTCGAAGACTTCGGCATGCGCGCCGGCGCGGCCACGGTCATCCCGATCGGGATCAACAACTCGGTGCCGGTGACCGGGCTCACCTCCGCGCAGGCGAAGCGTCGGCTGGGCCTCGACGACGGTGACCGGGCGATCTTGTTCTTCGGCCACATCGGGCCCTACAAGGGACTCGAGTTCCTCGTCGCGGCGTTTCAACGGATCGCCGCCACGAACCCCGCCTACCGGCTGATCATCGCCGGCAAGCCCAAGAGGGGCGGCGAGCGCTACGTCGACGAGATCCAGCGGGCGATCCGCGGCGACGCGAGTCGAGAGCGCGTCATTCAGCGGATCGAGTTCATCCCGGACGAGGAGACCGAAGTGTACTTCAAAGCGGCCGACGTTCTGGCCCTGCCCTACACGCAGGTGTTCCAGAGCGGCGTGATCGTCTTGGGCTATAGCTTCGGGCTGCCGGTCATCGCTGCCGACGTGGGATCGCTGAGGGAAGACATCGTCGCGGGCCGGACGGGGTTGCTGTGCCGGGCCGCCGATCCCGCGGACCTGGCCAACGCGATCGAGACCTATTTCGAGAGCGAGCTCTTCAAGAGCTTGGAGAGTCGGCGCCGGGAGATCCGCGAGTACGCGGCGGCGCAGCATTCCTGGGACGCGGTGGGCGAGGTGACGCGTGCGGTGTACACGGAGCTGCTTGCCCGTTGAGCGGCGGAGACTGACGATGCGCATCGCGTACATCGCGCCGTACCAGGGCCCGGGTCTCTTGAGCCGCCGACCCACCCTTTTGAACCTCGGCCTGGCGGCAAACGTCAAGATGGAGCTGGTCGCCGAGCTGCTCCAGCGGAAGCTGCACACCGTCGAAGTGTTATCGCAGGGCGCCGTGGTCGAACGGCGCCTCAGACGGTATCCGGCTTTTCGTGAGCCGAAGCCGTTTGACCCGACGATCCCGGTGTTCTACGCCTCCGCGCTGCCCATCAGGCGCGTCAACGGGCTCTGGTCGGCCTTCTGGACCCTTCAGCTCTTCAGGCGACGGCACCGCCAGTCTGCGTTCGATGCCGTCCTCATCTACAACCTTCAGCTCCCGCAGGTGCTCTGCGCACTCTATGCGATGCGACGTTTCGGTCTCCCGGTCGTTCTGGAATACGAGGACGACGCGTTCGTCGATGTCGGGGGCATCCGGCAGAACAGTTGGTCGGACCGCGGGCATCGTCGTCTCGCTCGAGCCGTGCTGAGTTCGGTCTCGGGATGCACCGGGGTGTCGCCGCACATCCTCTCCCAGGTGCCGGCCGTCGTTCCCAAGGCGCTTCTACGCGGAGTCGTGAGCGCGAACGTGCTGGAGGCGAGTGGCGTGCCCGCGAGCGCGCGAAAGGACTGGGTGGTGTTCTCCGGTACCCACTTCAGGAGCAAGGGGCTGGAGCAGCTCGTGAAGGCCTGGGACCTGGTGAGCCTGCCGAATTGGGAGCTGCACATCGCCGGTCATGGCGAGAAGACCGACATGCTGAGGAAGATGGCGCAAGGCAACACGAGCATCGTGTTCCACGGGCTGCTCAACCGGGAACAGAATGCCCGACTGCTGAGCATGGCGAAGATCGGCGCGAATCCGCACGACGTGAGCGCGATCCCGGGCAACGTCTTCGCCTTCAAGATCATCGAGTATCTGGCCGCCGGCACCCACGTCGTCACCACCCCCATGGGCGCGCTGGAGAGCGAGCTCGAGGCCGGCCTCACTTACATGCCGGACAACTCGCCGGAGACGATCGCGGCGACGCTGCGCCGAGTCGTCGGCGAGCGCGCGTACGAGCGGACCGCGAGGCAGGCGGCCCAGCAGCTGTACGGGCCGGAGGCGGTGGCGAAATCCCTGGACGCGCTGCTCAATCAGGCTCGGACCGGCGCCGTCGCGCACGTCTGAGCGAGACGATGACAGCCCCGGGACGAAGGAGCTATGCGGTTCATCTCAGCTGCTTGCTGGTGCTGGTGGGCGTCATGCTGACCGGAACGGTCCTAGAAGCGACGGTCCTGTCCGAGGGTTCCATCGTCGGAACCAAGCGTCGGGCGGCGGCCTTGATCGTCGGGCGGGTCCTGCTGGTTGCCGCGGGCGCCTACTTCCTGATCAGGCGACCGCGCGTTACCGTCGTGCACCTCGGCGCTCTGGTGCCCGGCGTCCTGGTGTCGGGGGTCGCCGGCGCGGTGTTGCTGCAGGTCGGGTACAGGCCGCCGCCGATCGTGAGCGGATGGAAGTCCTTCGCGCCGGCCGCTGAGCAGAACCAGCTCGGGTTTCGCGGGCGGCGGATCGCCTACGCCCCGGAGGACTACGTCATCGTCCTGCTGGGCGATTCCCAGGTGGAGGCCATGGCGTTGACCCTCGACACGATGCCGGAGCGACGGCTGGAGTCCCATCTGGACGCTCCGGGTCGCACGATGCGCGTGTTCAGCCTGGGCGCCGGGGGGTATGGACAGGACCAGGAGCTGTTGGCGCTCCAGCAATACTTTCAGACGTACCGGGCCGACCTCGTCGTGCTCTGGCAAACGCCAGGCAACGACATCTGGAATAACGTGTTCAAGACCCACATGTTCAACCGGAACCCCAAGCCGACATTCTGGCTCGACCGATCGGGAGCGTTGCGCGGCCCGAGCGAGTCCCTGTTGCAGCCGCTCGCCGACTCTCGGGTGGTCGTGGCCAGCCTGTGGAAGCGCGCGTTCGGCCTGCCGTGGCGGGACAAGAGCTGGGAGCGGAGCCTTCCCCCACCGTACAGGCCCCTGGACCACTACGAGGGTCCGGTGCAGACCGAATGGCAGGAGCGGTGGAACGCGAACCTCGGCCGGATGCGCGATGAGAACCTCGCGACCGAAAAAAGCCACCTCGCGGTCATGCTGGCGCCCCGCAGCGAGCGCATGCAATACGGCCTCGACCTGACGCGCGCCTTGACGCAGCGGATCCACGAGCTGGTGACGGCCCACGGCGGCCGGCTGGTCATCCTCCAGGTCGACGCACACCACTTCACCTCGGACGCCGACCAGGTGTACGTGCTGAACAAGAAGTACTACCGGGTGTCCAAGCGCCAGTTCGAGGCCAACTGGAGCGACGTGAACCGGGGCTTCGACACGGAGATCATTCCGGTGACCGTGGAGGACTATCGAGTGGGACCCGAAGACGGACATTTGAACGCACGGGCGACGGACCAGGTAATGGCGGATCTGGCGAAGCGACTCCGCGCGAGGATCGCCGAGAAACGACACGCGAGTGTGGTTCCCCGATGAGGTGCCGGCCGTGAATATTTTGGGAATTTCCGCCTTTTATCACGACAGCGCCGCCGCGATCGTCGTCGATGGCGATATCGTCGCGGCCGCGCAGGAAGAGCGGTTCACGCGGAAAAAACACGACGCGGGGTTTCCGCGCCACGCCGTCGCGTACTGTCTGGACGAGGCGGGGCTCAGCCCCGAGCAGCTCGACTTCATCGCCTTCTACGACAAGCCGATGCTGAAATTCGAGCGCTTGCTCGAGACCCAGCTGGCGTTCGCGCCGAGCGGCATCCGCAGCTTCGTCATGGCGATGCCCGTCTGGCTCCGCGAAAAGCTGATGATGCGCCGCATGGTCCGGGGCGGTCTGCCGGAGAAGACGAGCGCGCCGCTCTTGTTCATGGATCACCACGAGAGCCACGCGGCCAGCGCCTTCTTCCCGAGCCCCTTCGACGAAGCGGCCGTGCTCACCCTGGACGGCGTCGGTGAGTGGACGACGGCGTCCTGGGGCGTCGGGCGGGGCAACACGCTCGACCTGCGGCAGCACCTGCAGTTCCCGCACTCGCTGGGGCTCCTCTACTCGGCCTTCACCTACTACTGCGGGTTCAAGGTCAACAGCGGCGAGTACAAGCTCATGGGCCTGGCCCCCTACGGCTCGCCCATCTACACCAAGGCGATCTGCGAGCATCTGATCGATTTGAAGCCCGACGGCAGCTTCTGGCTGAACATGGACTATTTCAACTACTGCCAGGGCCTGACCATGACGAACCATCGCTTCGACCGGCTGTTCGGCGGCCCGCCGCGGGATCCCGAGACGAACATCAAGCAGCGACACATGGATCTGGCGGCCAGCATCCAGGCGGTCACCGAAGAGATCGTGCTCCGCATGGGCCGCGACGTGCACGAGAAGACCGGGATGAAGCATCTGGTGCTGGCCGGCGGCGTGGCGCTGAACTGCGTCGCCAACGGCCGGCTGCTGCGGGAAGGCCCGTACGACGACATCTGGATCCAGCCGGCGGCCGGCGACGCCGGTGGGGCGCTCGGCGCCGCGCTGTTCACCTGGCACCAGCTCCTCGACAAGCCTCGCCATACCAACGGCCGCGATGCCCAGAAGGGCAGCTTCCTGGGCCCGGCGTTCCCGGGAGAGGAGATCGGGCGGTTTCTCGACCAGCAGGGAGTCCCCTACACTCGTATCGACGACGAGCCGGCCCACGCCGCGTACGTCGCCGAGCTCCTCGAGCAGGGAAAGGTGGTCGGCTGGTTCCAGGGACGGATGGAATTCGGCCCGCGCGCCCTCGGCGCGCGCTCCATCATCGGCGATGCTCGCTCGCCGTCGATGCAGGCCACGATGAACCTGAAGATCAAGTTCCGGGAGAGCTTCCGGCCGTTCGCGCCCGTCGTCCTGCAGGAGCACGCGCACGAGTGGTTCGACATGCGCGAAGGGCAGGAAAGCCCGTACATGCTGCTGGTCGCGCCGGTGCTCGAGGGGCGGCGCGTGGCGATCTCGCGCGAGAAGCTCGAGACGATGTCCCACGACCCTGACCTCCGCCAGCGCGTGAACGTGGTGCGCTCGACGGTGCCGGCCATCACCCACGTCGACCACAGCGCCCGGGTCCAGACAGTGGATCGCGAGCGGAACCCCCAGTTCCACCGGGTCATGGAGACCTTTTACAACGCGACCGGCTGTCCGGTGCTGGTCAACACCAGCTTCAACGTCCGCGGCGAGCCGATCGTGTGCACGCCGGAGGATGCGTATCGATGCTTCCTCGCGACGGAGATGGACGCGCTGGTGCTCGAGAGCTTCGTCATCCTCAAGCGTGAGCTCAAGGGCCAGGTCGCCGACGAGAAGACTCGGGCCGCCTACCTCTCCCAATTCCGACTGGATTGAGCGCCCTGGGCGCGAGCGAGGTGAGAAAGGTCACGATGACACACGACAGCAGCCCGTTTCGACCGACCGTACGTATGCTGCGGCAGTTTTCCGGGATCTGGGTCGTCTTCTTCGCGGCGATGGCGGCGTGGCAGCAGTTTTACCACCATCGGCCCACGCTGGCCATCGTCCTGGCGGTGCTGGCGGTGACCCTGGGGCCGCTCGGGCTCGCGTGGCCACGCGCCATGCGACCCGTGTTCATCGGCTGGATGGCGCTCGTGTACCCCATTGGCTGGACCGTGTCCCGGATCGCGCTGGGGATCGTGTTCTACGGGCTCTTCACGCCGGTCGCGTTGTTCTTTCGGGTCACCGGTCGGGACGAGCTGCGGCTCCGGCCGCTGCCCCAGGCGTCCACGTACTGGCAGACCAAGCCGCGCGCGACCGACAAGGCGCAGTATCTGCGGCAATTCTGAGCACGAGACGGGAGGACGATCGTGAAAACAGGAAGCGAGTTCGAGCAGATCGCTCGCAAGCGTGGCGAGGCGTCGTTCCTTCGGGAGCTGTGGGGGCTGATGCGCGAGCACCGGAAGTATTGGCTGATGCCCATCATCATCGTGTTGCTGCTGTTCGGCCTGCTGGTGTCCCTGTCGGGGACCGCCGTCGCGCCGTTCATCTACACGCTCTTCTGATCGACGCGGTTCCAAGCCGCCGGCTGCTATTTCGAGTTCCCTCGGATTGATGTGACGGTCCGCGTGGAACCACGTAGTGCGCGCCGCAGGTCGTCGCGGGGCTGGGGCCCCGCCGGCCGAGGCGCGACTCTAGACTGTGGAGGACTCCTATGAGTGTCGTGATCGTGACGGGATCGGCGGGGCTGATCGGCTCCGAGACCTGCAAGAAGTTCCACGCCGAAGGCTTCGACGTCGTCGGCATCGACAACGATATGCGCGCCCGCTTCTTCGGGCCCGAGGCCTCGACCGCGGCGACGCGCGAGCGGCTGCAGGCGTCGTTGAAGAATTATACGCACGAGGATCTCGACATCCGGGACCGCGAGGCGATGGAGGGCCTGTTCCGGCGCCTGGGCTCCGACATCAAAGCCGTGATCCATACCGCGGCCCAGCCATCGCACGATTGGGCGGCGCGCGATCCCCACACCGATTTCGGGGTCAACGCCGTCGGCACGCTGAACCTGCTCGAGGCGACGCGTCAGCACAGTGCCGAGGCGGTGTTCATCTTCACCAGCACCAACAAGGTCTACGGGGACACGCCGAATCGGCTCCCGTTGATCGAGCTGGAGAACCGCTACGATATCGATCCGTCCCATCCCTATCACGCGGGCATCGACGAGACGATGTCGATCGACCAGACGAAGCACTCGCTGTTCGGGGCCAGCAAGGCGGCCGCCGATCTGCTCGTTCAGGAGTACGGCGTGTATTTCGGTATGAAGAGCGCCTGTTTCCGAGGCGGCTGTCTGACCGGCCCGGCCCACGCGGGCACCGAGCTGCACGGATTCCTGGCCTATCTGATGAAGTGCACCGCCAAGGGGCTGCCGTATCGGGTGTTCGGCTACAAGGGCAAGCAGGTGCGCGACAACATCCACAGCGTCGACCTCGTCAACGCGTTCTGGGAGTTCTTCAAAGCCCCCCGGGTCGGCGAGGTCTACAACATCGGCGGCAGCCGGCATTCCTGCTGCTCGATGCTGCAGGCGATCGAAGCCTGCGAGCGCATCAGCGGCCGCAAGCTCGACTGGACGTACGTCGAAGACAACCGCGTCGGCGACCATATCTGGTGGATCAGCAGCGTGCGCAAGTTCCAGAGCCACTACCCGCAGTGGCGGTACCGCTACGACATGGAAGGCATTCTGCACGAGATCCACGACGCCCTCGGCGCCGCCGACGCCGCCCGCGCGCCGCTGACCGAACGCGTGACGGCGTGAGGACGCGAGCCGGTGGCCGAGCCGCATAGCGCGGAGGCGGCCACGGGCGTTCACGAGCCGCCGCCCGCGGAGCTCAAGCGCCGGACGGCGCAGGGCGCGATCGGCTCCTCGGCCGGCCAGGCCGCCTCGCTGGCGCTCCGCATGGTCTCGATGGTGATCCTGGCCCGCCTGCTGGCGCCCGAGGACTTCGGGCTTGTCGGCATGGTGACCGCCATCACGGGCTTCATGGGGCTCTTCAAGGAGGCCGGGCTCTCCGACGCGGCGGTTCAGAGCCCCTCGGTCAATCAAGAGCAGCTGTCGATGCTCTTCTGGATCAACGCCGCGCTGGGCGGCGGGCTGGGTCTGCTCTGTGCCGCGAGCGCGCCCTTCGTGGCCGCCTTCTATGGCGAGCCTCGACTGTTCTGGATCATGCTGGCGGCCGGAACGAGCTTCGTGTTCGCCGGACTGGCGACCCAGCACCGCGCCGTCCTGCGGCGCCATCTCCGGATCCACGTGCTCGCCATGATCGACGTCATCTCCCTCGTGGCGAGCATCGTGATCTCGATCACGATGGCGGCCGCTGGCTATGGCTACTGGGCCCTGGTGGCGAGCGCCGTCCTGCTCCCGGCCGGCATGGCCGTCGGAGTGTGGTTTGCTGCGGCCTGGGTTCCCAGCCGACCGAGCCGACGCTCCGGGGTGGGACGGCTGGTCATGTACGGAGGCACGATCACATTGAACAGCGTGGTCGTGTATCTCGCTTACAATGTGGACAAGGTGCTTCTGGGGCGTTTTTGGGGAGCGGAGGCGCTCGGCATTTACGGAAGGGCGTATCAGCTGGTGAATCTCTCGACCGATAGTCTGCACACGACCCTGGGCTCGGTGGCGTTCCCGGTCCTCTCCCGTGTTCAGACCGACCCCGCCCGCTTCCGGAATTACTTCCTCAGGATCTACACCTTCTTTCTCTCCCTCGCACTTCCCATCACCGCCTCGTGCGCTGTCTTTGCCGACGACATGGTGCTGGTGTTCCTGGGACCCAAGTGGCACGACGCCGCGGTCGTCTTTCGGTTGCTGGCGCCGACGATCCTGGCGTTCGGGCTGATCAATCCGTTCGGCTGGGTCATGTTCGCCAACGGTCGCGTCGCGCGGAGCCTCAAGATCGCCCTCATGATCGCGCCGGTCACCATCGTCGGGTATGTGTTGGGCCTGGGGCACGGGCCGGAAGGCGTCGCGATCGGCTTCTCGACCGCGATGGTGCTCCTGGTGACGCCGGTGATCCTGTGGTCCAAGCAAGACACTTTGATCACCACCCGCGACACCCTGGAGGCGCTCACGCCCGCCGTCGGATCGGTCCTGGTCGGGGTCGCGGTGGCGCTCGCCCTGTCACCCTGGCTGAGCGACGTCGGGGCTCCGCTGCTGAGGCTCACCCTGGAGGGCAGCGTCCTCTTCGGCACCTACCTCCTGGCGCTCCTCTTCGGGTTCGGCCAGCGACGAATCTACGTGGAGTTGTTGCGACAGACCGGCTTGTGGCCGGCGCGGTGGTCGCCGGGGGCCGCGCGAGGTCACGAGTGACCTGGCAAGCCTCGCGCGATTTCGCCCGCGAAGCTCGAGCGCGGGACGCTAGGGTGAGTCGGCCCAAGGTGAGCGTCGGCCTGCCCGTCTACAACGGCGAGAAGTACCTGCCCAATGCCTTGACGAGGTTGGTCGAGCAAGACTTCGCTGACTTCGAGTTGATCGTCTCTGACAATGCATCGACCGATGGGACCGAAGACATCTGCCGCCGGTTTGCAGAGCGGGATCGGCGCATTCGCTACGTCCGGAACGAGACCAATATCGGCCTGGCCGCCAATCACAACCGCACCTTCGAGCTCTCTCGCGGTGAGCTCTTCAAGTGGGTCGCGCACGACGACGACTTCCCGAGGGCGATGCTCGCCCGGTTCGTCAGCGTGTTCGAGGAGGGTCCGCCGTCGATCAGCGTCGTGTATTCGCGGTGCGAGTACGTCGACGGGCTCGGGAACGTCGAGAGTGTCGACTCGGATGGTGTGGACAAGAGCGATCCCTGGCCCCACCGGCGGCTGGCCCACCTCCTGCGGCACGTCCACATGTACAACAGCCCGTACGGCCTGATGCGCGCGGACATGCTGCGAAAGACGCGGTTGCACGGGCGCTTTCCCATGTCGGACCACGTGCTGCTCGCCGAATTGGCCATGCTCGGCGTCTTCGTCGAGCTCTCCGAGCCGCTGTTGCGCATCCGGCGGCACCCCGGGCGAACGTTCAACGCGAACACGACCGCGAAGGCATTGCGCGAGCTGTTCAATCCGGGACGGACGCACCGGTTTCGGCCGTTGGGCATCCGGACCCAGATGAAGGCCGAGCTCGTCCGTTCGGCCGTGCGGGTCCCATCCACGGTCAGGGACAAAGTCTTGTGTACGGCCGTGGCGCTCGGGGTACCGCAGTGGCGAACGTTCAAGGCCTTCGGCGGGAGGCAGAAACGAAAGCTGTGGCGAATGGCGCCGCCGGGCCGCTGACGCGGATGTCAGGCTCGAGAACCCGACGGCCCGCCACGAGGCGGGAGGAAGCGAGGCGATGGTGACCAGACAGCCGCGCGTCGGCGACTGGGTGGAAGTCCGCAGCAAGGACGAAATCCTCCGGACCCTGGACAAGAACGGCCAGCTCGAGGGGATGCCGTTCATGCCGGAGATGTTCGCGTTTTGTGGCAAGCGGCTCCGGGTCTACAAGCGGGCGCACAAGACGTGCGACACGGTGTACGAGTACAAAGGTCGCCGGGTGAAGGACGCCGTCCATCTGGAGGGCGCTCGGTGCGACGGTGGGGCGCACGGTGGGTGTGAAGCCTCGTGCATGATCTTTTGGAAAACGGCCTGGTTGCGGCCACTCGAACCGTCCGATGCCGATGCAAGAACACCCCGCGGAGAGCCCAGGGCCGAGCGCGACAGTGACCGCGGACGGTGCACCGAGGCCGACGTCGTGGCCGGCACGCGAAAGCGAGGCGCCGAGGACGGTGGGCCCGCCTACGTCTGCCAGGCGACTCAGCTTCCCGCCGCCACCGAGCCGCTTCAGTGGTGGGAGTGGAGGCAGTACGTCGAGGACTACACCTCGGGCAACGTCGGGCTGGGCCGGATGGCCAAGACCTTCGCGTACATGGCCTATCGACACTTGCTGGTCAACGCGGGAATCGGCGCCGGTCCGGCCCTCAAGTGGCTCTACGACCAGGGCCAACATCTTCGGGGCGGGGTCCCGTACCCCCATCGGGACGGGAAGCTTCCGGCCGGGGGGCGGACACCAACCGAAATCCTCGACCTCCAGCCGGGCGAATGGGTTCGGGTGAAGAGCTTCGAGGCGATCCGCGCCACGATCGACCAGTCGAAGATCAACCGTGGCATGACGTTCGATCCCGAGATGGTCCCGTACTGTGGCGGGACCTACCAAGTCCTCAAGCGGGTCACCAAGATCCTCAACGAGAAGACGGGAAAGATGCAGGAGATGAAGAATCCTTGCATCATCCTGGATTCGGTCCTGTGTCAGGCGCGCTATGCCGACTGCCGCCCGTTCTGTCCCAGGAGCGTCTACCCGTTCTGGCGGGAGATCTGGTTGGAGAGGGTTCGACCGCCGCACGGCGCGAGCCCCGAGGCCGGGACGGCCGGCCCGACGCCCGGTATCGCGGTCCAAACGGGGAGCGCTGATGAGATTCGGAGTCGCGGGTGAAGTGATCGCGGACGGCACACGCCGGAGGTCCCTGCGTGGAGTGGTGCGGTGAACGCAACGTCAGGCGTCACCAGCTCCATGCGCGATGAGAAGACTGCCCCCCTGGCCTATGTCCTGATCACGCCCGCGCGGAACGAAGAGACCCACATCGAGCAGACCATCGTCTCCGTCGTCGGTCAGACGATGCGGCCGGCCAGATGGGTGATCGTCAGCGACGGGTCGACCGACCGGACGGACGAGATCGTCCGGCGCTACGCGGCCATTCACGAGTGGATCGAGCTGGTGCGGATGCCCGAACGGAAGGAGCGTCACTTCGCCGGCAAGGTGCATGCGTTCGATGCTGGCGCCGCCCGCGTCCGTCACCTGCCCTATGTGTTCATCGGGAACCTCGACGCGGATGTGTCCTTCGAGCCGGACTACGTCGAATACCTCCTCGGCAAGTTCGCCCGATACCCCAGGCTCGGCGTAGCCGGCACCAATCAACGGCAGGATTCCTGGGAAGAGCGTCCTCGCTACGATTATCGCTTCACCAGCCTCGAAGAGGTTCCCGGACCGTTCCAGCTGTTCCGGCGCGAGTGTTTCGAGGCGATCGGCGGCTACAAGCCCAGCCGGCAAGGCGGCGTGGACCTCCTGGCCACACTGTCGGCGCGGATGCATGGCTGGCAGACGCGGGCGTACGGGGGCAAGCTGCTGATCCATCAACGCCAGCAGGGAACGGCCAAGTCCCATCCGTTCCTGGTCGAGTTCTACAACGGTCGCAAAGATTACATGTTCGGCGGGCATCCCCTCTGGGAGCTCTGCCGGGCCGCGTACAACCTGTCGCGCAAGCCCTACCTCCTCGGTGGCTGCCTGATCCTCGGCGGCTACCTTTCCGCGCTCCTGACCGGGGCCGAAAAGGCCTTCCCCGCCGATGTCATTCGGTTCCGACGGACGGAGCAGCTGCAGCGACTCCGGGGGTTCTACCGGAGGCTCACGTCCCAAGGCGCCCGCCAGAGCCCAAATGTGCCGTAGCCCTCGTCGACGGCCCTTGCATCGCTCACGTCGTGTCACGCGGGAGCGCAAGGCCGGCGCCGACCGGTCGTGCTCTCGCCGAGACCGGCTCCCGCCCCTGACCTGATCACCTCCCGATGGTCGAAGTCCAGCGCCGACGTCGGCCCGGCTCACTGTTCGAGATCGTCGACGAGTGGCACGTCGTCGTGACGTGACCATCGCCCATGCCGCGGTCGGTCCGCGCGCGTCACGGCGGGACCCCCCTCCTAG
>Ga0066710_100000025_pt1 | contig 52395 bp, 56 predicted proteins | sample GraSoiAngelo_159_FD_79666 | JGI IMG/M metagenome (GOLD analysis project Ga0066710, IMG submission 79666) | Grasslands soil microbial communities from the Angelo Coastal Reserve, California, USA - 14_1009_16_40cm | ecosystem: Environmental > Terrestrial > Soil > Grasslands | place: USA... | reverse complement strand
GGTCTCCGGCGGCGACTGGTCGCAGCCAAAGAACCTGCATCCGATCGCCCCGCCGGGGGCGTTTGATGCCTTGCGGCTCTCAACTGCGTGCCTTTCACCTGCTTTTTCCGTAGCCTGCTAGGGGCAGGCGGCCGTGACTGAGCGCGCGGAGGCCCGCGGGCCGGACGCCGCGCGGGCGTACGATGTGTCGACCTACGGCGAGCGCATCGCCGACGTGTACGACGACTTGCCGCGCCTGCCCGCGAACACCGAGCGCGCCGTGGAGTTTCTGGCGGCCGTCGCGGGTCCGGGGCCGCTCCTGGAGCTCGGGATCGGGACCGGTCGCCTCGCCCTGCCGCTCGTGCACCGGGGCTTCGCGGTCCACGGGATCGACGCGTCGCCGGCGATGGTCGGCAAGCTCCGGACGAAGCCCGGTGGCGAGCGCATATCGGTGGCGATGGGTGACTTCGCCGACATGGCGATCGCCGGACGGTTCTCGCTGATCTTCGTCGCGTTCAACACGTTCTTCGGCTTGCTCTCGCAGGACGACCAGGTCCGCTGCTTCACGGGAGTCGCCGAGCATCTCACGGACGACGGGGTTTTCGTGATCGAGGCGTTCGTGCCGGATCTGACCCGATTCGACCACGGCCAGCGGGTGGGCGCCACCGCGGTCCAGACCGATGCGGTGTATCTGGAGACCAGCGTCCACGACCCGGTCGCCCAGCGGATCCACTCGCAGCAGATCGTGGTCAGCGAGCGTGGCGTCCGGCTGTACCCCGTCGATGTCCGCTACGCCTGGCCATCCGAGCTCGACTTGATGGCGCGCCTCGCCGGCCTCCGGCTGCGCGAACGCTGGGGCGGCTGGGGTCGCGAGCCGTTCGGCGCGTCGAGCGGCGCGCACGTGTCGGTCTACGAGCGCGCCCGATAGTGTCCGCGCCGATCGCGACCTCGCAGGAAGGGGCATCCAGGATGACCGTCTCGGACCTCGACACGCCCGTCGTCACGGTCGATCTCGACATCATGCGCGACAATATCCGCCGCGTGCAGGCCCATCTCTCACGCTACGAGATCGGCAACCGGCCGCACATCAAGACCCACAAGATCCCCGCGATCGGGCGGATGCAGATCGAGGCCGGCGCCATCGGGATCACGTGCCAGAAGCTCGGCGAGGTGGAGGTCTTCGTGGACGCCGGCGTCACCGACGACGTCCTCCTCACCTACAACATCCTCGGCCGGCCGAAGACGGATCGGCTCATGGCGCTGGTCAAGCGCGTGCGCCGGCTGGCGGTCGTCCTCGACAACGACGTGGTGGCGCACGAGCTGTCCGAGGCCGGGTCGCACCACGGTGTCGACGTCCGATTCCTCGTGGAGTGCGACACCGGGTTCGGGCGCACCGGCGTGCAGACCCCGGACGAGGCGCTCGACCTCGCCCGGCGGGCCATACGGCTGCCGCGGATGCGCTTTGAGGGTCTCATGACGTTCCCCAACCGCGATCCGAACACGCGGGATTTCTTCGAGCACGCGCTGGCGCTGTTCAAGCAGGCCGGGATCCCCGTGCCGGTGGTGTCCGGCGGCGGCACGCCCGCGCTGTTCACCGCGCAGAACTTCCCGATGCTCACCGAGCATCGAGCCGGCACGTGCGTCTACAACGACGCGATGGTGGTAACGACGGGCACGGCCACCTGGGACAACTGCGCCATGCGCGTGCGGGCGACGGTCGTGAGCCGGCCGACATCCACGCGCGCCATCCTGGACGCCGGCTCCAAGGTGCTCACGTCAGACCTCTACTTCATGAAGGGCTACGGGCATGTGATGGAGTACCCGGAGGCGGAGATCACAGGCCTGTCGGAGGAGCACGGCACGGTCGACCTCTCCGCCTGCGCCGAGCGCCCGAAGGTCGGCGACGTCGTCCACGTGGTGCCGAACCACTGCTGTGTCGTCACCAACATGGTGGACGAGGTCTACGGCGTCCGGAATGGAGCGGTCGAGACGGTGTGGCCCGTCGCGGCGCGCGGCAAGGTTCGCTAGGCGTTCGGGGGAGGACGACGATGGCTGAGACAACGGCGGCGGACAAGGATCGCACGGGCCGTGCGGACGCGCTCATCGCGCGGATGAAGAAAGCCCGCGGCTACATCTACCCGGAGTGGGAATTCGCGGCGCGGCAGGACCCGGAGTTCGTCGAAGCCTACAACCGGATCTACGAGCTGGGTCTCGGCGACGGCCAGCACGTCTCCGCCAAGGTGCGGGAGTTCATGCCATCGCGCTCCTGGCGTTCCGTGGCTCTGAGAAGTCCGCCCTCGTGGCGCACATGCAGCGGGCGATTCGCCTCGGTGCGACGCGAGAGGAGCTGTTCGAGGTGCTCGAGACGTGCATGGTGCCCGGCGGCGCGCTGACGTTTCATCGCGGACTGAGCGCGCTCCTGGACGTCGAGGGCACGTAGCTCGCGGGGGACAACGGCGCTCACGGGGGCGCTCAGCGCACGTGCGGTGCGCCCCCCGGCGCGGCCAGGCCGTCGACGAGGATGAGACTCGACTCCGCCGCCTGCTGACGCAACGGGATCGCTCGCGCGTACTCGGGCGAGGCGTACCAGCGCTTGGCGGTCTCGAGGTTCTCGAACTCGACGACGACGACGGACTTCGGGCGGACCATGCCTTCCAGGACCTCGAAGCGCCCATCCACGACCAGTGGCTTGCCGCCGAAGGGCGCGAACGTCGGTCCGGCGACCTTACGATAGGCCTCGAACGCCTTGGAATCGGTGACCTCCAGATATGTGATCACGTAGGCTGGCATGCGATCTCCTTCCAAGGTTGAGAGGGTCGGTGTCAGGTCAACGCGTACGCGCTGACGACGAGGATGACGCAGGCGATGATCAGGGCCGCCGAGAAGTCGCCGCCGGCGCTGACCACGAAGCTCACGCTGATGGGCCCGGCGATCTGCCCGAGGGCGAAGGCCGAGGTCATCGCGGCCATCAAGCCTGTCGCGTGCGTGCCCGCCACGCTCCGCGCCTCCTGCATGCCGACCATCGTGATCACCATGAACGTGCCGCCGACGAAAAGCGCGGCGAGCATGATCGCGGTGATGCCGGGCCAGACGACCGGCAACACGACGCCCAACGCCATGACGATGTGGCTCGCGCTCCAGAGCCAGCGGTTGCTGACGAGACTGCGCAACATCGCCGTCGCCAGCGTCGATCCCATCGCCGCCGCTCCGAACAGGGGCCAGGACCAGCCGAAGACCGCCGGGTCCAGGATCACCTGCTTCGCCATGACCGGCACGAACGTCGCGGGAATGATGTACCCGAACCCGAACGCTCCGTAACAGAGGACCAGTCGCACCGACTCGCGGTCCCAGGCGATGGCGCGCTTCGGCGGCGGCGCGGCGTCCATCGCCGGCGCTTCGTCGCCCGCGTCGAACAGGGGCCAGACGCCGGCCGACAGGACCAGAGAGACGACGCCCAGGACGATCCAGGCACGCGCGGACCCGGCCTGGGCGTGCATGAGTGCCAGACACAGCCCTCCGGCGAGCGCGATGCCCGCGCCAACGCCCGCGAACACCGTGCTGCCGAGCGCCGGCCGACGCAGCGAGGCGAGCCGGCCCAGGCACCACGCGGAGACGTGGATGAGCACCCAGGCGCTCGCGACCCCGGCGACCGCGCGAAGGATCAGCCAGATCGCGAACCCGGCCTCGAGGCCCATCGCGAGCGTCGCGAGACCGATGGTGACGAGCCCGGCACGGATCGCGCGCGTCGCGCGGATTCGCAGGCCGATCACGGACAGGGCACCCAGCAGGTAGCCGATGTAGTTCGCCGACGCGAGCCACCCGCCCATCGCGATCGACACGCCGGCGTCCTCTTGCATCATCGGCAGGATCGGCGTGAAGGCGAAGCGGCCGATGCCGATCGCCACCGCGAGCGCCAGGAGGCCCGCGAGGGCGACGGCGACGGCCGAGCGGCGCGGGAGTGTCCGCGCCATCAGCCGGAGGGCTCCGCGAAGAGCTCCGAGGGCCAGTACCGTCGCGCCGGGGTGGCGGCTTTGAGGAAGCTGAAGCCGGCGCCCGTCGCGTAGAAGTCGTCGGTGTCGGTGTCGCCGATGTGGTAATACACCGCCGCCGAAAAGCGGCCCTTCACGTCTGCGAGCTGATGCTTCAGCACCGTGAAGTCGACGGCGATACGCAGTCGCTCCCACAGCTCTCGCTGATAGCTGATCGGCCGGTCCGAGCAGCTTCCGACGATATAGCCCAGGCGCTTGGCCGTCCTCACCAGCGTGACGGGCACGATGCCCGGAGGCTCGCCCACCTCGAGGGTCCCATCGATGTCGAAGCTGACCAGCGTCACCGGGCTCACGGTTTGGATCCCGACCACATCTAGCGTTCGGCGCATCTTGCGTCAAGTGCTACTCGCGCGCAGCCAGCCAATCAAATCATCGCTTTCACCCGATTGGCCGTTTACCGTGTCGTGCCCGGCCCCTACACTGACGATCCAATGAGCATGGAGGCAACGCTGCCTCGCGTCGCATCGAGCCGTGGCCGGCTGATGGCGGCGTTGTTCGCGGCGCAGGTCTGCGGCAGCACGGGGCACTCGATCGGGATGGCGGTCGGGAGCATCATGGCGGCCGGCATCACCGGGACGAACACCTGGTCGGGGCTGCCGGTCGCGGTCGGCGCGCTCGGAACGGCGCTCGCCAGCTGGCCGCTCTCGCGCCTGATGCAGCGCTCGGGACGCCGGCCGGGGCTCGCTCTCGGCTACGCGCTCGCCGTGCTCGGCTCTCTCCTCGGTATGGTGGGCGTGGTGGTCAGCAGCTTTGCGCTGCTGCTCGGCGGAATGGCGCTCTTCGGAATCGCCCAGACCTCGAACTTGCTGAGCCGCTACGCCGCCGCCGACGTGAGCCCCGGGGCGCAGCGCGGCCGGGCCATGGGGCTGATCGTCTGGGGCTCGACCGCCGGCTCGATCATCGGGCCCAACTTGATGGAGCCGGCGCTGCGCGCCGGCGGCGCCGTCGGCGTCTCACCGGCGGCGAGCGCGTTCCTGATCAGCGTCGGAGGCTACGCGCTTGCGGCACTCCTGGTCGAGCTCCTCCTTCGGCCCGACCCCCTGACGGTCGCACGACAGCTTCACGAGCTCATCGAGCCGAGACGACCGGTCGAGCGGGCCCGTCCGCTCGGCGTGATCCTGGGAGACCTCCGGGTGCAGCTGGCACTCGCGACACTCACGATCAGCCAGTTCGTGATGATCAGCACGACCTCGACGTCGCCCGTGTACCTGCACGACCAGGGTTACCACGTGCAGACCATCGGCCTCGCGGTGTCCCTGCACCTCGCCGGGATGTACGTGGCTTCGCCACTGTCGGGCTGGCTCTGCGACCGCTTCGGGCGGCTCTCGATCATCGCCCTCGGCGCGCTGGTGCTGATCGGCGCGGTGATCGTGGCGGGGTTCGCGCCCGGCAGCGATCGCGGGCTGGTCATCCTCGGGTTGTTTCTCAACGGCGTGGGCTGGAACTTCGCCTTCGTGGCCGGCAGCGCGCTCCTGACCGACGCGCTGTCGCCGGCCGAGCGCGCGTCGACGCAAGGCCTCGCCGACCTGGTCATGGGCTTGATGGGCGCGTTCGGATCGGCTGCCGGCGGCATGATCCTGGGCGTGTGGGGATTCACCGTCCTCAACACGCTGGGCGCCGCGCTGGTGCTCGGACCGCTGGCCGCCACGTTGCTGCGCCGGCCGGCGCTAGCCTCGCCGTCGACTCCGCAGAGCTAGGCAAGCTCTTCGCGGCCTTCCTAGATTTCGTCGTTGTCGAAATCGTCGTCGTCCTCGTGCCCGTGGCCGCGACCCTGCTCGGCCTCGTCCGGCGCGGCAATGTCCGGATCGATGAACAGGGCGAGAAGCTGGCCGCCTTCGACCAGCTCGGGATCGGTGCTCACCTTGTGAGCCTGAACGTCGAGCAGGAACCAGCCGGGCCCGAAGATGTGGGCGGCATCGATGATCCCCGACGACTCTTCGTCCGCCGTGATGAACGCCGGGTTGTTCGACAGGCTGGAATCAAAGAACGTCGGGTTGTGGTGCGCCACCTCGAGGAACTCTCCGGTCGCGATCTGATAGACCCAGACCTTGGACACGCGGGCGTTGTTGCCGGGGTCTTCGTCCATGACAATGCGTCCGAGCCGATCGATCGTCACGTTGTCGAGCATGCCGTGGCCCTCGGTGCCCTTCAGGAGGATCTCGATGGTGCCCCCGTGCTCGGGATGCTCGACGTCGTCGAAGCACAGACGCCAGAGCCGACAGTTGAGCGTCAGGCTCGCCGTGGACACGAAGTAGAAGTCGTCACGGTGTCTCGTCCGAGGATCCCACGCACCGTCCCCGGGCCGCTGAAAGCGCGTGACGCCGGCGGCGATGGACGCCTGCTCGAGTGCCAGCGCGTCGAGACCGGCGACGTCGCCGAAGTTGTGTCGGCCCAGGTGCCGCTTCGATCCACGCTTCATACGAGCCTCCTCGAGGAGGGTGGGGTCATCGACGCGGCCCTTATCGCAGGGAAAGATGATGGGAGTGTGACGATCTTCGGAAGTCTCTGTGACGCGGTCCGCCGGCGCGCCGCTAGACGACGCCGTCGGCGCGCAGCCCGGCGATCTCGTCGGCGCTCATGCCGAGCAGCCCCGACAGGATCTCGTCGGTGTGGCGGCCGAGCGCCCCGCCGGCGTGCGTGACGCGGCCGGGCGTCAGCGAGAGCTTGGGCACGACGCCCGGCTGGGGCAGCGCGCCGAGCCCCTCGGCGGGCACGTCGATGATCATCTGCCGCGCGCGGTAGTGCGGATCGGCGAAGATGTCGGCTATGCTCATGATCGGCGAGTGAGGGATGTCGTGGCCCTTGAGCTCGGCCAGCGCCTTCTCGAAGGGTCGCGCGGCGAACCATTCCGTCATGAGGTCCAGGATGACGGAAATATGCGTCGGCCGCTCCGCGGCGCTGGCGAACCGCGGGTCGCGCGGGAGCTCGGGCCGGCCGATCATCGCGCAGAGCCGCTCGAAGAGGTGCTGCGCCGGCGCCGTGAAGACGATCCACTTGCCGTCCTGGGTGGCGAAGGCGCCCCCCGGCCAGCCCGCGTGCTGCAGGCCGCCGCGCTCGCGCACGACGCGCTGCCGGCCGAAGAGCGTCGTCGTGAACTCCATGACACGGAAGGCCGACTCATAGAGCGCGGCGTCGATCCACTGTCCCTCGCCGGTCGCGTCGCGGTGGCGGAGTGCCGCGAGCACGCCGAACGCCGTGAAGAGCCCGGTCATGTAGTCGGGGTACACCGGCGTCGGACGCGCCGGTGGCCGATCGGCCGGACCGTTCACGTACCACGTCCCGCCGAACGCCGAGCCGATCGCGGCGTAGCCGGGCCCTTGATTCAAGGGGCCGGTCTGACCGAACGCGGTGATCCGCGCCATGATCAGACGCGGGTTGATCGCGTGCAGCGCTTCCCAGCCGAGACCCCACCGCTCGAGGACGCCGGGCCGGAAGTTCTCGAGGACCACGTCGCACTGGGGGGCCAGTCGCCGGACGATGTCCTGCCCTTTGGGCGTGTGGAGGTCGAGGGTCATGAGCTTCTTGTTGCGGTTGTCGACGGCGAACCAGTAGGTGCAGCCGTCCTCCGTCGGGCCGAGGCGCCGGAGGTCGTCGCCGCAGCCGGGCATCTCGGTCTTGATCACCTCGGCCCCGAACTCGGCCATCAGCGCGCCACAGAACGGGCCGGCGACCACCTGGGCGAGCTCGAGCACCCGGATGCCGTCCAGCGGCAGGCGCGACTCGGTCATGGAGGGGGAGTCTATCATCGCTGGCAGATCCTGGCCGTGGTCTCGCTGCGGCTACCGCGCGAGAGGATCTTGGCCTACCATCGCTTAGAGCCGCGCCTCGGCGCCCGACCTGGCGCCGGGGGCGGCGCGCCAGCTCCAATCTCGAGGAGGACGAGCATGACCAGTGGAGAGCCCGGGGGCCTCAAGAGTCTGGTCGACGTCGAGCGCGGGATCATCAGCCGGGAGATCTTCGTCAGCGAGGAGATCTACCGGCAGGAGCTGGAGCGGGTCTTCGCGCGCGCCTGGCTTTTCGTCGGCCACGAGAGCCAGATCCCGCGCCCGGGCGACTACCTCACGTCCTGCATGGGCGAGGAATCGGTCATCCTGTGCCGCGACCGCGCCGGACGGGCCCGCGTCTTCCTCAATTCCTGCCGGCACCGCGGCATGAAGGTGTGCCGCTACGACGAAGGCAACACGGTCGAGTTCACCTGCCCCTACCACGGCTGGAGCTACGGGACCGACGGGGCGCTGGTCGGGGTGCCGTTCGGCAAGGACGCCTACGGCGCGCAGCTCGACCGTAGTCAGTGGGGGCTCATCGAGGTCGCCCGGATGGAGAACTACAAGGGCACGATCTGGGCCACGTGGGACGCCTCGGCGCCCACGTTCCTCGAATACCTGGGCGGCTACAAGCTCTACCTCGACCTGCTGCTCGACGCGTGGGACGGGCGCGAGGGTGGGACCGAGGTCATCGCCGGGATCCACAAGTGGCTCATCCCCTGCAACTGGAAGTTCCCCGCCGAGAACTTCTCCGGCGACCGCTACCACGGCGTGAGCCATCGCTCGGTGGACATGGTCGGCATCGGGCCGAGCGGCAAAGGTCGCCGCGACGTGCAGGAGCGGAACGAGGCGCGCTGGCTCGACGTGTCGTTCCCCGAGCTCGGCCACTCGATGATCACGTTCCTCCGAAAGCACGATTCGCCGCTGGCCCCCGCGTACCAGGACACGCCCCTGGTCGCCGACTATTTCCGGCACTGCGAGGAGGAGCGGAAGCGCCGTCGGGGCGAGTACTGGCGGCTGTTCGGCGGCCCTGGAACGATGTTCCCCAACGTGTCGCCACTGGCGCGACAGCCGCGCACGCTCGCGGTGTGGCACCCGCGCGGGCCGCACCAGACCGAGGTCTGGCGCTGGTACTTCGTCGACGCCGATGCGCCGGCGGAGGTGAAGGACGTCCTGCGCCACTATTACATTCGCTACTCCGGTCCGTCCGGACTCACCGAGCAGGACGACATGGAGAACTGGAACTACGCCCACAAGGCGAGCCGCGGCACCACCGCCCGCCAGTATCCCTACAACTACGAGATGGGGCTCGGCCGCGCCACGCGCGCGTTCGAGGACCACGGGCTCAAGCTTCCCGGCACGATCTGCGACGTGACGGAGGCCAACGCCAGCGAGAGCAACCAGCGCGGCTTCTACGGGCGCTGGCGCCAGTTCATGGGGGCCGAGAGCTGGGCGGAGCTGATGGTGCCGTGAGCGACGAGTCCGCCAGGTCGAAGACTTCCTCTACAGCGAGGCCGAGCTTCACGCAGCTATCGGGACATCGAGGGGCGTGAGCAGCGGTCGCGCGTGGCGATGCCATGCGGGACAGGAGGACGTGATGCCGTACAGAATCTCTCGGCTGGGAATCGTGGAGATCCGGAGCCTCGATCTCGATCGCGACCTCGACTACTACCTCAATGTCCTGGGCCTGCAGTTGACGGCCCGCGAAGGGAAGACCGCCTACCTCAAGGGGTGGGACGAGCGCCATGCGTACTCCGTCGCGCTGACCGAAGCCGAGCGGGCGGGCATGGTTCGGCTCGCGTTCCGGACGGTGGACCCTGAAGACCTCGACTACTATGAGCGCCGCCTCCGACAGTTCAGCGTCAAGTATGACGTGATCTCGGAGGACTACCGTCGAGGCCGCGCCCTCCGGTTCATCGTGCCTTCCGGGCACACCGTGGAGCTCTACAACGAGATGGACTACACGGGGAATCTGCTGCCCACGGTCAACCCGGCCCCGTGGCCGGAAGGCCTCAAGGGCATCGCTCCGCCGAGATTGGACCACACCCTGGTGACGGCGCCAGAGCCGCCGAAGGCCATTCAGTTCTTTCAGGAAGTCCTGGAATTCCGAGTGAGCGAGATGCTCGTCAACCCGGAGGGAGTCCCCGTCGCCGCGTGGCTCTGGCAGCGGCCGGCACCGCATGACATCGCGATCGTCCCTGGGCGGGCCGGAGGGTTTCACCACGCCGCCTTCGTCGTGGACTCTGCCGACGCGCTGTTCCGAGCGGCGGACATCCTGACGATGCACAAGGCGCGGATCGACTACGGGCCGGGCCGGCACGGCATCACCCGGGGCGCCACGATCTACTTCTTCGATCCGTCCGGCAACCGGCTCGAGACATTCGGCGGCTACACCTCGTATCAGATGGACCCGGACTGCCGCGCGATCAAGTGGACAATGGACCAGATCGGGCCCGCGGTCTTCTACTATTCGCAGGAACTGAACGAGACATTCTTGAGCGTCTACACCTAGACCGTCGTTTGCGATAGCTGACCAGGGACGGGAGGCCGTCTGGCGGGGGCGGGAGTGTACACGATCACGCTGAGCCCGGTCGGCGATGCCGTCGCGTGTGAGCGCGAGGAGAGCGTGCTGGCCGCGATCCTCAAGTCGGGGGCGAGCGTCGTCTTCGGCTGCCGAGGGGGCGGCTGCGGCACGTGCAAGATGCGCCTGATCTCCAGCCAGGTCGAACACGGCCGTTGCTCGGCCGCCGTTCTCCTGGAGGAAGAGAAGGTGTACGGGTGGTTCCTCTCGTGCCAGACTCGCGCCCTCACCGATCTCACGATCGAGTTCACGGCGGCAAACAAGTACCGGGGGCTGACCGCATGGCGGCGGCTGAGCCTGCCCGATGCTTCTCACGGAGGCTAGTCCGACACGCAGCCGACGACATGATCCGGCAGAGGCTCGGGCCGGGCCCGCGCCCGTGGGCCCCCCGCCTGCTACGCCTCTGACGCGAGCGGCGCACGTGTGATGCTGAGACGGTCAGCCGTACACTCTCGGGTGAGAGCGGCCCTTCGAGGCCCCTGGACTCTTGAGAATTCGAGGAGCGCCACGGCTCTGCCGGGGCGCTTCCGAGCGTCGGGGGGTCGGGGGGCTTGGGGGGCCCTTCGAGGCCCCCCATCTAGTCAGAACGGCGCCGGCGTGCCCTCCGGCAGCGGCGTGTCGAAGGCGAAGAGCACGCCGGCAATCAGCCGATACTGGCCGGCCAGAGCGACCAGCTCCATGAGCCCGGTCATCCCGAGCTCGCGCTGCACTTCGTCTTGCAGTCCCTGTGGAATCGACTCGTAGGCCAGCACGTGCTGGACGACGCGCGCCGGACGCCGCAGACGGGGCGGAAGCGCCGCGAGGTCGCCCCGAGTCCGCACGCGTTCGATGACGTCGTCGGGAAGCTTCTCCGTGCGCGCGATGCGCGCGTGGGCGATCCACTCGTAGGCTTGATTGACCGAGCGGGCGGTGATCAGGATGGCCATCTCGCGGATGTCACCGGGCAGCGTTCCGCCGAAGCGGAGATATTCGCCGAGGTCGCCGACTTTCTCCGCCAGCGCCGGGTGATGCATGAGCGAGGCGAACGGGCCGCCGCGCATCTGGCCGCGCTTGGCGGTGATCTTGTCGTAGACGCGCTTGGCGTCGGGCGCCAGTGTGCTGAGCGGATCGGGCAGCTTGGCCATGAGCGTTCTCCTTGATATCGCCGCGGGCGCGCTCCGAAGGAGCCGCGGTCGGCGCGCGATCGCCCGGCCATCATATCGGAGTTTCGCGGGCTCGCGCCACGCTCGCGACCGGGTCTGCGAGCGTGATTGACAACCCACGACCCGCGTCTCTATAGTTCGCGTGCCCGGATCGCTCAGACACCACCCAGGAGGATGGCGATGACCCCATGCCGCTCCGTGACCTGGACGACTCTCCTCGCAGCTTCCGTTCTGCTCGCAGTGAGCCCGGGGACCGCCGGCGCAGCCGACGTCGTCAAGTTCGGGATCTCGACGCCCCTCTCGGGCCCGGCCGCGCCCTGGGGGATTCCGCACAAGAACGCAACCGAGCTCATCTTCGACGAGATCAACAGCCAGGGCGGGCTGGAGATCGGCGGTAAGAAGTACAAGCTCGAGGTCGTCGCCTACGACCACAAGTACGTGATCGCCGAGGGTGTCGCCACCGTCAACCGGCTCATCGCCAAGGACGGTGTGAAGTACATCTCGATTCTCGGCGGCGCCGTGGTCAAGGCCAACGAGGAGCCGGTCAACGAAAACGGCGTTTTGAATCTTCCGCTGGCCTACGCCGACGGACTGGTAAGCCCGAAGAATCCGCTCACCTTTCACAGCTTCCCATCTCCGCCGGAGACCACCACCTTCTGGAAGTGGATCAAGGAACACCATCCTCAGATCAAGCGCGTGGCGGCCATTTCACCGAACGATGACACCGGCTGGTGGTCGATCAAGGTCGAGGCGGCATTCGTCGAGAAGCTCGGGTATCAGATCGCCGGGAAGGAGTTCTTCGAGCGCGGCATGACGGACTTCAATCCGGTTCTGCTGCGGATCCTGGCCCAGAAGCCGGACATCATCAGCGTGCTCGCCTCTCCGGCGGGCAGCGTCGGTCTGATCATCAAGCAGGCCCGTGAGCTCGGCTTCAAGGGCCGCTTCATCCACACCGGACAGGTCGACACGTCGGTGGTGGCCAACATCGCGGGGAAAGCGAACGTCGAGGGCATGTGGGTCCACGGCTACGTCCAGGCTCCCCTGCCCGAGAAGATCAAGAGTTGGCAAGCACGCTACACCAAGAAATACGGCGAATGGAACGCCACCAGCATCGACTTCGCCAATCCGGCCTTCGCCTTCGTGGCGGCGGTGAAGAAGGCCCAGAGTCTCGAGCCCAAGAAGATCGGCGAGGCCATGCGCACCGTCGAGTTCGACAATCTTTGGGGCAAGGCGCACTTCGGCGGGAAAGACTACTACGGCGTCGGGAACCAGATCATCTACCCCATGCCGTTCTCCGAGGTGAAAGATGGGGTCGCGACGCTCGTCGTGCAGCTGAGCCCGCCCCATAACTAGGCCGCACGCGATCGAAGGCCATCCGAGCGCCGGCTTCGCCGGCGCAACCGAGTCTCTGGGGGTGTAGGGGGCCCGTCGAGGCCCCCTACGACTAAATGACGGCGGACCTCCTGATCCAGAGCACGATCATCGGGCTGTCGATCGGCTCGATCTACATCCTGATGGCCCTCGGACTCACGCTCATGTTCGGCATGATGCACATCATCAATTTCGCCCACGGCGCGATCTACATGCTGGGTGCGTTCGCCATCTACTACATCTTCTTTCAGGGGGGCGTGCCGTACTTCGCGGCGTTCGTCCTGGCGATGATCCTCCTGGGAACGTTCGGCTATCTCATCGAGCGCTCGATCTACCGGCCGATCAAGGGTGGGATCGAGCCGACGCTGGTCGCGCTCCTCGCGCTCACCACGTTTCTCCAGGCGGCCGGCTACCCGATCTTCGGCCAGCTCGACAAGCACGTGCCGCCGGTGTTCCAGGGCACACGGAACGTTCTCGGCGTGATGGTTTCCGTCGAACGGCTCATGATCATCCCGATGGCCGGCGCCCTGGTCGTCGGACTCTACCTCTTCATCAACAAGACGAAGATGGGCGCCGCCATGCGCGCCATCGAGCAGGACAAGGAGGCCGCCGCCCTGCAGGGCGTCGACGTGCACGCGGTGAACGGCCTCGCCTTTGCGATCGGCTTCGCGCTGGCCGCGGCGAGCGGCGCGCTCATGGCGCCGATCTTCAAGCTCGATCCGATGATGGGAGAGCAGCCGCTGCTCAAGGCGTTCATCATCATCATCCTCGGCGGCCTGGGCAGCATCCCGGGCGCCATCCTCGGTGGGCTCATGCTGGGGCTCATCGATTCCATCGTCGCCACCGCCCTCGGCGCCGAGCCGGCGTTCCTCCTGAGCTTCGTGTTCATCATTCTGGTGCTGCTCTTCAAGCCGACCGGCCTCTTCGGCTATGCGCCTTAGGATCGGCGTCCTCGTCGTCCTGGCCCTGCTCGCGCTCCTGATCCCGCCACTCGGGGGCGACTACTACGTGCATCTCTTCGCGCTCGTCTTCACGAACGTCATTCTCGCCGCCAGCCTGCGCCCGTCGCTGACGTGCGGCCAGCTCAATATCGGGCATTCGGCGTTCATGTCCATCGGAGCGTACGCCTCGGCGCTCCTGGCGAAGAACCTCGCCGTCCCGTTCGAGATCTCGATGCTGTGCGGCGCCGTTCTCGCGGCCGCCGTCGGTCTGGCCATCGGCTATCCCTCGCTCCGGTTGCGGGGCGTGTACTTCGCGATGGTAACGGTCGCCTTCGTCGAGGTGATCCGCCTCATCGCCCAGCTCTGGGTTCCGCTGACGCGTGGCATGAGCGGCTTGAGCGGCATCCCCAAGCCCAATCTCCTTGGGGTTACACTGGCCACGAAGGCCAGTCAGTACTACCTGGCGCTCGCCCTGATGTTGCTGACGCTCCTGATTCTCTGGAAGCTCGAGTCCAGCCGCCTCGGACTCATCTGGAAGAGCATCGGCATGGCCGACAACCTCGCGCAGTCGCTCGGCGTGAACATCGCCAATCACAAGCTGCTCGCGTTCATGCTCGGCTGCTTCTTCGCCGGCGTGGCCGGCGCGTTCTACGCGCACTTCATTCGCTTCCTCTTCCCGCCCGAGTTCGGCTTCCTCATGGCGACGAACATCCTCGTCTACAACTACGTCGGCGGCCGTGGACACTTCGCCGGGCCGATCGTCGGCGCCGTCTTCCTCTCGCTGTTGTCCGAGCCGTTCCGGGGCAATGCCTACGAGACCATCTTCTTCTCGATCGCCATGCTGCTCACGATCCTGTTCCTGCCCGGCGGCCTCATCACGTTGCCCGGCAAGCTCGCCGGGCTCCGGTGGTGGAAGACTCCCGCCGCCCTCAGTCCGGGCGCCACCGCGTGAGCTCGACGCTCCTTCTCGAGACGCGGGGCCTCACCCGGCACTTCGGCGGGCTGGCCGCCGTCAACCGTGTCGATCTCGCCGTCGCGGAGGGCGAGATCGTCGGCCTGATCGGCCCGAATGGCGCGGGCAAGACGACCTGCTTCAACCTGCTGTCGGGCTTCATCCGGCCCACCGCCGGCACCATCCGGTTCGACGGCGAAGACATCACCCGGCTCCGGCCGCATCAGGTCGTCGAGCGTGGGCTGGTTCGCACGTTCCAGCTCACCACGCTGTTCCAGGAGATGACGACGCTGGAGAACGTCCTTCTCGGCTTACATCTGCACAGTCGGCGAGGCCTGGCCCACGCGCTGTTCAGCCGTCGGACGTTTCCGCCGGACGAGGTCGCCCGCAGCCGCGAGGTGCTGGAGTTCACCGGCCTGGCGGCTCAGGCCGGCCAGCTCGCGAAGAATCTGCCCCACGGCCACCAGCGCGTGCTCGGCATCGCCATGGCGCTCGCCGCTCGACCACGGCTGCTGCTGCTCGACGAGCCGGTCACCGGCATGAACCTCGACGAAAGTGGTCGGGTGATGGCGCTGGTCAAGACCATCCGCGATCGCGGCGTCACGGTCTTGCTCGTCGAGCACAACATGAAGGCGGTGATGGGGACGTGCGAGCGCATCGTCGTGCTGAACTTCGGCCAGACGCTCGCCGAGGGCTCGCCGGCCGCGGTGAGCACGAACGCGAAGGTGATCGAAGCCTACCTGGGAGCGGGGCTCGAGCATGCTCGAGGTTAAGGACCTGTACGTCCGGTACGGCACCGTGGAAGCGGTCAAGGGCCTGTCCTTCCAGGTGTCCGCCGGCGCGATCGTCAGCCTGATCGGCGCCAACGGCGCCGGCAAGACGACGAGCCTCCGCGCGCTGACCGGTCTGGTCAAACCCAGCGGGGGCGAGGTACGCTTCGAGAACGCGTCCCTGAACGGTCTGGCCCCGCACGACATCGTGCGTCTCGGGATCGCCCTCGTGCCCGAAGGGCGGCGGTTGTTCCCGAAGATGACCGTCCTCGAGAATCTCAGAATGGGCGCCTATCTGCAGACACGCCGGGCGGACGTTGCGTCCACCCTGGAGATGATCTACCAGCATTTTCCGATCCTGAGAGAGCGCGGACGACAGCGCGCGGGCTCGCTCTCCGGCGGCGAGCAGCAGATGCTGGCCATCGCCCGCGCCCTCATGAACCGTCCGAAGCTCTTGCTGCTGGACGAGCCCTCGATGGGCCTCTCACCGATCATGACGGCCGAGATCGGCAAGATCATCCGGCAGATCAATGCCCTGGACGTGTCGATCATCCTGGTGGAGCAGAACGCGATGCTCGCCCTCACGCTAGCGCAGTACGGCTACGTGCTGCAGACCGGCACGCTGGTGATGCAGGGCAAGGCCGACGAGCTCCTGCGGGACGAAGGCGTGAAGAAGGCCTACCTGGGGCTCTGAGCCGGTCGGGGAGGCCGATCCTCCACGCTCACCCCGTGACCCAGCCGTACCACCGATGGCTGGGCGCGGCACCGTCGTCGAGATACGTCATCTTCATCCGGCTCAGGTAGTCTTTCGGGATCTCGTTGCGCCTGGCGGTCACGTCGACGCCGAAGACCCGTGAGGCGTTCAGGCCGAAGATCTGCTCCTTCTCCCCGCGCGTGAGCGGCGCGTAGCCGTGCTTCTCGATGAGCGCGACCGGAATCTCGAAGCGACGGAACGCCTCGATCTGCCACTGCGGTGTCCCGTACCAGATCGAGTCCGTGCCCCACAGCACGTGGTCGACGCCGAAGGCGTCGACCATCTGACCCAGCAGGTGGGCGCATGCGGTGGGATTGGTGGTGACGAGCTGCCCGAAGGTGGACCCGAGCTCCATGTAGATGTTCGTGAGCCCCGCCTGCTTCTTCATCTGGCAGAACTCGGTCGTCCACGGCACTTCCCCGGTCGGTTTGGGCGCCGTCACGCTGAGCAGCCCGGAATGATAGACGAGGAAGTCGATCTCCGGGAAATCCTTGGCCGCCTTGATCAGGTCGCGCGGATGGTTGTAGTCCGCGACGGGGCCGAGCGGCAGCCCCTTGTGCACGCAGAAGCGCCGCACCCCGAGCTTGCGCGCTTTCTCGAGCATGGGATAGGCGATCTTCTCGTCGTCGAGGAACCAGCCGCGGTCGAACCCCTTGGCGGCGGCGCCGGTGTAGGCCTTCCAGGCGTCGACCTTGAGCGTGGCCGCCTGCTGATCCATGAAGTCGAGATCGGCCTGGCCGAGCTGCGGCGAGACCAGGCCGTGGGCCAGCATCCGCCGCGATTGCGTGACGCGGTTGATCTCGTCGCGGATGTGGGTCATCTCCTTGGGCGGCACCACCGCGTCCTGGGGATAGGGCCCGGGCGGTGTCGAGATGAGGCCGATCGACGTCTCGCTGTCGAAGAACACTTCCTTGACGAAGTTCTCCCACGAGAGATCGGCCAGCGTGCCGCGATCGGACTCGAGCTTCGGGTTCAGCCGTCGTGATGCCCGGCGCAGGCCGAGCAGCGCCTGCTTCGAGACCGCGCCCTTGCGGCCCGCTTCCGCATTGCTCGGGTCGTACCCCGCGCTCACGTAGTGAAGCTGCACGTCGAAGATGAAGAGGGGCGCCCCCGTGCGCTCCTGGAAGGCCGCCGCGTCAGCGGCCTCGAGGGGAAGCACGTCGAAGAAGTGGCCGAAGACCGCATTCATGGCAAGGAGCGAGGCCGCCATCCCGCCGCTCCGCCTCAAGAACTCGCGGCGGCTCAGCCCGAGCCTCGGCGCCAGTCGCCCGGCCTCGGCGAGGATGCGATCTTCGACCCGGCGCTGCGCGGGTGTCTGCGGCAGCGGCGGAAACTCCTCGTTGGACACGAGCTGCATCGGGAGCGGCACTTCGCTCTGAACGCCTTGTCGCATGGGGGTCACCTGCGCTTTCGCCACGCCTCGTGGCGCGCGGCGCGGTCGGACGTCTGGGAGAGCGCCATGAAACGATAGAGATCGGCCTGCGCGGTCGCGGCCAGGCCGCCCTCGTAGCCCAAGCGCAGCGATTCGCGCGCGAGCCGCACCGCGGACACGGGCATGTCGCCGATCGCCTGCATCGTCCGGATCGCTTCGGGGATCAGCGTGTCCTGCGGCAGGACGTCCACGACCATACCCATGCGAAGCGCGTCGTCGGCGCCGACCTTGCGGCCCGTGAGCGCGATGTTGAGCGCGTTGCCCCGCCCGACGAAGCGCGCCAGCCGCAGCGTCCCGCCGTACGCCGGCAGAATTCCGAGGCTCACCTGCGGCAGGCAGAACACCGCCTGCTGGCCGGCCAGGATGAAGTCGCAGCACAGCGGAACGAGGCAGCCGATGCCGATCGCGTATCCGTTCACCGCGCTGATGATCGGCTTGGGATAGCGCTCGACGGCGTCGAACACGGGGCTGCCCTTGAGATTCGCCAGGTGCTGCTCGGGCGACTCGACGGAGTGGGTCTTGGGATTCTTGAGATCGGCGCCGGAGGAGAACGCCCGCCCCACCCCGGTGAGGACGACCGCCCGCACCGAGTCATCCAGCTCCGCCTCGTGCAATCGCGCGAGCAGGGCCGCGCCGAGGTCCGGGCTCCAGGCGTTCAATCGCTCGGGCCGGTTGAAGGACAGAAGGGCGACGGAGCCCTTGCGCTCGATGAGCACCGCGGATTCGTCGGCGGTCATGGCTGCCTCCTCGGAACCTGCTTCATGCGCTCGCCGAGGGTGAGCCGGAAGCCGTCGCCCTGCTTCGTGGTCCCCCGAAGGTAGGCCTGGGTCTCGGCCTGCTCTTCCTGCGCGAGCGCCTTGGCGTGTGAGAGCCGGATGCGCCGGCCTCCTTCCTCGATCGCGAGCACGAGCACCTTGATCTCGGCCCCGACGGGAAAGGTCTTGCGAAGATCGGCGCCGCGGGCCGTGCCGAGCTCGGCGAGCGGGATCAGTCCGGTCTGCCCGGGACCGAGTCGGACGAAGACACCGAATGACTCCAGGCGCTCCACGGTGCCGGCCAGCACCGCCCCGACCGCGACGCGTGACTCCATCTGCTGACCGGGTGCGGCGCCCTCGGGCGCCAGGGCGAGCGCGATGCGATGCTTGTCCCCGTCGATGTTGACGATCAGTACGGCAACTTCGGCGGAGCCGGCCGCAGCCTCCCGCAACGCGCCCTGCCGGCTACGCGGAATCTCGGTGTTGTGCAGGAGCCCGTCCACGCCGGGCAGCAGCTCCACGAAGACGCCGAACTCCGTGGCGCGAACCGCTCGCCCGCGGACGACCTGGCGCTCGCGCAGCCGTCCCGGCACCGCCGCCCATGGGTCGCCCTCGAGGGCCTTGAGGCTGAGCGAGATCCGGCCTTTCTCGGGATCGATCCGCAGCACCTTGACGGTCACCGCCTCGCCGACCCGCAGCCGATCGGCCGGACGGGTGACGCGCGAATGTGAGAGCTCGGACAGCGGCACGAGCCCCTGCAGACCGCCGAGGTCGACGAAGGCGCCGAAGTCCGCCAGCGAGGTCACCGTGCCGGCGAGCACCGCGCCCGGGACGATTTTCTTCCGCGTCTCCTCGGCGGCCTCGGCGGCGCGCTCTTCGAGCAGACGCCGCCGCGAGAGGACGAGATTGCGACCGTTGTCGGCGTAGGTCGCGACGCGGAACTCGAGGACGCGGCCGACGTATTCGTCCGGGGCCTCCACGCGACGCAGGTCCATTTGCGAGAACGGGCAGAAACCCCGCAGGCCGCCGACCGTCACCTCGTAGCCGCCCTTGATCACGGCTGCGACCTTCCCCTCGACCGGAATGCCGGTCTGCGCCGCGACGGCGAGGGCCTGACGCGCCTGCGCCCCCTGCCGGAGCTTGTGTGAGAGACGCACCTCGTCACCGGTCGACACCACGGTCGCCTCGACCTCGTCGCCGACGGCGACACGCAGCCGGCCTTCCTCGTCGGTCAGCTCGGCGCGCTCGATCCAGGCCTCGCCCTTGCCCCCGACGTCGACGAAGACGCTCTCGGCCGCGATCTGGATGACGCGTCCCTTCACGATCTGGCCGACTTCCAGGGTGGGCCGCGCGGCTTCTCGGGCGAACAGCGTCGCGAAATCTTCGGCGTCACTCATGCTCTCCACCCTAGGCGGCCGCACTCAGGAGGTCAAGGCGCCCCTTCTCGTCGGAAACTCTCGTCCACCGCCGCCAGCAGGCTCGGGACGTCCAGGGGCTTCGTCAGATACGCTCGCACGCCGGCCTCGAGGAGCCGCTGCATCCGCGCCGGGATCGCGTCGGCGCTGAGCACGATGACGGGGATGTCCCGCGTGCGCGGATCGTCGCGAAGCAGCCGGAATACTTCATCGCCGGACATGTCGGGCAGGTGACGGTCGAGCAGGATGAGATCCGGTCGATGGTCTCGCGCGAGAGCGATACCGACCCGGCCCTGCATCGCCGAGAGCACAGTGGTGGCGGCCCGCCGCGCGAGGACGCTCTGGACGAGGCGAAGGTTCGAGAGATTGTCCTCGATGTAGAGGATCTTTCGCGGCGCCCTTCCCGTGCCATCGTCCGCCGTCGGCTCGATCGCCGCCGGCGTGACGACATCCGCGACGCCGGGCGCCGACGCGACCGCCAACTCCACGGAGAAGGTGCTGCCCGTCCCCGGCCGGCTCTGGACTCGCAGCGTGCCCCCCATCGCCTCGACCAGCGTCTTGGAGAGCGCGAGCCCGAGCCCGGTGCCCTCGACCGCGCTGGCTTCGGCGCCCAGGCGGTCGAAGGGGGTGAAGAGCCGCTGCAGCTTGTCGGCCGCGATGCCGTCGCCGGTGTCGGTCACGTGGATGCGCAGACGGCCCTCGGCGCCCGCCTCGCACGAGACGGTCACGGTGCCGCCCGGTCGGTTGTACTTGATGCTGTTCGAGAGGAGGTTCAGGAGCACTTGCTGCAGGCGCTGTCGATCGGCCAGCACGTGCAGGTTCTCGTCGATCACCTCGGCCCGCACCGACACGTGTGGCTCGGCCGCCGACGGCTGGACCAGCTCGATCGCCTGCCGGACCGTTTCTCGGACGGGGACCGGCTCGACGGAGAGCTGGAGCCGGCCGGCCTCGATCCGGCTGATGTCGAGAATCTCGTTGATGAGGCCCAAGAGGTGCCGGCCCGCGCGAAGAATCTGATCGACGCTCTCCTGCTGCTCCGGCGACGCCGCGTCTATCTCCAGCAGCTGCGCGAAGCCCAGGATCGCGTTCAGGGGTGTGCGCAGCTCGTGGCTCATGCGCGACAGGAACTCGCTCTTGGCCTGGTTGGCGCGGTCGGCCTCGGCGGTCGCCGCGCTCAGCTCGCGCGTGCGCTCTTCCACGCGGTGCTCGAGCTCCTGGGCCTGTCGCTTGACGCGCTCGTGGAGCCGGGCCTGCGCGATCGCGATCGCCAGCTGCGCCGCCGCCTCCTGCGCGATGCTCACCTGCTCGGCCGGGAACGGCCCGGGGGCGCCGCCGAAGCTGAGGGCGCCGATGAGCTCGCCGCCGGCGATCATCGGCACCACCATGTACACGTGCACGCCGGACGCGAGCAGCGCCTGGGCCTCGGGGCTCGGCGGCAGCGCCTCGACATCGATCACCTGCATCTCGCCGCGCTTGAGCGCCTCCACGTCGCCCATCAGCTGCAGCGAGTAGCGGACACCCGGCCCGACGCGGATCCGGTGTCGGCCCGCCGCGGCCAGCCACTCGACCTCGCCCGCCGCCAGGTCGAACAGGTTCACGATGGCGCGCGGGACCCCGAGCAGTTCTCGAAGCGGTCGGAGCGCGGCCGCTGCAATCGCGTCGGGTGACTGTTCGGCGATCAGCCCCCGATCGATCTCGTGCAGGATCCTCAGGCGCTCAGCCTGCTTGGCCAGCGCCTCCTGGGCCTGGGCGTTGTTGATCGCGACAGCGGCCTGGTCGGCGAAGGTCTGGAGGAGCGCGATCTCCGGATCGGTGAAGGCGCGGGGCGTGGGACTTCCGACCGACACGACGCCGATCACCGTCCCCGCGACGCGCAGGGGCACGGCGAGACCGGCGACGATCCCGACCTCGGCGTTGCGATCGCAAATCTCCGGATTGAGCTCGAATCGCGCGTCGGTCCGGATGTCCGCGGTCCACATCGGGTGCCCCTCGACGGCCGCGCGCCCGATGAGGCCGACCCCGCTGGGCACGACGTCGCGGCTTCCCGCGTATTCCTTGGCCCGACCTCCGAGCGCGATCGCCTTGAGCGCGCCGTCAGGCTGGAGGAGGCGAATGGCCGAGCTGTGGACCCCCAGCAGGCCGAGCACGCCATCGGCGATCCGTTCGCTCACGGTGGTCAGGTCGAGGGTCTCGTTGACGAGATGAGCGACCCGCGCCAGCTCCCGGGCGCGCGCGCGGGCAGCTTCTAGCTGACGCTCGAGATCGGCGACAGCCTCACGGAGCCGCGCGACCTCGGCCCGGCACTGCGCGGAAGCCGGCTCCATGGCGCGAGGTTAGAGGAGCCAACTGCGCGGTGTCAACGCGCGACGGGACTCCGAGTTCGGCCCTCGCTCACGCTGTCGCTGGCACGATCCTTGACCGCCTCGAGGCCGTCCACGCTCTCGAGGCTCGGGTTGGGAAGGGTGTTGGGGTGACTCCACTTGACCCACACCTGCCGGGCCCTTCCCCGGTGCTGCACCGCGACCCGCACGACGGTCCCACGAGTGTTGAGCAGATGATGACTCCGGATCACGATGTCGCCGACGCAGAGATCAGTCAATCGAGAACCTCCGTCTCCTATCGCTCAATGGTCAGCGCCTCGACTCGCAGCGGGAGCCGGCTCTCTCCGGGCTCTCCAGAACCGCTGCGCGTGCGCGATGAGGGTTCTTCGTTTGGAGTCGCGCCTCGGCCGGCGGGGCCCCGGCCCCGCGACGGCCTGCAGCGCGCACCGCGACGTGCCCAGCAGGAGGGTCGAGAACCCGAGAATGCACAGCGCGACCGGCAACACTTTCGCCGTGATCGACGCGTCCGAGATCCAGAACACGAGCGCGCTGGCGAACACGAGCGGCACCAGCACCGGGGCGCCGGGCGGCCACACGCGTCGCCAGACGCGGACGAGAGCTTTGCCGAGATCGCCTTCGAGCCGCTTGTGCACGAAGACCCACGACACGAGCCCAACCACGAGGAGCGCCGGAACCCAGGCATGCAACCACAGCACCCACGCGAGGATGAGGAACACCGCGGCAGCGCGCCGTCCCCCTTTACCGTTCATCGTATGGCTCGGCTGTCGGCGGACAGGCGGAGGGGCGGGCCGACGACGACGACGAGCTTGACGGCCGCCAGCGCACGAATCACCAGCCACGACGGATCGAACTCGATTCGCCGCACGCTGAACTTCGGCGCTCGCGGCTCTGCGTGGTGATTGTTGTGGAGACTCTCGCCGCCCGTCACCCAGGCCAGCACAGCCGAGTTGTACGCCGTGTTCGTGAAGTTCTGAGCTCCTCGCCAATGCCCGACGCCGTTGATGAGCGGCGCGAGGACGACGACGTAGAGGACGGCATGCGCCAGCGCCGCGATCAAACCCGGACCGATCCCCAGGAGCAGACACAAGAGCGCGGTGCCCAGACCGGGACCGACGATGCCCTTCGAGAAGACCGCGCGATCCAGCCGGTCCTCGGCGAGGTCCGGCGCGAACTTCCGGATCGTGTCGCGGTTCCGCGCTTCGCGTTGGTAGTAGTAGGCGTTCAAGAGCTGGACCCGCCACAGGCCGAGCAGGCGTGGACTGTGGGGGTCGCCTTCCCGGTCGGTGAAGGCGTGATGCTTGCGATGAACGGCGACCCACTCCTGGCGTCGCTGACCCGTCGTGAGCCAGAGCACGATTCGGAACAGCAGGTCCGCGAGGGGGTGCACGGCCAGCGCTCGATGCGCGAGGGTGCGGTGCAGGTACACCGACGTCGCGATGACAGCCGTTTGCGTCAGCGCGATGACGACCAGCGGAACGATCCAGACACTCACTCCTGGCGCCTCCGCGGCGCGCGGCCGCTCTGTCCCCGCGAGCTTCCCGACGGTCGATTCGTCCGTTCCTCCTGAGCCCGTTGCCGACGCGCCATGCTCCGCCGGAGGCGAACCGTCTTGGCCTGCACCTCCACATTGGCGAGGAAGGCCGGGTGGCCATCGCGCTTGAGCCCTTCCTCGATGAGGGCACGGAGAACGATCTGGAGGCTCACCGGAAGCTTGAGACTGATCGTCGCCTTGCCCGCGACGACGCGAGCCCGGTCCAGGACGTCTCGGGGGAGAATGAGCAGAACCGTGGTCCGATTTTCGAGCATCATCACCTCCATGTTCTTGCCGCTCGGGGCTGCGAGCGCCGGCCCGCGCGTGTCTGGCGCCGTCTTCGCACCGAATAATTTTAACTTGTTATATATGTTATAGTGTTATCATCTGTCAAGCAAGCAGGATATCGTCGTGGGGCGACACCGGCTATGTGGCGAGCCCACCACCCTTCCGGGAAAGGTAGGAGCAAGCGACCCATGGCCCAGGGCGTCATCCCGCTGGGGGCGGTCCCGACTCGGGAGTCGTCCGCCCAAGTCGGCGAGATCGGCTACGAGGAGCGGGCGTCCCTGGAGTGCGGGCGTTACATGGCCCTCTTGCGACACGCGATCGGTCCCGAGCCGGCCGGCGCACGACTCCGAGTCCGACGCTCCGAGCCGGACTTTGGCTCGTACCTCGAGGTCGTCGTCGAGTACGACGACGAGAACAACGTCGCGCGCGCGTACGCCATTCGCTGTGATCGTGAGGCGCCGACCCGATGGGAGTAAGAGCCATGAGTGACCGAGGCGATCGTACCGTCATCGACCAAAATCGGGAGAGCTCGATCGTGACACTTCATATTGTCGAGATCCGAGGGCGTTCGATGTGGTGGACCTGGGTAATCCGAGACAGCGCCGGCGTCCTGGTGGAGGAATCGAGGACGCAGTTTCGCTCGGCCGCGGCCGCGGAATCGGAAGGTCGCGCCAGAATCGCGGACCTCAAGAACCGCCATGCACGATAAAGTTGTCGGGGCTCTCGCCCTGATCCTCCTCGTCTCGCTCGCCGCCACGCGGCCGGCCGACGGCCAGGTCCCCACCGCCGTCGACTTCGCCGCCTGCAATGACGAAGCGCCCAAAGCGGCCAAGGCCGGAGCTGCCTCACCAATTTCGGGCGATCACCTCCGGGCCGGGAGCGCACGGGCCGGCACCCTGGCGCCGAACTCCATGGACTTCGCGAGCAAGCTCATCGAGTCGTCCGATCCGCAAATCCACGGCATGAACGCGGAAGGGGCGAAGGACGCCACGTATCAGGCCGCCTATCGCAGCTGCATGAGACGAAAAGGCTTCTGAGCGTCGCGCGGCGGGACGAGGCGCCTGCGCCCGTTCCGCCGCCTATAGCTCACGATATTTGTCGGCATCCCGTAGCCGTTGCGCCTGCTCTTCGGCCTTTGTGGTCTCACGCCGCCGGTCCTCCCAGCGCTGCTCCTCCGCCCGCTGAGTGGCGTCGTTGGCGGCCGTGATCCACTTGTCGATGTGCAGGATCCACGCGGCGACGTGAGCCTCGGAACTCTCGAAGCCAAGTTCTGCGTCCCGGAACGCCACACGCTGCGAGCTGATGACGCCTTGCCGCTCGCCAGAATTCCGAAAGAACTGGATCCAGTCGGCCGTCGGCTTGTCGTTGAGAGGAATGCTCCAGACGAACTCATCCCGTTTTTGTCTGGCAGGTACGGGCCCGGAAAGACGCCGGATCGGCTCCATCTTCAGCCCCTTCTCACGAAGATTCGTTTCGTCACTACGCCCCAGGCCGTCGCCGAGCCGTCGAGAGCTTCAGAAGGGCGCGCGGAGACGATGGCGTGCGTGGGGCCCTGTCCGCTCGTCGTGCGGGATCGCCGTCACCGCCATGAGCACGCAGCGGCAGCCCGGGTGAATCGGTGGCACGATGTCCCTCCCGTACCGCACCTCGTGCCCGTTGAACGACTCGCACGCCGGACACCGCTGCCCGTCTTCTTGCCGCACGATTCGCACTCGCATCCCCTGGCGGGTGTAGTGGCCGAGCGCCGCCGCGCCGCGCGCGAGCGTATCGAGCCACTCGAAGAGCAGATCCAGCTTCCGTAGCCGATAGGCCGCGCACGCGGCCGCTGGCGTCCGGGGCTCGGGGGCCACCTGCAGACCGTCCCACCGAGCGGGGAACGCGCCGCGCGCGGCGAAGATGCCTTGCCAGCGATCGAACTCGGGCCAGGTGAAGACGCGATCCGCGAGGGCGGTCATGGCCCTCGCCGGTCCCTCGCGGGCAGCCGCCACACGGGCGCGCCCGACCTTGAGGAACTCGACGACCGCCTCTCGCTCATCGTCCGAGAAACCCTGAATGCTGTCCAGCGCGAGCGCCGCCGCGTCGAGCCTCTTGCTCACGGGTCGATCCCATCCACGCCGGACGAGCGCTCGAGGGCGCTCTGGCCCTTCGCCCGGGCTCTCGCCGGCTCGCTTTCCCGCCCGCGTCTTTCGTTCTCGACCATGTCGTCGGCACTCCCTTGCTGGACTAAGTATATACTATTTATTTCTTATATATTTTATGGTACTGTTCCCTTCGCCTGACCGCGGGGGTGTCGGTTCACTGGAACCCGTGGCCCCTGTCAGGCCACGACTCCAGCGTCGGTCCGCGTTTCTCTGGAGCGTGCATGAACTCACAGCGTGGAATCAGCAAAGGAGACGCCCCATGGCGCAGAAACTCTTCATCGGCGGTCTCGCGTTCTCCACATCGACGGAACGGCTTCGTGAGGTGTTCGCCACGGCCGGCCAGGTCGAATCGGCTGCAGTCGTGACCGACCGTGACACCGGCCACTCGCGGGGCTTCGGCTTCGTGGAGATGTCCACGACCGAAGAGGCCGATCAGGCGATCGCGAAGTTCAACGGCAAGGACCTCGACGGCCGTCAGCTCCGGGTCGAGAAGGCCTCCAGCGGCGGCACCCGTGGCGGCGGTGGGGGAAACTCTCGGGGCTTCGGCGGCTCCTCACGCGGAGGGCGCTGGTAGGTCACCTGGCTCATGCGGCACTGGGAGGAAAGTAGCTTTCCCCCAGAATCAGGAGGCGTGTCATGCAACTACAAGTACCGTGGCTCAAACCAATGGTCTGGGGTGCGATCGGTGGCGCCGTCGTAACCATGATCGTCGGCTTTTCATGGATGGGATGGGTCCTCGGCAGCACGGCCGAGCGGATGGCGACGGAGCGCGCCGGCTTGGCGGTGGTCGTCGCTCTCACCCCCTCCTGCGTCGCGAACTTCATGCAGCAGCCCAATGCAGCGGCGAAGCTCGCAGAGTTCCTGAAGGTGGACTCGTGGAAGCAGCGGCAGTTCGTCGAAGAGGGCGGCTGGGCGACTCCACGCGGGGGTAAGGCGCCGAACGCCGGGGTGGCGAGTGCGTGTGCCGAGGAGCTCGTGAAGATCAAGACCTAGCCGGGCGGAAGCGCGCCACGGGCGGCGCCTCGAGGCGGTCGGCGGCTGCTCAGCGGAGGGCTCCGGCGAAGAACGGCAGCACGTCCGGCGCCCATCCGTGCATGCGTCCCGCGGCGGCTGGATCAGGAACACGGGAATCTCGATCTTCCGCACCGCGCTGACGAGGCGCTCTCGCAACGGCGGGTTCCCGCTCCAGCTCAGCGCGGCAGGCGAGATGGGCGCCGCCGCCTTGTAGCTCGCGCTGCGTTCGGCGGCGAGCAGGGTCTGGATGCCCCGAACGAGCAGCCGGCGACCACGAGACGATTCGGGTCGACGTACGGCAGGCTCCGAAGATAGGCCTGGCCGGCGAGCTGGTCGTCGAGATGTTCGCCTTCCATCAGGCGCACGAGGAGCTGTCCGGCAGCGGCCCGGCTGCCCTGCGCCCGTCGTAGCTGGTCCATGATGTAGGACCCTTCCGAGTCACCGTGGCCCCGCCGCATCGGCGCGAAGATGACGTAGCCCGCGGGCACGAAGATCGCTGCGACCGCGTCGAACTGCCGCTGCGTTCCGGGATTCTTTTGGCTGCCGTGATTCCAGATGACCCCGGGAAGCGAGCCGGTCCCGTCGGGCTTGCAGAGAAATCCGACGAGCGTGAGGTCGCCGCTCTTGAACGTCACACGTTCCCGCGCGGCGGCCGCGGGCTTCTGCGCACTCGCCGGAACCCGAAGCCCCAGCGCGTGGACGATCAACAACGCGAGGACTCGTGTTCTCGTGACGACCACGTTGCGTTCAAGGTATCGTATCTACACCGAAAGGAGCATCATCGTGACCGAGCGCGGGATTCACGTCGTCCGTGAGCACCTGGCGAAGCTGCCGCCATCGAGCTCGCTCACCATCGAGCAGCGTCGCGCGCAGTACGACCGCGCGGAGCGCGTCTTTCCCACCCCGGCCGACGTCGCGATCGAGGCCGTGAAAGCGCCGCAGCGGCCCGCCGAATGGCTCCGGCCGCCTCGGGTCAGGTCGGACACGGTCGTGCTCTACCTCCACGGCGGCGGCTATGTGATCGGCTCGCCCCGCTCGCACCGTCACCTCGCCGCCGCGATCGCGCGGGCGGCCAGCGCGCAGGCACTCAGTCTCGACTACCGGTTGGCGCCCGAACACCCGTTCCCCGCCGCGCTGGACGACGCGGTCGCGGCCTACCAGTGGCTGCTCGGCCAGGGCGTCACGCCGGGGCGCGTCGTCCTGGCCGGCGACTCGGCGGGCGGCGGGCTCACCGTGGCCGCCTTGATCGCGCTGCGCGAGCGCGGCCTCCCGCGGCCGGCCGCGGGGGTATGCATCTCGCCCTGGGTCGATCTCGCGTGCAGCGGCGCCAGCTACGCGACCAAGGCCGCTACGGATCCCATCGTGACCCGTGACGGCGTGGCCGAGCTGGCGCACGCCTACCTGGGCGCCGGCGATCCGAAGACGCCGCTCGCCTCGCCGCTCTACGCCGATCTCCGACAGCTGCCGCCGCTGCTCGTCCAGGTCGGGAGCGAAGAAGTGCTGCTCGACGACGCGCGCGGCCTCGCCGGGCGGGCCCGCGCGGCCGGCGTCGACGTCACGGTCGAGGAGTGGCCGGCGATGATCCACGTCTGGCACTGGTTCCTGCCGATGCTGGACGAGGCCGAGCGCGCGATCGCGGTCATCGGCGACTTCGTGCGCGCGCGCGTCGGCTGAGCCCCTCCAGCTCCTGGCGGGCGAGCTGGACGGCGTTCGTCGACGTCCAGTAGAGGACCATGCCGGCGGGAAATGTGTAGAAGAGCAGGAAGAACAGCAGGGTCATAGCCGCGAGATTTCTGCGTTGCCGGCGCGCGAGGGTCGGCGTGAGGACGCGCGAGCGGAATCGCCACAGGGCCGCCAGCGATATGCCGCTCATCAGGAACGGCAAGAGGTTCAGGTGGCACCCGAAGAAGGGCACGCACATCGGCAGCCGCAGCAGCTCGTCCGGCCGCGACAGATCCGGGATCCAGAGAAACGATACCCGATGAAGGTCGAAGTCCTCCGCCAGCATGTCGAACACGGCGATGAACACGGGGAGCTGGATCAGGACGCCGAGCAGGCTCTTCAGCGTGTACAGCGGGTGCACGCCCTCCGCGCGGTACACGGCCAGCGTGCGCCGCGCGCGCTCCTCGCCTCGATGGGCTGCCTTGATGGCGTCGATACCCGGCTGGAGCCGCGCCTGAGTGGCGTTGACCTGTTCTTGTAGTCGCTCGGCCACGGTCGTCAGAGGCAGGAGCAGAAGCTTGACCGATAGCGCGAGGGCGACGATCGCCACGCCGGGATGGCCGACGACCGCGGTCAGCCCGCGCAGGAGGAAGAGAAGCGCGAAGCTCAGCGCCCGCAGCCAGGACCAGAGGCCGGAGAAGAGCATCCGTTCGAGCTCGGGGCTTGCGTGGGTCAAGGCGCGATTCTCCAGCGGCCCCGAGTAGAACGTGTAGCGCCACGAGAGCCGTTCCGGCTCGTGAGCCGGGCTCAGGACGACGCTGGCGCCCGGCCCCCGCTCGACGGCGCTGGCTCCGTCCGAATGCAGCACAAGGGCCCAGAATCGGCTGTGGAATCCCACCCAGTCGCCGGCGCGCAGCGGCATCGGGTCCCGGCGGTCGTCGCCGACGGTGCGGGCGACACCTCCGGCGACGACCACTCGGCTCACGCGGTCGAGCATTGCGGCGAAGCCGGCGGCCGGGGCCGGGAACAGGCGCCGGCCCGCACCCAGCTCGAGCTCGAGACGCCGGCCTGCCGCGAACGCGGTCGCGTTGGGTCCGAGCAGACGCACCGTCAGCACGACCTCGTAGTCCTCGCGGGAGATCTCGAACGCTTTCGAGATGCGGACGCCCTCGACCGGCAGATCGGATTCGAACGTCACGATCCGTACACGCGCGTCCTCCGTGCGGTCGGCCGTGAAGCGCAGCCGCTGGAGATCCACGGGTTGACCGGGGCCGCGGAAGTAGAGCCGCGGCTGCGGCCTATCGTCGTCGCCGGTGAAGCGGACCGACGTCCCCGACGCCATGTCGGCCTGAGCGCAGGAAGGATGGCAGGCCCGCCACACGACGGGGCTGGCGCCGTCGAGGGAGAACACGAGATCGAGTCGATTGGTCGTGACGCGGACACTGTCACCGCCCGCCGCGTCGACGGAGACGGGAAGAACGATCGCGCCCACGAGGAGAGCCAGCCCCGTCGCTATCGGTAGAACCGGCTCATCTCCTGCAGCGCCCCTCGCAGCACGTCGCGGGGGACCGTCGGGTTGGGGACGAGGCGATAGCTCCGGTCGCGAATCTCGTAGCTGGCCGGGTAGATCACGGTCACCCGTTCGGGTTCGATCACGGCGTATTCGCGGTAGCTGGCGGCGATGAGCCAGTCCCACTGCGCGTCGGAGAAAAGGTCGTGGCCGCTCGCGTAGTCGGATGGCGGATTCGTACAGCCGAACAGCTGGGCGAGCAGGGTCGGCGCCAGGTCGTTGTGGGAGGTTCGGCGAACGACGCGCCCCGGTGGCCGCCCGGGCCAACGCATCACCAACGGCGTCCGCATCTGGTAGTCGCTATACGCCGTGCCGTGTCCCTTGAAGCCCAGCCTGTTCTCGTCGAACTCGATACCGTGATCGGACGTGATGATGATCACGGTGCGCTCCAGCAGCTTCCGTCGCTCCAGATCGTCGAGCACTCGCCCGACCAGCGAGTCGACGAAGTGCACGGCGGTCAGGTACCGGGCGTATCGGCGGGCCTGGGTCGACGCTTCCGCTGGAACCTGGATCACCTCAGGGTAGTTGTCGGGCGGCTCGATGGCCACCGAGGCGTTGTAGTAGAGAAACCCGAAGAAGGGACGCGATGGGTCTCGCCGGCCGAGCCACTCGAGCCACTCATCCGTCAAGGTCCGGTCCCTGCCGCTGGACCCGGGGAGGCTCGAGGACGTCTCGAGGCGAAGGTTCGGGACGCCGGCGAAAGCCGTCCGATCGAGCTCGACAAGGCGATACAGGGGTGAGCTGGCAAACAGCCCGAGCTGGTAGCCGTACTGTCGGAACGAGTCCATCAGCACGGGGGACCGCGCGCGGCCGGCGAAGGCATCCCAGTAGGTCGCGGGGAGGCCGTAGAACAGGGAGAACATTCCGGGCCGCGACGAGTTGCCGCCGCTGTAGTGCCCGTCGAATCGGATCGCGCCCGGTGCGAATTTGGCGAGTCTCGGCGCGAAGGCTGGCGTCAAAGCATCCGGGCGCATGGCGTCGATCACGACGAGCAGGACGTTGAGCATCGGCGCGCGAGGCTCGCACCGCAGCGGGGCCAGCGGATAGTTCAGCTCGCCGCCAGGCAGTTGGCCGAGCGCCGTGACGAGGCCTTGCTCGCGCGCCCGTACCCGATCAACGAGACCCAGTCTCGTCAGCAGCCTTGCGTTCCTGAGCGGGTGATAGAGCGGCAGGTATCGGGTGAACGCGGTCACCGGCACGTAGGAGTGGGCCGCCGCCCACGCGTGGATGAGATGGCTGGCCAGGAAGCAGCTCCCGAGGACCAGGGCAAGATACCACCCGACCCGGGGCGTCGGGCGCGTGGTGCGCTTCCAGACCCAGGACGCCAGCATCGACTCGATGGCCACGCCCACGAAGAAATAGAGCGCGAGAAACACGAAGGTCTGCGGCTCCAGCAAGCGGAACGTCAGGACGCTCAGGTGGTAGCGGTTCTCGGCGAAGACCAGGCTGTCGAGCAGCACGAAGCTGACGCCGGCGCTGGCCAGGGAGACGCCGAGAGGCAGCACCACCCCCGGCCGCGGGACCAGCACGATCAATGGGCCCAGCAGCAGGAGGAGCGGAAGGTAGGCGAGCGCGGTCAGGTGGCCCACGTAGGCGAGAGCCGCGTAGACCCAGGCGACCGAGGGCCCGAGCGCGGAGTAATACCACAGATAGCGCAACCCGACGACGGCCAGGAGCACCGCGTTGGCGACGGCGAACCAGTTCGCCCAGCGGAGCAGTCGTCTTCTGGCGCTCACGTCGATCCGACCTGCCGGCGCCCCGCGCCCCGCGGCGCTCCGGATGCGCCGGCGCCGGCTCGCTCGTCCGCGATGCGAGCGATCTCCCGTGCCCCGACCTCGACGCTGCGGCCGACGTTGAAGACCCACTCGTCCCGCAACGTCGTGGTGCGTTTGCGAAAGTCCTCCGCGCCGCGTCGCAGCTCCGCCACGTGCCGCGGCGCGTCCGCCAGGCGGTCGAGCGGCAGGATGGTCCCGAGCTCCCGACGGATGCGCATCTCCATCGGCTCCAGACCGAGCTCCGCGAATTTTGGATTTCGCACGCGAGGCGGCACGTCGACGAAGAGCACGGGCTTGCCGAGCCCCAGAGCGTACTCGATCGCCATGGCGGACCAATCACAGACGAGCAGGTCCGACTCCAGCAGCGAGGCGCTGTCCTCCATCCGGTCCACGTGCCGGAAGCGCGGGTCCCCGCCGAATCGGGTGATCAGCCGCTGAACGAGCTGCGGCGCGAGCCGAGCGGTCTGGTAGTGCGGTCGCATGATCACGCGGATGTCGGCGGCCAGCAGCGCGGCGATCAACGCCTCGCCGCAGACGTGCAGGATCGACTGCTCGCCCCAGGTCGGGGCCAGCAGCGCCGTGGTCCCGCCCGACGGCTCCCGCGGGTGGGCGCGAGCGACCTCGATGAGACGCTCGAGCCGAGGATAGCCGTGGGCGACCAGATGCTTGGGCGTGAGGCCCTTCAGCTGCTCACGTCGGCGGATCTCCGCGATGTGGTGGGGCCCCACGCAGAGCAGGCTGTCGTAGTGGTCGTACGAGTCTTCGTGGTCTACCAGGTGCGTGCTGCCCATGCTGTGGAACACGTAGACGTAGCGCACGGGATGGATCGATCGCTTGAGGTGGAAGTTTCCCAGATCCAGCATCGTCAACACCAGGACGTCGGCCTTGAGCATCTGGAAGAACCAGGTACGCACGGCGCCCGCGCGGATGCGGAAGGCGTGCAGGCCGCCGCGGCCGACGGACGGCAGCGCGACGGTCGGCTCGGAGGTGACGTGGCAGACCGGGCGAGACAGCCGCTCGATCAGGAAGTCGATGAGCGGTTGGAGATGATGCCAGTCCTGGTAGGTTTCGGAGTAGAAGACGATGTTGCGGTCGCGCGGCGGCAGCTTCGTGAAGCGCCGGTAGCTCTTCCAGTCCTCCCACGTCTTCATGAGGCGTCGCGACGCCGGAGCCGTCGGTCGGCGCTGCCCGCACGGCGCGCGCGGCGGTCCACCGATGCGGCGCTACTCGTCCGCTGCGGGTGCGCCTTCCACCGCTGCCGGCCCGCGTCGCTTGCCGCGCAACCAGCCGACAAGCCGGTACCAGAACATCTTGAGCGCGAGCGCCACCGCCGCCACCACGCCGATCAGGGCCGAGAGAATCATGCTTCCGGTTCCCGGATCGAGGTACGCGTGCGCCGGCGACGCGATCGACAGGAAGGCCGCGAGAAGGAGCGTGACCCGAAGAGCCCGACTGACCGGCATAGTACCCTCCGCGTGGCCTCAGACCCGAAACGTGTAGGTCCGGGTGGGGTCGCGCTCGATATCGGGCGGGAAGCTTTCCCGCTTGTCGGCGAAATAACGCACGCGATGATCCCCGGCCGATCGGCGGTTGTAGGTGATGTAGAGCACGCGCCGGCGCTCGCCGGTGAGATTCGGGCCCGACGCGTGCGGCGTGTAGGAATCGAAGAACACGGAATAGCCGGCTCGGGTCGGCACCGGACGGGCGCCCAGGCGGCGCATGTCGTCGTCGGTGAGGGGGGTCCACTCCTCCCCCAGAAGTCCCCGTGTATGGTGTCCCGCGCAGAGCTCCAGGCAGCCGTTCTCGGCGGTGGTGGAGTCGATACTGACCATGGCGGTGATGAACAGGTCGGCGTAGGTGCTCCACCCGGCCTGCTGGTCTTGATGGGGCTTGAAGCCGTCGCCCCCGGGCAGCTTGAAGTTGATCTTGTCCTTGAAGAGCACGGCTGGCTCGCCGAAGAGCCGGGACGCGGAGCCGCGCAGCTTGTCGCCGTCGCACAGCGCGGCGAAGCCGGCGTGGAACGGGCAGAAGTTCTCGATCCGCTGGAGCACGCGCTCGCCGGGGCGCAGCAAGCTCGGCTCGAAGTACTTCATGCAGCGCCCCGGCACCTCGGGCTGAGCCTCTAGCTCGTCGGTCCACGCCGAGATCCGCCGAATCTCGTCGTCGTCGAACAAGCCCGGGACCACCACGAATCCGTCACGCCGCACGGTCTCGACGTGCGCCGCCGCCTGGGGATCGAGCGCCAATCCCGTCTCGGACCGCCGGGTCGTCGTCTTGCCCATCCGTCGATGAACCTCCGTTCACGAGATACGGTCGGGCTCGAGCACGTCCAAAAGATGCGCTCGAGCACGTCCAAGATACTATAGGCTCTGAGAATCATGAACGAACCAGCACGTTGGGAGCCACGGGAGGGACCGGTGTCTCCCTCGGCCATCATCCTGGCGGCGGGCGTGGCGCGCCGGCTTGCGCCGCTGACCGACCACACGCAGAAATCGCTCCTGCCGGTCGGAGGCCGCGCGATCCTCGCGTGGATGCTCGAGGCGCTCCATGCGGTCGGCGTGGGGCACGTCGTGATCGTGGTCGGGCACTACGCCGATCAGGTGAGAGCCCTCGTGGCGTCCGCGCCGCCGGGGATGACGGTGCAGTGCATCGACAATCCGGCCTACCAGAAGGGCTCGTCGCTCTCGCTCTACTGCGCGCGCGACCTGATTGTTCGGGAACCGACGCTCATCATGGACGCGGACGTCGTGTTCCCGCGGGAGTTCCTGCGCCGGCTCGTGGGATCGGCGGCCGCCCAGGCGCTCCTGATCGATCGGGGCTTCGCCGACACGGGCGAAGAGGTGAAGATCTACACGCAGAGAGACCGGGTCATCGCCCTCGGCAAGAAGGTGGTCCCGGCGGCATGGGACCGCGTCGGCGAGGGCATCGGCTTCTTCAAGTGCGGAGCGGAAGCGGGCCCGGAGCTGGTGCGCCTGCTCGAGCAGGTGATCGACGAGAGCCATGGGCTCTGCGAGTACGAGGACGCGCTGCATCTCCTCGTCACCCGATGGCCTGTCCGGGGCGTCGACGTGACCGGCTTGCCCTGGACGGAGGTGGACTTCGTCGAGGATCTGCGCCGGGCGCAGTCGGAGGTCTTCCCGAAGATCGCACGGCTCGAGGGCGCGGGATAGCGCTCGCGCGATGCTCGCCGGCGGCCCTTCCGAGTCGGCGCCCGACCCCGGCGCGGCCAGCGGCCGCGATCACGTCACCCTCCTGACGTTGATGCTTCTCCTCGTGATCACGGTCGCGGCGTGGGCTCACGTCCTGTCCTCGCCGATGTCGGACGACGACATGGCCGGCATGAGCATGGCGATGACGCCGACGCTCGTCGGCGGCCTCGCCTACGTCGCGGCCTGGGCCGTCATGATGGCGGCGATGATGCTGCCGAGCGCCTTGCCGATGATCGGGCTCTTCGCCGCGACCCAGCGCAACGCGGCGGGCCCGGCCGGTAGGGCCGCGCTGGTGGCGCTGTTCACGTCGATGTATCTCGGGCTCTGGGCGGTGACGGGCGTCCCGATCTACTTGGTGAGCGTGGCGCTCACCACCATCACCGCCAAGGCGCTGGCCTATGGCGTCGCCGGGGTGCTCGTCGTCGCCGGGATTTTCCAGCTCTCCCCGCTCAAGCAAGTGTGCCTGCGACACTGCCGCAGCCCGCTCGGGTTCCTGCTCGGCCACTGGCGTGCCGGCTGGCGCGGGGGCCTGGCGATGGGCTGGGCGCACGCGCGATACTGTCTGGGGTGCTGCTGGGCGCTCATGGCCGTGCTGGTCGTGGCGGGCGCGATGGGCCTTCCGTGGGTCCTGCTCGTCGCGGCGGTCGTGGCGGCCGAGAAGCTCCTCCCGGGCGGAGAATGGATCGCGCGGGTGACCGGCGTCGCGCTCGTGGCCCTGGGCGTCGCCGTCGCTATTCGTCCGGGTCTCGCGATCGCGCTGCGGGCCGGCGGCCACTCGATGTGACGGTAATGGAGGATCATCATGGCGGATGTTCGGTGGCGGATCAGCGGCGAGTACTTCGAGGCGTGCAGCTGTGACTCCGTGTGCCCGTGCCCGACATCGGGCCTGGCGGCCCGTCCGACCAAAGGCTACTGTGCCGCGGGCCTCGTGTTTCGCGTCGAGCACGGCCAGCATGGGAACACCAAGCTCGACGGCCTGAGCTTCGCCGTCCTGCTGCGTACGCCGGGCCCGATGGTCCAGGGCGACTGGACCGTGGGGCTCATCCTCGACGAACGCGCGTCGAAGGAGCAACGCGAGGCGCTCACGGCGATCGCGAGCGGCCAGGGCGGCGGGCCGATGGCCGCGCTGGGCCCGCTGATCAGCCACTTCGAAGGCGCCGAGGCGAAGCCCATCAAGATCGAGACGAACGGGATGCGACGGTCGGTCTCCATCCCGGGCGTGCTCGACCTCGCCGTCGAGGGCATCGCAGGCGCCAAGCAGAGCGAGCCGATCTATCTCGACAACGTCGGTCACCCCGCGGCCAGTCGGCTCGCGCTCGCGAAGGCCTCGCGCAGCCACATGCACGCCTTCGGCATCGACTGGGACGACACGTCGGGACGCAACAACGGCCACTTCGCGCCGTTCGCCTGGAGCTCGAGCTAATCTTTCGAGTCGATCAGGTCAGCTCGGCTTCGAGCTCGTCGATGCTCGCCGCCACGATGTCGACGAGCTGGTCGACCTCCTCGCGGGTGATGCAGAGGGGCGGCGCCAATCTCAGCACCGTACCTCGCGCGTAGACGATCGCGCCGCGGTCCCACGCCTTCCGGTCGAGCCTGGCGACGTTCTCCTTGTCGAGCGGCCGGCCCGAGCCGTCGGGCTCGACGAGCTCGGCGCATACCATGAGCCCGCGGCCGCGCACCTCGCCGACGATGCGCTTCGTGCCGACCGCGTGCTGGAGCCCGTCGAGGAGTCGACCGCCCATCGCCTCGGCGTTCGCGACGAGGTTGTCCTTCTCCATGATCCGGATGTTGGCGAGCGCCGCCGCGCAGGCCACCGGGTGCGCCGCGTAAGTGCCGGGGTGCACGTTCTCCTGCTTGGCGTCGTCGGGAAAGGCGTCGGCGAGGCGGCGTCGCGCGATGGCGGCCGAGAGCGGAATGTAGCCGGACGTGATGCCCTTGGCGACCGTCATGAGGTCGGGGACGACGCGGTCGTGCTCGCAGGCGAACCAGCGACCGGTCCGACCGAATCCGGTGATGACCTCGTCGGCGATCATCAGCACCTCGAGCTCGTCGCAGATGGCGCGGACGGCTTGCAGCCAGCCGATCGGCGGCATGATGAAGCCGCCCGAGGAGATCACCGGCTCCATGATCACCGCGGACACGGTCTGCGGCCCCTCGCCGAGGATCGCGTCGCGTAGCTCGCGCGCGCGCCGCTGGACCAGCTCTTCGTCGGTGCCCGTGCCCCGGTCACGGAACGGGTGCGGCGGCGCGATCTTGGCGAAGCCCGGCACGTGCAGCGCCGTGTAGGGCTCGACCAGGTGTGGCAGCCCGCAGACGGCGAAGGTGCCCGTCGTCCCGCCGTGATAGCCGCCCAGGAGGGAGACGACCTTGTGCTTGTTGGGCTTGCCGGAGGCGAGCCAGAAGTGGCGGGCCATCTGCATCGCGCGCTCGTTGGCCTCGGCCCCGCTCACGGCGAAGAACGAGTAGTCGAGATCGCCGGGCGTCAGCGCGGCGAGCTTGGACGCCAGCTCGGCCGCCGGACGGTTCGAGAACTGCCGCGTCGTCGGGTAGTAGGCCAAGCGCACCGTCTGCTCGGCGATGGCCTCGGCGATCTCCCGCCGTCCGTGGCCGACGTTCACGACGGCCAGGCCCGCGAAGCCGTCGAGCAGCTTCTTGCCGCGCTCGGTCCACACCCAGACGCCTTCGGCCCGCTCGATCACGAGCTCCTCATCGGGGAGCCACGGGTGATCTTGCGTCTTGTGCGTCCAGAGGTGCCTGATCGCGTCGCCGCTTGTGGCCATGGGTCGCGCCTCCCGTCGTTTGCCTGATGCTATCATCTCGCGAACGCGTCGACGCTCGCGTCCACGTCGACAGTCGACACCCGCCATTGCTCCATCCAGCGATCGACGTCCGAGAGGCGAACCAGGAACGGCCCACGGCCGCCCGGCCGGAACGTCGGTATCGGGTGCGCGCGTAGGAGGTCCAGGAGCCGATGACGAGAGATCGAGGTGTACGACGCGACGGCGGCGAGCTTGAGCCACGGATCGAGCTGGACATCGAGGCGGACCGCGTCGATGGCGGGGATCACGCGGATCGGGCGCGCCTTCACGAGCGCGTCTCGGCTCGAGGAGCTGCTGGGTCGGGATCACCGCCGTCGTCGGGCGCTCGTGCCGACGGGGTCCGCGCGACACAGGACCCCGCTCGCGCTCGAGGCGTCGCGGTTTGACAGGATGGGGGGCCGTTCCTACACTAGCGCCTGCCATGGCCCCGGAGGCGCACGTCCTCGGACTCCTCTGCCTCCGCTGCCACGCCCGCTTCGAGGAGCCACGAATGTTCGCGGGCTGCCCGCGCTGTCGCGCGCAGGGCGTCGCCGTGAATCTCACCGTCGAATACGATCTGGTACCGCTCGCCGGCGCGACGCCCGAGACATTCGGCACCGCAGCGCGTGGGCTTTGGCGCTTCCGCCACCTGCTCCCGGCGCGGCCGGCACATCCGATCTCGCTCGGCGAGGGCGCCACGCCGCTCGTCCCCCTCGAGCGCCTCGGCCGGCGGCTCGGACTGCCGCGGCTCTACGCGAAGGACGAGAGCCAGAATCCGACGTGGTCGTACAAGGATCGGCTGTGCGCGATGGCGGTCACCCACGCTGTCGAGACCGGCGCGCGCGTGATCACCATCTCGTCCACGGGCAATCACGGCGCCTCCACGGCGGCCTATGCCGCGCGCGCCGGGCTGCCGTGCGTCATCTTCACCCTCGCCTCGGTCCCCGAGACGATGAAGACGCTGATGCAGGCGTACGGCGCGGCCGTCGTCGCCTGCCCCACGTCGGAGTCGCGCTGGGACCTCATGCGCGAGGGCGTCGAGCGCTTCGGCTGGTATCCGACGAGCGGCTTCGTCACGCCGCCCAGCGGATCCAATCCCTGGGGCGTCGAGGGCTACAAGACGATCGCCTACGAGGTCGCCGAGGATCTCGGCTGGACGGCGCCGGACGTCGTCGTCGTGCCGAGCGCGTACAGCGACGGGCTGTACGGGATCTGGAAGGGATGGACGGAGCTGCGGACGCTCGGCCTCGTGAAGCACGCGCCGCGCATGATCGCCGCCGAGCCGTTCGGTCCCCTCGCCCATGCGCTGGAGCGAGGGCTGCAAGCGCCCGAGCCGGTCGAGGCGCCGGCGCCGTCCGTCGCCTTCTCCATCGCCTCGCGCTACGGCACTTGGCAGGGACTCGCCGCGCTGCGCGAGTCCGGCGGTGCCGGCGTGCGACTGACGGACGAGGGCGTGCTGGAGGCGCAGCGCGCGTTGGCGCGCGAAGAGGGTTTGTACGTCGAGCCCTCGTCGGCAGCGTCGCTGACGGCCGTCATGCAGCTCGCGGGGCGCGGCGCGCTCGACGCGGAGCAGACGATCGTCCTCATCCTAACGTCCGGAGGGCTCAAGGACCCGGGCGCCAGCCGCGCGTGGCTGCCGCCGGTGCCGGCCGCCGATGGCGACTTCGATCGTCTCCTCACCGTCCTGCGCGAGGCCTATGGACTGGCGCTGGACCGATAGCCTCGGCGTCGCGCTCAGGGGGCGCGGCCTCCCCGTCCGCGCCACCGACCTGGCGCGCGCCGCTGAGCGCGCGGGACTCGGAAGCCTCTGGGTCATCGAGGACTACTTCGATCCCGGCGCGTACGCGATCGCCGCCGCGGCCGCCGCGGTTACCGAGCGCGTCGTGATCGGCCTAGGCGTGGTCAATCCCTACACGCGCCATCCGGCGCTCGTCGCCATGGAGACCGCGGCGCTGGCGGGAATCGCCCCGGGCCGCGTCGTCCTCGGGATGGGCAGCAGCAACCGGAAGTGGATCGAGGAGCAGATGGCGATTCCGTTCAAGACGCCGCTGCGTGGCTTGCGTGAGGGCGTCGAGATCGTGCGCCGGCTGCTCGACGGCCAGCGCGTGACTTATACGGGCGAGGTCTTCGCCGTGAACGACGTGGCGCTCGAGGCCGCGCCGCGGGCGCCGGTGCCCATCCTGCTCGGCGTCAAGGGCCCGCGCGCGCTCGCGCTCGCCGCCGAGGTGGCGGACGGCGTGCATTGCTCCGTCCTCGCCTCGCCGGCTCACGCGCGACGAGTCCGCGCCACCACGGCGTCGCGGTCTCGCGCCGACTTCGTCGTCATCGCCTACGTGCTCGTGGCCGTCTCCGACGACCGCGCTCAGGCGCGCGCCTCGGTGCGACCGCTCATCGCACACTATCTCGGCGTGCTCCACGGCCAGTCCATCCTCGCGGACGCCGGGCTCGAGCCGGCGCGCACGCAGCCCTTTCGCGACGCGCTCATGGCCCGCCGCGCGGCCGCCGATCTCGTCACCGACGACCTGGTGGACACCTTCGCCGCCGCCGGGACGCCGGCCGACTGCCGCGCCGCCCTCGCCCGCTGGGTGGAGGCCGGCCTCGATGCCGCCATCGCTGTGGTGCCCGAGAGGGCCGACCTCGCGCGCCAGCTCGAGCACCTGGGCCGCGAGCTCGCGCCCGCCTGGAAGGAGATGCGATGCCGCTGAGGTTCGGCGTCCACATCCCGACCTGCATCGAGGGCATGATGTACCCGGTGCCGTTCGCGAAGCCTCAGGACATCCTGCCCACCGCACTCCTGGCCGAGCGCGTCGGCTTCGACTCCGTGTGGGGCAACGACCACATGACCACCCAGCGCTACGTGCAGCGCGAGTGGCCCGAGCCGCCGAACTTCTACGAGCCGCTCATCACGTTCACCTATGTGGCCGCGCGCACCGAGCGGATCCGCCTGGCCACTGGCATCATCGTGCTGCCGATGCGCACCATGCCCGTCCTGGCCAAGCAGGTGGCGACGCTCGATCAGCTCTCCGGCGGTCGCGTGATCCTCGGCGTGGGCACCGGCGCCTACCGCGAGGAGTACGAGGCCCTGCACCCCGACGCCCGCGACGCGCGGCGGGGCGAGATCGTTGACGAGGGCATGCGCGCGCTGCGCCTGCTCTTCACCGAGCGCAAGGCGACGTTTCGGGGCAAGCACGTGCGCTTTCAGGACGTGGAGTGCTTCCCCAAGCCGCGCCAGGCGCCGCTGCCGATGTACGCGGGAGGCAACCACCCCGAGGTGCGGCGCCGCGCCGGCGAGTACGGCGAGGGCTGGATGCCGGCGGTGCTCTCGCCGGAGGAGATCGCGCGGGGCGTGGAGGACGTCCACCGCGCGGCGGCCAAGGCCGGGCGCGACGGCGCCGCGATCGACATCGCGCCGCAGTTCGCCTGCTCGATCGGCCGTACGCACGAGGAGGCCGTGAAGCGCTTCCACGCCTCGCAGCTCTACAAGCACCTGGAGTCGCTGAAGCGCTCCACGCTGCGCGAGCAGACGGGCGGCTTCGAGCAGCGCAACCTCATCGGCAGCCCGGCGGAGGTCTGCGAGCGGATCCGCGTCTATCAGCAGGCGGGGGTCACCACGCTCTCGGGCCTGCTCTTTGTAGCGAACACCGTGCCCGAGATGCAGGAGGCGATCGACCTCTTCGGGCGCGAGGTCATCCCCAACTTCAGGTGAGACTCTTCAGGTGAGAGCATGGACGCACACCGACGACAGCGCCTGAGCGCCGTGCTCGAGGCCGAGGGCCTCGACGCGCTCGTGGCCACCACGACCGAGAACGTCTACTACGTGAGCGGCCTCCGCTCGATCTCGCACGCGCTCTTCCGCGGCCTCGAGCTCTACGCCGTTTTCACGCGCCGCGGGACCGCGCTGGTCATCCCCTTCATCGACACGACCGGCGTGGCCGCCGATCGGATCGAGGTCGACCACGTCGCCTGCTACGGCAAGTTCTTCTTCGAGTACGCCGACGACCCCGGAGAGATCGGCCGGAAGATCCGCGAGTGGACGCGCGCACCCGCCGCGAGCCCCGCCGACGCGTTGGCCGGCGTGCTCGGCGACCTCGGCGTGTTCGGCCGGCGCGTGGGCCTCGACGAGGGCAACCTGTTCGCGCCCACGTGGAAGCGCGTCGAGGACCGCCTGGCCGGGACGACGCTTGTGCCCGCGTATCAGATGTTCCGGCAGGCGCGCATGGTGAAGGGCCCGGACGAGGTGGCGGCGCTGGAGCGCGCGGCGCTCGTCGCCGAGGACGGCATCACCGCGGTGCTGGCGATGCTGAAGCCCGGCGTCACCGAGCGCGAGGCCGCGCGTGTGTACGACCAGGAAGTCCTGCGGCGCGGTGCCCAGCCGTTCTTCACCGTGGTCACGATCGGCGAGCGCGCGGCGCTGGCCGACGTCTATCCCTCGGACCGCGCGCTCCGTCCGGGCGACCTCGTACGCTTCGACCTCGGCAGCCTCTGGGGCCCCTATCGCTCGGACATCTCGCGCACGGCCGTGCTGGGCGCGCCCACCGACAAGCAGGCGCGCTACTACGCGGCCATCCTCGCCGGCGAGCGCGCCGCGATCGCCGCCATGAAGCCCGGCGTGCCGGTGAGCCAAGTGTTCGACCTCGCCGTCCGCGTCACGCGCGAGCACGGCATGCCGCATTATCAGCGACACCACGTCGGCCACGGGATCGGGCTCGAGCCCTACGACCCGCCGACGATCAACGCGACGACGAACACCGCGCTCGAGGCCGGCATGGTGTTCTGCGTCGAAACACCCTATTACGAGCACGGCTGGGGCGGCGTGCAGGTCGAGGACGCCGTCGAGGTGACGCCGACCGGGGTGCGCACGCTGACCCGGTCCAGCCAGGAGCTCATGGTCATCGGATAAGCGTCATCGGCTGAACAGGAGGCAGGCATGCGACTCGCACTGGCGCTCGTCACGCTGCTGCTCGCAGCGCTCTCCGGCGGAGCGCTGTCCGCCGGAGCGCAGGTCCCGCCCATCCGCATCGGCTTCGCCTCCGCGATGAGCGGCCCCGCCGCCATCACCGGCGAGGGCGTCCGCTGGGGCGCCACGCTCGCCGTCGAGGAGATCAACGCGAAGGGCGGCATCATGGGCCACAAGATCGAGGCCTACTTCGCCGACAACAAGGCGCAGCCGGGCGAGGCGGTGAGCGCGGTGCGCAAGCTGGCGGATGTGGACCAGGTGGACGTCATCATCGGCCAGACCCACAGCGGCGCCTGCCTCGGGGCCATGCCGGTCGTGAAGGAGATCGGCGTCCCGATGGTGATCGAGGCCTGCTCGCATCCGAAGATCCGCGAGCTCAGCGGCAAAGGCGGCAACGAGTGGACCTTCCGCGTCGCCCTCGACGACGAGATCATGGCCTACACCTTCGCCCGCTACATGGCGCGCCAGGGCGTGAAGACCTCCTCGGTGCTGGCGATGAACAACGACTTCGGCCGCGGTGCGGCCGTCGCCTACGAGGCCGCCTTCAAGAAGGCCGGCATCGGGCTCCTCTCCACGGAGTTCTTCGATCCCGGCCAGCCCGACTACCGGCCCGTGCTCACGCGTCTCAAGCGCGCCAACCCCGAGACGATCCTTGCCGTCATCCTGGCCAGCGACGGCGCGCCCTTCATGCGGCAGTTCCGCGAGCTGGGCCTGAGCCAGAAGATCTTCTCGCGCGGCAGCCTCGCCTCCGCCGAGTTCCTCCACCAGGTGCGCGACAACCCGAAGATCGGCGATGGCGTCGTCGAGGCCAGCTACTGGGTCGTCGGCCTGGATCCGGATTGGGACAAGAAGTGGACGGAGCGCCACAAGATACCTCCGCGCGTCCACGGCAGCCTGTCCGCCATCACGCTCAAGTGGGCGGTCGTGCCCGCGATCAAGATCGCGCTGAAGAAGCACGGCCGAGCCGATCGCCAGACCATCCGCGCGGCGCTGAAGGAGGTCGACGTCAAGGACTCGCCGCTCGGGCCGATCAAGTTCGATGACAACCACCAGGCGTGGATTAACATGATCCTGCTCGAGATGCGTGACGGCCAGCTTCGCATTCTGGAGAAGCTCCAGACGAGCCCGGCGCTGCTGAACTGACCTGATCTCAGACGTCCTCGAGCAGGTGCTGCACGGCCTCACCCTCGGCTCCATGTACGCCATGGTGGCTGCGGGGCTGGCGCTCATGCTGGGCGTGGCGCGCCTGATTAACTTCGCCCACGGCGAGTTCTTCATGCTCGGCGCCTACGCATTCTGGTTCGGCTACAGCGAGCTCGGCCTGCCCTACCCCGTCGCCGTGCTCCTGGCGCCGGCGGTCATGGTGATCTTCGGGGTGGCCTACCAACGCACCGTGATCCGCGCGATCTTGTCACGCTCCTGGCACGTGCAGCTGATCGCGACGCTGGCCACGTCGATCGTGCTGACGAACCTCGCCATCATCGTGCTCGGCACCCAGCCCAAGGAGGTGCCGACCGCGCTCTCCGCTCGCATCCTCGACGTGGGCGGCTTCCGCATGGCGTGGCAGCGGCTCCTCGTGCTGGTCGCCGCGCTGGTGATCTTCTGGGGTCTCCACCGCTTCGTGGCCCGCACGCGCACCGGCCGCGCGATGCGCGCGATGTCGCAGAACCGCGAGGCGTGCGCCGTGGTGGGGGTGGACGTCCAGCGGGTGACGCTCGTGACCTTCGCGCTCTCGGCGGCCCTGGCCGCAGTCGCCGCCGCGCTCGTCTCGCCGCTCTTCAACATCTTTCCCGACATGGGCACCGCGCTGACCCTCAAGGCGTTCGCGGCGGTGGTGGCGGGCGGCTTCGGCTACGTCAACGGTGCGATCGCCGCCAGCTTCCTGATCGGTCTCACGGAGGCGCTGGCCGGCAGCTACGTCTCCTACGCCTACAAGGACGCCATCGCCTTCCTGATCATGATCGCGGTGCTCCTCTGGCGGCCGCAGGGCCTCTTCGGCCGCCGGATCGGGATCTGACGTGCGGCGCGCGGGCTGGCTCGCGCTCGGCGCCCTCGTCGTGGCAGCACCCTGGCTGGTGGCGGCGGCGGTCCCGCGCCAGCAGCGCTACGTCCTGCACGTCCTCATCTTCACCGCGCTCTTCGCCGCGCTGGCGCTGTCCTACGACCTCGTCGTGGGCCACGTCGGCAGCCTCTCGCTCGCCCATCCCGCCTTCTTCGGCGTGGGCGCTTACGCGGCGGCGATCCTCGCCACGCAGGCCGGGTGGCCGTTCCTCGCCGACCTGCTCGCCGGTGCGCTGGCGCCGGCGCTGGTGGCGGCGCTCGTCGGCGTGCCGCTCTTCCGGCTGGCCGAGCACGCCTTCGCCGTGGGCACGCTCGGCCTGGGGCTCGTCGCCTGGATCGTCGCGAACAACTGGGTCGAGGTCACGCGCGGGCCGCTCTGCATCACCGGCATCCCGAAACCGATGCTCGGCCTGCCCGGCGGACCGACGCTCACCGTCACGACGCTGCCCACCTACTACTGGCTCGCCCTGGCCGCGCTCGCCGCGGTCGTACTGCTCTATCGGCGCCTGACCACCTTCCGGCTGGGGCGCGCGTTTCACGCCGTGCGCGACAACGAGCCGCTGGCCGGCGCCGCCGGGATCGACCCGCGCAAGTACCGCATGCTCGCCTTCACCCTCGGCGCCGCGCTCGCCGGCGGCGTCGGCGCGCTGTACGTCCACTACCTCTCCGTCATGTGCCCGGAGGAGATGACCGTCGCTCTCACGGTGAACTTGCTGGTCATCGTCTTCCTGGGCGGCGTGGGCAGCCTGCGCGGCGTCCTGGTGGGCGCCGTTCTCTTCACCGCGCTCCCCGAGGTGCTGCGGCTGGCGCCGACGTGGCGTCTCGTGATCTATGGCGGCCTGCTGCTGGTCGTCGTCGTCCGCTCGCCCGAGGGGATCGAAAGCCTGCTACGCCGGGCGACCGGCGCGCGCGCGACGCGCTGATGGCGCTCCTGGAGGTTCGCGGGCTGGTCAAGCGCTTCCTCGGCGTCACCGCCGTCGACCAGGTCGATCTCGCCGTCGAGCCCGGCGAGCTGGTGAGCCTCATCGGCCCGAACGGCTCGGGCAAGACCACGCTCTTCAACTGCGTCACCGGCTACCTCGCCGCGGACGGCGGCCGAGCGTTCTTCCGCGGCAACGACCTGACCACCCTTCCGCCCCACCGCGTGGCGCGCCTGGGCGTTGCGCGCACGTTCCAGCAGGTGAGCGTCTTCCCCCGCCTCAGCGCGCTCGAGAACCTGCTCGTCTTCCTCCAACAGCACCAGGAGGAGCACCTGCTCGCGCGTCTGATTCGCACCCCGCGGCTGCAGCGACTCGAGGCCGAGGCCGTCGAGCGCGCGCGCCGGCTGCTCGAGCTCGTCGGCCTGACCGACAAGGCCGACGCCGCCGCCGGCAGCCTCTCGTACGGGCAGCGCAAGCTCCTCGCCTTCGCCGCCGCGCTCATGCCCGATCCCGACCTGCTCCTGCTCGACGAGCCTGCCGCCGCGGTGAATCCCACGATGATCAATCAGATGAAGAGTCACATCCTCGCGCTGCACCGACAGGGCAAGACCGTGCTGCTCGTCGAGCACAACATGGAGGTGGTCATGGACATCTCCCAGCGCGTTGTCGTGCTCGACCACGGTCAGAAGATCGCCGAGGGCCCACCCGACGCGATCCGCCGGGACTCGCGCGTCATCGAGGCGTACTTTGGCCGCTGACGGCTCGGCGCTCGGTGGCGCGCTCCTCGACCTGCGCGAGGTCGTTGCCGGCTACGAAGAGGTCGAGGTGCTGCGCGGCGTGTCGCTTGCCGTGCGCGCCGGCGAGATCGTTTGCATCATCGGCGCCAACGGCGCCGGCAAGTCCACGCTGCTCCGGACCGTGTTCGGCATGCTGCAGCCGCGCGCGGGCGCCATCAGATTCGCCGGCGAGGACATCGCCAGCCGGTCATCGATGGAGGTGCTCCGGCGCGGCATCGGCTACGTCCCCCAGGGACGCTGCAACTTCGCGGCGATGAGCGTCGAGGAGAATCTCGAGATGGGTGCCTACCTGCGCCGCGACCCCCGCGTGCGCAGCGACATCGAAGCGCTCCTCGCGCGCTTTCCGATGCTAGCGACCAAGCGCCGCGAGCTGGCCGGCACGCTCTCCGGGGGCCAGCAGCAGATCCTCGAAATGGCCATCGCGCTGCTGCTGCATCCCCGGCTGCTGATGGTCGACGAGCCGTCTCTGGGGCTCGACCCGCGCATGGTCGAGATCGTGTTCGACACACTGCTCGCCATCAACCGCGAGGGCACGACGGTCCTCATGGTCGAGCAGAATGCGAAGAAGGCGCTGTCCGTGTCGCACCGCGGCTTCGTCCTGGAGCTCGGCCGCAACCGCTTCGAGGGTACCGGGCGCGAGCTGCTCGACAACCCCGAGGTGCGCCAGCACTACCTGGGAGGATAACGAGAGGGGCGCCAGAACAAGGTTCGAATCCGTGTTTGAGTCGCGATCACGTTTTCGCCAAAAATACTCGAACGTTGTAGCTTGTTTAGTTCCGGGAAAGACGACGCGACTAAAACATGTAGCAGCCGACTTCGTAGCAATCTTCATCGACAGGATTTGACCCATGACCTTTGGGTTATGAGCCCTCAGGCGCCAGGCGGACATTCTGCTCGGGAACGAACCTGCCCAGGCGCCGTGATCGGCCTCGCGATCCCGTGAGGCATCCACAAGAACATGGCGGTGAACCATACGACGACTGTAACGCCCGCCGCCTCAATTTCACGCGCTCTCCATGGCTTGGTGGCGCGCCGTCCAGGTCCACCCGCCGTCCACGGTGAGTTCGAGAACGAAATCGTGGTTGTCCAGCATATCGCCGCCGTCCCCGAGCGTGAGATACGTGATCGATCGCTCCCGGAGCAGGCTCAGGACCCGATCGGCGTGGGCGGCCCCCAGGGTGGCGCCCGGTCGCTCGAGGAAGACGAAGCGAGGCGCGGCAAGGACCACCCGGGCGACGGAGAGCAGCTGCTGCTCGCCGAGCGAGAGAACGTCGTCCCAGTCCCGCTCGATGTCAAGGCCGCCCATTCGCTCCAGGACGGCCTCCAAGTCCAGTCCCCGCAGCAACGTCGCGATCTGCTCGTCCCCGATGGCGCCCTCCTGTCCCGTCGGCAGGATCACATCCCGGAGCGTTCCGGGAGGCAAGTATGGCCGCTCGGGGAGGAAGAGGATGGCGTCGAGCCCGGGCCGGACGATACGTCCGCTTCCGTTTTCCCAGATCCCGGCAGTTGCGCGGAGGAGCGCGACCTTGGCGGCGTCGTTCGGGCCGACGATCAACGCCGTCGTTCCGCGCGGCACCGACACGGACAGGTCTCTCACCAGGACGTGGTCGTTCCCCGGCGAACGGAGCGTCAGCCGCTCGTAAGCGACGCGAGTGTCGTCCTCGTGCACGTCGAGGGGAGCTACGGCCGGTGTCCGGACGCCCTCCAGCGCGTCCGCGAGCGACCCGAGCCGCGCAACCACAGCGGCGAACGAGGAGATCGACTGGAACTGGGTGACGACGAGCGAGAGCGCACCCAGCAGGACTGAGAAGGCCATCGCCGACTGAGTGATCACGCCGAACTCGACCTCGCCCCGGATGAAGAAGGGGGCCACGACCAGAGCCGGGATGATCTGGATCAGGTAGTTGTACCCGTTGGTGAAGAAAGCGAGGTTCCGGTTCACGGCGATGAGCCGACGCATGTTGGCCGTCAGGTCGCCGAGCCGGCCCCGCAGCCGGGTGCCGAGCCGTCCCTCGCGATGCAGGAGCGCGATCGACTCGGCGTTCGCCTGAACGTGAACGAGGTTCGCGCGAAAGTCGGCCTCCTTGTCGAGCTGGTTGTAGTTGAGCCAGACGAGGGGGCGACCGAACACCACGGTCAATGCAGAGCCTAATGCCGCGTACAGGAGAGCGACCCCGAACAGCGTGTGGCTGATCGACCACAGCACCCCGGAAAACGCCACCGCCGTCACGGTGGCGTTGGACAGCATGAGCACGAACGACAGGGTGGTCGCCGTGAACGCCTTGACGTCCTCCGCGATGCGCTCGTCGGGGTTCGTCAGCACGCCCGCGGCGCTCAGGCGATAGTAGGCTCTCCGATCGAGGTACGCGCCGAGGAACTGGCGAGTGAGCCATTCTCGCCAGAGCAGGCCCAGCCGCTGCTCGCTGAAGGAAATGAAGGTACCCACGAGGGTCGAGGCTCCGAACACCGCGAGGTATGCGATGGCTTGCCGGGTGAACCGGGCCGAGTCGCGGTTCGAGATGGCCGTCATGAAGTCCCGGCCCACGTAGCTGTTCAACACGTTCAAGGCGTTGAAGACGACGAGCAGGGTGATGAGCAGAGCGAAGAGCCCGCGCGCGCGCCAACCGACCTCGCAGTTGGCGAAATCCTTGACCGCGCGGCCCAACCGAGACCAGGTCGGTCGCGTGATGGGAACCCGCTGCTCGCTCACCGCCGGGGCGTCCGGGTTCGGACCGGGCACCGTCATGCGACTATGACGCTCACGCGATGCGTGCGGCCGTCCGTCGCAAGCGCGATGCGCGCCTCCCCGTCGCGGGACCCGGCGAATCGCCCGTCGAGCTCGACGGCCACGACCCCGGCCGCGCGCCGATTCGGGTTCTTCACCTCGATTTCGTAGACCGTGCCGGTGCCAGTGCGATAGATGATGCGATATCCCGGCCACGCGTTGGGCACGCGAGGACGCAGGAGGATCGTGTCGCCGTTCTCGACAGGGAAGCCGAGGATGGACTCCAGCGCTACACGATAGAGCCATCCGGCGGAGCCCGTGTACCAGCTCCAGCCCCCGCGGCCCTCGTGCGGCGGCTCGGGAGCCGGCGCGTTCCAAGCAGTGAGGCTCACCGAATCAATCGGACCTTCGCAGGAAGTTCCTCGATGGTGGCCTGCGCGTCGGTGAAGCGCGTGATGGGCTTGCCGTTCACGAGGACCGCGCGCAGCGGCGCATTGCCCGGCGGCCGAGCGACGATCCCGCCTGCAGGCATCATGACGTCCTCCGTGAGCGTGAGGTCCATGTCGATGCCATCACCGGCGCGCCTCATGGAGAAGCTCAGCGTTCCGTACCAGGTCGGCAGGTCGTTCACACCCACGCCATCATCGCCCTCCAGCCACTCGGCCGGCACACCTGCGGCCACGACGAGGGCCTGGTCCGCCTCTCGCTCGAATGCGAGCATGCTGCGGAAGGCGAGGGCGAATTCGGCGGCGATCCACGTGTGCGGCATGTCGCCGATGTGCGCCGGGCTCCTCGGATCCCGCCACGCGATCTCCGACCACTGGTTCCACGCCAATGGGCGTCGGTCCCCCAGGAAGAACTGCGCCAGCTCGAAGGCGCTCTCGCGCCTTCCGAGACGGACCAACGCTCCGACGATGCGGATCTCGTACGGCGAGTAGTTGCTCCAGTCGACCTCACCTCTTCGCCGCTTCCGAAAGTTCGACAGATACTCGTCGAACGTCCGTTCGATGGCGGCTGTGGGCAATACCTGCGCCTCGTCGAGCAACGCGATGGCGTTGGCCGTAGCGGCCGGATCGATGTCGGCCCATTCCACCGAGGCGGGGATGTAGTCGAGGCCGCGGTCCGTCATGGTCGCTATGATGGACGCATGGAGCGTCTCACGAAAGGAGTCGCGGAGGGCGACGAGACGCGCGTGCCGCGGCCCGTCTGCGAGGACCTTCGCCATGGTAGCGGCATCGGTGAGGCCGCGGAGCGCCCAGAAGTCATCCCAGTACGCGTGGACAGGATGCGCCAGGTAGCCTTCGTGGCTGACCGACTCCGGCAGCAGCCCGTAGCAGGCCCGTTTTTCCGGCGTTTGGAAGTCGGCCGTGAGACGCTGGCCGCGTAGCGCTTCGATCCGATCGACGGAGCTCGTGACGGCGGGCCACATCTCGGCGAGGAAGGCGCGATCCCCGGTGAAACGAAAGTGCTCCATGACGGCGTAGATGAGCTCGCCCTGGCTGTCGTATTCCGCGAGCCAGTCGGGGCCGTTACGATCGACACAGCACGGGACGGTGCCATCGGGGGCTTGATGGCGCGCGTACCAGCGGACGTAGTCCCGTACCTCCTCGGTACAGCCCGCGCGCAGCAGGGCCGCCGCCATGGTCGCGCCGTCCCGAATCCACGATCGGGCGTAACGGCGGGGACCAGGCTGCAGGGCGGGTCCGTCGCGATTGATCAGGATGTGCGCCGCAGCCGTCCTGAAGGTATCGGCGAAGGCTCGAGCGGGCGGTGGGAGGCGGATTTCGATGCGCCCCAGCTTCGCGTTCCATTCGCGGGCGGCGGCGTCGAGCTGCGCTTCAGCGTCGACATCTCGGGACCGGAGGGCGAGCGCAGCGTCCGCTGCTCCGAAGGGCGTCGCCAGAAAAACGTCCCGTGCAGAACCCGGGGCAAGATCGAGATCGTACCGCAGGGCCCCGGAGGCACAGCCGAAGCCGTCGCGCACCGCCTCCTCTGGCGGCACGTCGCCCGACCGCAGGTAGTCGGTCACGGCACCCCGCTCGAAGGCCGCCGCCCCGAACCCGCTCGGAGCGGTGAGCGGAACCAGGACCTTCCCACGATTCACCGATACGACTCCGCGTACGTACTCGAGCGTCGTGATGCGACTGACGCCGCCGAGCTCGAGGAAGGCCTGCCAGGGCGGCGTCACCTGGAACGGGCGCAGCGCGGCGAAGAATCGCACTCGTCGCGGCTCGGTCTTTAGGTTTTCGAGCCGGTACCGCACGTAGAGGACAGCCTGGTCCGCCTCGCCCGTCGCGAAGGCAGTGGCCCGGAGGGTGATCCCGTCCTTCCGCCACAGCGACGACGGGATGGGAAGGAAGCCCTGCTCGAGCTCCTGAGTGGGGGCGCTGTCGGCCCAGGTAACGAGCTCTTCGTCGATGTACAGAAAGGGCTCGATCGAGAACGTGCCTCTACCGACCTCGAGCATGCCGTCTTCGTTGAGGAGCCCCTGCGTGGCGCCCCCGTGGGCGATACTCACCGGCGTCCAGTAGGTCTGCTCGCCGCTGAGATATCTCGGGAAGCTCCCCCTGGGCTCGCTCGCGGCGATGCCGTGGAAGAATGCATTCAGCGAGCGCGAGAACTCGTACGGCCGGACGTCGATCTCGGCGATGCCGATTCCCCTGCCGTCGCCGCCGCCGCGGTGCAGGCGAAGCCGGAGCC
>Ga0066710_100000024_pt1 | contig 53440 bp, 35 predicted proteins | sample GraSoiAngelo_159_FD_79666 | JGI IMG/M metagenome (GOLD analysis project Ga0066710, IMG submission 79666) | Grasslands soil microbial communities from the Angelo Coastal Reserve, California, USA - 14_1009_16_40cm | ecosystem: Environmental > Terrestrial > Soil > Grasslands | place: USA... | reverse complement strand
GCGCCGGGTCCGGTCGCCGGGCGGCTGCTGACGCCATAATTTCACGGAATTGTCCTGGTCGCCGCCGACGAGCAACTTACCGTCGGCGGAGAACGCCAGGCAGGAGACCTGGATGCTCAGGCCGGGCAGCGAACGAAGGAGTTCCCCCGTCGCGGCGTTCCACAGGAGGATCTTGCCCTCGAAGCGTCCCCTCTCGAAAGGGCCGACCGGGCCGCCGCCCGACCCCCACTTGCGGACGGGGACGGTCACGCCGTGGAGGTCGAAGCCGGCGGTGACCGTGGTGGCCGCGTTCATGGTCACGGTGCAGGCGCCCGTGCCCGAGCAGCCCACCCCACTCCAGCCGGTAAAGGTGGACCCGCTGGCCGCACTCGCGGTCAGCGTCGCCGGCGTGCCGGAGCTGTAGGAGGCCGAGCAGGTGGCCCCGCAGTTGATCCCGGCCGGGCTGGAGGTGACCGTGCCGCCGCCCGTCCCCGTCTTGTTCACCGTGAGGGTGAACTTCTGCGGCGCAGAAACGGTGTCGTTCACCAGCACGGACACGTTGGCGCCAAAGTTGGCCACCACCACGTCCGTCATCCCATCCCCGTTGAAGTCGGCCAGGGCCGCCGAGATTGCGCCGCTGCCCGCGCCGAAGTTCAGGGCCGTCTGGAAAGTCCCGTCGCCGTTGCCCAGCAGCACCGAGACGTAGAGCGTGGGGAGGAAATTGGAGCCGTAGTTGGGAACCGCCAGGTCCGGAACCCCATCACCGTTGAAGTCGGCCACCGCCACCGCGGCGGCGCCCGAACCCACGTCGTAGGTCCGCGCCCCCTGGAAGGTCCCATCACCGTTGCCCAGCCGCACCGAGATGGTCGATGTGGCGTTGGGAGCGTAATTGACCACCGCCAGGTCCGGCGCCCCATCGCCATTGAATTCGCCCACGGCCACCGCGATCGGACGAGGGCCCGCATCGAATGTGAACGCCAAGCGGAAGGTCCCATCGCCGTTGCCCAGCAGCACCGAGACTGTGGTGGAGTAATGGTCGGACACCGCCAGGTCCGGCACGCCATCGCGGTTGAGATCCCCAACCGCCACGCCCCAGGGACCGCCGCCCGCAGGATAGTCGCGCGCGGTCTGGAAAGTTCCATCGCCGTTGCCCAGCAGCACCGAGACGGTGTTGGCGCCGGAGTCCGCCACCGCGAGGTCCGGCACGCCGTCGCGATTGAGGTCGCCCACGGCCACGAAGACAGGCCCACTGCCGACGGCGAAGGTCAGCGCGGGCTGGAAGGTCCCATCGCCGTTGCCCCGCAGCACCGAGACGTTGTTGGAGCCGTAGTTGGCCACCGCCAGGTCCGCCACCCCATCGCGATTGAAGTCGCCCACGGCCACCGAATAGGGATTGATGCCCGCCGCATAGTTGAGAGCCGTCTGGAAGGTCCCATCGCCGTTGCCCCGCAGCACCGAGACGGTGTTGGACCCGTAATTGGCCGCCGCCAGGTCCGGCCGGCCGTCGCCGTTGAAGTCTCCGGTGGCTACCGAGACAGGATTGACGCCCGCCGTGAAGGTCAGCGCCGCCTGGAAGGTCGCATCGCCGTTGCCCGGCAGAACCGAGACGGTGTTGGAATGATAGTTGGCCACCGCCAGGTCCAGCTTGCCGTCGCCGTCCAGGTCACCCGCGGCCACCGAGAGGGGAGTCGAGCCTGTGCCGAAGGTCTGCCCCGACAGGAAACTTCCATCGCCGTTGCCCAGCAGCACCGAGACGGCGTTGGAGAGGAAATTCACCACCACCAGGTCCAGCTTGCCGTCGCCGTTGAGATCGCCTACGGCCACGGACTGAGGATTGGCGCCCGCGCCGAAGTCCCGGGTGGCCTGGAAGGTCCCATCACCGTTGCCCAGCAGCGCCGAGACCGTGTTGGAGTAGAGATTCGCCACCGCCAGGTCCAGCTTGCCGTCGCCATTGAAGTCGCCCACCGCCACCGCCCAGGGACCGTTGCCTACGGCGAAGCTCAGCGCGGCCTGGAACGTGCCATCGCCGTTGCCCGCCAGCACCGAGACGGTGCTGGAACCGCTGTTGGCGACCGCCAGGTCCGGCCGGCCGTCGCCGTTGAAGTCGCCCACCGCGACGAACTGGGGACTGGCGCCCACGGCGAAACTCAGCCCGGACTGGAACGTCCCGTCGCCGTTGCCGCGCAGCACCGAGACGCTGTTGGAACCGCCGTTGGCGACCGCCAGGTCCAACCGGCCATCGCCGTTGAAGTCCCCCGAGGCCACGGACTGAGGGTTGGCGCCCACGGCTAAGCTCAAAGCGGCCTGGAACGTCCCGTCGCCGTTGCCGCGCAGCACCGAGACGCTGTTGGAACCACCGTCGGCGACCGCCAGGTCCAGCCGGCCGTCGCCATTGAAGTCGGCCGCGGCGACCGACTGGGGACCGGTGCCCACGGCGAAGGTCAGCGCCGCCTGGAAGACCCCTCTGCCGCTGCCCAGGAGCACGGAAACATCGTTGGAGCCGGCGTTGGCCACGCCCAGGTCCAGCCGGCCGTCGCCGTTGAAATCCGCCAGGGCGAGGGAGCGGGGGTTGATCCCGGCGACGAAGTCGCGCCGCGCGTTGAACGACGCCACCGTCTGGGCCGGCGCGGAGACTGGTAACAGCGAGAAGGGCAGCGCGGCCGCGGCCAGCAGCGACAGCCTCGCCGCGCGTCTGCTCATATATCTATCAGGTCGCCCGAGTTCCCCCCGTCCCGGTGAAACGGGGCGCGAGGTCTACCTGGACTCCCGGCGTGGCGGAGTCCGTCCTATCGGCCCAAATGTAATGGTCAGCGCGGAGAAGACAATCAGGCCGCCACTCAAACCGGGCTCAGCGTTTCCCGGAAACTGCCCTCAGTGATTCCCCGACTTCTTCCTCGGACGCGCGTTCGTCAGGCGCGGGCAGCCAGTCCATCGACACCGCTCGCTCACAGCTCCAACTGCTTCGGTACGCGGGTCAGGTTGCGGGAGCCCGTGGAGGTGACCAGGGCCACGTCCTCGATCCTCACCCCGCCGAGGCCGAGGTAGTACAGGCCCGGCTCCACGGTGACGACGTGGCCGGTGCGCAGCGTCGAAGGGCGGATGGAGATCGAGGGCGGCTCGTGGATCTGCAAGCCCAGGCCGTGGCCGGTGCCGTGGAAGAAACCCTGCATCCGCCCGTCCTTCATGCCGGTCGGGTATCCGCGCGAAGCGAAGAGGGCGTGGATCTCCCGGTGGATGGCCGGCCCATCCGCGCCGGGCTTGAGCCGCCGGTGTCCGAGCCGCACCCCCTCCTCGACGAGGGCATAGACCTCCTTCAGCCGCTCGCTGGCCCGGCCCCGCACGACCGTGCGCGTCAAGTCGCCGAAGTAGCCGGTGCGCTCGCAGCGCGGGAAGATGTCCATCACGATGGGCTCGTGGGCCCGGAGCGGGCCGTGGCCCTCTTCGTGGGGATCGACGGCCTGGTTGCCGGGAGCGCAGATGGTGTGCGCGGGGACGCAGCCTCGGGCCATGATGGCCGTATCGACCTCCGCGCGCAGGTCCTCGGCCGTGAAGCGCGTCCCGTTGCGCCGCAGCCAGCCGCCGCGGCCGATGCGGCAGGAGCGGAGGGCGTCGAGACCGGCCTCCAGGCCGGCCTCGGCCGCCCGCAGCGCCTCGCCGATGGCCCGCACCTCGTCGGGCCGCTTGCGCTCCCGCTCCGGCCAGAAGGGATCGGGAACGACGCTCAGCCTCAGGCCCAGCCCTTGCAGCTCCCGGGCGAGGCCGAAGGGGAAGCTGTGCGGCACCTCGACGTGACGGAGCCGGCGCTCGCGCAGGACCGCGGCGATGACCGCCGCCGGCGTCGGCTTCCCTCCCGCGGCCTCCACCCGTTGCGCGACGCGCGACCACGCCGTCACTCGGCCGCGGGCCTGCCGCCGGGCGCGGTCCAGCTCGAGGTCGCTCATGACCAGCAGCCGCCGGCGCCCGGCCTGGACGAAGAGGAAGGGGTCGGGAGCGAAGAACCCGGTCGCGTAGAGCATGTCGGCGTCGGTCTCGGAGGCGGCGTAGAGCAGGCGGGCCCGGCTCAACGGACCGCGGTGTGGCGCGGGGTCAGCATCGCCACCAGGACCAGGCCGGCGGCGATGGCCGCGACTTCGCAGGCGGTGCTCCAGCGGCTGCCTTCCTCCAGGTGTCGCGCGGCGGCCAGGCATGCGAAAAGGCCGAGCAGCGGCAGCAGGCGCCGCTCGGGCCGGCGCAGGAACTGCAGCAGGGTGACGATGGTCGCCGCCGCGTAGAGACCCACCATCACGAGGCCGGCTCGACCTCCACCAGCGCGTCGTAGAAGGTCGCCCCGCCGCCGAGGTCGGTCAGCTCCTGGCTCGTCACCGCGTTGGCGTTGCGGCCGCCCGGGCATGTCTTCGGCCACCACACCGACAGCCCCACCACCACCCCCCGTCGCGCCGCCTCGGAGACGCGGGCCCGGGCCAGGAAGCTGCCCCGGTCGTTGAAGGTCCGCACCATCGCGCCGTCGGCGATCCGCCGCACGGCCGCGTCCTCGGGGTGGAGGGTCAGGCTGGGCCCGCCCTCCCGCCGCACGAAAGTCGGCTGGGCGGAGAAGGTGGAGTTCAAGAAGTGGTGGGCGGGCGGGGAGATGAAGGCCAGCGGATACGTCCGCGCCCGTTCCGGGTTGCTGGTGGGCCCTTCCCGCGGCGGCACGTAATCGGCGTACAGCTCGCACCGGCCGGACGCGGTCGGGAACCCTCCTTCGGCGAACGGCACGAAGGGGTCGGCCACGCTCAGCCGCACGCTGCCTTCCCGCTCCAGGCGCTCGAAGGTCACTCCGTGCAGGTGCGGGTGTTCCCATTTCAGCGCGTGGCGCGCCATCTGCTCGTCGCTCTCGGACAGGCACGGGTCGGTGAGCCCCATCCGCCGGGCCAGGAGGCGGAACACCTCCGTGTTGGGCTTCGCCTCGCCGAGCGGTGCGATCGCGGGACGGCTGAGGCTCACGTACAGGTGGCCGTAGGCCTTGTGGATGTCGTAGTGCTCGAGCGTCGTCGTCGCCGGCAGGATGACGTCGGCGAAGTCCGCCGTGTCGGTCTGGAAGAGCTCGTGGACGACGACGAACAGGTCCTCGCGGGCCAGTCCCCGGTGCACCTCCTCCTGCTGGGGGGCCACCGCCGCGGGGTTCGAGTTGTAGACGAGGAGCGCCTTGACCGGCGGGGCGAGCTCGGGATCGAGGAGGATCCGGCCGAGCTGGCTCATGTTCAGCGTCCGGGTCCCGGGAGGGACGAGGTCGGGGCGCTCGAGGGCCTCCGAATCGACGGGAAACGCCCCCGAGGTCGAAAGCAGGATGCCTCCGCCTGGATGCCGCCATGCGCCGGTCAGGGCCGGGAGCGAGGCGATCGTCCTCACCGCCGTCCCGGCCCCCGCATGCCGGTTGAGCCCGTAGTTGATGCGCAGGGCGGAGGGCTGGTGCGTCGCGTACTCGCGCGCGAAGCACTCGACTTCCGCCGCCGGGAGGCCGGTCACCTGGGAGACCCTGTCCGGCGTCCACTCGCGCGCGCGCCGCTCGAGCGCCTCGACGCCGGTCGTGTGGCGGGCGATGAAGTCCCCATCCTCCAGGCCGTCGCGGAAGATCACGTGCATCACGCCCAGGGCCAGGGCGGCGTCGGTGCCCGGCAGGAGAGCCAGGTGCGCGTCGGCCTTCTCCGCGGTGCGCGAACGGTAGGGGTCCACCACCACGAAGCGGGCGCCCCGGCGCCGGGCCTCCTCGATGAACGGCCACAGGTGGACGTTGGAGCTGACGATGTTGGCGCCCCACGCCACGATGAAGCGGGCGTGGACGACCGCCTCCGGGTCGAAGCCCATGGCCCGCCCCAGCGTCGCCTTCAGCCCGGCGGATCCGGCGCTGGCGCAGATCGTCCGGTCGAGCAGGCTGGCGCCGAGCGCGTGGAAGAAGCGCCGGTCCATGCTGGCGTAGGAAAGCAGGCCCATGTTGCCGGCGTAGGAGTAGGGCAGGACGGCCTGGGGGCCGTGCTCGTCGATGACGCGCCGGAGGGCCGCGGCGACGAGGTCGAGCGCCTCGTCCCACGAGACGCGCTCGAAGCGGCCTTGTCCCTTGTGGCCGACGCGCTTCAGCGGATGGAGGATCCGGTCCGGGCTGTAGACGCGCTCCAGGTAGTGGTTGACCTTGGCGCACAGGAACCCCTGCGTGAAGCGGTGGTCGGGATCGCCGCCGATCGCCACCGCCCGTCCGTCCTCCACGTCCACCGTCATGACGCAGGTGTCGGGGCAGTCGTGGGGGCAGACGACCTTCAGGCGGCGCATCATCCCTCCCGCACCGGGGTGGGGCGGCCCTGCTCATCGACCGCCACCAGCACCACCTCGGCCTGGGTCACCATCACCCGTTCGCCCCGGCCGGCCCCCCACCGCTCCGCCTCCACCGTGACCTTCACCGTGATGGAGGTCCGGCCCACGCGCACCGTCTCGGCGAAGAAGCTGACGATGTCGCCGAGGAAGACCGGCTGGTGGAACTCCACCTCGCGCATGGCCTTGGTCACGTAACGGTGGGCGGCCATCTTGCGCGCCTCCACCGCCGAGGCCAGGTCGATGTGGGAGAGGATCACCCCGCCGAAGATGGTACCGAGGGCGTTGGTGTCCTTGGGCAGCAGGAGCAGCTTGATCGCGGGGATCCGCGGGTCCGTCATGCGGCAAGCATAGCGGAATAAGACCGCCGCCCGTAGCGTATCCGGGTCGCGAACGCCATGCGCGATCCCCGGCCGTACCAGATCGCCGCGCTCGCCCTCCTTCTGACCCATGGTCTCGCCCGGCTCGGCTTCGACGTTTCGCCTCTGCGCGTCGTCCTGATCCTGGGCGCCGCGCTGGTCAGCCAGTTGGCCCTCAGCCGCGCGGGGGGCCTTCCCCGGCTCGACCCCCGCAGCGCCCTCATCTCCGGCCTCTCGCTGTGCCTGCTGCTGCGGACCGACTCGACCCTCGTCGCCGCCGCGGGCGCCGTCGCCACGATCGCCAGCAAGTTCTTGATCCGCTGGAGAGGCAAGCACGTGTTCAACCCGACCAACTTCGGCCTGGTGGCCATGATGGCGCTCGGCGCACCGGCGTGGGTCTCTCCCGGACAGTGGGGCCATTCGGCCTTCTTCGCGTTCCTGATCGCGTGCCTGGGCGGGATGGTGGTCTCGCGTGCGTGGAGGAGCGACGTGACGGCCGCGTTCCTCCTCAGCTACGGCGGCCTCCTCGTCGGCCGCGCGCTATGGCTGGGCGACCCGCTCTCGATTCCCCTGCACCAGCTCCAGAGTGGAGCGTTGCTCCTCTTCGCCTTCTTCATGATCTCGGACCCGAAGACCACGCCCGATTCCCGCGCCGGCCGGATCGCCTTCGCCTTTCTCGTGGCGCTCGGCGCGGCGTACGTGCAGTTCCGGCTGTTCCGGCCGAACGGGATCCTGTGGTCGCTGGCCCTCTGTTCGGCGGCGGTACCCCTCCTCGACCGCCTCCTCCCGGCCCGCAGGTACTTGTGGGCCCCATCGTCATCCGGCCGCCGGCCGGAGGAAGGAGCGTTCCATGACGCGCAGGTGGATCTACGGGGCGGCCTCGTTGGCTCTGGCCACGGGGGTGAAGGCCGCCTTCGGCTTCTGCGGCTTCTACGTGGCCAAGGCTGACACGCGGCTGTTCAACAAGGCCTCACAGGTGGCCCTCGTTCGCTTCGACGACAAGACCGTCATGACCATGGCCAACGACTTCCGCGGCGACCCGAAGGAGTTCGCCATCGTCATCCCGGTGCCCACCTTCCTGGAGCGGGAACAGATCCACGTCGGCGACAAGGCGCTGCTCGACCACCTCGACGCGTACTCGGCGCCTCGCCTGGTGGAGTACTTCGACGAGGACCCGTGCCGGCCGCGACGGGGGATGCTCGACGCGCTGCAGAGCGCGGCGGCGCCGGCGGCCAAGCCCGCGCGGGAAAAGAGCCTCGGCGTCACCGTGGAGGCCCGCTACACGATCGGCGAGTACGACATCCTGATCCTCTCCGCCCGGGAGAGCCAGGGCCTGGAGACCTGGCTGGTCCAGAACGGCTACCGTATCCCGCCCGGCGCCTCGGCCGTGCTCGGCAGCTACATCAAGCAGGGCATGCGGTTCTTCGTGGCCAGGGTCAACCTGGAGGAGCAGGTCCGGCTGGGCTTCCAGTACCTGCGCCCGCTGCAGGTCGCCTACGAGTCGCCGAAGTTCATGCTGCCGATCCGCCTGGGCACCGTGAACGCTGACGGGCCGCAGGAGCTGTTCGTCTACGCCCTCACCCGCAAGGGCCGCGTCGAGACGACCAACTACCGGACCGTCCGCCTGCCGAGCGGCATGGACCTCCCGCTCTACGTCAGGTCGAAGTTCCCCGACTTCTACCGGTCGATGTTCGCGCAGCAGGTCCGGCGGGAGGACATGCGGTCCGTGTTCCTGGAGTACGCGTGGGACACGTCGTGGTGCGATCCCTGCGCCGCCGATCCGCTCTCCCGCGACGAGCTGCGGCAGCTCGGCGTCTTCTGGCTGGACGAGGGCGCGAGGTCCCAGGAGGTCTTCCTCACCCGCCTGCACGTCCGCTACGACGCCACCCATTTCCCCGAGGACCTGTCCTTCCAGGAGACGGCCGACCGCCAGAACTTCCAGGCCCGTTACGTGCTCCGCCATCCGTGGACGGAAACGAAGAACTGCCCCGCCGGCCAGCAGTACCGGAGCGAGCTGGCCCGCCGCCGCGAGGCGGAGGCGCAGACCTTGGCGTCGCTGACGGGCTGGAGCGTCGACGAGGTCCGCCGCGGCATGGGCATCGTGGCCCCGGAGGACAGGACGTGGTGGCAGAGGCTGTGGAGCGGTGACTGAAGGAAGGAAACAGCAAGTGCCAAGGCGGCGAGCGAAGCGGGATTCACTCGCCCCGGGGCCGCGAAGCGGACCCGTTTGATGAGCGGCGGCGACTTCACTTCGGTAGGACGGCCACCAGGGGCCAGGCCATCCGCGGCCGACCGTGCCGTCGGGCCGGACGAGCCAAGGGAGGAAGAGCCCCATCGCGGGGGAGGATACGCCGGCGCACGGCCCCCTGCTCGTGAGAGAGTGGTTGGCCATGCGGGCGATGGTGCTCGACGCTCCGCGCGCGCCGTTGCGCCTGGCCGAGCTTCCCGACCCGCGCCCGGGGGCCGGTCAGCTCCTGCTCCGCGTCCGCGCTTGCGGCGTGTGCCGCACCGACCTCCACGTCGTCGACGCGGAGCTGAAGGACCCCAAGCTGCCCCTGGTCCTCGGACATCAGATCGTCGGCGTCGTCGAGGCGGTGGGAGAGGGGGCGGGGCGCCACCCGCTCGGCCGCCGGGTCGGCGTGCCGTGGCTCGGCTGGACGTGCGGCGAGTGCCGTTATTGCCGCTCCGGCCGGGAGAACCTCTGCCGCCGGGCGCGGTTCACCGGATACCAGATCGACGGCGGGTTTGCGGAGAGAGCGGTGGCCGACGAGCGCTTCTGCTTCGCGATTCCCGAGGGCTACCCCGACCGGCGGGCCGCGCCGCTGCTCTGCGCCGGGCTCATCGGCTGGCGCTCGCTCGTCCTCGCCGGCGACGCTCAGCGGCTCGGCCTGTACGGCTTCGGCGCCGCCGCCCACATCGTGGCCCAGGTCGCCCGTCATCAGGGCCGGCGGGTCTTCGCCTTCGTGCGGCGCGGCGACGAGGCGGGCCGCCGCTTCGCGCTCGAGATGGGCGCCGAGTGGGCGGGAGCCTCGGACGAGCGTCCGGACGAGGAGCTGGACGCCGCCATCATCTTCGCTCCCGCCGGCGAGCTCGTCCCTCTCGCGCTGCGCGCGGTGGCGCCGGGCGGGATCGTGGTCTGCGGCGGCATCCACATGAGCGATATCCCGGCCATCCCCTACGAGCTGCTGTGGGGCGAGCGCGTGCTGCGCTCGGTCGCGAACCTCACTCGCCGGGACGGCGAGGAGTTCCTGGCCCTCGCCCCGAAAATACCGGTGCGGACCGAAGTGACCACCTACCCGCTGGAGGCGGCCGGCCAGGCGCTGGACGACCTGCGCTCCGGCGGGCGGCGAGGATCAAGCGTGCTCTCTATTTCCGGATATTGACCAGAACCTGCGGCCGCTGGCCGCTGGCCCACGTTGGAGCGTTTCGCGGGAACACTCTCTTCAGTCCTTGGGGTTCAGGTTCCATGGTCGCGGCGCAGGCTCGGGAGCTCTCAGCATGAACAAGCGAACGGCTGCGCTCGTCACACCTCGGGCGCTTGGCCGACGGGGAGTTCGTCGTCCCTTCCAGTACGACCACAAGGACAAGAAGCGGGCGAACAAGCCGCCGGTCGGGCTCGTCACACCCTCTCGTTCAACTGGTGGGGCTGGTCGAGGCCTTCCTGCGTTCCGACCGCTCACAGGTCAACCCCTCGCCCCCTGACGGAGCCGAGGGATCGTCGCGCTTCAAGGACGCGGGGATGGCGTTGGGCTCGGCGAAGGCGACGGCGACTCCCTCGGCATCGGCTTGCGCGGGAACATCGCCTCCCGGGTGGCCGCGTCGTAGGCGAAGGCGGCCATGATGACCGCGGCCTGCATCATGTCGTCGCGCTGGATGCGGTCGTACACGTCCATGTTCGTGTGGTGGGTGCGGGTCTCGTAGTCGGCCTCGTCCTGGATGAACTGGAAGCCGGGCAGGCCGACCGCGTCGAAGGACACGTGATCGGTGCCGCCCGTCGTCCGGTTGGTGAGCGTGTGCGCGCCGAGGTCGGCGAAGGGCCGGAACCAGGCCTCGAAGACCGGCACCGCCGCCGCGTTGCCCTGGGTATAGATGCCCCGGATCTTTCCGGTGCCGTTGTCGAGGTTGAAGTAGGCCGACAGCTTCGCGTGCTCGGGGAGCACGCTCAGCGGGCCCGTCTCCCGCCGGAGGAAGGACGGCAGCTCGCGCTCGGCGGGCGGAGGCTCGGGACGGGAGGCGAAGTGCTGCCGCACGTACGCGCGCGAGCCCAGCAGGCCCTGCTCCTCGCCCGTCCAGAGCGCGATGCGGATGGTCCGCCGGGGCTGGACGCCCAGGACCTCGAGGATCCGCACCGCCTCCATGGCCACCGCGCAGCCGGCGGCGTTGTCGGTGGCCCCGGTGCCGGAGTGCCAGGAGTCCATGTGCGCGCCCAGCATCACGACCTCGCCCTTCTTGTCGGTGCCCGGGATCTCGGCCACGGTGTTGTAGGCGTTCGCGTCGTCGTCGTGGAAGCGGGCCTGCACGTCCAGCTCCAGCTCCACCGGCAGCCCCCGGTCGACGAGGCGCGCCAGACGGTTGTAGTGCTCGGCGGCCATCACCAGGGCGGTCACGCCCGGGTCCTCGTCCTTCTGGCGGGAGCCTCCGCCGGCGACCCGCACGATGCCGCCGTCGGCGTTGCTCGGCTCGAGGGTGGCGAGGACCTTCTCCGCCTTCAAGAACTCCCGGAGCGGACGCTGGAATCGCTGGCGGAGGAGGAACGCCTCGCGGTCGAAGGGCGGCTGCCCGGGCGGCGGGGACGGCCCGGCCCGGCGGGAGATCTGGAACTGCGCCAGCTCGTCCAGCTCCTGCTCGCTATAGCGGGTAAAGAGCGGCTTGTCGGGCCCCTTCAGCTCGCGGGCGTCGGAGAGGAGCAGCACCGCGCCGGCGATCCTTCCCCGGAGCTTGTCGAAGTCGGCCTCCGACTCGAGCTTGACCTTCATCGCCTTGCCGCGCACGGCGCCGTCGGTGCCCGGCGTCCAGGCCTTGGGGTACGCGATGAGCGCCGCCTCCACCGGCGAGACCATGCGCACGCTCGAGCGATCGAACGACCACCCGCGGCCGAACGGTCCCCAGCTCTCGAGGTGGGCGTTGGCCAGGCCCCAGGAGGCCAGCTGTTCCCGCGTCCACTGGTTGGCCCGCTTGAGGTTGGGCGAGCCGGTCAGGCGCGCGCCGATCACGTCGGTGAGCTGGAAGAGCGTGTCCATGACCTTGGAGCCGCTGAAGCCCTCCTCGCGTATCCGCGTCATCATCGCGTAGTCCACCAGCTCGTCCGGGGCGGCGGTCATCGCCAGCGATGCCGCCAGCAGCAGGGCTACGGCCACGCGTCGGGTCATGCGCAGCTCCTCGTTCATGCAATTGGAGGAAGGTTATCATTAGCCCACGAGGAGATCGGGCTGATGCAGCACAAGCTGGCGATCCTGGTCGGAGGCGGCCCGGCCCCCGGCATCAACAGCGTGATCGGGGCGGCCACCATCCGCGCGCGCTTGCAGGACATCGAGGTCCTGGGCATCCGCGACGGCTTCGAGTGGATCATGAAGGGGGACATCGACCACGTGGTCCGGCTGACGATCGACGACGTCAGCCGGATCCACTTCCGCGGCGGCTCCCACATCGGCATCTCCCGCGCCAACCCCACCGCCCACCCCGAGCACATGGAGAACGCGCTGCTGGCCCTGCTGCGCATGGGGGTGACCCAGCTCATCACGATCGGCGGCGACGACACCGCTTTCTCGGCCATGAAGCTGGAGGAGAAGGCGGCCGGGCGGCTGCAGGTCGTGCACGTGCCGAAGACGATCGACAACGACCTCGACCTGCCTCCGCACGTCGACACCTTCGGTTACCAGACCGCCCGCCACCTCGGGGTCGATATCGTGAAGAACCTGATGGTCGACGCCAAGACCACCTCGCGCTGGTATTACGTGATCGCGATGGGCCGCAAGGCCGGCCACCTCGCCCTCGGCATCGGCAAGTCCGCCGGGGCCACCATCACCCTCATCCCCGAGGAGTTCCCCCACCAGAAGGTGAAGCTCAAGCCGTTCGTGGACACGCTGGCCGGCGCCGTCATCAAGCGCCTCAGCTACGGCCGGCGGGACGGGGTCGCGATCATCGCCGAGGGGCTGGTGCTGAAGCTCGACCCCCAGGAGCTGGCCCAGCTCCACGAGGTGGAGCGCGATGCCCACGGCCACCTGCGCCTCGAGGAGGTCAACATCGGCGAGGTGCTGAAGGAGCACGTGCGGCAGCGCCTGAAGGACCTGGGCATCAAGAGCACCATCGTGGCCAAGAACATCGGCTACGAGTTGCGCTGCGCCGATCCCATCCCCTTCGACCTGGAGTACACCCGCGACCTCGGCTACTGCGCGGCCAAGCACCTGTTCTCGGGCGGCAACGCGGTCATGGTCTCGCTCGAGGGGGGCCACTTCGTGCCCATCCCGTTCCGCAAGCTGCTCGACCCCGAAACGGGCCGCACCAAGGTGCGCATGGTCGACGTCCACTCGACCCGGTACGCGATCGCCCGCCGCTACATGATCCGGCTGCGCCGGGACGACTTCCAGGACCCGCACGAGCTGGCCAAGCTCGCCGCCACCTGCCGGCTCTCCCCGGAGGACTTCCGCGCCGAGTTCGAGTACCTCGTGGAGGACGAGCCGCCCGCTCTCGTGCTGGAAGAGGCGCAGGAGACGGAGCCCGCCCGGCCGGCGGCCTCCCGAGCCGCCCGCCGACCGCGCCGGGCCGGAGGCCGCGAGGAGCGCTAGAATCGGCGGCGCTGCCCCATGCCCACCTGCGCGGCGTGCGCGCACGAGATCGCGCCCGGCGGACGCTTCTGCGCCTCGTGCGGGACGCCGGTGGACGTCTCGGACGGCGCCACCCTGGAACGCCCCCTTCCGGCCGGACCGCGGGCGCCGTCCTCGTCGGACCGCGACCGCGACCTCGACCTCGACTTCATCAACCACGGCCGCTTCCTGGCCGGGACGATGCTCGGCGCGCGCTACCGCATCGTGGAGCTGCTCGGCAAGGGCGGGATGGGCGAGGTGTACCGTGCCGACGACCTGAAGCTCGGGCAGACGGTCGCCCTCAAGTTCCTGCCCAAGCGCCTGGCCGCCGACCCGGCCCGGCTGGTCCGGCTGCTCAACGAGGTGCGGATCGCCCGTCAGGTCTCTCACCCCAACGTCTGCCGCGTCTACGACGTGGGCGAGGTGGAGGGCGAGCACTTCATCTCCATGGAGTACGTCCACGGCGAGGACCTGGCCGACCTGCTGCGGCGCATCGGCCGCCTGCCGCCCGACAAAGCGGTGCAGATCTCGCGGCAGATCTGCGCCGGCCTCGCCGCCGCTCACGGCCAGGGCGTCCTCCACCGCGACCTGAAGCCGGGCAACGTCCTTCTCGACGAGCGCGGGGTGGCGCGCGTCACCGACTTCGGCCTGGCCGGCCTGGCCGAGGACTTCAACGCCGGCAACGTCCGCGAGGGCACGCCCGCCTACATGGCTCCCGAGCAGCTGGCGGGCAAGGAGGTCTCGGTGCGCAGCGACGTCTACTCGCTGGGCCTGATCCTCTACGAGCTGTTCACCGGGCGTTCGGCGTTCCGCTCCCGCACGCTGCCCGAGCTTCTCGCGGAGCGCGAGAGCTCGACCCCGGTCAGCCCTTCGAGCATCGTGGAGCTGGACCCGCTGGTGGAACGGGTGATCCTGCGCTGCCTGGAGGTCCAGCCGTCACGACGGCCCGCGTCGGCCCTCGCGGTGGCCGCGGCGCTGCCGGGCGGCAACCCGCTCGCCGAAGCGCTGGCGGCCGGGGAGACGCCTTCGCCGGAGATGGTGGCCGCGGCCGGGGAGAGCGAGGGGCTGCCCCCGGCGCTCGCCCTCGCCGCCTTCGGCGGCGCGACGGCGATGCTCGTCCTGGTCCTCGTCTTCGGCGCGCAGGTCTCCGTGCTCGGGCAGGTGCCGGTCGAGCACTCTCCCGAGACGCTGGCCGACAAGGCCCGCGCGCTGGTCCGGCATCTGGGCTACGCCGCCGCTCCCCGCGGTCGCGCCCACGGATTCGAGGTGGACGGCGAGTCCCTGCTGTACCTCCGTGCCCGCGACCGCTCGCCGTCGCGATGGCATCCGCTGTCCACCCTCAAGCCGCCGGCTCTCCTCTACTGGTACCGGGAGAGCCCGCGCGAGCTGTCGACCTCCGACTACTTCTCGCCCGGCCTTGCGGGGGGCGTGGTGACGTTCGACGACCCACCTCCCTCGACCTCGGGCATGGTGGGCCTGAAGCTGGACACCGTCGGCCGCCTCGTCCTCCTCCAGGTCACGCCCCCGCAGGTGGACGATCCGCCGGAAGGACCGGCCGAGCCCGACTGGAACGCGCTCTTCACCGCCGCCGGGCTCGATGCGAGCCGGTTCCGGTCCGTGCCCCCGCGCTGGACACCGTCGGGCTTCGCCGACGCGCGGTCGGCCTGGGAGGGCGCCAACCCGGAACGGCCCGACGATCCCATCCGCGTGGAAGCGGCCGCCTACCGCGGCCGGCCCGTCTCGTTCGTCCTCGTCGGTCCCTGGACGCGCCCCTGGCGGATGCAGCCCTCCGAAGCCAGGCCCGGCCAGCAGCTGGAGCAGGTCTTTCTCACCGTGCTGCTTCTCTGCCTGCTCGCGGGCGGAGTGGCCGTGGCGAGGAGGAACCTGCGCCTGGGCCGGGGGGACCGGCGGGGAGCGGCTCGCCTCGCGCTCTTCGTGATCGGGGTCGTGCTGCTCAGCTGGCTCCTCGGCACCGATCACGTGACCGGCCTCTCCGAGCTGGGCCTGTTCGTCATCGGCCTCGGCTGGGCCTTCTCCTTTGCCGTCCTTCTCTGGCTGCTCTACCTGGCCATCGAGCCCTATGTGCGCCGGCGCTGGCCGGGCGCCCTCATCTCCTGGAGCCGGGCGCTCGCGGGAAGCTTCCGGGATCCCCTCGTCGGGCGCGACCTGCTGCTCGGCGCCCTCCTGGGGGTGACGATCGAGCTCGTGTCCGTGGTCGGCCCCGAGATTCTCTACCGGCAGCTCGGCCTCGCCCCGGGCCTGCCGGAGCCCACCGACCTGAGGATGCTCATGGGCGTCCGGTACCTGTTGGCCGAGGCGCTGGGCCTGCTGCCGCAGGCCATGCTCGTGGCACTGGGCATGACGTTCCTCCTCTTCCTCCTTCGGGTGTTCTTCCGGAGGGAATGGCTGGCGGGAGCGGTCTTCATCGTCGCCTTCAGCGTCCCGACCCTCGCCATCACCGAGCATCCGTGGATCTCGGTGCCGCTCTCCATGTCCGTTTGGATGGCCACGGTCCTGGTGCTCGCGCGCTTCGGCCTCCTGGCGGTCGTCGCCCAGACGCTCGTCCAGAGCCTGCTGCGCTTGAGCCCGCTGACCCGCGATTTCTCCGCCTGGTACGCGGGGACGTCGCTCTCGGTCGTGCTGATGGTGCTGGCCCTGGCCGGCTTCGGCTTCTACGCCTCGCTCGGCGGCCGGCCGCTCCTGCGCGAAGAGCTGCTGGAGGCCTAGCCGCGGGACCGCATAATGTGGCGCTGCCGCCCCACCCCGCCGGCATGCGTGCTAAGGTGACCCTCAGAAGCGCCTGTTGGCTAGATCGGGTTTCTGCTACAGTCGCACGTCCCCGGCCGCCGCGCCCCGGAGGACGCTTCGTCGGTCGCCGCGAGGCGGCAACGGGCGGCGCGTGGCATCGTCCAGAGGAGAAGCGGCCATTTCGAACAAGGTGTTCGTCGGCAACCTGAGCTTCGACGTCACCCGCGAGGAGCTCATCCAGGCATTCAGCGCCGCCGGCAAGGTCGTGGACGCCAAGGTGCCCACCGACCGCGAGACCGGACGTCCCCGCGGCTTCGCCTTCGTCGAGTTCGACAGCGACGAGGCGGCCGAGAAGTCCATCAGCATGATGAACGGCCGGGACCTCAAGGGCCGGCCCCTGCGCGTCAACGAGGCCGAGAACCGGCCCCCGCGCGCGCCGGGCATGGGCGGCCCGTCGTTCCGGCCCGGCGGGTATCGCCCGCCCGGCCCCGGCTACAGCGCCCCCAGCTTCAGCGAGTTCACGCCGATGGACGACCGCGGCCGGCCCTTCAAGAGCAAGGGCAGCCGGCGCAACATCCGTCGCCGGAAGCGCGGCTTCGACTAGGATTCGCCCCCGGGCCTTCCTCGTCCTGCTGGCGGTCCTCGGCGCTCATCCCTTCCCCGAGGAGCGGCTGCTGCTCGACCGCCGGCTGGAGACGCTGCGCCGGATCCTGCCCGACGGCCCCAACCCGCCCGCCGACCGCGCCCTGGTCCTCGACCTGGCCCAGTCCACCGGCCTCGAGTCGCTGGAGGTGCAGCCCCGGCCCCCGTTCGATTCGCGCAGCGCGTGGGCGGACGTGGTGGTGGACCTGAGCGGCGTCGGCGGCTACGACGAGGTCGACCGCTTCTTCCGCCAGGTCGCGCTCTCCCCGCGGCTCATCGACGTGGAGAGCCTCACCCTGTCGCCCGCGCCGGGCGACGCCGTCCACCTGGTGTCCGTCCTGCGCCTGCCGTACCGCCCCGAGGCCGCGCCCCTTCCTGGGCCTCCCGAGGGCGTGCGCGCCCAGCTCGCCGGCGTGCCGCGGCCGCAGGCCGACGCCTACCTGCGCGATCAAGCGATGTCGCTCGCCAAGGCGGACACCATCGACACGCTCCGGCGCAACCGCCGCAACCCGCGCCTGTTCCTCTCCGAGGCGGCGGCGGTCGTGCGGGGGCGTCCGATGGTGCTCAGCCAGGCCACGGCGGGCGACGAGTTCTTCCTCCGCGGGCTGGCGGTCGGCGAGGCGACGCTGCGGGGCTTCGAGCGCCGGCTCGAGCGCGGCTTCTTCCGCGTCTCCCAGGTGCTGCTGGCCCGCCAGGGCACCTGCTACCGCTTCGAGGTCCGGGGGCGGAGCCCGGTCGTCGGCCTCGACGCCGAGATCCCGCTGCCCACCCAGCAGCCCTTCAGCGCGGAGCAGTGCCGCTCCGATCGCGATCCGCCGGGCGCGGCGGTCCTGCGCGCTCCCTTCGTGCGCCGCCCGCGACGGGGCAGCCTCGACCTGCGGCTGCGAGACGTCGCCTGGGCGGACGTGTTCGGCGTGCTCTACCAGCTCACGGGGGAAGCGTTCCTGGTGGACGCGGACGTCTCCGGGCGGCTCAGCCTGGACTTCCCCGCGGTCGAGCTGGACGAGGCGCTGTCGCTGCTCCAGAAGGGCGGGATGAAGATCTCCCCCGGACCGCTACGCAGGGTCTCTCGCGCGCGCGCCGCCACCGCCGGGCCTGCGCTCGGGGCGGACGCGCCGAAGGCGAGCCTGGCCGTCAAGCGGGCCGAGGTGCGCGACGTGCTGGCCGCGCTGGCCGAGGCGGACCCGTCCCTCGCGGCCGCGCCGCGCGACGTCCCGGGCCGGATCAGCGTCTGGGCCCGCGACGTGCCGGCGGCCGACCTGCGCGGCGCGGTGCTGGATGCGGTGGGTTCGTCGGGCGGCGCCGATGCCGTTCCCCCGCTCGGACCGCCGGCCGCGCCGCGGCGGCTCCACCTGCGGCCGGAGGAGATGACGGTGCAGGAGTTCGAGCTGGCCGGCCTCGTCGCCACGGGCGGCCGCTGGACGGCGCTCGTCTACTCGCCGGCGGGAGCGCTCTATGCTTACCGGACGGGAGACAGGCTGGCCGATGGGTCCGTGACCGCCATCGAGTCCACCGATGTGCTCCTGCAGACCGAAGAGGGACCGCTGCGGATCATGCTCCCGCTGCTCGGCAGATGACGGGGAACGCCCATCCAATCAAAAAAGGGCCCGGGAAGAGTCCCGGGCCCAGGTTTGCTCGGGGGCATCCAAGCCCCCCGCGCCCCGCGAGGGGCGCTATCGTTTTTGTCTCGTGTCCGACGGGGCCTTCAAGCCCCTACGCAGCCCGGTGGACTGCCCTCGCACGCCATAGGCACCTCCGTTCGCTGCGAACGGCTCTTTTTGCCGGGCTCCCGTCCGGGCGAACCCTGCTCTTAAAATATCGCGCCGCGCCGGCATGCTGTCAAGGGTTCTTTTTCTCCAGGACCGAGATCCGGCCGTCGACCTCCAGCACGACGAGGCGGCAGTCCTCGAGGGTCGTGCAGCCGCCTTCGCGGATCGCCTGGAGCAGGTCCTCGTGGGTGATGCCCTCCGCCCGGAGGTTCTCCTCGTAGACGTGGCCGCGGTTGACGAGGATGCGGGCCCGGCCGCGCAGGAGCCGCTCGACCTTGCGGCTGCGGACGGCCACCCGGCCCAGGACGTAGTTGACGGTGAGCAGGACGAAGGCCGCGGTCAGGCCGCCGAGGAGCGAGCTGTCGGGTCCGACCATCGCGTTCTGGACCGCGTTGGCGATCAGGAGCATGAGCGCGAGGTCGAAGGGCGCGAGCTGGCCCACCTCGCGCTTGCCGATCAGCCGGAAGCCGAGGAGGATGGAGACGTAAACGACCACGGTCCGCAGGACGATGAGGGCCAGGTCCCGCGGCGTGCTCAGCAGCTCTCGCGCTACCGCACTTGCCAGGTGTCGCCTGCCTGCAGCAGCTGGGCGAGGTCGCCGCGGCCCTTCTTCTCCACCGCCTGACGCAGTTGATCGTTGATCCCCGCCTCGTAGCGCGGCGCGTCCACCGCGCGCAGCACGCCGAGGGGAGTCGGGAACCCCGGCGTGCCGTCCATGCGGGAGAGCAGGAAGGCGTAGGCCGGGTTGGGATGGCGCTCGTCGTGCACGATGAGGTCCTTCTCGCCGATGCCGCCGCCGAGGGCGACCACCTCCAGCTCGATGCCCTTCATCCGGATGCCCTTGTCCTTGTTCTTGCCGAACACCAGCGGCTGGCCGTGCTCGACGGCGATCGTGTGGTCGTCGCGCACGTCCCTCTCGGTGAGGTTCTCCCAGGCCCCGTCGTTGAAGATGTTGCAGTTCTGGAGGATCTCGATGAACGCGGTGCCCTGGTGCGCGGCGGCGCGCTTGAGCGTCGCCTTCAGGTGGGGCTGGAAGACGTCGACCGAGCGGGCGACGAAGGTGGCCTCGGCTCCCAGGGCGAGCGAGAGCGGGTTGAAGGGACGGTCGACCGATCCGTAGGGGGTGGACTTGGCCTTCTTGCCCATCTCCGAGGTCGGCGAGTACTGCCCCTTGGTGAGTCCGTAGATCTTGTTGTTGAAGAGGAGCACCTTCAGGCCCACGTTGCGCCGCATCATGTGGATGGTGTGGTTGCCGCCGATCGACAGCGCGTCCCCGTCGCCGGTCGCCACCCACACCTCGAGGTCGGGCCGGGTGATCTTGAGTCCGGTCGCCACCGCGGGGGCGCGGCCGTGGATGGTGTGGAAGCCGTAGGTGTTCATGTAGTACGGGAACCGGCTCGAGCAGCCGATGCCCGAGACGACCACGAACTTCTCTTTCGGGATCCCCAGCTCCGGGAAGACCGACTGCACCGCGGAGAGGATCGCGTAGTCCCCGCAGCCCGGGCACCAGCGCACTTCCTGGTCGGTCTGGAAGTCCTTCTTCGAGTAGACGGGCAGCGTGGTGGTCATCGGATCTCCGTGAGCGCTCGCTCGATCTTGGCCTCGATCTCGGACTGCTTGAACGGCTTGCCCTGGATCTTGTTGAACCCCTCGGCGTCCAGCAGGTATTTCGCCCGCAGCACCCACACGAGCTGCCCCATGTTCATCTCGGGCACGACGACCTTGCGGTAGCGCTTCAGCACCTCGCCGAGGTTGCGCGGCAGGGGGTTGAGGTGCCGCAGGTGGACGTGGCCGATCTTGCGGCCCCGGGCGCGCTGCGCGCGCACCGCGGCGGTGATCGACCCGTAGGTCGAGCCCCAGCCGACGAGGAGGAGGTCGCCCTCGGCATCCCCGGCCGGCACGACCTCCGGCACGTCCTGGACGACCGCCGCCACCTTGGCCGCGCGCAGGCGGACCATCCGCTCGTGGTTGAGCGGCTCGTAGTTGACGTTGCCGGTGACGTCCTGCTTCTCGAGGCCGCCGATGCGGTGTTCCAGCCCGGGCGTGCCCGGAACCGCCCACGGGCGGGCCAGGGTCGCCGCGTCGCGCAGGTAGGGCATGAAGCCCTCGGGATCGCTCCGGAACCTCACCGGGATCTCGGGCAGCTCGGCGAGGGTCGGGATCTTCCACGGCTCGGCGCCGTTGGCGAGGTAGCCGTCGGAGAGGACGATCACCGGGACCATGTACTTGATGGCGATGCGGCTGGCCTCGAGCGCCATCCAGAAGCAGTCGCCCGGCGTCGCGGCGGCGAGGATCGGGATGGGGGCCTCCGAGTTCCGGCCGAAGAGGGCCTGGAAGAGGTCGGCCTGCTCGGTCTTGGTCGGCAGTCCCGTCGACGGCCCGCCACGCTGGATGTCGCAGACGACGATGGGTAGCTCGACGGCGATGGCGAGGCCGATCGCCTCCATCTTGAGCGCCATGCCCGGGCCGGACGTGGTCGTGATGGCGAGCGCGCCTCCGTAGGCCGCCCCGATGGCGGAGGTCACGGCCGCGATCTCGTCCTCGGCCTGGAACGTGACCACCCCGAACTCCTTGTACATGGAGAGCTCGTGGAGGATGTCGGAGGCGGGCGTGATCGGATAGCTGCCCTGGAAGAGAGGGAGGCCGGCCTTGCGGGCGGCGGCCACGAAGCCGAGGGCGAGCGCGGTGTTGCCGCTGATGTTGCGGTAGAGCCCGGGCTCGAGCTTGGCGGCGGGGACCTCGTAGCGGACCTGGAAGGCCTCGGTGGCGTCGCAGTAGGCGTAGCCGGCCTTCATCGCGATCTTGTTGGCCTCGGCCAGGACCGGCTTGCCGCCGAACTTCTCGTCCAGCCACTTGTAGGTGTGGTCCATCGGCCGGTTATAGAGCCAGTAGCACATGCCGAGGGCGAAGAAGTTCTTGCAGCGGTCCATCGACTTGGCGTCGAGGCCGAGGTCGCGCAGGGCGAGGCGGGTGAGCTTGGTCAGCTCCACCGGGAAGACCCGGTAGCCGTCCAGGGAGTGGTCCTCCAGGGGGTTGGACCGGGCCTGGGCCTTCTTGAGGTCGACCTCCTTGAAGTTGTCGACGTTGACGATGAGGATGCCGCCCGGCTTGAGGTCGCCGACGTTGGTGGCGAGGGCGGCGGGGTTCATGGCCACCAGCACGTCCACTGCATCGCCCGGGGTGTAGACGTCCCGGCTCGAGAAGTTGATCTGGAAGCCGCTCACTCCGGGCAGGGTCCCGGCGGGGGCGCGGATCTCGGCCGGGAAGTCGGGGAAGGTGGCCAGGTCGTTGCCGAACACCGCGGCGGTGTTCGTGAACTGGCTTCCCGTGATCTGCATTCCGTCCCCGGAATCTCCGGCGAACCGGATGACCGCCTGCTCGAGGGTTTCCTTCTTCCGGGGAAGTGCTTCGGTCGTCGCCATGGGGCCTTGGTCCTCCGCCAGCGGGGACAATGCTTCGCCCCCGTAACCGACTGGCAAGGGGTAAGTATAACACCGGCGGGCGGCCCCCCTTTTTTCCGGGGCCACTACGGGCGTGACGGAGGGTCCAGCAGCTCCCGCAGCTTGCGGGTGAGCGCTTCCTGGGTGAACGGCTTGGAGATCAGGGACGAACCCGCCTCGAGTACACCGCGGTTGGCGATCGCGTCCTCCGTGTAGCCGGACATGTAGAGCACCCGCACGTCCGGCCTTCGCTCCTTCACCCGGCGGGCCACGTCGCGCCCGCTCATCTGCGGCATCACCACGTCCGTCAGAAGGAGATGGATCACGCCCTCGTACGTTTCGGCGGCTTCGATCGCCTTCGTCGGGTTCTCGGCCGCCAGAACGTGGTAGCCGTCCTCCTCGAGGAGCTCACCGATCAGCGCTCTCAGCCCGTCCTCGTCCTCGACCAGCAACACGGTCTCCGAGCCGCGCCGGGAGGGCGACGGCTCGGCCGGCCTTTCGACCTCGCCCTCGACCGCCGGCAGGTAGATCTTGAATGTGGTGCCGTGCCCGGGCTCGCTATAGACGTAGATGAGGCCTTCGCTCTGCTTGACGATCCCGTAGACGGTCGACAGGCCCAACCCCGTGCCCTTGCCGGCCTCTTTCGTGGTGAAGAACGGCTCGAAGATGTGCGACTGCACGTCCTTGGTCATGCCGTGCCCGGTGTCGCTGACCGCGATGCAGACGTAGGGGCCGGCGGCGGCGGCATGGCCATGCCGGTAGTCGTCTTCGATGGCCGCGTTGGAGGTCTCGATGACCACGCGGCCGCCCTGGGGCATGGCGTCGCGCGCGTTGACGGCGAGGTTCATCAGGACCTGCTCGATCTGCGTGGGGTCGGCCCGGACCCGGCCCAGCGGCTCGTCGGGCCGGAAGGTCAGGACGACGTCCTCGCCGATGAGACGGCCGAGCATCTTGATCACCGATTCGATGGTCTGGTTGAGGTCCAGCACCCGCGTCTCGAAGACCTGGCGGCGGCTGAAGGCGAGGAGCTGGCGCGTCAGTCCCGCGGCGCGCTGGCTGGCCGACATGATCTGGTCGACGCGGGGGCGCCGCGGGTCGTTCGGGGCCAGGCCGCTGAGCAGGATCTGGGAGTGTCCCAGGATGACGCCGAGGATGTTGTTGAAGTCGTGGGCGATGCCACCGGCCAGGCGACCGACCGCCTCCATCTTCTGCACCTGCCGGAGCTGCTCCTCGAGCTGGCGGCGGGCCGTCATGTCGCGCACGGCGGCGATGACCGTGTCGGCTTCGGTCGTCAGCGGGCTGAGGCTGATCTCGACCGGAAAGGTGGCGCCGTCCTTGCGCGCGGCGAACAGATTCTGGCGACCCGCGCCCATGAACACGGGCGCGGGAGCCTCGACGAACTGCTCCCGCAGCTCCCGAAATCCGGAGCGGGCCGCCGATGGGATGAGGACCTCGACCGGCTGCCCGCTCAGCTCCTCCGGGTCGTAGCCGAAGAGCCTCTCCGCCTGTCGGCTCGCCGCCCGGATGACGCCCTGCCCGTCGACGATCACGGTCGCGTCGGGGGCCGACTCGAAAAGGTCGTGGAAGAGGCGCTCGCTCCGGGCCAGGCGCTGGAGCGCCTCCTCGCGCTCGCGTTCGGTACGCTCCAGCGTCCGGCGCTTCTCGGCCTCCCGAAGCTCGCGCTCGACGGCGGAGCAGAGTCGGGAGAGCCGGTCCTTGAGGAAGAAGTCGTGGGCGCCCGCCTTCAGCACCTCCACCGCCTGCTCCTCCCCGATGGTCCCGGTGACGACCACGAACGGGGTGTCGAGACCTCGCTCCTTCCACACCTTCATCGCATCCAGGGCCCGGAAACTGGGCATGTGGTAGTCCGAGACGATGAGGTCGAAGGTCGAGCGGCCGAGGGTCGCGGTCATGGCCTCCCGCGTGTCCACCCGTTCCCACGTGACGTCCCATCCGCAGCTCTCGAGCTGCTGCACGATGAGCTGCGCGTCCTCCGGGCTGTCCTCGACGAGCAGCACCGTGAGCGGTCTGCCCACCTACTGTGCCCTGGCGGGGTTGCAAAGCGGGAAGGGGCCGGCCCGCATGGCCATCTCGGGCTCCGTGCTTGTCTCAGGACCGATCTGCCGGCCAAGCTACCGCTGCCGGCGGTCGCCTTGTATCCGTACGAATCCCTATTTGCGCGAGAAGGAATACCTAACCCCCGGAACCGCCTCCCGACCGGGGCGTAGAATCGGGAGTCACCATGACGCAGCCGCTGAGGAAGACGGGGATCGCCCTCGTGGGCGACATCCGCTGGGGCACGCACTTCTGCCATTTCTTCGAAACGAAGGAGGACCTCCTCGACACCCTGCTGCCCTATTTCAAGGTCGGACTGGAGGAGAACGAGCTCTGCGTCTGGATCGTCGCCGAGCCCCTTACGGCCGAGGAGGCCAGGCAAGCGCTGGGGCGAGACGTCCCGGAGCTGGACGTCTACCTGGCCGAGCGCCGCCTCGAGATCCATCCCCACCACGAGTGGTACCTGAGCCGGGACGCTCTCGACCTGGGCGGCGTGACCCGCGCCTGGGACCACAAGCTCCAGGAGGCGCTGCAGAGAGGCTTCAGCGGCCTGAGGGTCAACGGCAGCGCGGCGTGGCTCGCGCGGGAGCAGTGGCGCGCTTTCTCCGAATACGAAGAGAAACTCAACGCGTCCATCGCCGGCAAGCGCATGGTCGCCCTCTGCTCGTATCCCCTGGCCACCAGCGGGGCCCGCGAGATCCTGGACGTGGCCCGCACGCACCAGTTCGCGATGGCCGCCCGCGACGGCAGATGGGACGTCGTCGAGACGCCGGAGCTGCGGCAGGCCAAGGACGAGATCAGGAGGCTCAACGAGCAGCTCCAGCAGCGGGTCGCCGAGCGGACCCGCCAGCTCGAAGCAGTCAACGAGGAGCTGAGGAACGAGATCGCCGAGCGCCACGAGCTGGAGGCCGCGCAGCGGCGGGAGAAGGAGACCCTGCAGGCCATCTTCGACAACATCCCCGTGATGATCTCGATCTATGACCCGTCCGGCCGCCTCCTGCGCGTCAACCGGGAGTGGGAGCGGACGCTCGGCTGGACGTTCGAAGAGGCGCAGCGGGTGGACATCCTGGCCGAGGCCTACCCCGATCCCGAGCGCCGCGAGGAGGCACGCCGGTTCATCCGCCGGGCGGAGCCGAGCTGGGCGGATTTCCGGCCGCGCACCCGCGACGGGAGGATCATCGACGTCTCGTGGGCCCGCTTCGCCCTCGCGGACGGCTCGCGGATCGGGTTCGGCATCGACATCACGGAGCGGAAGCGGGCCGAGGCGGCGCTGCGGGAGAGCGAAGCTCGGTTCCGGCAGGTCGCCGAGAACATCAACGAGGTCTTCTGGCTGGCCAACCTCGACAACACGGAGGTCCTCTACGTGAGCCCGGCGTACGAAGAGATCTTCGGCCGCACCCGCGAGAGCCTGTACCGCGAGCCGCGGTCGTGGGTCGAGGCCGTCCATCCCGAAGATCGGGAACGCGTTCGGGTCGCCTTCTACGAGAACCGCGACGGCCGCGAGATGGACGGGACGTATCGGGTGATCCGCGCCGACGGGTCCACCCGCTGGATCCGCGACCGCGGCTTTCCCATCCGGGACGCTTCGGGACGGCCATATCGCTTCGCCGGCGTCGCCGAGGACATCACCGCGCGGCGGCGGGCCGAGGAGGAGCACGGACGGCTGCTCGAGAGCGAGACCCGCGCCCGGGCCGAGGCGGAGACCGCCCTGGAAAGGCTTCGCGCGATCGACACCATCACCGACAGCGCGCTCGTCCATCTGGGCCTCGACGAGCTGCTCCAGGAGTTGCTGGCCCGCTTGCGGCGGGTCCTCGATGCGGATTCGGCCTCGGTCCAGCTCCTCGACGAAGCGGGCGAGAGGCTCTATCCCCGTGCCGTCGACGGCTTCCGCTACGACGACTTCTCTTCCATCCGCGTGCCTCTCGGCAAGGGCGTCTCCGGGCAGATCGCCGCCGAGGGCCGCCCGATGGTCGTCGACGATTACTCGACCGTCGACCTCGCGGGGATCGAAGGCGTGGCGCCCGCGGATCTCCTCGCCACGACGCGCTCGGTGATGGGGGCTCCGCTCCGGGCCGGCGACAAGGTCGTGGGCGTCGTGTCGGTGGCCTCCACCCGGCCGCGACGGTTCACGGAGGAGGAGCTGAAGCTCCTGCTGCTCGTCGCCGACCGCGCGGCGCCGGCCGTCGAGCGGGCGCATCTGCTGGAGACGGTGCGCGCCGGCCGTGAGCGGCAGAAGGCGCTCTCCCGCCGCCTCCTCAGCGCGCACGAACAGGAGCGGCGCCGCCTGGCCGTCGAGCTGCACGACGAGCTGGGGCAGGTTCTCACCGCGGTCAAGATCAACCTGGCCTCGCTGGACCGGCTCCCGGGGACCGCGTGGTCACCCGCCCAGCTGAAGGACACGATCGCCTCCGTCGACCAGGCCATGGAGAAGGTGAGGGACCTCGCGCTGGACCTGAGGCCCTCGGTGCTCGACGATCTCGGGCTGCCCGCGGCGCTGCGCTGGTACGTGGACCGGTTCGCGCGCGCGGCGCACGTCGATGCGCACCTCTCGATCGACGCCGTTCCCCACCTGGAGGCCGACCTGGAGACCGTCTGCTTCCGGGTGGCGCAGGAGGCGTTGACCAACGTCGCCGGCCACGCCGGCGCTCGACGCGTATGGGTCGACCTCCACCTGCTGCCGGTAGGCCTCGAGCTGAGCGTGCGCGACGACGGAAGCGGGTTCGACACCGTGCTCGCCCGGGACAACGCGGTCGGCGGGGCCTCGATGGGTCTGCTCGGCATGCAGGAGCGCGTGGCTCTCGCCGGCGGGAAGTTCGAGGTGCGCAGCCAGCCCGGCGACGGGACCGAGGTGCGGGCCCGCTTCGCGGTGGGCGACAAGGCCCCGGACACCGCATGAAGCCGATCCGGGTGCTGCTGGCCGACGACCACACGCTGGTGCGCGCCGGCGTCCGGGGCCTGCTGCAGGGCCTCGAGGGCGTCGAAGTCGCCGGTGAATCGGGCGACGGCCAGGAAGCGTTGCGCGTGGCGGAGGCTCTCCGCCCCGACGTCGTCCTTCTCGACGTGAGCATGCCGGGGCTGAACGGTCTCGAGGTCGCGGGGCGGCTCGCCGCGCTCGACGCGTCGATCCGGGTGGTCATCCTCTCCATGCACACCTCGGAGGAGTACGTGCTGCGCGCCCTGCGGGCGGGCTGCGCTGGCTACCTCCTCAAGGGCTCGGCCGTCTCGGAGCTGGAAGTCGCCGTACGGGCGGTCGCCCGGGGGGAGACCTACCTGAGTCCGGCCGTCTCCAAGCGCGTCGTGGACGACTACGTCAGCCGGACGGGAGGAGCCACCGATCCCCTCGACGCGCTGACGCCCAGGCAGCGCGAGATCCTCCAACTCGCCGCCGAGGGACACTCGAGCAAGGAGATCGCGCAGCGGCTCGGGCTCAGCCCGCGCACGGTGGATGCGCACCGGGCGCAGCTCATGGAGCGACTGGACCTGCACGACCTGGCCGCCCTCGTCCGCTTCGCGGTCCGGGTCGGCCTGGTCTCCCCGGAAGGCTAGCTCACGGGGCCGAGCGGGCGGCGGCCGGGGCGGGGGTGGCCGCCAACGCCCGGGCTTCGAGCACCTGGCGCACGAGCGACTCCTGCTCCCGGACGTGGACCTTCTGGGAGCCCGGGGCCGGCGCCGCGCTGTCGGGGCGGCCGACGTAACGCGGCTGGCGGCGGCCGGGATCCAGGACGACGCCGTCCAGGAACTGCTCGCGCACGAAGCGCCAGGCCCCCATGTTCCGCGGCTCCTCCTGGGCCCACAGCAGCTCCGCGTCGACCGGGTAGCGGGCCAGCACCCGGGCGATCTCCCCGCCCGGCGCCGGGTAGAGCTGCTCCAGGCGCACGAGCGCCACGTGATCGGCGCGGGCTTGCTCGCGCGCCTTGAGCAGGTCGTAGTAGAGCTTGCCCGAGGTGAGGACCACCCGCCGCACGCGGGCCGGATCGGCGTAGGGATCGTCCAGGACCTCCAGGAAGCGTCCGTCCGCCAGCTCCGGCAGCGACGAGACGCAGCGGGGATGCCGGAGGAGGCTCTTCGGCGTCATGACGACCAGCGGCTTCTCCACCGGGTCGCGGCCCTGGCGCCGCAGGAGATGGAAGTAGGAGGCGGGCGTCGACGGGTAGCAGACCCGCATGTTCGCGTTCGCGCACAGGGTGAGGAAGCGCTCGATGCGGGCGCTGCTGTGCTCCGGTCCCTGCCCCTCGTGGCCGTGCGGGAGGAGGAGCACGAGGCCGTTGGGCTGGCCCCACTTGGTCTCGGAGCTGACCAGGAACTGGTCGACGATGACCTGGGCCCCGTTGAAGAAGTCTCCGAACTGCGCCTCCCACATCACGAGGGCGCGGTGCTCGGCCACCGCGTATCCGAACTCGAAGCCCATCACCGCGGCCTCGGAGAGCAGGCTGTCGTAGACCTCGAAGCGGGTGCCGGAGGGAGCCAGCGCGTCGAGGGGCACGTACTCGCGCCCCGAACGCACGTCGTAGAGGACCGCGTGGCGCTGCGAGAACGTGCCACGGCCGGAGTCCTGTCCCGACAGCCGCACCGGCACGCCCTCGAGCAGCAGCGTCCCCCACGCCAGCGCCTCCGCGGTCGCCCAGTCCACCTCCCCCTTGCCCTCCAGCAGCTCGGCCCGCTTCTTGAGATGGGGCATCAGCTTCGGGTGCAGCTCGAAGCCCTCGGGCACCGTGCCGAGCGTCTTCAGCGTCGTGCGCAGGCGGCCCCACATGGCCGACGCGTCGACGTCCGGCGGCGGCTGGGGCGCGCGGCGCGTGATGGCGGCCAGGGGTCCCGCCTCCCCTTCCCGCTGCATCTGCGCCTTCTTCTCCGCCCAGAGCGCGTCCAGCTCCGGCCGGCTCAGCACGTCGCCCCGGACGAGGTGCTCGCCATAGAGCTGGCCGACCGGGGTGTGGCTCTTGATCTTGGCGTACATCAGGGGCTGGGTATAGCTCGGCTCGTCGCCCTCGTTGTGTCCCCATCGCCGATAGCCCACGAGGTCGATGACCACGTCGCGCTTGAAGCGCTGCCGGTACTCGAAGGCGACCGCCGCCACGTGCACCGCTGCTTCCGGGTCGTCGCCGTTGACGTGGAAGACCGGGGCCTGCACCATCTTCGCCACGTCGGTGCAGTAGGTCGACGATCGCGCGTCCTCGGGGTTGGTGGTGAAGCCGATCTGGTTGTTGATCACCACGTGGACGGTGCCCCCGGTCGTGTAGCCTTCCAGGCCGGCCAGGTTCAGCGTCTCCGCCACCACCCCCTGGCCGGCGAAGGCGGCGTCCCCGTGGAGGAGTATCGCGAGCACGCGCGTCCGCTCGCGGTCGCCGAGGGCGTCCTGCCTGGCCCGCACCATCCCCTCCACGACGGGGTCCACCCATTCCAGGTGGCTGGGGTTGGGCGCGACCATCACCGCCATCGTCTCCCCGCTGTCGGCGTGATGGGTGCCCGCCGCGCCCAGGTGGTACTTCACGTCGCCCGAGCCCTGGGTGGAGTTCGGGTCCACGTTGCCCTCGAACTCCGAGAAGATCTGGGCCAGCGGCTTGCCGATGGTGTTGGCGAGCACGTTCAGGCGGCCGCGGTGGGACATGCCGATGATCGCTTCCCGCACGCCCGCCCGGGCGGCGTCGGAGAGGACCTTGTCGAGGAGCGGGATGGCCGTCTCTCCGCCCTCCAGCGAGAAGCGCTTGTGGCCGATGTACTTCGCGTGCAGGAAGCGCTCGAAGCTCTCCGCCTCGACGAGCTTCTCCAGGATCCGCCGCCGGCCGGCGGCGTCCAGGCCCATCCGGTTGCGCGAGGACTCCATCCGCTCCTGCAGCCACTCCTTGCGCTCGGGGTCGGCGATGTACATGTACTCGACGCCGATCGTCCCGCAGTAGGTGTCGCGCAGGACCTCCAGGATCTCCCGCAGCGTGGCGCGGTCCTTCCCCGACAGCCCGTTGGTGAAGAACTCGCGGTCGAGGTCCCACAGCGTCAGGCCGTAGGTGGCGGGGTCGAGGTCCTTGTGGGGGGCGCGCTTCGAATCCAGCGGATCGAGATCGGTCACGAGGTGGCCGCGCACGCGGTAGGCGTGGATGAGCTGCAGGACGCGGGCCTGCTTCTCGACCTGCTCCTCGCTGCCCGCGGGGCCGAACAGGCCCGGCGTGACGTCGATCTCCCACCGCACCGGCCGGTGGGGCAGCTTCAGGTCCTCGAAGATCCGCTCGTAGAAGCCGTCCTCGCCCTTGAGCAGGTCCTCCAGCCGGGCCAGGAACAGACCCGATTCCGCGCCCTGGATGATCCGGTGATCGTAGGTCGAGGTCACGTTCATGACCTTGCTGATCCCCAGCAGCGACAGCGTGCGGGGGGCCATGGAGCGGTACTCGGCCGGGAAGTCGAGGGTCCCGGTGGCCACGATCAGCCCCTGGCCCGGCATGAGCCGCGGCGCGGAGGCGGTCGTGCCGACCGTGCCGGGGTTGGTGAGCGACACGGTCGTGCCGATGAAGTCGTCGGGGCCGATGGCGCCTTTGCGCGAACGCGCCACCAGGTCGTCGAAAGCCTTCAGGAAGCCGGCGAAGTCGAGCCTGCTCGCGTCCTTGATGTTGGGCACCAGCAGCGTGCGGGTGCCGTCCTTCCTCTGCACGTCGACGGCCACTCCGAGCCGCACGGCATCACGCTGGATGCGGTGAGGCGCGCCGTCCAGCTCGGCGTAGGCGTCGTTGAGGCGCGGGAACGTGTCGAGGGCGCGCAGGATCGCCCACGCCACCAGGTGGGTGAAGCTGATCTTGCCTCCCCCGGTGGCGTCGCGGTGCTTGTTGAGGAGCCGGCGGTTCTCCTCCAGCGTCCTCACCGGCACCTGCCGCATGGAGGTGGCGGTGGGGATGCTGAGGCTGGCCTCCATGTTCTCGACGATGCGGACCGCCCCGCCGCGGATGGGCGTGGCGATGTCGCCGGGCAGGATGGCGGGCACGACGAGCGCCTGGGAGCGCGTCCGGGCGGGGGCGGAGGGCTCCTGGCGCACGAGCGCGCCGGGTCGCACCGACGAAGGCGGGGGAGCCGCGGCGGGCGGAGCCGGCGCCGCCTCCGGCGCGGCGCCCGTCATCCGGTCGAAGTACTCGCGCCAGCTCGCTTCCACCGACCGCCGGTCCGCCCGGTACTGCTCGAGCAGGTCCAGCGCGAAGGTGTAGTTGCCGCCGAAGTCGGCGACGAGCGAGTCGATGAGGGTATCCGCGGCGGTCTCGACCATGTCGAGACGAGTCTATGCCCGCGCCGCCCGGACGATCAACCCCGCGTGATGAGCCATGATGGGGCCGGGATGGGCGGGGGACGATGAGGTACCCGGAGTACGAGCGGGGCGGGGCGCGGGTCATGGTCCCGTTTCTGTTGAAGCGCGTGTGGCTCACGATCGTTCCCCGCCCGGGCGGCGCGCCCGTGGTCACCGCCGAGCCGCCGGCGCGGGACGGAAGCCCGCGCCTGACCTGGATCGGCCACGCGACGTTCCTGGTGCGCATGGACGGCGTCGCCTTCCTGACCGACCCGATGTTCTCCCGCCGGGCCAGCCCGCTGCGGTTCGCCGGCCCGGCGCGGCTCGCTCCGCCGGGTCTGGGGCTCGGCTCCCTGCCCGCCGTGGACTTCGCCCTCGTCTCCCACGACCACTACGACCACCTGGACCTGCCCTCGGTTCGCGCGCTGGCCCGGCGCGGCGTGCGCTTCATCGTGCCGAGGGGGCTCGGCGAGCTGGTGCGTCGCGCGGGGGCCGAGGCGACGGAGCTGGATTGGTGGGAGCAGGTGCAGGTCGGGCCGGTCGGCGTCCACTGCGTGCCCGCCCAGCACTTCTCGGGCCGCACGCCCTTCGACCGCAACCGGCGCTTGTGGGCCGGCTTCGTCGTGACGGGGCCGACGCGGCGGTTCTACCACGCGGGCGATACCGGCCGCTTCGAGGGCTTCGCGGAGATCGGGCGGCGGCTGGGACCGATCGACCTCGCCGCGATGCCGATCGGCGCCTATCTGCCCCGGCGCATGATGGGCCCGGTGCACGTCACCCCCGAGGAGGCGCTGCAGGGAGCGCTGGCGGCGGGCGCGGCCCGCGTGGCCGCGATGCACTGGGGCACGTTCGACCTCGCCGACGAGCCGCTCGACGAGCCTCCCCGCCGTTTCCGCGCCGAGGCGGGCCGGCTGGGCCTGGATGACGACCGGACGTGGGTGATGGCGGTCGGGGAGACGAGGCGCTGGTGAGGCGCTACTGGACCTTGCCGTTCCGGCCCGGCTCGCGACGATCGGGCACGCTCGGCGACCGGCGCCACAGCAGCACCTCGAAGCCGGCCACCTTCCCGCCCTTGACCGACACGATCGGCTGGTAGTGGGTCCGGAACTCCTCGCGGTCGAGGGCGTGGCGGAGGGCGGCCTCGAGCTGGGCCAGGGACATCGCCCGGCCTTCCATCGCCGAGTCGAAGACCTGGAAGCCGGGCTTGCCGAGCGCCTTGGCCTTCTGGAGCGCCCGGTCCGCGTCCCGCACCACGTCCTCGGGGCGGGAGTGGGATGGCTTGCTGAGGGCGACGCCGATGCAGGCCTGGGAGACCACGCGGTGTCCGTCGATCTCCACCCTCTCCTGCAGGCGAGCCAGGATCCGGTCCGCGACCCGCACCGCCTCGTGCTCGTCTTCCAGGTCCTCGAGCAGCACCGTGAACTCGTCGCCGCCGAAACGGGCCACCGTGTCGTGGGAGCGCAGGCACGCTTCCAGCCGCCGCGCCACTTCCACGAGGAGGTGGTCGCCGGCCGCGAAGCCCAGGGTCTCGTTGATCGACTTGAACCGGTCGACGTCGAGGAAGAGCACCGCGAACGGCCGTCCCGCGCCTTGTCCACGCTGGAGCAGCGCGCCCTGCAGGCGGTCGAGGAACAAGCGCCGGTTGGCGAGGCCGGTGAGGCCGTCGTGCAGCGCCGCGTGCAGCAGCTCGTCCTGCAGTCGCTTCAGGTCGGCGTCCGCCTCGGCCGCCGGTCCGGATGAAGAAGAAGATGTCCCCGTCACCGCCCACCGCCTTTCCCGGGTCGCCAGCCCGGAGCAAGCAAGTGCCCAGTGTGCGCGCGCACGCGAGACGGATTCTGTGAGCTTCGTCACCGACAGTCGATCGGAGGGCCTTGACGGCGGCGGATCCGTGACCGAACGTGGGCCGATGGCGGACGCCATATCGATCGGGGAGGGCGTGTCCGTCCCGGCCGCCGCGCTCTCTTTCCGGGCCACCCGGTCCTCGGGGCCGGGCGGCCAGAACGTCAACAAGGTGGCGTCGAAGGTGGAGCTGCGCGTGGACCTGGCCGGGATCGAGGGCCTTCCGCCCGAAGCCCGGCAGCGGCTGCATGCCCTGGCGCTGCCGCGGCTGGACGCGGAGGGGCGGCTCGTCGTCACCAGCCAGCGCACTCGGGAACAGCGCCGCAACCTGGAGGACGCCCGAGAGAAGGTCCGCCGCCTCGTTGCCCGGGCCCTCGCGGCGCCCCGGCCCCGCCGGCCGACCGCGCCCTCAGCGGCCGCTCGGGAGCAGCGGCTCCGCGACAAGAAGATGCGGGCGGAGCGCAAGCGGAGGCGCCGGCCTTCGGACGAGGAGTGAGGGCGGTGGCCGGCTTGACTGCCAGCGGGGGCCCGCCTACCCTTTCAACTCCAACGACGTGGAGCGGGTCCAATGCCGGTGTTGGATCGAAGCTGCCTCAGGCTGAAGGGAGCGTTCCGCGGTGAAAGAGATTGCCCTCTCCTGCCTGGCCCTCGCCGCGGCGGCCGCTGTCCCGGCCGGGGCCCAGGAGAGCGTGAAGTGGGGGCCCGGACTGGGTTTCTCCGTCCCCGGATCGGACTTCAAGGCCGCCCTCACCGGCTATGTCCAGGAAGACTTCCGCTCCTACCGCGACTTCGAGTTCGACGAGGCCCAGCAGGTCGACCAGCTCAATCCCACCCGCGAGACCCGCCGGACGCGGCTGGGCACCGAGCTGCAGTGGAAGCTCCTTTCCCTGGACGTCCAGACCGACCTCGCCGACGACAAGGAGCACCTCAAGAACGCCTACGGGGAGCTGAAGTTCTCCCCGGCCTTCCGCGTCCGGGGCGGCAAGTTCAAGCTGCCCTTCAGCGCGGAGTTCCTGACCTCGGCCGCCAAGACGGACTTCATCGAGCGCTCGATGGCCACCAACCGGCTGGGAACCGACCGCGACTGGGGCGGAATGGTATGGGGGGAGATCCACCGGCGCGTGCTCTACCAGGCCGGCGTTTTCCGCGGCGACAGCCGGTCGAACGACCCCGTCACCAACGTCAGCATATCCGCCAAGACGACCGTCGCCGGGCGCCTCGTCTTCACCCCCGTCGAGGGGCTCGACGTGGGCGGCTCGTTCACCACCGCCGACGTCGAGGCCCTGCCCCAGGTCGCCAACTCCGACACGGCCCCCAAGGCCAGGGGCTTCGAAGGGAAGGGCCCTTCGGGGTACCGCTTCTCCGTGCGGCACTACGTCCAGGGGCACCGCCTGCGGCTGGGGGCCGAGGCCACCTGGACGAGCGGGCCGGTCGGGATGAAGGCCGAGTACATCCAGGCCCGCGAGCAGCGTCTGGGCCAGAGCGCGCGGTGCCAGGTCGCCGGCGGCGGCTTCACGTGCGACGACCTCCCGGACGTCACGGGCCGGGGCTGGACCGTGTCGGGGACATGGCTGCTGACCGGTGACAAGAAGCGGAGGACGATCGAGCCCGAGCATCCCATGCCCCGCGGGGTGGGCGCCATCGAGCTGGCCGTCCGTTACGAACAGCTGCGCTTCGACGACGACGGGCCGGACACGGGCTTCGAGGGGGCGGGCGCCCGTTCCAGCAACATCCGCCCGGCCGGGGACCGCTCGTTCACCGGGGGGGTCTCGTGGTGGCCGACCAAGTGGACGCGCTTCATGGGCGACGTGAGCGTGGAGAGGTACCTGGACCCGGTGCTCGCTCCCGTGCCCAACCGCCGCGGCAGCTACGTGACGCTGGCCGGCCGGCTGCAGGTGGGCCTGCCGTGAGGACTCGTGAGGTGACCTCGATGCGTGCATCGATCCGGTTCGCGCTGCTCCTGGCCGTCCTGGCCCTGACCGCCGCCTCGGCGCCGGCCGCGGACGCCATCTTCAATCCCGGCGTCCTCCACCAGGTCCGCATCGTCATGGACCCGGCCGACTGGCGGGCGCTCATCGACAACTTCCGGAGCAACGACTACTACGCGGCCAACATCTCCCTGGACGGCACGGTCGTCCAGCAGGTGGGCGTCCGCTCCCGGGGCAAGGGCTCGCGCAGCGACACCAAGCCCGGGGTGAAGGTCGACTTCAACAAGTACGTGGCTGCCCAGACCTTCCACGGCCTGAAGAGCGTCCAGGTCAAGAACCTCATCCAGGACGCGACCATGGTCCGCGAGCGCCTCTCGATGGCGGTCTTCGAGGCCATGGGCGTCGCCGCGCCCGCGGTCTCCTATGCCCAGGTCTTCGTCAACGACGAGTACTGGGGCGTGTTCAACCTGGTCGAGAGCGTGGAGGAGCCGTTTCTCCAGGCCCGGTTCGGCCAGAGCAACGGGCAGCTCTTCAAGTACGAGTACCAGGACGCCTGGGACTTCTCCTCCAAGGGCACCGATCCCAACGCCTACGTGCCGATCCCCCTCAAGCCGGAGACGAACAAGGACAACCCGACGACGGCCGCCCTGGTCGACTTCGTCCAGAAGGCCAACAACGCGGCCGACTCCAGCTTCGTCGGCGACATCTCCGCCTACGTCGATCCCCGCCAGATCCTCACCTACGTCGCGGTGGAGAACGCGATCGTGGAGAACGACGGCTTCGTGGGTTACGCGGGGATGAACAACTTCTTCGTCTACCAGCTCGCCGGCGGCACGAAGTTCACCTTCATCCCGTGGGACCAGAACACCACGTTCGTGAGCGCCGACTGGCCGCTCTTCCAGCGCACCGACACGAACGTCCTCATCCGGCGGCTGCTCGCGGACCCGACCTTGAAGCAGTTCTACGTCGACGCGATAAAGAAGGCGGTCGCGTCGTTCGTGAACACGTCCTGGCTGGGGCCGCAGCTCGACGCCGACTACAACCTCATCCGCAACGCGGCCCTCACCGATCCGAAGAAGCCGTTCAGCAACGACGAGTTCGAGAGCTCGATCAACGGGTTGCGGGGAGTCATCGCCGGCCGCGCGCCCGACGTCCAGGCCCAGGCGCCGTAGGCCTAGGCTTCCCCCCGCCAGAGCTCGGTCTTCTTGCCGTCCGCGTCCAGGGCGGTGGCCACGTCCTGGCTTCCTTGACGGTCGATGAGCAGCAGCGCGCCCTTGCTGTAGTTCACCCCCGGCGACATGCCGACGTCGATCCGGAAGACCTTGCCGCCGTAGCGCAGGTCGATCTTGCCGCGCTTGAAGGCCCCCGGGTCGTGGCCGAAGACGATGTGCTTGACGCCGAGGGCGGCCAGGTCGCGATCCACGGCGCCGGTGTCCCGCCACCACTTCTCGGACTCCAGGATGGAGTCGTCGGCGACGAGGAACGGCGCCTTCCAATCGTCCTTGTCGACGACGTCCCGGAACTTGCCGGCCAGCTGGTCGCGCGTCTGCTGGCCGGTGTCGCCGGCGTGGGCGAAGAACCAGCCGTTGACGCGGGCGGCCACGGGAAGGTTCCGCATCCAGACGCCGTACTCGTTCTGGCCGGCCGCGACCGCCTCGGGGTCGATCCCCTTGGCCTGCAGCTCGGAGGCGAACTCCTCCGCCTTGCGCCGCTCCGGCTTGCCCAGGAACTCCACCTCGTGGTTGCCGCAGGTCACGATCACCTCGCCCCCGGAGTGGGGAGCCTGCTCCTGCAGGGCGCGCATGAGGTCCATCACCTCGATCGACTTGTCGCCCTTGTTGATGAGGTCTCCCACGCTCACGAGCACCCGCTTGCCCCCGGCCCACGCGTAGCCGCCCCGGGACTGGCCGTCGCTCTTGATGAGCCCGGCGGCGGTGAGCAGGCTGACCAGCCGGTCGTACCCTCCGTGCACGTCCCCCAGCCCGACCACCTCGGCCGACGTCGTGCGCTCGACGAGCGCCGGGTGCTCCTTCCAGTCCCGGGCGGGACTGGAAGCCTCCCCGCTCGTCTGGGCGCTCTTGCCCTTGAACTTTACGTGCTTGCCGAAGCCGGCCTGCGCGCCGCCGGCGAAGAAGTAGGCGATCGCTCCGAAGAGGAGCAGGCCCGCTCCCATGAAGATCATGATGTGCAGGCCCTTGTAGAGCCGGCGCAGCGCGGTGTACTTGGCCCGGTTGATCTCGGCCAGGGCATGGGCCTGGACGGCCAGCTCGGCGTTGAGCTGGCCGATCTGGATCTCCCGCCACGCGCGCCGGTAGGCCTCGACGTCGCGGCTCAGGATGTCTTCGTAGAACCGGATCCCCATCGGATGGTCCCCCAGGCCGTCCGCGCCCTCGTAGCGCACCTGGGGCTGGGACTTGCGGGGCCGCAGCGACTCGATGGCCTGGAAGAAGAAGTAGAGCGCGGTGAGGATGTAGAAGATGAACCCGACCAGGATCCAGGGCCGTACGCCCTCGGGCAGGTCCTTGATGGCGTCGGTGCGCGCGCCGAGGAGGAAGATCACCGCGTTGATGGCGGTCATGATGATGAGCGCGAAGCGCGCCTTGTGGTCGGCCAGGTCCACGAGGTCCAGGGCCTCGTCGAGGACGTCGGTGAGGGCCCGGTAGCGCTCCCAGGAGTCGAGCTGGCGGTGGTTGTCCTTGAGCTGTTTCTTCTGCTTCTTGGTGAGCTTCACCGGACCCTTGGCCGGCCGGTCCTCGGGCGGAGGCACGGCCGGCCCCGGGGCGGGCGGACGGGCGAGCGGCATGGGGGGACCGGGAGGGGACACGACCGGGACCCCGTTCGCGGAGCCGCCGTCGTCTGCCTTGCGGTTCACCGGTCGGGGAGATTCGCCGGCTGCCATCGCGGTCGCTCCGTTTCCCCCCGACGCGGGCGAGCGGCGCCGGCGCCAAGGTCTTCAGCTTTCAAGCTATACCCCGTGAGTCCATTGAGCAAGAGGGCGGATGAAGGTGCTACTGTCGGCTGAGATCATGTGGCCCTGGCTCCTCCTGGCCTCGCTTCCGGCAGCGGCGAACGAGCCGCCCGCCTTCCGCTCCGAGAGAGCGCTCGTGGTCGTGGACGTTGCGGTCCTCGACGCGAAGGGAACACCCGTTCGCGGACTGACGCAGGACGATTTCACCGTGCTGGAGGACGGCCTCGAGCAGCCGATCACCACGTTCGAGGGCGTCATGCCGCTCGACGGCGGCCGGGTGACAGGAGCGCCGGCCAGGACCGGGTCTTCCCCGGACGGACGCTTGCCGGACCCTGCCCTCCCGCCGCGGCGCACGATCGCCATCGTCTTCGACGATCCCAACCTGACGCTTGGCCAGGGAGAACGCGTCAAGACCGCCGTCGCCGACCTGCTCGAGGCCCACACGGCCGCGGGCGACGAGGTGTGGCTCATCTCGCCCTCGATTGGCCTGGGCAGGGGCGCCCGGCTGCCGGAGGGCGCGGAAGGGCTCTTCTCGGTCCTGAGGAGCGTCAAGGGACGACGGGTGGTCGACCGCTCGGCCCAGGGCATGGGCGACATCGAGGCCCAGGACATCCACGTGCGACTCGACAAGACGGTCGAGGATCGCGTCCTGCGCCGATTCCTGGCCCAGGACCCGAACCTGAGCTTCGGCGATCCGGAGCGCGTCCGGCCGCTCGTGCAGGCGCGGGCGACCGAGGTCTACGCCGACGCAGAGAAGCGGATCCGGATGACGCTGGCCGTCCTCGAGAGCGCTCTCGATCGGCTGGCCGGCCGGAAGGGCCGGAAGTCGCTCGTCCTCGCCTCGAGCGGGTTCCCCTACGAGGGCGCCCTCCCCGGGTTCAGGCGCGTCCTGGGCGCGTCGCTCCGCGCCAACACGGCCATCTATTTCCTCGATGCGCGCGGCCTGCAGGGGCTCGCCCCTTTCCAGGACGTCGAGACGGCGGCCGCGGTGGATCCACCCGACATCTTCGGGACCCGTCTCGGCGAAGGCCTGGCCACGCAGGGAGCGGAGGTGCTGGCCGTGGACACGGGCGGCTTCACGATACGAAACACCAGCGACCTGACGAAGGGTTTGCGCCTCATCGCCGACACCGCGAGCGCTTACTACCTCATCGGCTACGACCCGGCGAAGGCGACCCGCAGCGGCGAGTTCCGGAAGATCCAGGTCCGGCTCAACCACCGGAACAAGGGCCTGGAGGTCATGGCCCGTCGAGGGTACGTGGCCCCTTAGGCCGCCGGGGCTCCTGTTGACGGACAACAGAAACGTGATAGCCTCCTGTTGACCGTCAAAAGGAGCGCCATGCCGTCTTCCCGGGCCGAAGTCCTGCAGGGAACGCTGGACCTGCTGGTGCTGAAGACGCTCGATTCCATGGGGCCGATGCACGGCTTCGGGATCGCCGCGCGCATCCAGCAGGTTTCCGAGGACCTGCTGCGACTCAACCAGGGAACGCTCTACCCCGCCCTGCTGCGCCTCGAGCAACGGGGCTGGATCGCGTCCCGGTGGGGCGTTTCGAAGAACAACCGCCGGGCCAAGTACTACTCCTTGACCCGAACCGGACGCCGGCAGCTCGAGGAGGAAGCGGAAAGCTGGGATCGCATGTCGGCCGTGATCAACCGCGTGCTGGGGACGAGCTAGCGGGCCCGTGCGCGAATCCTGCTGCGTGTTCATCCACCGTCTCGTGGGGCTCTTCCGCCGCCGTCATCTCGAAGACGACCTCGACGCGGAGCTGCGCTCGCACCTGGAGATGGCCCGGGAGGCGAACCTGCGCCGGGGCATGGCCGCCGAGGATGCGCGGCGCGAGGCGCTTCGCGCCTTCGGCGGCGTCGAGCAGGTCAAGGAAACCTGCCGCGACCAGAGGAGACTGCCGCCGATCGATACCGTCCTCCAGGACCTCCGCTTCGGATTCCGGATCCTCCGGCGCAGTCCGGGCTTTTCCCTCCTGGCGGTCCTCTGCCTGACCCTGGGGATCGGCTCCACGGCCGCGGTCTCCAGTTGGATCGAAGGAATCCTGCTCCGTCCATTCCCGGCGGTGGCCCACCAGGACCGGCTGATGGCCGTCGCGGGAACGAATCGCGCGGAGCCCGGCTTTTCCGATGTCTCGTGGCCGGACTTCGCCGACCTCCAGAAGGGCTGCCGGCTCTTCGACTCGTTCATCGTGGACCGGATCACGGGGACGACCCTCAGCACCGGCGAGCGGGCCGAGCGTGCGGCGGGCAGCATCGTGTCGGCCAACTATTTCGAGGCGCTGGGAGTCCATCCGATCCTGGGCCGCGGGTTCGAGCCGGCCGAGGACCTCGGGCGCAACGCCCACCCGGTAACGGTGATCAGCTACCAGATGTGGAAGGAGCGCTTCCACAGCGATCCGGGAATCGTCGGCAGGACGCAGATGCTCAACGGCATGCCCCATACGATCATCGGCGTCGCGCCGCCGGGGTTCTACGGGACCTTCGTGGGCTGGGCCATGCAGTTCTGGGTCCCCGCGTCGATGCAGGAGACATTCGACCCGACCGGATACAAGCTGGAGGATCGCGGCGCGCGTTGGATCGAAGGCTTCGCGCGGCTCAAGGCCGGGGTGACTCCCGAGCAGGCGCAGGCGGAGATCTCCGCGGCGGCGAAGCGACTGGAAGCCGACTATCCGGCGACGAACCGCGGTCGCGGCATCAAGCTGTTCCCGTTGTGGCAAGCCCCGTTCAACAACGCGGGCACCCTGCTGCCAACGCTCAGGATCGCCCTCCTGGTCGTGGTCTTCGTGCTCCTGATCGTGTGTGCGAACGTGAGCAACCTGCTGCTCGTCCGGGCTCTCGGGCGGCGGCACGAGATGACGGTTCGGCTCGCGGTCGGCGCCGGGCGCGGCCGACTGTTGAGGCAGCTTCTCACGGAAGGCCTGATCCTCTCGGCCATGGCGGCCGCGGGCGGCCTCGTCGTCGCGTACTGGTGCCGTGACCTGCTCGTGCTGTTGCTCCCGATGCGGGGCGGCCTCACCATGCACCTGCCCGGCGAGATCGATTGGCGCGTGCTCGCGGCGAGCACGGGCGCTTGCCTGATCTCGACGCTGCTGTTCGGCCTGGTTCCCGCGATCCAGACCAGCAAGATCGACCTCGCCTCGGCGCTGAAGGCCGAATCGCGCGGCGTCGTGGGTGGAGGGCGACGGGCGCTGGTGCGGTCGAGCCTGGTCCTGCTGCAGGTGTCGCTGAGCTTCGTCCTGCTGGTAGGAGCGGGTCTCCTGCTGCAGAGCCTTCGTGGCGTCCAGAACACGAGCCCCGGCTTCTCGACCCCCGGCCTGCTGACGAGCTCGGTCGACCTGGTGGCGGCGGGATACGATGAGCAGCGGGCGAGGAATCTCCAAGACGAGCTGGTCGATCGCCTCCAGGCGCTCGGCGGCGTGGAATCGGTCGCCTTCGCGCGGATCATGCCGTTCAGCTATCGCAGCTACTCTTCCGCTCCGATCGCCGTCGACGGCTACGAGCCCCCGCCCGATGAGCAGCCCAGCGTCGATTACGACGAGGTCGGTCCGGCCTATCTCGCCACGATGGGCATCCCCCTGGTATCGGGTCGCGAGTTCACGCGCGCGGACGACGCTGCGGCTCCCCTGGTCGCGGTCGTGAACGAGGCGATGGCGGCCCAATACTGGCGCGGGAAGGATCCCCTCGGCAGTCGCCTCCAGGCCAAGGGACGCCGGATGCAGGTGGTCGGAGTCGCGAAGGCGTCAAAGTACCGGAACCTCACGGAGCCGCCCAAGCCGTTCTTCTACGTCCCCATGCGCCAGAGCGCCGCGGGTCAGGGCCTGGCGATCCGGGCGTCGCAGGGCCCGGAGGCGATGGCGAAGGCGCTCGTTCGCGAATTACACGCGCTCGACGCGAACCTGGCCCCGGGTGAGCTCATCACGATGCAGGAGCAGGTGGACCGGACCACGGCCGTGCAGCGGGTCGCCGTCAAGATGCTCGGGTTGTTCGGCGGGTTGGCGTTGCTCCTGGCCGCGATCGGGCTGTACGGCGTGATGTCGTACGCGGTTTCGCAGAGCACGCGCGAGCTGGGGCTGCGCATGGCGCTCGGCGCGGGCGCATCGGACCTGTTGCGGCTCGTGATGTCGCACGGCCTCGCCTTGACGGCCGGCGGCGTGGTGGTGGGCGGGGCGGCGGCGCTGGGATTGACGCGGCTCATCGGGGACCTGCTCTACAAGGTCAGCCCACGCGACCCGCTGGCGTTCGGGACGGCCCTCGTCGCGATGACGATCGCCGCGGCGGCGGCCTGTCTCCTGCCCGCCTGGCGCGCGACCCGGACCGATCCCGTCCGCGCGCTCCGGGACTGAGTCTCCCATCGGCCCGCCGCACGAAGAAGGAGCCCGCTGGTTCCTGCGCGTCCCGGACATCGGTTTCACGCACTACGCGGAGCGCCACGCCGCAGTGAAGGACATCATCGGGGCGACACGCTGCCGACAATGGTGGACGGCGACGATGGTTACGGCGACGCCGAGAACGTCGCCTATACGGTGAGCGGCTACGAGGCGCTCGGGGTGCAGGCGCTGTTCATCGAGGACCAGCTTCTTATCCTCGCCCGGACCGACCCGCTGATGCCGGAAGGGCTCGACAGCGCGCTGCCAGAAGCCCTGCCTCAGGCGTCCATCGCGACGGCGCTTGACGGCCGGCCCGCGCGGCCATATATTACCTATCAGTTATGCAACTGAGCGGTTATGGACAGAAGGCCCCCCGCCGCCTCGACGCCACGTTCGCGGCGCTGGCCGATCCCACGCGGCGGGCGATCCTCGCTCGGCTGGCCTCCGGTGAGGCGTCGGTAGCGGAGCTGGCCGAGCCGTTCGCGATGAGCCAGCCCGCGATCTCCAAGCACCTCAAGGTGCTGGAGAGCGCCGGCCTGGTTTCGCGCGGCCGCGACGCGCAGCGGCGGCCTCGCCGGCTCGAGGCCGGCCCGCTCGCGGAGGCCACCGAATGGCTGGAGCGCTACCGCTGGTTCTGGGAGGGCCGCTTCGAGCGCCTCGACGCTCTGCTCGACGAGCTGAAGGCCAAGGGAAAGAGACGTGGACGCACCAAGCGACGAGGAGATCACCGATGAAGAACGTTGGAGCCCTGGAGATCACCACGCCCTCCGACCGGGAGATCATGATGACGCGAGAGTTCGATGCTCCGCGCCGCCTGGTCTTCGACGCCTTCACCAAGCCCGAGCTGGTCCAGCGGTGGCTCCTTGGGCCGCCCGGATGGTCGATGCCGGTCTGCGAGATCGACCTGAGGGTGGGCGGCAGGTACCGTTACGTATGGCGCAGGGACCGTGACGGGACCAAGATGGGCATGGGCGGCGTCTACCGCGAGATCGTGGCGCCCGAGCGGATCGTCGCGACCGAAAGGTTCGACGAAGCCTGGTACCCGGGCGAGGCGGTGGGCACGACCGTCCTCGGGGAGCAGGGCACGAGGACCACGCTCACGCAGACGATGCTCTACGAGTCACGCGACGCCCGCGACGCAGTGCTCAAGTCCGACATGGAGAAGGGCGTGGCGGCGAGCTACGACCGGCTGGCCGCGCTGTTGGCATGGCCCGGGGCTCGAGGGGTGGAGCAGAGAGCCCAGCCGTCATGAGCGAATCGCCTCCCCGGCGCCGCGGCCTTCGAAGCGTCGGCGCCGTCCTCGCGGGCGTGCTCGCGACCGTCGTTGCCTCCCTGGCCACCGACGCCGCGTTGCGCGTAACGGGCGTCTACCCGTCAGGGGTAGAGCCGATGGCCGGCGCGCTGTTCCTGCTGGCGACCGCCTATCGAACCGTGTACGGGGTCGCGGGCGCCTATATCGCCGCGCGGCTCACGCCCGATCGGCCCATGCAGCACGCCCTCACGCTCGGCGCCCTTGGCCTCGTCGTGAGCATCGCGGGCGCGGTGGCGACCTGGAGCCGGGGACCGGAATTCGGGCCCAAATGGTATCCCCTCGCGCTCGTGGTGCTCGCGATACCCACCGCCTGGGCGGGCGGCCGGCTCCACGCGGCTCGACGGGACTCGACGTCTGAGCCGGCGAGCGCGGGCATGTACTGATCCTCCCCAGTTTCTCGTCTTCAAGCGCCTGCCGGCCCAGGTCCGGCGCGGCATGCCGACCGGCGGGCTTCCCGTGCCCGCGGGGACACTCCTGCGGGAGCTGGAGTTGCACGTACAGGCCGGGATCCCGGCGGCGGAGGTTCTGGCGGCGTGATCTATGGCAGTGAAGGTTCAACTCAGCGCGACTTGACTCGCCGCACGATCTCCAGGGCCAGGGGGTGGGTGGGGTTTCGCTGCAGCAGGCGTTCGATGACCTGCAGCCCTTCCCGCTGCCGGTCCGCGGCCAGGTAGATCTTCGCCAGCGTGATGTACGTGTTCTCGAACTCGGGTCGGGTCTCGAGAAACGCCTCGAGGAGGCGGATCGCTTCTTCGGGCCGGGCACGCGCGACGAGAACGAGAGCCAGGTTGTTCGCGGCCTCCCCGTAGTCGCGCCGCTTCGCGAGCGCCTCGCGGAAGTAGCGCTCCGCCCGCTCCAGCTCGCCTTCCTTGCCGAAGATCAGGCCGAGATTGTTCAGGGCCTCGGGGAAATCGGGCTGGAGCTTCAGGGCCTTCTCGTAGAGCTCGCGCGCCTCCTGGACCCGGCCGGTCAGGAGCAGGGCGTAGCCGAGGTTGTTGAGGGCGTCGGGGTAGTCGGGCGTCGTCGCCAGGGCCGCTCGGAACTTCACGATCGCGGCCGGCAGATCGCCGCCTTGCGCCAGCAGCGCGCCGAGGTCGTTGCTGGCCTCGGAGAGGTCCGGCTGCATCGCCAGGGCCCGCTCGAACGCGGCCTTGGCCTTGGCCGTCTGACCGCTCTTCACGAGGAGGGTCCCGAGACGGTAGAGGGTCGAAGCGCTCGGGTTCCCGTACGCGGCCCGCTCGAAGGCGACGAGCGCCGGTGCCTCGAGACCCTGATCCAGCAGCTCCCGGCCGTAGGGAAGGTAGTTGCGCACGCCCGGCGAGGAGTGGAACGTCCCCCCGAAGGGCAACGCCCGCGCGAGACGCTCGGCCGGAGAGGCCTCGATCCTGGGAACGTCCCGCAGGATCTCGGCGACGTCCACCCGGTCGCGGTATACCTTCACCACTCTCCCCTCCGTGTCGAGGAGGAACACCGTTGGCAGCCGCAGATCCTGCCGGTTCATGAACAGGTGCCGGTTGAGGATCGCGTAGCTGCGACCGACGCCGTCGCTCGCGAGGACCACGGGCACCGTCGTGACGCCCGACGCCGCGGCGCGGACCTTCGGCAGGTCACCGCGCGCATCGAGAGCGACGGCCACGCAGCCGACCCCGGCTTGGGCGAGGGCCTCGGTACCCGCGGCGAGAGCCGACAGGGCCGTGCGGGATGCGCTCGCTGCGGTCGCCCAGAACAGGACGATGGCGGGCCGACCGCGCAGGTCCGAGAGCGAGCGCGGCTGGCGGCTCAGGTCGGGGAGCGAGAAGTCGGGTGCGGGGAACGGCTCGTAGAGCCAGCTTCCGCTCGGCGGCTCCGTCGGATGCGCGACAGCGCTGTCCGCCGGCAAGGCCGGCGTCGCCCGGAACGGCTCGGGCCGGGGCTCGCCTCCCTCCTCGATCCGGAGACGATGGTTCAGGGGAACGTCGGAGAAGACCTGTTTCCTGCCGCGGGGCCACTCGACGGTCAGCTCGATCACCCGCCGGCTTGCGCCGAGGCCGAACAGCAGCTCCTTCGAATGCTGGGAGAGGAAGCCGGAGCCGGCCTGCACGATCTTCGTCCGGCGAAACTGGTCCGTCTCGACGGTCACGCGCGCGCCGACCGCATCCCGGTTGCTGAGCCGGCCGACCAGGCTCACGGCCAAGGACGAACCGCGCGGCGAGAAATCGTTGCGGAACAACCGAAGTTGCGGCGTGGAGCGCGCGGCCATCACCGCGACGTCGGGATCGCCGTCCTGGTCGTAGTCGAACACCGCAAAGGACCGCCCGTCCTGGTCGAGGTCGAGCCCGACCGCTCCCGAGACGTCGTCGAAGCCGCCCTGGCCGTCGTTGCGCAGGAACACGTTCCGCTGGTGGCTGGCGATCGAGCCATGGATCAGGAGCTGGTTGATGGCGCGCCAGGCGTCATCGTAGGGAGTACCGGTGACGCGCGTCAGCGGAGAGCGCGCCACGACCTGACGCCAGAAGAAGCCGTCCAGGTCGTCATCCGGAACGCCCGAAGTGAATTCGGGCGTTCCTTCTTGAGCGCGATCGCGATGCGATCGCGGGGCGCCCGACTCGCGGGTCAACATGCCGTTCACGACGTAGAGGTCCTCCCATCCGTCGCTGTCGAAGTCCAGCGCATCGGACGACCAGGCCCAGCGGCCCAACTCGGCACCGGCCTTCCGGGTCACGTCCTCGAAGCGGCCGTCGCCCCGGTTCCGGAAGAGCGAGTGCCCCCCCGCGTGGCGGCGGTAGAGCTCGCGGACCGTCGGCGGGGCATCGGGCATGAAGGCGGGCTGCGACGTCACCCGCTGGCCGTTGTGACTCCACATGTTGCCGGTGTAGATGTCGAGGCGGCCGTCGTTGTCGTAGTCGAGCCAAGCCGCGCTCATCCCCGCCCCGTAGTCCTCGACGCCCGCCTGCGCCGCGACGTCCTCGAAGGTCACCTTCCCATCCCGCAGCCCCCGGTTGTGATACAGATTCTTCCGGCCGAAGTCGTTGGCCACCAGCAGGTCGGGCCACCCGTCGCCGTCGTAGTCGCCCCACGCCGCCGCGAAGTGGTAGCGGTCGTTTCCCGCGTCGAGGCCCGCCTCGTGGGTGACGTCGACGAAATGCCCGTGGCCGTCGTTCCGGAACAGGACACCGGGCGGGCCGTTCCGGGCGTCGTAGTAGGGCATGGGCGTGCCGGCCTTTCCCTCGCCCGCACCATAGTAGAAGGAATAGACGCACAGGTAGAGGTCGAGGAAGCCGTCGCGGTCGTAGTCGGCCATCGCCATCGACATGGGCGAACCCTGCAGCCCCCTCTCGAAGCGGAACGCGTCGGGCGCGCGAGTGAATCGGCCCGACCCGTCGTTGAGAAAGAGAACGGGCCCCGCGCTCGTGGCGAGGATCAGATCCTGGTCGCCGTCGTTGTCCACGTCGGCGAAGAGCGATTGCGACGTGTCATCCAGCACCCCCAGACCCGCCCTCTCGGTCGCGTCCTCGAAGGTACCGTCACCCCGGTTGCGGAAGAGCCGGTTGGGCAGTCCCGACGGTTGGGCGATGTAGAGGTCATCGAGACCGTCGCCGTCGGCATCTCCGACCGAGACACCATGGTGGCCGTTCGAGTCCCGGGTCAGCACGCCGTCGATCGTGGCCATCCAGGCATCGAGGCTCGTGGTGAGTTGTCGGCGGAAGGAATCGTTTCCACCCAAGGCGGCCGTGGTGACCTCGGCGTAGACAGGGGCCCCGGCACTGCTGCGCAAATGCGCCGTCGCCGTCCACTCGACCACGCGCCAGCCGTCTGCGCCGCGACGCCACCGCATGTGCCACCGCCCCGACCGTTCGACGCGCCACGCATCCGTGCCCGGCCCCACGATGTCGTAGCGCACGTCGGTGCTCGTGAGTCCTTTGTCCGGGTCCGCCTCGATGGCGGTGATCAGGAACTCGGCGACCGTCACCTCCCGGAAGACTTCGAGCAGGATGCGGAGCTGCTCGGCAAAGGAGCGGGCGTCCAGCACGAGGTCGGGGGCCATCGTGCGGCCCCGGAAGATCTGGAGCGATGGGTGTCGGGCGACCGCCACCTCTTCGACCGGCTGGAGCCGGCCGCCTCGGAACGTGGGCGCCAGCAGGACGTCCACCACGTCGGCGGCGCGGCCGGGACTTCCCCGCAACCGCCTGCCCAGCTCGGCCAGCCGTGCGGCCAGCTCCTCGGCCTCTTTCTCCTCGGGGAACGAGTCGCTGCCCGGGGCCAGGTACGGCAGGAACGGCTCCAGCACCTCGGGCGTCCGGAGCTTCGGCCGGTAGGACAACGCCGAAGAAGCGGCGCCTGGAGTTTCCGTAGTCGCGGTTCCCACGAGCCACAGAGACAGGATGCCGGGGGCGAGCGCGAGCGAACGAACCGCCAGGGGGTATGCGGCCATGGACTCGAGGGCGACGGAAGGCCGCGCGATGATACCGCAAACGAAGAGAGGCCGGCGCCTGCGAGAGGCGCCGGCCCCGGTTGGAACGACGGCCGTTCGTCGCTAGAACGTGAGCCGGGTGACGAGCTGGAGAGTCCGCGGGGGCGCGACCCCGTTGATCGTGCCGAAGCCGTTGTTCCGGACCAGGTTCCCGCTCGGGTCGTACGGCAGGTTCGTTATCGTGGGGTCGGTCAGGCTCCGGAAGTTGACCGTGGCGTTCACGCCCGTGAACTGCGTGTGGTTGAGCGCGTTGAACGCGTCGAGACGGACCTCCAGGGCCACCCCCTTGCCCGCCGTGAACCGCTTGGAGAGCGACAGGTCCAGGTTGTTGATGGGGGGATTGCGCACGAAGAAGCGGGCCGACTCGGTGCCGTCGCTGCCGGGCTGCGGCGGGGCCAAGCACGCCGTGTTGAGCTGCTTGTAGGGATCGCCGCTCCAGCCGCTGCCCGGGTTGCACGTCAGGACCACGCGCGCGTTCTGGTTGCCGTCCGACCCGGTCAGGTTCGCGGCCCCGATGCCCGGGATCGAGAAGTTGACCGTGTATGGCCGGCCGCTGGTCCAGCGGTAGATGCCCGAGATCTGCCAGTTGTTCGCGATCGCTCCCAGCCCGCCGCTCGCGACCTTGGGCGTCTGGTAGACGAAGTTGACCACAAAGTTGTGCGGGCGGTCGTAGCTCGCGTAGGAGTAATCGGCCCGCCGGACCTCCGCCGCGCTGGCGTTCGGGCGTCCGGCGGTGAAGTCGTCGTTGTTGATGGTGAGGGCCTTGCTCCAGACGTAGAACACCCCGAACATCACCCCGTTGTCGAACCTTCGGTTCAGCGACGTCTGGAGAGCGTGGTAGTTGCCGTAGCCGTCGTACTTCCAGAGGCGGATGTTGTTGTATCCGGGGTAGGGACGCAGCAGGTCGTCGGGAAGCGCGGTGGCGCCCGGCGTCGCGCTCGGCGCCCGGGTCGGATCCTGGTTCTGGGGCAGGAACTTCGCCCCGTAGGGCACCGCGTTGATCTGCTCCTGGCGCAGCAGGTCCTGCGACGAGGACCCGACGTACGCGAGGTCGAACGTGATGGCGCGCCACAGCTTGTGCTGGACGCCGACGTTCCATTCATACACCTTGGGCGGAACGAAACCGTACGCCGTCGGGCTCATGCCGAGGGTGGCGTTGGGATCGCCGCCCGCCGACGCCAGGTCCTGGAGCCGTCCCCAGGTCAAGCTCGACACCAGGACGCCGGGCGCGTTGGCGATCATGTCGAACACCATGTTGCCCTGGGGACGATCGTAGAAGAGGGCGGCGCCGCCGCGGACGATGGTGGTCCCCTTACCCGAGAGGTCGTAGACGAAACCGAATCGGGGCGAGACCTTGAAGGCGTTACCGTTCTGCAACTGGTCGTTGATCCCCTGGCCCGCCTGGAACGCGCCGTTGAAGCGGTTGGAGTCCGGAGTCAGACGGCCGATGAAGCGCTGGTCGACGGTGTTCCCGAGCGTCGGCGTCACCGTTCCCACCAGGCGGGGGTCCATTCCGCGCCGGGCGCTGCCCGAGCACGGATAGGCCCCGATGCAGACGGGCAGGTACAACTTGGCGGCGGCGGCGGGGTTGAACTTGTCCGGCAGGAAGTTCGAAGCCTGCAGCGTCGTGTCCCACTGCGGTGTCAGGTAGTAGAAGCGGACGCCGTAGTCCAGGGTCAGCTTCGAGGTGGCCTTCCAGTTGTCCTGGGCGTACCACTCGAAGTTCTTGTAGCGCCACTCCGGCAGCGCGTACTTCGAGGCCTGGGTGTAGGTCCGGAAGACGCCGGTGGCCGCGTTCGCGTATGGGTACCCGGTGTCGAAGGGGTTGTTGGAGTCGTCGACAAAGTCGATCTGGCTGTTGAAGCTGGCGAAGATGCTCTGGGGCTTGTAGCTGCTCTGGAAGTAGACGCCGAACTTGGCGGAGTGGGATCCCCACACCTTCGACAGGTTCGCGAGGACGTCGTGGGTGACGTTCTCGTTGGTGAACGGGCCGCGGTCGGTCTGGTACTGGCCGGCGTTGCCGGTGCGTCCGGGGGCGTTCGCCGGTCCGCGGAAGACCAGCCAGGGGATGTAATCCGCCTGGACGGCGTCCGGGAAGAGGAGCGGCATCCCGGTGAGCCCGGCCGCGGCGCGGAAGAGGCCGGGATTCTGGAGCTGGTAGTTCAACGAGTTCTGGGCGCGCCCGAGGCTTACCTCGAGAGAGGTGGTGCTGTTGAGGATCCCGGTGGTGGAGAGCATGTAGTTCTTGCCGGGGTGGAGGAAGAGCGTGGGAATGGGAAGCTGGTCGCTGCCGTTGCCGGCCCAGGTGGTGCCGTAGGCCTGCAGGATCTCTTCCTTCGTGTTCATGTAGCGGCCGGTGAAGCGCCAGTTGTCCGTGGCCTGGAAGTCCAGCCGCAGCAGGTCCTCACGCCGGGGCGCCTGGTTCGGAACCTGGCTCGAGAAGTTGATGCCGCTGCCTGCCGTGAAGTTCGGGGTGGGGAAGATGCTCAACGCCGCGAGGCCCGGCGCGTAGAGCCGGTTCTGGGGGATCCGGCCGAGCACGCCCCCGTCCTGGAAGCAGCCGCGCGTATCGCCGGGGCCGCAGGGAAGCCCGGTCGCGTAGTCGCGGATGTAGGGGAATGGGTTGCCGCTGCTGTCGACGCTCTTCGAGAAGTCGCCGGCCCGCTCGAGGGCGGTGGGCACCCGGCCCTGGTGTTCGGCGGCCGGATCGTTCCTCCGCTCGAACTCCTGGCTCCAGAAGAAGAAGAGCTTCTTCTTGTCCGTGTTGAATTTTCCGGGAATGTAGATGGGGCCGCCGAGGGTGTAGCCGTAGTCGTTGCGGGAGGCCTTCGCCGGCTCGATGAGCGCGCCGCTTCCGACCGGCGGCGGGGCCGCCGCCCGCTTGTTGGTCCACGTGTTCGCGTTCCAATCGGAGCGCCGGCCGTACCAGTAGCCCGAGCCGTGGAAGGACTGGGTGCCGCTCTTGGTGACCACTTGCAACTGCCCGCCCACCGCGCGGCCGTACTCGGCCTGATAGGCGTTGGTGAGGATCTTGAATTCCGCGACCGCGTCGATGTTGGTCGTGGCCATGTTGCCGCCGTTGTCGCCGGTGTCGATGTTGGCGACGCCGTCGATCGTCATGTTGTTGGAGTTCGGCCGCTGCCCGTTCACCGTGAACGAGCTCACCTGGGCGTTCTCCTGGCCGGAGGTGCCCTGCTGGAGGACGCCCGGCACCAGGTTGGCGAAGTTGAACAGTGCGCGCCCGTTGTTGGCGATGTTCTTGAGGGCTTCGTTCTCGAGCGTGAACGAGCGCTCACCGCTCTCGGCCTGCAGCTCGCTGACTCGCGCAAGAACGCTGACCTCCTCCGTCATCTGGCCGACCTCGAGCGTGAAGGCTCCGATGGAGAGCTTGTCATTGGCGTTGACCACCACGTTCGTGCGCTCCAGCGTCTTGAAGCCCTGCATGCTGACGCGCAGCGTGTACGTGTCCGGCCGGACGATCGGGAAGACGAAGCGCCCCGCTTCGTCCGCAGTGGTATTCAGCGCGTTGCCCTGCGTGTGGCTCGTCAGCGTGACGGTCGCACCGGGCAGGCTCCCTCCCTGAGCGTCCTTCACCGAGCCGGACACGGACGCGCTGGTGGTCTGTGCTCGCAGCGTCGTGGGGCCGGCCAGGCAGAGGACTCCCACGAGGGCCGTTCCCAACACGATGCGAAATGTTTGGGACCTTCGGACGGAAGACATATGCATCCTCTCCTCTGCATCTGGCGATGCGGATTCGTCCTGGGCGGAGTCGATCTGGCCCTCGATTCCTCGAGGGTTCGCCTGGATGGAGCTTGCTCCGAAGCGGCGGGCGCTTCGCGAGACCATTCCTCTTCTCCGGTGCGACTCGGGGGTTTGCCGAGCTTCAATGTATTGGTCATCGTCTGGACAGTCAAGCCAAAAAACAAGCCTGTCGCCGCAACTTAGCGCCTCATCGTGAAACGCTTTCTCCAAATCGTTGGACCGGGCCGATCCAATGGCCCGTTCGGCGTCTCGCGACGACGTCGCGTCGATGCGGCCATTCCAAGCTCGCCTGGGCGACCAGTCGCTCAATGTGTGGGATGTGTGGCCTGGCTTCTGCGAGCCGGCCCACCCGCTCGACGTCATGCGGCCGCTCTGGAGTGGTTTCGCGACCACGACGCGCGCTGGGCCCGTCCCGCGCGTGAGGACTACCGCGGATTCTTCTTTCGAATCTCCTCCAGCCGCTTCTTGAGGTATTCCTCGTATTCCTTCTTCAGCTCGGGGTCCTTCGGCGTGCCGTAGATCTCGCTCGACTTGTACTTCCCTTCGTCGAACTTCTTGCGCGTCCACTCGTCGTGGATGTGCACCTCGTCGGCGTTGTCGACGACCTTCTGGACGAGCGCGGGAGGAATGAAGTAGACGCCCTCGGAGTCGCCGAAGACGAGGTCGCCCGGCATGACCGTGGCCTTGCCGATGCGCACCGGGATGTTGATCCCGCTGATCATCACGTTGTTGATGGCGCTGGGGTGCACGTCTCGGAAGTACGCCGGCATGTCCATCTGGGAGATGCCGTCCAGGTCCCGGATGGCGCCGTCCACCACCAGCCCGCCGTTCTTCGTGGTCTTCATGATGTAGTAGAAGAGGTTGTCGCCGACGATCGTGCCTCCTTCCTGCTGGCCGAAGAGATCCACCACCAGCACGTCCCCCGGCTGCAGCATGTCGATCGCGGTCTGGTTGTACATGCGCGGCAATCCGGCCGCCTTCGCCCGGGCGTTGATCACGCCATCCAGGTCGGGCCGCAGCGGCATGAACTGCAGGGTGAACGCCCGTCCGACCAGCTTCGTGGCCGGGTGGAGGACCCTGAACCCGTCGGCGTATTGGTTGCGGAAACCCTCCTTGGGCAGGATTGCGAACACCTCTTCCGACGACAAGCCGCGCGCACGTTCGATCAGCGCATCGGGCACCTTGGGACGGCCGTCGGCGAACCGCTCGAACGGGTTCTGCGCCGTGAGCTCGATCATCTGGTCCTTGGGGACGGTGAACAACTGGGCCTGTGAAGGAACGGGCGCCATCAATGCCCCGAGCCCGACGGCCGCCGCGAGGATGGCTGGATTCTTCATGGTCGATCCTCCTTTCCCGGCCGCACTCTAATACGACGGGGCGAGGCCCGCTCGGGTCCGGCACCGGCCGGCG
>Ga0066710_100000022_pt1 | contig 54528 bp, 53 predicted proteins | sample GraSoiAngelo_159_FD_79666 | JGI IMG/M metagenome (GOLD analysis project Ga0066710, IMG submission 79666) | Grasslands soil microbial communities from the Angelo Coastal Reserve, California, USA - 14_1009_16_40cm | ecosystem: Environmental > Terrestrial > Soil > Grasslands | place: USA... | reverse complement strand
TCGCGCCGGCGCCGGATGAACTCTCCGTCGCGGCCCACCCGCGAGTCGACCACCCGATCCTCGGTGTGACCGCAAAACGGGCACTTCATCGGGCGCCCCCTTCCCTCATGCCGGTCCGGTAGTCGGGTTCCGTCCGCCTCAGCGGGTTCTCTCCGGATAAAGCGGGAATCGATTCGTCAACTCCTGCACCGCGCCGCGAACCGCCGCCGCCTCCGAAGAGGAGCCGAGGTTGGACAGGACCCGGTCGATGAGCCGCGCGATCTCGATCATCTCGGCCTCTCGCATGCCCCGTGTGGTGACCGCGGGCGTGCCGATGCGAATGCCGCTCGTCACCATCGGGCTGCGCGTTTCGAACGGCACCGTGTTCTTGTTGACGGTGATCCATGCCCGGTCGAGCGCCTCCTGCGCGTCCTTGCCGGTGATGCTCCGGTTCGTGAGGTCCAGGAGGAGCAGGTGCGTGTCCGTGCCGCCCGTCACCAGCCGGTAGCCGTGTCCGAGGAGCGCCCCGGCGAGCGCCGCGGCGTTCTTCACGATCTGCTTCTGATATTCGCGCCACGCCGGGGTCAGGGCCTCGTGGAATGCCACGGCCTTTCCGGCGATCACGTGCATCAGGGGCCCACCCTGCACCCCGGGCATGACGGTCTTGTCGAGGGCCGAGGCGTGCTCCGATCCGCACATGACCATCCCGCCCCGCGGGCCTCGGAGTGTCTTGTGGGTCGTCGTCGTGACGAAGTCGGCGAGGCCGACCGGCGACGGGTGAAGCCCCGCCGCGACCAATCCCGCCGGATGGGCGATGTCGGCCATGAAGAACGCGCCGACCTCGCGCGCGATGTCACGGAACGGGGTGAAGTCGATCGCGCGCGGGAACGCGGATCCTCCGGCGATGATCAGCTTCGGCCGATGCTGCCGCGCGAGGTCCCGCACCTGGTCCAGGTCGATCCGCTCCGTGTCCTTGCGCACGCCGTAGGCGACGATCGAATAGAACTTGCCCGAGTAGTTCACCGGGCTCCCGGCGGTCAGGTGCCCGCCGTGCGAGAGGTTGGGCCCGAGCACGGTGTCGCCGGGCTTCAGCAGCGTGAAGTAGACCGCCATGTTGGCCTGAGCGCCGGAGTGGGGCTGGACGTTGGCGTGCTGGGCGCCGAAGAGCTCCTTGGCCCGGGCGATGGCGAGATCCTCGACGACGTCGACGACCTCGCAGCCTCCGTAGTAGCGGCGGCCCGGGTACCCTTCCGCGTACTTGTTGGTCAGCACCGACCCCACCGCCTCGAGCACCGCCTCGGACACGAAGTTCTCGGAGGCGATCAGCTCGAGGTTACGGTGCTGCCGTTGCGCCTCCTCGCGGAGCGCCTTCGCGATCTCGGGATCGACGTCAGCGAGTCTGAGCATCGGGGGACTCCTGATCCCGCGAGCGGTCGAGCTCGACGATCTTGTCCACCCTGCGAGCATGGCGGCCGCCCGCGAACTCCGCCACGAGCCACGTCTCGAGAATCTCGATCGCGGTGTCGCGCCCGGTGATCCGCGCTCCCAGCGCCAGGATGTTCGCGTCGTTGTGCTCTCGGCTCATCCGCGCGGTGTAGGCGTCACTGCACGCGGCGGCGCGGGCGCCGGGCACTTTGTTCGCGGCCATCGCCATTCCGATTCCCGTCCCGCAGACCAGTACGGCGCGGTCGGCCTTGCCGGCCGTCACCGTGCTGCCGGCGGCGACGGCGTAGTCCGGGTAGTCGACGGACTCCGTCGACTGCGTTCCCAGGTCGACGACGTCGTAGCCTTGAGCGATCAGCCAGCCCTTGAGGACTTCCTTCAGCGCGAAGCCGGCGTGGTCGGCGCCCAGGGCAACGACAGTCATAGGGGCACCATATCGGTAGTGGCTCCGGCGTGTCAAGCCAACAACATAGTGGGTGTCAGGAGCGTCGCCGGCGACGCTCCGGGGCTCGGCCGTCGACCGGCACCCGCTTTAGGGGGCGATCTTTCGGCATTCGGCGGCAAGGGCCACCGCCGTCCGAGAACGGCCGGCGAGCCGGTCACTCAGACGTCATCTCGACCGACGCGCCCGGCGGAAACTCGAAGGCTTCCACCGACGCCCCGTCACATCCGGCCGCCACGAGCCGGGGAATCTCCAGGCGCGCCTCGACCTCGGCGACCTCGTGCTCCGACATGCGCGTCGCCGGGTGCTTGGGGACGAACAACGTGCAGCAGTCCGCGTCCGGCTCGATCGAGATCTCGAATGTCCCGAGACGTCGCGCCTCGTCCGTGATCTCGAGCTTGTCCATGCCGATCAGAGGTCTCAGGATGGGCATGCCGGCGGCCTCGTCGATGCGCGCGATGTTCGAGAGGGTCTGCGACGCCACCTGGCCGAGGCTCTCGCCGGTCGTCAGTGCGACCGCCCCGTGCTTCTTGGCCAGCGCCTCGGCGATCCGCACCATCAGCCTCCGGTAGACCACGACCCGGGCGGGCGGCGGGACCGTCAGCACGACCTCGCGCTGGATCTCGCCGAAGGGCACCAGCGCGAGCTTCGAGTCGTACTGCCACTCGGTCAGCCGCTCGACGAGCGCGCGCGCCTTGGCCTGGGAGGTCGGCGGCAGGTACGGCACGCTGTGGAAGTGCACGAAGAGGACGCGGCAGCCTCGCTTCATCATCCGCCAGGCGGCGACGGGCGAATCGATCCCGCCGGAGAGCAGGGCGGCGACCGTGCCGCTGGCGCCCACCGGGAGTCCGCCCGGGCCCGCCACCGGCTCGACGTAGACGAACGTCTCGGCCGGCATCACCTCGACGTGGATCTCGAGCTCCGGGTGGCGCAGGTCGACGCGCGCGGCGACGCGCTCGAGCACGAACGCGCCGAGCTCGCGGTTCAGCTCCACGCTCGTCAGGGGGTACGTCTTGAACGCCCGGCGCGCCGTGATCCGGAACGACGCGAAGGTCCGTCCCTCGATCATATGGGCGATGACCGCCTTCATCGCCTCGACCGTCGAGACGACCCGGGAGGCGAGCGCGACGCTCGCGACCCCGCACACGCGACGAACCCGATCGCGCACCGCCGTCGGATCGGGGTGGCCCTCGAGGTCGACGAGCAATCGGCCGGAGACCTGACGCAGCTGCGCGGGCCCGAGATCGGAGGTGGCACGCCGGACGTTCCGGGCGAGATGGCGCAGGAAGAGCGGCCGGTTCCCTCGCTTGAGGCCGAGCTCGTGATAGTGCACCAGCACCAGGGGACGAAGCCTCGTCATGCTCAGCCGAGCCGGGCCGCGAGCCCGCGGGCCCGCTCGAGCTCGTCTGGGGTGTTCACGTTCATGAACGCGACCTCCGGGTCACGGAATCGAGCGACGTCGGCCTCGGCGATCTCGACGACGCGCACGCGCTCGAAGAACTCGACGATCTTGAGCTGACCGGCGAGCAGCCGCTCCTCGATGTGCGGAAGGCACGCCTTGCCGTATGCGGCGTGCATGGTCTCGAGCTGGTGACCGACGCGCGGGATCACGACGTCCCCCAGGCCGGCGCGCGCGACGACCAGGCCCACGATCTCGGGGTGGAGGAACGGCATGTCGCACGCGACCGTGAACGCCGACTCGCTCGGGGCGGCCCTGAGACCGGAGTAGATGCCCCCGAGCGAGCCGCGGTCGGGATAGACGTCCGCCACCATCGGCAGCCCCAGAAACGCGTAGAGCTCCGGCGTGTTGGTCACGATCAGGACGTCGTCGACCGCGGGAGCGAGCACGGCGAGCACGCGCTCGATGATGCGGCGGCCGCCCAGCTCGATCAGGGCTTTCGGCCGGCCACCCATCCTCGTGCTTCTGCCACCGGCCTGAATGACCCCCGTGACCTTCATGCGACCCGGCACCCGGCGTTCATACGCGCACCGCCACGGCCCCGCGCCGAAGGATTCGTGGAGGCTCCACGGTCATATCGAGGACGGTCGACGGCTCGCCGCCAGGCGTCGGACCGCCGTCGAGCACGAGGTCGATCCCTTCCTCGAAATACGCGAGCACGCCCGCGGCTGTCGTCGGCGGTGCGAGGCCGTTCGGGTTCGCGCTCGGCGCCGTCACGGGCACGCCGAGCGCCTCGACCAGGCCGCGCGCGATCGGATGCGACGAGACGCGAAGCCCGAGCGTTCCGCTCCTCGCCGTGACGTCCGGGGGTACGTGGGCGCGGGCGCGGAGCACGAGCGTGAGCGCACCGGGCCAGTAGCGCCCCATCAGGTCCCGCGCCGGCTCGGCCACGTGGGCCACGGTCTCGGCCATCGCCACCGAGTCGACGAGCACGAGCAGCGGCTTCGACTCGGGTCTCCCCTTCAGCTCGAAGATCCGCCTGACAGCCGCGGGATCGAGCGCGGACGCGGCCAGCCCGTAGAAGGTCTCTGTCGGGAACGCGACCAACCCGCCGGCCCGGAGGACGTCCACTGCGGCTTGAAGCGTGACACGGGTCGGCGCGACGGGGTCGACGGCGACGACGCGCGGACCTCCGGCGTGGGTCACGTCCCGGACTTCGGCGGGCCGCCCGACTTCATCTGGGCCGCGACGCGGCGGGCGCGCTCGTCCACCTCGTCGGCCAGCCGCTTCCGATAGGCCGCCAGTCGAGCTGCCAGCGCCGCATCGCCGAGCGCCAGGATCTGGGCGGCGAGCATCCCGGCGTTGGCCGCGCCCCACTTGCCGATCGCCACGGTCGCCACCGGGACCCCTTTCGGCATCTGAGCGATCGACAGCAGGGCGTCGAGACCGCCCAGGGGCGTCGACGCCACCGGGACGCCGATGACCGGCAATGGCGAGAACGAGGCGAGCACGCCCGGGAGGGCCGCGGCCCCACCGGCCCCGGCGATGAGCACGCCGATGCCCCGCGCGTGCGCCGTCGTGGCGTATTCGTGGGTGCGCTCGGGTGTGCGGTGGGCGGAGGCCACGACGACTTCGCTACCGACCTCGAGCGCATCGAGGACCTTCACCGCTTCGAGCATCACCTCGAGATCGGAATCGCTGCCGAGCACGATGCCCACGCGCACGGGTCCCGTCACGTTTTTCGCCTCCCTATATCCCGACGGTAGTGCATCCGTTCGAAGGATATCTCGAGCACCCCGCCGTAGGCCGCGTCGATGGCCGCCTCGAGTGTTTCGGCCACGGCGGTCACGCCAAGCACGCGGCCGCCCGCGGTCACGAGCGTGCCGTCCCGCCTTGCGGTTCCCGCGTGGAACACGTGCACGCCGGTCCTGGCCTCGGCGGCGTCGATGCCGCGGATCGGGAGGCCGGTCGGGTACGTCCCCGGGTAGCCGCCGGAGGCGATGTTCACACAGACGGAGGCCACGTGCGGCCACGGGACCGACGGGGGCCATCCCTCCCCGCGTGCGGACGCGAGGAGCAACGGGACGAGATCGCCGGGCGCGCGCACGACGAGCGCCTGACACTCGGGATCGCCGAAGCGGCAGTTGAACTCGACGACCTTCGGCCCCTGCTCTGTCAGCATGAGGCCGGCGTAGAGGACACCACGGTACGGCGCGCCCTCGCGGGCGAGCGCGGCGAGGGTCGGCCGCACGATCGTCTCCATGACTCGCTTTTCGAGCGCTTCATCGAATGCGGCCACTGGCGAGTAGCACCCCATGCCCCCCGTGTTGGGGCCGCGATCGCCGTCGAAGATCGCCTTGTGATCCTCGGCCGCGGCGAGCGGGATGGCATCGCCACCGTTGGAGAGGGCGAAGAAGGACACCTCTTGCCCGAGCATGAACTCCTCGACGACCACGCGAGCCCCCGCAGCGCCGAAGGCCTTCCGCTCCATGCATTCGGCGATCGCCGCGTCGGCCTCCTCGATCGTGGCGCAGACGATGGCCCCCTTGCCCGCGGCCAGCCCGTCGGCCTTGACGACGAGCGGCGCGCCCACGTCGCGGCAGTAGTCGCGGGCCCGGTCCGGATCGTCGAAGGTCGAGAACCGTGCCGTCGGGATCCCGTGGCGTCGCATCAGGTCCTTCGCGAATGACTTGGACCCCTCGATCGACGCGGCGCGCGCACTCGGCCCGAAGACGGAGAGGCCGGCCGCCGCGAGCCGGTCGCCGAGCCCGCTCACGAGCGGCACCTCCGGCCCGACCACGGTGAGATCGACGCGCTCGCGCCTGGCGAAGTCGACGAGCGACTCGTGCGCGTCGACGCCGATATCGACACACGTCGCGTGGCGCGCTATTCCGGGATTACCGGGCGACGCAAACAGCGTGTCGACGAGCGGGCTCTGGACGATCTTCCAGGCCAGCGCGTGCTCCCGCCCCCCACCGCCGACGATCAGGATTCTCACTGTAACGGGTGCCTCGAGGCCGGTGTGGACCGAGGGTGGCCTGAGACAGGCGCGAGCCGGCTCCGTTGTAACGGGTGCCTCGAGGCCGGCTTCGACCGAGGGTGGCCTGAGAAAAGAGCGCGTGGCTCCGACACGCCCGATCTGATCCGGGGCGTCTCAGAAGCGCGTGGCTCCGATGCGCTCGATCTGATCCGGGGCGTCTGAGAAGCGTGTGGCGCCGACACGCCGGATTTGACCCGAGGCGCCCGGCTCCGATTCATTGCGGGGCCTCGGGGGGTTCGACGACCTCCAGGTGGGCGCGAGCGATGCGTGCCCAGGGGCTGCCGGAATCGAGCTCGAGGTAGCGTTGCCAGTGCTTGATGGCTTCGCCGTCGCGGCCGTTGCGCGCGAGCGCCCCGGCGAGATTGAAGTGGGCATCGGCGTAGTCCGGCGAGAGCTCGAGCGCCTTGCGGTAGTCGGCGATCGCCTCTTCGATCGCGCCGCGGTCCTCGTGGAGCGATCCGAGGTTATAGGCGGCCTCGCAGCATTGCGCGTCCTGGTCGAGCGCCGACGAGTACGCCACGCCCGCTTCATCGTAGCGGCCCATGCGGTGCAAGAGCAGCCCCAGGTTGTTCCAGGCCGCCGCGTACGTGGGATCGATCGCGACCACTCGGCGATACGCGCCGATCGCGTCTTCCCACTGGGCCGGGTCTCCGTCCCACTCGCTGGCGCGCTCGAACCACGTTTCCGCCTGGTCGGCCGGCGGCGCGAGCGGGCGCACGAGACCGGTGGCCAGCGTGGCCGTGGCCGCCGCCTCGAGGCCGCCCGAGTCGAGCGCCAGGACCATCTGGCCGGTCCGGGGGTCGAAGCGGACGCGGTCGGACTGGGCGATGAGGCGGTCTCCTTCGAGGACCAGCCGAAGCTCGGCCAACGGCTGCTGGAGCTCCGGGTCCTGCCGCCGGAGCGCGTTCAGCGCTGCGCGAATCTGACGCACGGACGCCCCGGCGTCGAGCAGCGCGCTCGCGGCGCGCAGGGCGAGGAGATCGCGGAAGGTGTAGCCCGAGTCACCGCGCAGGAGCTCGAGCCGGCGGAGTTGTCCGGCGCGCCTCGGCGTGAGCGTCAGGATCCGGGTCAACTCCCGGAAGCCGTAGATCCGCTCGGGCTGGGGCTGGCTCATCACGGCCTCGGCTAGTGACGGAAGTGGCGAACGCCCGTGACCACCATCGCCAGCCCGTGCTCGTCGGCCGCGGCGATGACCTCCTCGTCTCGGAGCGAGCCTCCCGGCTGGATCACCGCGGTGGCGCCGGCTCCGGCGACGATGTCGAGCCCGTCCCGGAACGGGAAGAACGCGTCCGACGCGCACACGGTCCCGGTCGTCTCGAGCCCGATGTCCCGGGCACGCATCACCGCCAGCCGCGCCGAGTCGACGCGGTTCATCTGCCCGGCGCCCACCCCGATCACTTGATCGCGCGTCGCGAGCACGATCGCGTTCGACCTGGTGTGTTTCGCGACACGCCAGGCGAACCGGAGGGCCTGGAGCTCGACGGCGGTGGGCGCGCGCTTCGACACGGTCTGGAGCATCGCCGGATCGAGGTCGGACAGATCGGCCGACTGCATGAGCAGGCCGCCGAGGACGCTCCGGTACTCGGCGAGCGTCGCCGGCACGAGCGCTCGGTCGCAAGGAACCTCGAACACGCGACACTTCTTCTTCGTCCGCTTGAGCTCCTCGAGCGCCTCGGGGGCGTACGCCGGAGCGAAGAGGATCTCTACGAAGACCCCCGCGAGCGCCTCGACGACGGAGGCGTCGAGTGTCCGGTTGACGCCGACGATGCCGCCGTAGATCGACACCGGGTCCGACGCCTTGGCCCGGAGCACGGCCGCGCCGACGGTGTCCCCCAGCGCGACACCGCACGGGTTCGTGTGCTTGACGACGACCGCGGCGGGCTCGTCGAACTCGAGCAGCAGCGAAAGGGCCGCGGAGAAGTCGAGGAGGTTGTTGTAGCCAAGTTCCGGTCCGTGGAGCTGCTTCATGCCGGCGAGGCCGATCGCGGGCGCATCGATCTGACGGTAGAAGGCCGCCTCCTGGTGTGGATTCTCGCCGTAACGCAGTGACAGGGCTCGCTCCGCTTCGAGCCGCAACAGAGCCGGGAACATCTCGTTCCGCGCGTCGCTGGCATCGGAAGGGGCCGTCGAGGCCCCCTCCGAAGAAAGGAATCCCGCAATGGCGGCGTCGTACTGGGCGGTCCGGCGAAACGCTTCTTGAGCGAGCCGGGCGCGTGTCGCATCGCTCAAGGCTCCCCCGCCGGCCCGCAGCTCGTCGAGGATCGGCCGATACTGCGACTGTGCCGTGACGACCGCGACGCTCGCGTGGTTCTTGGCCGCGGCCCGGATCATCGCCGGCCCCCCCACGTCGATCTGCTCGATCGCCTCGGCTCGCGTGACGTCGGGTCGCGCCACGGTTTGCTCGAACGGGTACAACGCCACGACGACGAGATCGATCGGGGCGATCCCGTGCTTCTCGAGGGCGGTGAGGTGTTCGGGGACGTCGCGGCGGGCGAGGATGCCGCCGTGGACTCTCGGGTGGAGCGTCTTGACCCGACCATCGAGCATCTCCGGGAATCCCGTGACTTCCGACACATCGAGAACGCGGACCCGAGCCTCGCGGAGGAGCTTCGCGGTCCCCCCGGTCGAGACGATCTCGATCCCGAGTGACTGCAGGGCTTGAGCGAACTCGACGATCCCAGTCTTGTCGTGAACGCTGACGAGCGCCCGCCGGACTCTCATCGAATGGTGACCCTCCGCCCCACGATGGCGAGGCGGCCCTCGGCGAACAGGCGGACCGCCTCGGGATAGAGACGATGCTCTTCGACGAGGATACGGGCGGACAGCGATTCCTCCGTGTCGTCCGGATGCACCGCCACGCTCGCCTGCAGGACTATGGGTCCCGTGTCCACCGGTCCGTCGTGGACAAAGTGAACCGTGGCCCCGGCGATCTTCACACCATGCTCGAGCGCCTGGCGCTGCGCGTGGAGGCCGGGGAACGCCGGCAGGATCGACGGGTGCACGTTGATGGTACGCCCGGCGAACGCTCGGAGGTACGCGGGCGAAAGAATCCGCATGAACCCGGCGGTACAGACGAGGCCGACCCGGCGCGCAGTGAGCTCACGCACGAGTGCGAGGTCGAACGCTTCCCGGTCGGCGAAGTCCTTGGGGTTCACGAAGAGGGCCTCGACACCCGCCGCCCGCGCCCGCTCCAGTGCCGGCGCATGCTCCCGGTCCGCGATCACGACGACGACCTCCGCCGGGTAGTCGGGTCGCGAAGAAGCGTCCAGAAGCGCTTGAAGATTCGAGCCACGTCCGGAGACGAGGACGCCCACCCGAAGGCGGCCGCCCGCTCGTGTCACGCGACGAGCTCCACGCCGCGATCTCCGGCGACGACTTCACCGAGTCGGGCAACCTTCTCGCCGGACTCCCGGAGGAGCCGTGCCGCCGTCTCCGCCGCCGCCGCCGGGACGATCACGACGTAGCCGATTCCCATGTTGAAGGTCCGGAACATCTCGGCGTCCGCGACCCGGCCGGCTTCACGAAGCGTGTCGAACACCGCTGGTGGCGACCAGGAGTTCCTGAAGATGCGCACGCGGCATCCCGGGGGGAGCACCCGCGGGACGTTGCCGGTGAGACCTCCCCCGGTGACGTGAGCCATGGCTCTCACCTCGACCCCTTCAAGCAGCGTCTGAATCGACCGCACGTAAATGCGTGTTGGCTCGAGGAGTTCCTCGGCGACGCGACGGCCGGTTCCGGGCAACGGGTCGGAGACTCGAAGCCTCATGACGTCGAAGACGATCCGCCGGGCCAGGCTGAAACCGTTGGAGTGAAGCCCGGACGATGCGAGGCCTAGCACCACGTCGCCGGGACGGACCGCGGAGCCGTCGATCAGTCGCTTGCGCTCGACGACTCCCACGGCGAATCCGGCCAGGTCGTACTCTCCGATCTGGTGTGAGCCGGGGTGCTCGGCCATCTCGCCACCGACCAGGGCACATCCGGCCTGGCGACAGCCCGCCGCGATCCCGCTCACGATGGCCTCGATTTGCGACGGATCGAGCCGGCCGATGGCGATGTAGTCGAGGAAGTACAGGGGCTCGGCGCCGTGCACCAGGATGTCGTTCACCCCCATCGCGACCAGGTCGATACCCACGGTGTCGTGCCGGTCGGCCAGGAACGCGACCTTCAGCTTCGTGCCCACGCCGTCGGTGGACGAGACCAGCACGGGCTCGCGGTATTTCGGCGGCACGCTGACGAAGCTCGCGAAGCCCCCGACGCCGCCGATCACCTCCGGACGGTTCGTCGCCCGCGCCAGTGGCGTGATCCGGCGCACCGCGTCCTCGCCCGCGTCGACGTCGACACCGGCCTCGCGGTACGTGAGCGGTTTCACGTCAGCCGTCGAACAGCCGGAGCTGGGGCGTCGGCTCGGGCTCGATGCCCACGCGGTAGTTCCCGGTGAAGCAGGCGTGACAGAACTGGCCCGGGTCGGAGCCGGTCGCTTTGAGCATCCCGTCGAGCGAGAGGTAGCCGAGCGAGTCGGCGCCCAGGTAGCGTCGGATCTCCTCGGGAATGTGACTCGAGCCGATCAGCTCCTTCCGCGTCGGGGTATCGATGCCGTAGTAGCACGGCCACTGGATCGGCGGCGACGAGATCCGCACGTGGACCTCCTTCGCGCCGGCGGCGCGAACCATTCTCACGATCTTTCGGCTCGTCGTGCCCCGGACGATGGAGTCGTCCACCACCACCACGCGCCGGCCCTCGAGCATCTCGCGCATCGGGTTCAGCTTCACCTTCACCCCGAAGTGACGGATCCCCTGCTTGGGCTCGATGAACGTCCGGCCGACGTAGTGGTTGCGGATCAGCCCCATCTCGTAGGGCGTCCCGGATTCCTCGGAGTAGCCGAGCGCCGCGCTCGTTCCCGAGTCCGGCACGGGGATGACGATGTCCGCCTCCACCGGGTACTCGCGCGCGAGCTGCCGCCCCATGGCCTTGCGCACCGTGTGCACGTTGCGGCCCCACAGGATGGAGTCAGGACGCGCGAAGTAGACGTACTCGAAGACACAGTGGAGCCGATCGCCCGGCGGGAACGGGCGCACCGACCGAGTCCCCGCGTCGGAGATGATCAGAATCTCTCCCGGCTCGATGTCGCGCTCGAACGAGGCCTCCATGAGGTCGAGCGCACAGGTTTCCGAGGCGACCACGTGGGCATCGCCGAGGCGTCCGAGCGTGAGCGGACGGAACCCGTACGGGTCCCGGATCGCGTACAGCGCGTCGAGTGTCAGGATGAGGAGCGAGTAGGCGCCCTTGACCTGCGAGAGGGCGTGGGCGATCTGCGCCTCGAGCGGCCCTGCCGGAGCGCGCGCCAGGAGGTGCAGGATCACCTCGGTGTCGGAGTTCGACTGGAAGATCGCGCCGTCGCGCTCCATTTCCCGGCGCAGCGTCTCGGCGTTTGTGAGGTTGCCGTTGTGGGCGATCGCGATCGGGCCGCGTGCGGTCGTCGCCGTGATCGGCTGCGCGTTCCGGAGGTTCGAGCTGCCGGCGGTCGAGTAGCGCACGTGGCCGATTGCGCGATGTCCCGGGAGGCGTCGCAGCCGCTCCGGGCTGAAGACGTCCGCCACCCACCCCATGTGCTTCTCGGTGTGGAAGGTGGCGCCGTCGGTGGCGGCGATGCCTGCGGACTCTTGCCCGCGGTGCTGGAGCGCGTAGAGGCCCAGGTACGTGACGTTGCCGGCCTCCGGGTGGTTCCAGATGCCGAAGAGCCCGCACTCGTCGTGGAATCGGTCATCACGCCAGGTGACGTTCAAACCCGTTCCTCCATGCGTGCTCGAGTTGGCCGATCTCGACGTCGACAGGCACTTCCGTGCCGACGCGAATCACCAGGCGCTCACCGCCGGTCGTCCCGATCCAGCGCCAGGGAATCGCCGACTCGGCCATCAGCCCCTCGAACTCCCGCGTGCGTACGGCCTCGACCGCGACCACGACACGCGACGGCCCCTCGCCAAAGAGCACCAGGTCGGCGCGAGCGCCCGCGGGCAGCGTCGCATCGCACCCGACCGGCTCCCGGCCGGTCACGCACCCCTCGGCGAGAGCGACCGCCACGCCGCCCTCGGAGCAATCGTGCGCAGCTGTGACCAGTCCCGCGCTCACCGCCGCCCTCACGGCTCGCTGCACTCGCCGCTCCGTCTCCAGCTCGAGCGGCGCCAGCCGCCCGGCCAGTCGCCGATGCCTCGTCCAGAGGTACTCGCTCCCGCCGAGACTCACGCCGGCCGGCCCCAGGAGCGCCACGCGATGGCCCGCCCCCTTGAACCACTGGGTCGCGCGCCGGCTCACCTCGTCCAGCACGCCCACCACGCCGATGATCGGAGTCGGGAGGATCGGCTGGCCGCTGGTCTCATTGTAGAAGGAAACGTTGCCACCCACCACGGGCAGCTCGAGCGCTCGACATGCCAGCGCGATCCCCTCGATCGCCTCGGCGAACTGCCAGAGGATCTCGGGTCGTTCCGGAGAGCCGAAGTTCATGCAGTCGGTCACGCCGCGGGGCTCGCCGCCCGAGCACGAGACGTTGCGCGCCGCCTCGCAGACTGCCATCGCCGCACCCTGCCGCGGGTCGAGGAAGACCTGGCGGCCGTTGCCGTCGGTGGACACCGCGAGCGCGCGGCGCGTGCCCTTGACGCGTAGCACGGCCGCGTCGGAGCCTGGCAGGATCAGGGTATTGATGCCGACCTGTTGATCGTACTGTCGGAAGGCCCACTCCTTGGAGGCGATCGTGGGGGACTCGAGCAGGGCGAGCAGAGCCGTTCCGTAGTCGTCCGGCTCGGGCAGCGTCAGGGGATCGAACGCCCGCCGCTCGGCGAGCCCCGGCGGCTCCGCCGTCGGCTTCACGTACTTCGGCGCCTCCGCGAGCAGGTCCAGGGGGACGTTCGCGACAATCTCCCCGTTGAGCCGCGCGGTCAGCTCGGCCACCTCGGTCACGCGTCCGACCTCGACGGCGTCCAGCTCCCATTTGGCGAAGACCCGGCGGACCTCACCTTCGCGACCTCGCGCGGCGACGAGGAGCATCCGCTCCTGCGATTCCGAGAGGAGGATCTCGTACGGTGTCATCCCTCGCTCCCGCTGGGGGACGCGAGAGAGCTCGACGTCCATGCCGGTGCCGCTGCGCGCCGGCATCTCGGACGTACAGCACGCGAGCCCCGCCGCCCCCATATCCTGGATGCCGACGACCGCGCCGGTGCGCATCACCTCGAGACACGCCTCGAGCAGGAGCTTCTCGGTGAACGGGTCACCCACCTGCACGGTCGGGCGCCGCTCTTCCGCGTGCTCGTCGAACGTCGCGGAGGCCATGGTCGCGCCGTGGATGCCGTCGCGCCCGGTCTTGTTGCCGACGTAGAAGACCGGGTTACCCGGACCTTCCGCGCGGGCCCGGAAGATCTGGTCGGCCCGCACCAGGCCGACGCACATCACGTTCACCAGCGGGTTGCCGGCATACTCGGGCGCGACGGCGATCTCTCCGCCGACGGTCGGGCAACCGAAACAGTTGCCGTACCAGCTGATACCGGACACGACGCCGTTGACGAGTTGGAGCGTCTTGGCGTTGTCGAGCTCGCCGAAGCGTAGCGAATCCAGGATCGCGATGGGCCGTGCCCCCATGGTGAAGATGTCGCGGAGGATCCCGCCGACGCCCGTCGCCGCGCCCTGGAACGGCTCGATGAACGAGGGGTGATTGTGGCTCTCGATCTTGAAGACCACCGCCCATCCGTCGCCGATGTCGATCGCGCCGGCGTTCTCGCCGGGGCCCTGGAGGACGTGCGAGCCCGTCTGCGGCAACCGTGCCAGGAACACTCGCGAGTGCTTGTAGGCGCAATGCTCGGACCACAGCGCCGAAAAGAGGCCCAACTCGGTGTAGGTCGGCTCGCGCCCGAGTCGAGAAAGGATCCGATCGTACTCTTCGGCCGTGAGGCCGGCTTCCAGGGCCAGGTCGAGCGTGACCTTCGGCTCGGCCCCCGTCAACCCAGGTTACCGCTTGAGGAAGCTGCCATCCTCGACGAGGCTTCCGAGGAGGGACTGGAATATCAGGAGCCCGTCGGTGCCGCCCATCGCCGTCTCGGATGCCCGCTCGGGATGGGGCATCATCCCCAGCACCGTGCCCTCGGGGTTGACGATCCCCGCGATATTGTCGAGCGATCCGTTGGGGTTGCTGGCCTTCGTGACTCTGCCGTCGGCCTCCGCGTACCGGAAGACGATCAGATTCTGCTGCTTGAGTCGGACGATCGTCTCGGGGTCGGCGTGATACTTCCCTTCCCCGTGGGAGATCGGCATCGTCAACACCTGGCCCAGCCGGAGACCCCGTGTGAAGGGCGTCTCGACGTTTTCCACGACCAGGTGACTCGACTGACAGCGGTACTGCAGGCACTCGTTTCGCGTGAGGACGCCCGGCAGGAGCCCGGCCTCGCACAGGATCTGGAATCCGTTGCAGGACCCGAGAACGATCCCGCCCCCGGCGACGAAATCGCGGAGCGCCTCGACGACCGGCGAGCGCCCCGCCACCGCGCCGGCCCGCAGGTAGTCGCCGTACGAGAAGCCGCCAGGAAGAACGACGCAGTCGAGCTGGCCGAGCTCGCGCTCGCGGTGCCAGACGTACCGAACCGGCTGGTGCAGCACTTCCGAAATCACGTAGTGGAAGTCGCAGTCGCTCCACGTGCCCGGAAACACGACGACACCGAATCTCATGGCGCACTCATCTTAGCGTGCGACCTCTCGCGGGGCAAGGTCGTCGACGGTCTCGATCGTGTACTCCTCCAGGATCGGGTTGGCCAGGAGCTGCCGGCACATCTCGGTCACACGCGCGCGAGCCTCTCCCGGCGTCCTCCCCTCCAGGTCGATGTCGATGACCTTGCCGACCCGGAGATCGGTGAGCTCGGAGAATCCGAGCCCGGCGAGCGCGCGCTTCACCGCCGCGCCTTGCACGTCCATGATGCCGGGCTTGAGCCGCACGAGCACCCGGGCCTTCATTGGAGCGGGATCCGTGAGCCCGCGTTGGATCGGCGGTGGCCTGAGTCAGGTCCGTGTGGCTCCGTCACGAGGCGGCGGAACACCTCCTGGTAGGCTTCCTCGACACCGCCCAGATCGCGGCGGAAGCGGTCCTTGTCGAGCCGCTCCTTGCTGCGGCTGTCCCAGAGCCGGCAGGTGTCGGGCGAGATCTCGTCGCCCAGGTAGAGCTTCCGGCCGCGGCGCCCGAACTCGAGCTTGAAGTCCACCAGGAGGAGCCCGCGGCGAGCCAGGTGCGGTCGCAGGATCGAGTTGATCTTCAGGGCCGTGCGCTTCATCCAGGCCAGCTCGCCGGGGGTCGCCAGCCGCAGCATCCGGACGTGATCGTCGTTGAGCATCGGGTCGCCGAGCGCATCGGACTTGTAGTAGAGCTCGACGATCGGCTGCTTGATCGGCGTGCCCTCCTCGAGGCCCGTCCGCTTCGCGAGGCTCCCGGCGACGATGTTCCGCACGATCGTCTCGATCTTGATGATGTCGAGTCGGTGGCAGAGCATCTCCCGATCCGACAGGGTCCGGAGGAAGTGCGTCGGGACCCGGGCGCGCTGCAGCACCTCGAACAGGGCCGCGGACATCCGATTGTTGATGACGCCTTTGCCGACGATGGTCCCCTTCTTCAGGGCGTTGAAGGCCGTCGCGTCGTCCTTGAAGTACTGGATGATCACGCCGGGCTGGTTCGTTTCGTAGACGATCTTCGCCTTACCCTCGTAGAGCTTCTCACGCGCCTCGACGTGCATCGGCACCCTCACTCTCACTGGATGAGCCCCAGCCGCTTGAAGATGGCGTCGACGTTCTTCAGGTAGAACGCGGGGTCGAAACAGCTCTTCAGCTCGTCGGCCGAGAGCTGCGCCGTCACCTGGGCATCGGCGGCGAGCAGCTCGAAGAACGGCCGGCGGTCTTTCCAGGCACGCATCGCGTTCCGCTGGACGATCTCATAGGCAGCCTGGCGCGGAAGGCCCGCGTCGGTGAGCTTCAACAGCACGCGCTGCGAGTACACCAGGCCGTGGCTCAGCTCGAGATTCTCGATCATCCGGGCCGGGTCGACGTCGAGCCCCTCGACGATGAACGTGGTGAGGTGGAGGAGATAGTCCAGCACGATCGTCGAGTCCGGCAGGATGACGCGTTCGACCGAGGAGTGACTGATGTCGCGCTCGTGCCACAGCGCCACGTTTTCCAGGGCCGCCAGCGCATTGGTCCGGACGAGACGCGCGAGCCCGCAAACGCGCTCGGCCAGCTCCGGATTGCGCTTGTGGGGCATCGCGCTCGAGCCCTTCTGACCCTCGCCGAACGGCTCCTGCGCCTCGAGAACTTCCGTGCGCTGGAGGCCCCGCACCTCGAGGGCGATCTTCTCGAGCGAGGCCGCGGCCACCGCGAGCATCGCGCAGAACTCGGCGTGACGGTCGCGCTGCACGATCTGCGTGGAGACGGGGGCTGCTTCCAGACCGAGCTCCCGGCACACCTCGGCCTCGAGGTCGGGCTCGACGTGGGCGAAGTTCCCTACCGCGCCCGAGAGCTTGCCGACCGAGATCGTCGCCCGGGCCCGGCGCAGTCGCTCGAGGTTTCGGCCGGCTTCGGTGTACCAGACCGCCACCTTGAGCCCGAAGGTGGTGGGCTCGGCGTGAACGCCGTGGGTCCGGCCGATGGTCAGCGTGTCCTTGTGGCGGAGCGCCAGCATGCCGAGCGCCTTCTCGAGACGCTCCTGGCCCTCGATCAGAAGATCCACCGCGTCTCTGAGCTGGAGGGCGGTCGCGGTATCCCACACATCGCTGGTCGTCAGGCCGATGTGGATGAAGCGCGAGTCCTCGCCGACCTGCTCCTCGAGGCTGGTCAGCAGCGCGATCATCTCGTGCTTGACGCGCTCCTGGATGACGAGGATCCGCGCGACGTCGACCCTGGCCCGCTGGCGAATGCGGGCCATCGCGTCCGCGGGGATGCGACCGCGCCGCGCGTACGCCTCGCACACGGCAAGCTCGACTCTGAGCCACGCCTGGTACTTGGACTCCTCGCTCCAGATGCGACCCATTTCCGGGCGGGTGTAGCGGTCAATCACGCCCCCACCATAGAGCAAAACCGCTAACGATGGAAGTGGGAGTTGAGGCGAGCACAACATGTAGCGGCCGCGAGCTACCTGGAGAGGGGCGACCTCCCCGGGAGGGTCGCGATTCTGGCAAGGCACGAGGCCATGTCGCCGGGCGCAACGCACAATTCATCCACACCCGTATCCACAAGCTCGCGCTCGGATCCGTAACCCCATAAGACCCCGACCGCTCGGATGCCGTTGGCCCGGGCGGCCCGGATATCCACAGCTCGGTCGCCGATCATGATGGCGGCCTCGGACGGAATCCTCCTGATGGCCAGGACATGCGCGACCAGATCGGCCTTCTCCTCGAATCGGCCATCGAGCTCCGATCCATAGATGGCGGCGAAGTGGTGATCGAGTCCGAAGTGCCTGACGACGCGCTCTGCGAAGACGGTCAGCTTGGCGGTCACGATGAACAGGGCCGAGGCCATGGGCTTCGAGCGCTCCAGCATCTCGGGCACGCCGTCGTAGACCTGGTTCTCGTAGAGCCCCGTCGACGAAAGTCGCGCTCGATACCGAGCCACGGCGGCATCGATCAGTGCAGGGTCGGAACTGTCGAGAAGTGTCGCGAAGGCGCCCCGGAGGGGCGGGCCAATGAACGAGGCCAGCACATCATCCGGTGGACACGGTCTCTCGAGGCTCTCGAGCGCGTGCCTGAAGCAGCGCACGATGCCCGGCCTCGAATCGGTCAGCGTGCCGTCGAGATCGAACAGCAGAACTCGTGAGCTCATGCGCTCGTCCCCGGCCCTCCCAGAAAGCGTTCCAGCGCGGCGCGGACGACCGGCTCCACGAGCGTCGGAGCGTGCCCGACTCCCGGCACCGCGACAAGCTGTCCCTTCGGCAGCGTTGGGTCATACGCCGCGCCTGAGACTCGGAGAGGACATCGCTGTCCGTGCCCCACACCACCAGGGTGGGGCAGGTCATGCGCTCGAGGACGGGCCACAGCGTGGGCCGCGGCGGGGGACCTTGCCGCACGCACTGCTCGATATAGGCGGGATCCATCTTCCAGGTCCAGCGGCCGTCGGGGCGAGGCCGGAGCACACCCAGCGCCAGCTCTCGCTGATCTTCCTTGCTGCGGCCGGCGACGACCGGCGACACCTGGCGTCGGTAGGCCATCGCGTCCTCCAGCGTCGCGAACTCGTCCGGCCGGCTGCCGACCGTCTGGGTGATCCGCTGGGTACCGGCTTCCACATCGGGACCGATGTCGTTAATCACCAGGCGCAGCAGACGATCCGGGTACGCTCCCGCGTATGCCATCGCGATGATGCCACCCATCGAGGTGCCGATCAGCGTGAACCGGGGGAGTCCAAGCTGCTCCACGATGCCGGCGAGGTCGCTGACCTGGTCCCCGTATTGGTAGGACCCGGTCGGGGACCAGGCACTCTCCCCGTGGCCGCGCACGTCGGGCGCGATGACGTGGAAGCGATCCATGAAGTGTCGAGCCGGTGCGTTGAACGCCTGGGCGCTCGACGTGTAGCCGTGCACGCACACGACCGGTGACGCACCGGCCTGGCCCCAGTCGAGATAGTGGATCCGCAATCCGTTGACCGACAGGCTCGCACTCTTCGGCTGCGACAACGTCGCCACGGGTGAAGCCTGGAGCGACCCTAGTGGTGGAGCAGCTCGCGCGGGAGGTTACGACGGTCCAGCGGGCCCAGCGTCGTCAGCGCGAGGCGATCCTCGTCGAGCAGGTCGGTCACGAGGGCCTGGACCTCTTCGTGTCGCACGCCGTCGATGGCCGCCAGCATCGCGTCCATGGAGAGGAACGTGCCGTGGTGCATCTCGTGCTTGGCCAGGCGGTTCATCCGGCTCGAGGTGGACTCGAGTGAGAGCATCAGGCTCCCCTTGAGGTGGTCCTTCGCGCGGCGCAGCTCCTCTTCCGTCACGCCCGTCTTCTTCAGCTCGCGGAGCACCTTCAGGGTCGACTTCAGCACCTTGGAGAAGTTCTTCTCGTCGGTCGCGGCGTACACATAGAGGGTGCCGGTGTCGACGTAGGCCTGCACGCCCGAATGGATCGCGTAGACCAACCCCTCCCGCTCCCGCACCTCCTGGAAGAGTCGAGACGACATGCTGCCGCCGATGACGTCGTTGAGCAGGAACAGCGCATACCGCTCGGGCGCCGAGTGGTGGAGGCCGGGGAAGCCCATGATCAAATGGACCTGCTCCAGCGTCTTGCTGACGATGTTCACGCCGGGCTTGAGGGTCGGCGGGGTCGCCGTGCGTCCAGCCGCTTCCCTATCGAAGCCCTGGAACCCCGCACTGAACAGCTCGACGACCCGGTCGTGCGTGACGTTCCCCGCGACCGCGATGATGATCCGGGGCGGCACGTATTCTTCGCCGAAGTGGCCGAGCGCCGTCATGCGGTCGTAGCCGCTCACCGCCTCGCGGCTCCCCAGGATCGGCCGCCCGAGCGGATGCCCTCCCCAGATCTGCGCTGCGAAGAGATCGTGGATGATGTCGTCCGGCGTGTCCTCCACCATCTTGATCTCCTGGAGGACCACCGACTTCTCGCGCTCGAGCTCGTCGGCGTTGAAGAGCGGATGGAGGAGGATATCGGTCAGGAGATCGACCGCGAGCGGCAGGTGCTCGTCGAGGACCTGGACGTAGAAGCAGGTGTGCTCTTTGGTGGTGAAGGCATCCATCTGCCCACCGACCGAGTCCATCGTGCGGGCGATCGCCTCGGCGCTGCGCGTGGCCGTGCCCTTGAACACGAGGTGCTCGATGAGATGGGACATCCCACCTCGGTTCTCGGGCTCGTGGCGTGAGCCCGTCTCGACCCACACCCCGACCGCCACCGACCGCACGTGTTCCATGCGCTCCGTGACGACCCGGATGCCGTTCGGCAGGAAGCCTTTGCGGTAGCCTTCCGTCACACGCCCGCCTTTCAGGCCCGGGGCGGGTTCGCCGCCATCGGGTTCTTCAGCTTTTCCTTGTCCGCGAGCGCCGGCTGCTCGCGCAGCGCCATCTTCCGGCTGAGCCGCATCTTTCCGTTCCCGTCGATCTCGATGACCTTCACGAGCACCTCGTCGCCTTCGGTCAGCACGTCCTGGACCGTGCGAATCCGCGACTCGGCGATCTGCGAGATGTGCAGGAGCCCTTCGGTGTTCGGGATCACCTCCACGAAGGCGCCGAACTCGACGATCTTCTTGACCTTCCCGAGATAGATGCGGTCGAGCTCCACCTCGCGGCAGATGTCCTGGATGATCCCCAGCGCCTTCTGGACCGACGCGCTGTCGGGCGAGAACACCGTGACCCGGCCGTCGTCCTCGACGTCGATCTTCGTGCCCGTCTGCTCCTGGATGCCGCGGATGATCTTGCCGCCGGGACCGATGATCTCGCGGATCTTTTCCGGTCGAATCTTGATCGTGACGAATCGCGGCGCGTAGGGCGACAGCTCGGCGCGCGGCTTCTCGATGACCTCGCGCATCTTCGCGAGCACGACGAGACGCGCGTCCCGGGCCTGCTGCAGCGCCGAGCGCATGATGTCGATCGAGACGCCGGCGATCTTGATGTCCATCTGGAGCGCGGTCACGCCCTTCTCGGTTCCCGCAACCTTGAAGTCCATGTCGCCGTGGTGGTCCTCGGCGCCGTTGATGTCCGTCAGGATCCCGACCTTGTCACCCTCCTTGACGAGCCCCATAGCCACGCCGGCGACGTGGGACCGCAGCGGCACGCCGGCGTCCATCAGGGCCAGCGAGGCGCCGCACACCGAGGCCATCGACGACGAGCCGTTCGACTCGAGGATGTCGGACACGATCCGAATCGTGTACGGAAACTCTTCCTTCGGCGGCAGCACCGCCTCCACCGCCCGCTCGGCGAGCGCGCCGTGGCCGATGTCCCGCCGCGAGGGCGAGCCGAACCGCCGGACTTCACCCACCGAGAACGACGGGAAGTTGTAGTGCAGCATGAAGTGCCGGTAGTGCTCGCCCTCGAGGGCCTCGATCTTCTGCTCGTCGGACTTCGTGCCGAGTGTGACCGCGACCAGCGCCTGCGTCTCGCCGCGGGTGAAGACGCTCGAGCCGTGCGCCCGCGGCAGGTACGCCAGGTCGATCGAGATCGGCCGGATCTCGTTCACCTTGCGGCCGTCGACCCGCAGACCGCGCTCGACGATGAGTCGGCGCACCTCGGCCTTCTCGACTGCCTCGAACGCCTCGCGCACCGCCGGCTTCTTGGTCTCGTCCGCGCCCAGACCCTGCATCACCTCGTCGAGCACGCGGTTGACCGCTTCCGCCCGGCTCTGCTTTTCGTGCGTGGCGAGCGCCGCGGCGAGCTTGGGCGCGGCCAGGCTCTTGACCCGCGCCGCCAGCTCGACGTCGCGTCCCGCCGACGCGTCGAACGTCCAGCGCGCCTTGCCCGCGCGCTGCACGAGGTCCCGCTGCACCCGCACGAGCTTCTTGCACTCGGCGTGCCCGAAGGCGATCGCCTCGAGCATCGTTTCCTCGGCGATCTCGTTGGCGCCCGACTCCACCATCAGCACGGCGTCCTCGGTGGCGGCGATGACGAGTTCGAGGCTCGACGCCTTCTGCTGCGCGGTGGTCGGGTTGGCGATCATCGCGCCGTCGACCAGCCCGACGCGCACGGCACCGACCGGCCCGTCGAACGGGATCCCCGACAGGCAGAGCGCGGCCGAGGCGCCGTTCATCGCCAGGACGTCCGGGTCGTTTTCCTGGTCGCCGGAGATGACCAGACAGATGACCTGCACCTCGTTCCTGAACCCGTCGGGGAAGAGCGGCCGGATCGGCCGATCGATCAGGCGGGACGTCAGCGTTTCCTTCTTCACCGGGGCCCCTTCCCGTTTGAAGTAGCCGCCGGGGATCCGCCCGCCGGCGTACGCGCGCTCACGATACTCGACGGTCAGGGGGAAGAAATCCTGCACGTCCTTCGCGCCCTTGGCGGCGACGCAGGTCGCCAGGACCATGGTGCCGCCGTATCGGACGACGACGGCCCCGTCGGCCTGCTTGGCCACTTTGCCAGTTTCGAGGGCCATGCGCTGGCCGTTGAGCTCGATTTCTACAGTATGGGTCATACGAAAACTTGTCCTCGCGTATCAGCCGGAATCCGGCGAACGCCGTGTGGAGCGGACGCTGAAACAGCCCGCCCAGGGGCCCCCGGATTCGTTCCGTCCGAGGACCGATCAGTTAAGAGTGAGTCCGCCGTCAACGGCGGATGCCGAGCTTGTCTATGATGGCGCGGTACCGTTCCGGTGCCCGGGCCCGGAGGTACTCCAAAAGGCCTCGCCGCTTGCCGATGAGCATGAGCAGCCCCCGGCGTGAATGGTGGTCCTTGGTGTGCTGCTTGAAATGATCGGTCAAGCTGTTGATGCGCTCGGTGAGCAAAGCGATCTGCACCTCGGGCGAGCCCGTGTCGCCCTCGTGGGTGCGGAACTGCTCGATCAGAGTCTTTTTCCGGTCGACGGCAAGCGGCATCGAACGCCCCTCCAATCGCCACGCCCCAGGGAGCCGACGCTCCACACCGGGGCGGGTTCCCAAAAGTCCTTTTATTGCCAGGGGATACGCTCGGAGGGTTCCACGCGGTGGTGCCGAAGTAAAGATAACCGGAAGCCCGGTCACGAGCCCCGGCGCGCTGCAGCTACGTCGAGAGCGATCTGCTGGCGCAGCGCGTCGACGTTTGGGAACTTCTTCTCTTCCCTGAGCCGAGTCAGGAAGGTCAGGGAGATCCGTCGATCGTACAGATCACCCGAGAAATCAAGGATATGAGCCTCCACGGCCAGCTCCGTCTCGCCGAAGGTCGGCCGCACCCCAACGTTGACGACAGCCTGATGCCGACTCGGGCCGACCGTGACCTGGCAAACGTAGACGCCGGCCGGGAGTCCCAAGGGACGATCCGTCTTCACGTTGGCAGTCGGAAAACCCAGCGTTCGGCCGCGTCCGGCCCCTCGGACGACTTCGCCGCGAATGGAATAGGGGCGGCCGAGCAGCCGTGCGGCGCTCGGGAGATCCCCTCGTTGAAGCGATGCTCGGATCTCCGACGACGACACGGCCACCCCATCGACCATGAACGCCGGGACGACATGGGCACGAAATCCGAGCGGACCGGCCAGGCTCTCGAGTAACCCGGCATCGCCGCGCGCCCCACGCCCGAAGCGGTGATTGAACCCGACCACGATCTCCCGCGCTCCGAGGGTTCCGACCAGGACGTCGTGCACGAAAGCCTTGGCTTCGACCGCCGCAACGTCCGGCGTGAATGGAATGACGACCGTCGTGTCGATCCCGGTCTCCGCGATCAGCTCGAGCCGCTCCTCCAGCGTCGTGATGGGAAGAGGGGCGCGATCGGGCTGCAGCACTTCCATGGGGTGACGGTCGAACGTGCACGCCAGCGCCTGGAGCTTCTCGCGCCGCGCGTGCGCCACCGCCGTCCCGAGGATCGCGCGATGGCCCAGGTGGATGCCGTCGAAGGCACCGAGCGCGACGGCGCTCGGTCCGGCGTCAGGCCGGTAGGACTCGAGTCCCCGGACGATCTGCATGAAGGATGCGAACCGGTCTGACCTTGCTCCCGCCCGCCATCAGCTCGCCGACGCCGATCATGGGGCCGGCGCCGTCGTGCACGCGTACGAAGCCCTGGGCCGCTGCGGCGGCCGGAACCACGTCGGCCGCCTGCCCGTGGCCGAAGACGGTCGCGGCATGTCCGTCCAGACGGATGCTCGGCCATCCGACCAGCGCCGTCTCGGCGGAGTGCACCCTGGACCAGAGCTCCCGCCCACCGTCCGTCAACTCGCGCCAGGACACGGCGTCACGGATCTCGAATGGCCCGACTCGACACCGGACGAGCGCCTCGATGGCTCCCCCGCAGCCCATCCGAGCCCCCAGGTCGGCGGCCAGGACACGCACGTAGGTCCCCTTGCCGCAGACGATGCGCAGCGTCGCCCGGGGCCCGTCGAGCTCCTCGACCAGGATCGAGTGGACGGTCACGTCCCGGGGCGTGCGCTCGACCTCGATGCCCGCGCGCGCGAGCTCATAGAGCCGTTGCCCCTCGTGGTGGATCGCCGAGTACATCGGCGGCACTTGCTGGATGCGGCCGACGAACGTCGCGCAGGCTGCCTCCAGGCGGGTGCGCTCGAGGTCCGTCACCGGCGTCTCCGACAGGACCCGGCCGGTCACGTCGTGTGTGTCCGTCGTCAACCCGAACCGGACGGTCGCGAGGTACTCCTTGTCCTGGTCGACCAGATAGGGCGTCAGCTTGGTCGCTTCGCCGACGAGGATCGGCAACACCCCGGTGGCGTCGGGGTCGAGCGTCCCGGCGTGTCCGATCCGACGCACGCCCAGACAGCGGCGAACGATCGCCACGACGTCGAACGAGGTCGCGCCGCGTCCCTTGTTGATGACGAGGACGCCGGATCGGACGGCGTCGCGGGTCACGAGCTCGGGCTCCGATCGACCGCCCGCCGGACCGCGGCGAGCACCTGGCGCGTCGCCTCCGGCAGTGGCCCGGGAACGGTGCACCCGGCGGCGTTGACGTGGCCGCCGCCCCCGAACTGCGCCGCGATCTTCTGGACGTCGACGTCGCCTTTGCCGCGCAGACTCACCTTGACCGTGCCGTCTCGCTCCCGGAGAAGACACGCGACACGCACGGAGGCGACGGAGCGCGGGTAGTTCACGAGCTCCTCGGACTCGACGATCCGCTCGGGAACGACGCCGGCGGGCAGCGCGAGCCAGCCGAGCCGTCCGTCCTCGCTGACCTCCACCCGGGTGAGGGCCTCGCCGAGCCACCGAAGCGCGTCGGGCGCGCGGCGCTCGTAGAGCGACTCGGACACGACCTCGGGCCGGGCCCCGGCGCCGACGAGCGCCGCGGCGATCGTGAACGTCCGGCTCGTCACGTTGGAGTAGCGAAACGAGCCCGTGTCCGTGTGGATCGCCGTGAACAGGTTCGTGGCGATGGCGGGCGTGAGCGGGACGCCGAGCGCTCGGAGCAGCTCGTACACCATCTCGCCCGTCGCGGCGGCGGAGGTGTCGATCCAGTTCACATCGCCGTAGCGCCGGTTGTCCGGATGGTGGTCGATGTTGACGATGACCTTGGCGGTCCGGCGAGCCTGGTCGATCAGCCCCTCGGTGCGTAGCGGGTTTGGGCAGTCCGTGAGGACGACGACGTCGAGGGGACCGCCCAGCGTGTCGAGGCGGCGGTAGCGGTCGACCCCGGGCAAGAACGCGAGCAGGTCGGGGGCCGGATGGGGGCCGCCGTACGCCACATTCCAGCCGCGTCCCTCGAGCGCCAGACCGAGGGCGAGGAGCGTGCCGAGGACGTCGGCATCGGGGTGCACGTGCCCCAGCATCACGGCGCGCCCGCCGCCGCCGCCGAACGGTTCCAGCACGGCGGGGGATGGGACGGGGCTGGTGTGCTCGATGGGCGCGCTCACCGCCCGGCTTCGCCGCCCACCTGTCGAAGCAGCGCCTGGATGCGCGCCGCGTGCTCCATCGACCGATCAGGCCGGAAGTCGAGCTCGGGTGTGACGCGGAGATCGAGATGCTGTCGCAGCCAGTTGCGGATGAAGCCACGGGCGCTGACGAGGGCCGCGAGCGACGCCGTCCACTGCGCCTCGTCGCCGAGCACCGACACGAAGACCTTGGCGGCGCGCAGGTCCTGCGACGTGTCGACCTCGGTCACCGACACGAACCCGAGTCGCGGATCCTTGAGCTCGCGCTGGAGGAGGGTCGAGATCTCTTCCTTGAGCAGCTGATTCACGCGTCCCAGTCGCTTGCCTTGCATCAGAGAATCTCCACGGACGTGTCGAGCACCCGTCCCGCGACGTTGTCTTCGATGAATTCCATCGCCTTCGAGATGACCGTGTTGGCGTGCCGGGCGTCGGCGGAGACATAGGCGAGGGCGAGCGTGGCCCGCTGCCACAGGTCCTGGTGGTCGACCTCGGCCACGGAGACCTCGAACCGAGCTCGGACCTTCTCCTTGAGGCCCTTCAGGACGTGACGCTTGTCCTTCAGCGACCCGACATCCGGCAGGTGCAACTCGACCAATCCGAGCGCCACGCGCGCTGCCGACACAGGCCCCTCCGCCGCGGATGCCCGCTAGAGCGTGCGCGCCACTTCCTCGCTCGTGTAGACCTCGATGATGTCTCCCGGCTGAATCCCGTTGACGCCGTCGACGCCGATTCCGCACTCGAGGCCGGCGAGCACCTCACGGACGTTGTCCTTGAAGCGCTTCAGAGAGCCGACGATGCCCTGAGCGAAGACTTCCTCGCCGCGACGCACACGCGCCTTGGCGCCACGCACGATCTTGCCCTCCGCGACGTACGAGCCGCAGATGGGGCCGAGCTTGGAGATGACGAAGATCTGGCGGACCTGGGCCCGGCCCAGCGCCGTCTCCCGGATCTCGGGCGCGAGCATCCCGGCGAGCGCGGCCTTGAGGTCGTTGATCGCCTCGTAGATGACGTTGTAGCTCCGAAGGTCGACGCCGTTGGCCTGCGCCTGGGCCGTCGCCTTAGGCTCCGCTTTCACGTTGAATCCCAGCACGATCGCGTTGGACGCCGACGCGAGCATCACGTCGCTCTCGGTGATCATGCCGACCGAGCTGTGGATGACCTTCAGCTTCACCTCGTCGGTCGAGAGCCCCTCGAGCGATTCGGCCAGCGCCCCGACCGAGCCCTGCACGTCAGCCTTCAGGATGAGCCGGAGCTCCTTGACCTCGCCCGTCTGGATCTGCTTCTGCAGCCCCTCGAGGGTGATGCGCGTCGTCGTCTTGCCCTTACCTCGGTCGCGCTCGAGTCGCATCGTCGCGATCTGCCGCGCCTTGCGCTCGTCCGAGACCGCCACCAGGACGTCGCCCGCCGACGGGACACCGGAGAGCCCCTGGATCTCGACGGGATCGGAGGGGCCGGCGGACTTGACTTTCTTGCCGGCGGGATCGATCAGCGAGCGAACGCGCCCGGAGTACGAGCCGACCACGACCGCATCGCCCTCCTTCAGGGTGCCGTTCTGGATCAGGGCCGTGGCCACCGGCCCGCGGCCCCGGTCGAGCCGGCTCTCGATGATGACGCCCTTGGCGGCGCGGCTGGCGTTCGCCTTGAGCTCGAGGATCTCCGACTGGAGTGCGGTCATTTCCAGGAGCTGATCGATCCCGGTCCCCCGCTTGGCCGAGGTCGGCACGAAGATCGTCTGGCCACCCCACTCTTCCGGCACGAGGTTGAGGTTGGACAGCTCCCGCTTCACCCGCTCGGCGTCGGCCTCTGGCTTGTCGATCTTGTTGACAGCGACGATGATCGGGACGTTGGCGGCGCGGGCGTGATTGATGGCCTCCTGGGTCTGCGGCATGACGCCGTCGTCGGCGGCGACGACCAGGATGACGATGTCGGTCGCCTGGGCGCCGCGGGCCCGCATCGCCGTGAAGGCCTCGTGACCGGGCGTGTCCAGGAAGGTGACCTTGCCGTGCGAGGTCGTCACCTGGTAGGCGCCGATGTGCTGCGTGATCCCGCCGAACTCCTTTTCGGCGACCTTCGACTTCCGGATGGCGTCCAGCAGCGAGGTCTTGCCGTGGTCGACGTGACCCATCACCGTGACCACGGGGGGCCGCAGCGTGAGCTGGCTTGGATCGAGATCTTCCTCATCGACGACGTCACCCTCGACCGAGCGGATCTCGACGTCGACGTTGAACTTGTCAGCCACCAGCTTGGCCGCCGTGGGGTCGAGCAGCTCGTTGACCGTCGCCATCACGCCCAGCTCGACGAGTGCCTTGATGACCTCGCCGGACTTGCGCCGCATCTTCTCGGCAAGCTCGCCGACGGTGACCGACTCCGGCACTCGGATGAGCTCCCGTTTGACCTCGACCGGTGGCGCCGGCGCCTCTTCGACCACGGTCGGCGCGACGGCGGTGGGAGCTGCGACGGCCGACGCGGCGGGTGCCATTGGGCGGGCGCCGGCCGGAGGCGCCGGCGGCGCGACTGGCCTCGTCAGCGTGGCGGGCGCCGCCGGGCGGGGCGGCCCCACGGTGACTCTCGGCGGAGCGAACGGACCGGTGGGCTGACGCGAGGGACGTGGCGTCGCCACGGGTGCCGGCCGCTCGATCGGACGGAACGGGACGATCTTCGGCTCGGGTTTCTTCGGCGCGCCTGGGAGCGGTGGCGCCACGATGGGCGCTGGCTTCACGACCGGCGGCGGCTCGGGGGGCGGAGCGACGACGGTCGGCTCCGGAACGATCTCGGGCTCGGGGACCGGCACGAAGGGTGGTTCGGGGGCGACCTCGGGCACCGGCCCGGCGGGCTTGGGCTTCACGATCGTCGCCGCCGGCTTGATTTCCGCGGGCGCTTCCTCTTCGGTCTTGACCTTCCTGGCCCGGGAGGAGGGTTTCTTGGCGACGACCTCGTCGACCGCGACCGCCGCGTCTCCGGCCTCGCTCGGCACCTTGACCCTGGGCACCCGCTTCGGCTTGGGCTCCTCTGGAAGGTCGCGGCCTTTTCCGAGCTTCACGCGCAGCGCGTTCGCCAGCGTGCTGTCGAGGGGACTCATGGCGCGCACACCCTTGTGACCCATCTCCTCGGCCGCGACCATGAGATCTTTGCTCGTCACGCCGAGTTCCTTGGCAAGCTCGATGACCTTTATCTTTGCTGCTGCCACAGTCCCCTCACCTCCCTCACGCTCTCACTGTCATCGCGTCGGTCTCGCAGACCGATCCCACCGCGGCCTCGGCCGGCCGACCGACCTTCATGTTGCCCGCTTCGCACGTGGGGGCGCCAGTCCCCGGCCGTGCTGCGGCTCGCAGCAGAGCCCCCCGACGGCCGGCCGCTCGCACCGCCATCGCCAGGTCCGGGCTGGCCTCGCTCGCCTGTCTGAAGGCGTGCGCGAGGCGCCCTCGGCTCAGCGCGCGCTCGACGCACGCCGCGTCGGGACAGACGTACGCACCACGCCCCGCCGCTCGCGCGCGCGCATCGACCACCACAGCGCCGCTCGGCAAGCGCACCAGACGGATCAGCAAGGCCTTCGGGCGAGCCCGGCGACATCCGAGGCACGTTCGACAGGGCGCCGTCCTCATACGCGCGTGGGATTCTCCGTTGGGGTCTCGGGCTGGCTCACGTCGTCACCCGCCTTCGTGTCGATCGAGGCGCGATGGGCCGCCGTGAATTTCTCGGCGGCCAAGTAGATCGTGTCCGTCCGGTCACCAATCGTGGCGACCAGCCCCAGCTTCTCGCGCCCGGCCTTGACGATCGCGGCGGGCGAGCCGAGCCCCGCCGCCACCAGGGCATCGACGAGCTCCGGGTCCACCCCGGGCATCATCGCCAGGGCGGCCCGATCCTCGACGGTCGGGGCTTCGACCGGAGAGCGCTCCGCCTCGACCTCGGACTCGCTCTTGATGTCGATGCGCATGCCGGTCAATTTCGCGGCGAGCCGCGCGTTCTGCCCCTTCTTGCCGATGGCCAGGGACAGCTGGTTATCCGGGACGATCACCAGCGCCGACGGCTGGCCCTCGCCGCCGGCCGCCTCGTTGATCACCACCGACGACACCTTCGCGGGTGACAAGGCGCGCGCCACGAACGTCGCGGGATCGTGCGACCACTCGATGATGTCGATCTTCTCGCCGCGCAACTCCCGGCTGATGACCTGGATCCGCGTGCCGCGCAGCCCGACGCAGGCGCCGATCGGATCGACGTCGCGCTTGGTCGAGGCGACCGCGACCTTCGCGCGCTCACCCGCTTCGCGCGCCGTCGCCTTCACGAGAACGATGCCTTCCTGGATCTCGGGAATCTCGGTCTGGAAGAGACGCGCCAGATAGCCCGGATGCGTGCGCGAAAGCGAGATCTGCGGGCCCTTGGCCGTCCGCCGCACCTCGAGCACGAACGCGCGGATCCGATCCCCCGGATTGTAGCGCTCGCCCAGGATCTGCTCGCGCTCCGGGAGGATGGCCTCCGCCTTGCCGATCTCGAGGATCACGTTCCGCTTTTCGATGCGGTGGACGATGCCTCTCAGGATCTGGCCTTCCTTGCCGGCGAACTCCGAGTAGATCCCTTCACGCTCGGCGTCCCGCACCTTCTGGAGGATGACCTGCTTGGCCGTCTGCGCCGCGATCCGGCCGAAATCCTGGGGGGGCCTCTCCTGCTCGAGCTCCAGCTCGTCGTCGAGCTCTGCGTCGGCGTTCAGGGCCTTGGCGTCGGTGAGGCTGATCTCCTGCTTGTCGTCGCTGACCTCGGCGACGACCCTCTTCCGGCCGTACACGCGCAGATCGCCGCTCTTGCGGTCGATGTGCATCCGCAAGCTCTCCGCGGCGCCGAGCGTCTTCCTCGACGCCGAGAGCAGCGCGGACTCGAGCGCCTCGAAGAGGATCTCCTTGTCGATCCCCTTCTCCCGCCCGATCTGCTCGATGACGCTGATCAGCTCTCGGTTCATTGGATCCCTGACCCGCCTGAGATTCTACGCCTTGCGGGGCCAGGGGACCTCCGCCTCCAGCCGCGCCTTCGTGACGCCGGCCCGTCCAAGCTCCACTCGCTCCCCTTCTCGGTCCAGCACCAGCCACTCTGGTGTGACCTCGGTCAGCCGCCCCCGCACCTCGCTGCCGCCGGCCAGCCAGCACCGGACGGGCTTCCCGATCGCCCAGCGATACTCGCGGTCCTTGCGCAGCTGCCGGTCCAGGCCCGGCGAGGACACCTCGAGGTCATAGCCCCCCTCGATCAGCGCGGCCGCATCGAGCACGTCCCCGAGCTCTCGGCTCAGTCGCTCGCAGTCTCCGATCCCCACGCCGCCCGGCTTGTCGACATAAAGCCGCAGGAGCCCGCGAGGCCGGAGCCCTCGCCACTCGACGTCCACGAGCTCGAGTCCGTGGTCGCCCACAACCGGGATGACCGCCTCCTCGATCAGGGCCGTCCTTTCCACCTCGTCCATCGAACGCCCACCTCTGCCGGACAAAACTAAAAAAAGCGGGCAACGCCCACTTTTTCAGGAATTTAGCACGTGTTCCCGGAAGAGGCAAGGCGCAGGCAGACTTCCCCGGCGTTTCGAAGGCGAGGCCCCAGGGTCGCTCGGGGCGCCTGGCTACTTGTAGCCCGGCTTCTTGTTGGCTCCCTTGACCCCGGGATCGTAGATCAGGCGGGCGACCGGACGGCCGTCGCGGATGTGGGACTCGAAGATCTCCTTCAAGTCCGCCTCCTGCACGCCGCCGTACCAGACGTTGTCCGGGTACACGACCATCATCGGCCCGTGACCGCACTGTGAGAAGCAGCCGGCCTTGTTGATCCTGACCTCGGTCTTGAGGCCGGCCTTGACGGCCTCGTCCCGGAGATACTTCACGAACTGCTCGACGTTGCCTTGGGTCGGACAAGAGTCGCCGGCCGTGCAGACGAAGACGTGGGTCTGGTACTGTCCCATCACTGGGCCTCCCCGGCCGCGGTCTTGGCGGCCTTGCGCTCGGCGATGAACTTGTCCACTTCCTCGCGCATCGCCTGGACGATCTCCCTCTCGGGTACTTTGCGGATCACGTCCCCGTTCTTGAAGATGAGCCCGATGCCGCGCCCCCCCGCGACCCCGATATCCGCGGCGCGCGCCTCGCCCGGACCGTTCACTTCACAGCCCATCACCGCGATGTGGATCTCCTCGTTCAACCCCTTGAACTCGTCCTCGACCTCCTTCGCCAGCTTGACCAGATCGACATCGGCCCTTCCGCACGAGGGGCACGACACGAAGGTCAGGCCGCCCTTCCGGAGCCCGAGTGACTTGAGGATGTCGATCCCGACGCGCACTTCCTCGGTGGGGTCCGCCGACAGCGACACGCGGATCGTGTCTCCGATCCCCTCTGACAGGAGCGCGCCGAGGCCGATCGCCGACTTGATCGTGCCGACGCCCGGCGTCCCGGCCTCGGTGACCCCGAGGTGGAAGGCGTACTCGACCTTGTCGGCCAGGATCCGGTAGGCCTCGATCATCATCAGCGGATCGGAGGCCTTCAGCGAAATCTTCATCTCGGGATAATTCAGGTCTTCGAGGATGTGGATGTGGCGGAGCGCCGACTCGACCATGCCGGCGGCGCTCGGCCCGTTGTACCTCGCGAGAAGATCCTTCTCGAGGGACCCGGCATTGACGCCGATGCGGACCGGGATCCGCTTCTCCTTGGCGACGTTGACGACCTCTTGCACGAACGCCTTGCCGCCGATGTTCCCGGGATTCAATCGGAGCCCGTCCACGCCCTGCTCGAGCGCGATGAGGGCCAGCTTGTAGTTGAAGTGGATGTCCGCGACGAGAGGAATCCGGATCTGGCGCTTGATCTCGCCGAGCTTCTCGGCGGCTTCCCGGACCGGAACCGCGCAGCGGACGATGTCGCAGCCGGCCGCCTCGAGCGACCAGATCTCCAGGAGCGTCGCCTGGACGTCACGCGTGTCGGTCTTGGTCATGGACTGCACGGTGATCGGGGCGCCGCCACCGACCGTGACGCCGCCGACCTGGATCTGCCTCGTCTTCCGCCGTGTGATCATTCCGCCGTCCTATCTGAAGATTCTGAACGCGTCGATCCGAACGAGGTCATTGTAAATCGCGAACACCATCAGGAGCAGAAGAAGAACGAGTCCGAGCTGTTGGGCCGCCTCGCGCTTCCTGAGCGACACCGGCCGCCCCAGGACACCCTCGATGACGAAGAACAAGAGATGCCCACCATCGAGCATCGGCACCGGCAGCAGGTTGAGGACCGCGAGGTTCACGCTGATGACGGCGGTGAAGAGGGCGAGTGAGGGCAACCCCTCCCGCCGCTGGCGCTCGCCTTCCGCCGCGATCTGGATCGGGCCGCCGAGGTTCGACAACGGCAGCTGGAGCGTGACGAGCTTCCAGAGCCCCTTGGCGGTCAGCACCGTCATGTCCCAGGTCTTGACGGCGCCGTACCCCATGGCGACGATGGGGTTGTAGGTCTCGTAGTGCACGACCTTGGTGACGATACCGACGCCGATGCGCCCGATCTCCACGTCCTCGCCGGCCGGATTCTTCTCCTTCACGAGCGTCGCCGTCACGCTGAGGGTGAGCGGCTTGTCGTCGCGCAGGACCACGATGTCGAACGTTTGGCCGCCACGCTTCTGGATGGCCTGCATGAGCTCGTCGGGCGTGAACACGGGCTGGCCCGCGACCGCGAGCACAGCGTCGCCGGCGCGGAGACCGGCCCGCTCGGCGGGCAAGCCCGGGTTGACCGGGCCGATCTGGGGGGTGAGCTGCGGTCCCGCGCCGAGGTCCCAGACCTCGTGTTGCTCCTTGAAGATCGGGTCACGCGTGGTGATGCGCCGCGGGACGATCTGGACCTCGCGCGAAGCGCCACCCCGCGTGATCGTCAGCCGGAGGGCGCGCCCTTGCGAGGCCGCCAGCGCGCGGTCGAGGTCTTCCCAGTACGCGATGGGGCGTCCGTCGACGGCGCTGATCCCGTCACCGCTTTGCAAGCCGGCGGTGGTCGCCGGACCGTCGTCCGCGACCCGTCCCACGATGGCCGGCCAGACGGGACGCCCCACGGTCGCCAGGATGATGCCGAAGATGACCGCCGCCAGCACGAAGTTCATCCCGGGGCCGGCGAACACGATCAGGAATCGCGCCCAGAGGGGCTTGAGCGCGAACGCCTTCTCGGGATCGAAGACGGGCGCACCGGCTCCTTCCAGCGGATTCTCTTCCCCCACCATCTTCACGTAGCCGCCCATCGGGATGGCGGACAGGCAGTATTCCGTCTCCTTGCCGCGCCATCGCGCCAGCACCGGCCCGAACCCGATCGAGAACCGCTCGACTCCCACCCCGGTCCAGCGGGCGACCAAGAAGTGTCCGAGCTCGTGGACCAGGATGAGGACGCCGATGACGATGACGAAGGAAAGGACGGTGGTCACGCGGGCCGCCCTCCATGCCGGACGTCGATTGACCGCTGCACGGCGCGCCGGGTCTCGGCGTCGACGGCCACGCACGCCTCGATGGACTCGAGCTCGCCGGCCCGCGAGCCGTCGAGGGCCTCTTCGATGAGCTCCGCGATCTCGGTGAACCCCACCCGCCGCTCGAGGAACGCAGCGACCGCGACCTCGTTCGCGGCGTTGACCACCACGGGCGCCGCGCTCCCCGCCTCGAGCGCAGCCCGCGCGAGACGCAGGCACGGGAACTTGTCGACGTCCGGCTCGTAGAACGTCAGCTGGGCGACCCGGACCAGGTCGAGCCGCGCCGCCGGCGTCGGCCGCCGCTCGGGATAGGTGAGCGCATAGAGGATCGGCACACCCATGTCCGCCACGCCCAGCTGAGCGATCACGGCCCCGTCGATATACTCGACCATCGAGTGAACGATCGACTGCGGATGCACGATCACTTGCACCTGATCGGGCGCCACGTCGAACAGCCAGCGCGCTTCGATGATCTCGAGCCCCTTGTTCATCAGGGTGGCCGAGTCGATCGTGATCTTGGCCCCCATTTTCCACGTCGGGTGCTGGAGCGCGTCCTCCACGGTCACGCTCGCGAGCCGCGCCTTCGGCGTCTCACGGAACGGCCCCCCGGACGCGGTGAGAAGGATCCGGTGAACATCGGATCGCCCGTGGCCGGCCAGGCACTGGAACACGGCGCTGTGCTCGGAATCGACGGGGAGGAGCTTCACGCCCCGGGCCCGCGCGGCCGCCGTCATCAAGCGGCCGGCCATCACGAGCGTCTCCTTGTTGGCGAGCGCCACCGTCCGGCCGGCCTGGATCGCCGCCATGGTCGGGAGCAATCCGACGCCTCCGACCAGCGCCGAGACGACGATGTCCGCTTTGACGTCGCGGCACAGCGCCACCAGCCCGTCGGGGCCGGCGAGGAGCTCCGGTCGTGGCGCCGGAAGGAGCTTTGCCAGCCGGTCGCGGGCCTCCACCTCCAGGAGCGCGACGGCGCGGGGCGAATATTTCTTGCACAGGTCCGCGACCCGCTCCACGTTCGACCCGCGTGCTGCCAAGCCCGCCACCGAGAACTCCTCGGGGAAGCTCGACACGAGGTCGAGTGTGCGGAGCCCGACGGATCCGGTCGCACCGAGCAGCGTGATACTTTTCATCCGCGGCACCAGGTGTACAGCGAATAGAAGTAGAGCGCCGGAGCGTTGAACAGCAGGCTGTCGACACGATCGAGCATGCCGCCGTGGCCGGGGATGAGGCCTCCGGTGTCCTTGGTTCCGACGCTCCGCTTGATCGCGGATTCGGCGAGATCACCGACCTGTCCGATCACGCCGAGGACGACGCCGGCGCCGGCGGCGCTCGCCAGGCCGCACGCGGGGAGGAGCCAGACGCCCAGCGCCAGCGCGGCGCCGATCGAGATGACGACCTGGGCGATGGAACCCTCGACGGTCTTGCGCGGGCTCAGCACCGGTGCGATCCGGTGGCGGCCCACCGAGGACCCGACCAGGTACGCCGCCGATTCACCGGCCCACGTGACGCCGACGAGGAACAGTACGAGCTGAGGACCGTCGGCCCGGCCGTGCAGCCAGATCGCGTATCCGAGCAGCCAGCCGACATAGACCGCGCCGAACAGGGTGTTCGCGGTGGACTCGACCATCGGGCGCCCGGCCGTCCAGAGGGGCGCGCTGAAGATGAGCCCGACCCCGACGATGAGCGCGAGCTCGGGCGTCGGCATCCACCGGACGACCTTCCCGTCATCGGCGAGAACCGCGTAGAGGCTCGTCGCGAAGCTGGCGGTGATCGTGGCGCTCACACCGACCGTCACCCAAGGATGGATCGGGCGTCCGGTGCGCCGGAACATCCGCGCGAGCTCGGCGCTGGCCAAGGCACTTACCGCGACGACGAGCACCTGGAAGATCCACGGCGGCGCGCCGGCCGTCACCCAGACGAACAGGGGGATCAGCACCACCGCGCTCGCGATGCGCTTCCACGCCGGCGACACGCCGGCTGCGGTATCGGGCACCGTCACGCTGGCCACCTCGGTCTTGCCCACGTCACACCTTGCCGAACCTGCGCGTGCGCCCCTGAAACTCGGCCACGGCTCGATAGAGGTCGGTCGGCCCGAAGTCGGGCCAGAGGGTCGGCGTAATCCACAGCTCCGTGTAGGCGATCTGCCACAGGAGGAAGTTCGAGATCCGCATCTCGCCGCTCGTACGGATCAGGAGATCGGGGTCCGGGATGTCGGCGGTGTAAAGGGCCTCGCTGATCCCCTTCTCCGAGATGTCGTCGGGCTTGAGCTCGCCCGCCTCGACCTGACGCGCGAGTGCACGAAACGCGTCGATCAGCTCGTCGCGGCCGCCGTAGTTGAACGCCATCAGGACCGTCAGCCCGCTGTTGTGCCGCGTCTCGTGCACCACGTGATCGATGCCGCGCCGCACGCCGGCCGGCACCCCGTGCGGTCGGCCGAGAACGCGCAGTCGGGCGTTGAGCGCCATCAGCTCGGGGAGCTCCGAGTGGACCGAGCGCTCGAGGAGGCTCATGAGGGTCGAGACCTCGTCCGCCGGACGGCTCCAGTTTTCCGTCGAAAACGCGTAGAGCGTGAGATAGCGGAGGCCGAGTGCAGACGCCGCGCGCACGATCGACCGTACCGCCTTGACGCCTTCCCGGTGCCCGGCGACGCGCGGCAGCCCGCGGCGGGTCGCCCAGCGCCCGTTCCCGTCCATGATGATGGCGACGTGCTCGGGCACGGGCTGTGCCCGCACGGCGTCGAACAGCTCGGCCTCGCTGCGGCCCCGCGTCATACGAGGGTCATCTCACAGATCGCTAGAATGACAAAATCTCCTGCTCCTTCTTCTTGAGGAGCTCGTCGATTTTCGTGATGAACTTGTCCGTCGCCTTCTGGATCTGGTCGTGGCTGCGCCGCTCCTCGTCCTCGGAGACCTTCTTGTCCTTGGCCATCGCCTTGAGCCGGTCGTTCGCCTCGCGCCGGAGGTTACGGACCACGACGCGGGATTCCTCGGCGATCTTGTGCACGGCCTTCGCGAGCTGTTTGCGCCGCTCCTCGGTCGGCGACGGCATCGCCAGGCGGACGATCTTGCCGTCGTTGACCGGCGTCAGCCCGAGATCGGACGCCATGATCGCCTTCTCGATAGCCTTGAGCTGGCTCGCCTCCCAGGGCTGGATCACCAGAGTCCGGGCATCCGGGACCGAGATCGACGCCATCTGGTTCACCGGCGTCGGCGTACCGTAGTAGTCGACGCGGATCCCGTCGAGCAGACCGGCGGAGGCGCGGCCGGTCCGGACCGCCGCGAACTCCCGCCCAAGGGCCTCGAGAGCGCCCGTCATCTTGGTCTCGACCTCCTTGAGCACGCTCTGCGTATCCGGCATGTCCGTCACCCTCCCGACGATACGATCGAGCCCACGGCCTCGCCGAGGACGATCCGCTTGATGTTACCGGATCGGGTCAGGTCGAAGACGATGATCGGCAGCTTGTTGTCCATACAGAGGGAGATCGCGGCGGCATCCATCACCTGGAGGCCGCGATTGAGGACGTCGATATACGTCAGGCGCTCGAGACGCTGGGCGTTGGCGTCCTGCTTCGGATCGGCCGAGTAGATGCCGTCGACCTTGGTCGCCTTGATGATCGCGTCGGCACCGATCTCGACGGCGCGCAGCGCGCCCGCGGTGTCCGTCGTGAAGAAGGGGTTCCCGGTGCCCGCGGCGAAGATCACGACGCGTCCCTTCTCCAGGTGTCGGATCGCGCGCCGGCGGATGTACGGCTCCGCGACCGCCCGCATCTCGATCGCCGAGAGCACGCGCGTTTGCAGGTCGACCTTCTCGAGGGCGTCCTGCAGCGCCAGCGCGTTGATGACCGTCGCCAGCATGCCCATGTAGTCGGCGGTGGCGCGGTCCATCCCGCCGGCGCTGGCGGCGACGCCGCGGAAGATGTTGCCGCCGCCGATGACGATCGCCACCTGCACGCCGAGCGACGCCACGTCGCGAACCTCGGCGGCGATCCGATCGAGGACGGGCGGATCGATCCCGTAGCCCAGGCCCCCGGCGAGTGCCTCCCCCGAGAGCTTCAGGACGATACGGCGGTAGGCCGGGCGGCCGGTGTCGGCAGCCGCCGTCACGCTACCCCGCCTCGCCAACCTGGAATCGGGCGAACCGCTTGATGACGATCCGCTCACCCGTCTTGGCGTTCACGCCGTCCACGAGATCCCGGACCTTGGTCTTACCAGAGGCGTCCTTGATGAACGGCTGCTCGAGCAGGCACTGCTCCGTGTAGAACTTTTCGAGCTTGCCCTCGATGATCTTGTCGAGCACCTGCGCGGGCTTCTTCTGGTCGGCCAGCTGGCTGCGATAGATCTCGCGCTCCTTCTCGACCACCTCGCCCGGGACGTCCTCGCGGGCGACGTAGGCGGGGTTCGCCGCCGCGACCTGCATCCCGAGGTCCTTCACCAACTCCTGGAAGGCCTCGGTCCGGGCGACGAAGTCTGTCTCGCAGTTCACCTCAATGAGCACCCCGAGCTTGGCGCCGGCGTGGATGTAGGTTCCGACGGCTCCCTCACGGGCGTCCCGGTGTGATCGCTTCGCCGCCTGGGCGAGCCCCTTCTTCCTCAGGTACTCGACAGCGCCTTGCAGATCGCCCTGGGTCGCCTGGAGCGCCTCCTTGCAGTCCATGACTCCGGCACCCGTCTGGTCGCGGAGATCCTTCACTAGCTGCGCGGTCGCGGCCATTGGCTAGCCCTCCGCCTCGGCCGCCGCCATCTCGACGCTCTCGGCCGGCGTGTCGGCCACCGCCGCGTCGCCCTCGTCCTTGCCGAGGGTGCCGCGCCCCTCGTTGACGGCGTCGGCGATGCGCGAGGTGATCAGGCGCACGGCGCGGATCGCGTCGTCATTGCCGGGCACCGGATAATCGATGCCGGTCGGGTCGCAGTTCGTGTCCACGATCGCCACGATCGAGATCCCGAGCCGCTGGGCCTCGGCCACGGCGATCTTCTCCTTGCGGGGATCGATGATGAACACGGCCGTCGGCAGCTGCTCCATCGACTTGATGCCGACCAGCGCCTTGTCGAGCTTCTCCCGCTCCCGATCGAGCTCCAGCGCTTCCTTCTTCGGCAGCCGCTCGTACTCGCCGGTGTCCTTCATCTCCTCGAGCTTCTTGAGCCGGGTGATGGACTTGCGGATCGTCGCGAAGTTCGTCAGCGTTCCGCCGAGCCAGCGCTGGTTGACGTAGAACATTCCGCAGCGATTCGCTTCCTCGAACACGGTCTCCTGGGCTTGCTTCTTGGTCCCGATGAAGAGCACCGTGCCCCCGCCGGCGGCGAGGTCACGCACGAAGCCGTAGGCCTCGCGGAACTTCTTGAGCGTCTTCTGGAGGTCGATGATGTAGATGCCGTTGCGCTCGCCGAAGATGTACTTCTGCATCTTCGGGTTCCAGCGCTTCGTCTGGTGGCCGAAGTGCACTCCGGCCTCGAGCAGTTCCTTCATCGTCAACGTCGCCATGAATCCTCCTTCGGTTTGCCTCCGCCGCGCCCAGCAGGCGCGCCTCGGCCGGCGGGGCATTCCCCGCGACGGCCAGCAGCGCGCACTACCACCGAAAACGCGCGGCGTGCGTGATGGTGAGCTACGTCGTGTACTTCGCGTTGAGTCGCACGTATTCCTCGCTGAGATCGCACGTCCAGACGCGATCCTCGCCGCGACCGAGCCCCAGGTCGATCGTGATGTCGTATTCCGACAGTCCCATGATCTCCCGAACCCGCTCCAGGCGCACGCCTTCCTTCAGCATCCCCCGCTCGACCAGGCGCTCGTCTCCGAAAGAGATCGAGACTTTCTCCTGCTCGACGCGGGCCGGCGATTTGCCGAGCGCCATCATGATCCGACCCCAGTTGGGGTCCTGGCCGTTGATCGCGGTCTTGACCAGCGGCGAGTTCGCGACGGTACGCGCCGCGATCAGCGCGTCTCGCCGGCTCGCGGCGCCGCGCACGGCGATCGTCACCAGTTTCGTCGCGCCCTCGCCGTCGGCCACGAGCATGCGGGCGAGCTTCGCCATCACCGCCTCGAGCCCGCTCGCGAACTGGCGGAGACCCCGCGCGCCCGCCTCGAGCGGGGCGTTCTCGGCGAGCCCGTTCGCGAGCACCGCCACGGTGTCGCTGGTGGACTGGTCGGAGTCGACGGTCGTCCGGTTGAAGGACCGGTCGACCGCGCGCTGCACGACCGCCCCGAGCGCGCCGCGAGCGACGACCGCGTCCGTCGCGACGAAGCAGAACATCGTCGCCAGATGGGGCTCGAGCATCGCGACACCCTTGGCGATCCCGCCGATCGTCACCGGTCGACCGCCGACCTCGACGCGCAGCGCGGACTCTTTGGGTCGCGTGTCGGTCGTCATGATGGCCTCGGCCGCTCCCCGACCCCCCTGGGGGGACAGCGACTTGGCGAGCTTGGGCAGCGCGGCGCGGATCTTGTCCATCGGCAGCGGCACCCCGATGACGCCGGTCGACGCGACCAGCACGTGGCTCGCGGGGATCCGGAGCAGCTCTCCCACGAGCCGCGTCATCTCGCGCGCGTCTTTGATGCCCTGCTCGCCGGTACAGACGTTGGCGCAGCCGCTGGAGGCGACGATGGCCTGGGCCTGCCCGCCGCGCACGTGCTCCCTCGACACGACCACCGGCGCGCCCTTCACCTGGTTCGACGTGAAGACCGCGGCCGCGCGGGCCGGAGTCGAGGAATAGATCAGCGCGAGGTCCTTCTTGCCGCTCGGCTTGATGCCGGCCACGATGCCCCCGGCGAGGATCCCGGGCACCGCGGTGATGCCTCCCTCGAGCCACTCGAGCTCCGCCGGCGCCATGGGCTTTAGGGGTACACCGGCGGCGCCTCGAGCCCGGTCCGCTCGCCCCAGCCGAACATGACGTTGAGGTTCTGCACGCCGTTCGCCGCCCCGCCCTTGCCGAGATTGTCGATCGCCGACACGCACACGGCGCGGTTCGTACGCGGGTCCGCCACCACCGTGACGTCGCAGTAGTTGGAGCCGACGACGGCGCGCGTCGTCGGGCGCTCGCCCTCGTCGAGCACACGCACGAAGGGCTCCCCGGCATAGAACTCGCGGTACACATCGAGGAGGCGAGCGGTCGTCAGCGTCGCGGTGAGCGGCACGGAGGCCGTCGTGAACAGGCCGCGGTTGAGGGGCACGAGGTGCGGTGTGAAGGCGACGCGCACGGGCGCGCCGGCCAGGGCGCCGAGCTCCTGCTCGATCTCGGGCGTGTGCCGGTGGCCCGCGATCGCGTACGCCTGCACGTTCTCGTTGGCCTCGGTGTAGAGGTACATCGGGTCGATCTTCCGGCCTTGCGCTCCCGCGCCGGTGACGCCCGACTTGCCGTCGATGACGATCCCGTCGAGCCGAGCGAGGCCCGCCCGCACGAGCGGGGCCGTCGCCAGGACCGCCCCGGCCGGATAGCAGCCGGGCGTGGCGACGAGCGAGGCTGGCCCGATCGCCTTTCGGTGGAGCTCGGGCAGCCCGTAGACCGCTTCGGCGAGCCCGGGCAGATCGATGTGCGGCGCCTTGTACCACGTGACGTAGTCATCCGGGTCGTGCAACCGGTAGTCGGCCGAGAGGTCGATGGCACGACCACCACGCGTGCGCAGGACCGGCACGGCCTTCTGCGACTCCATGTGCGGCAACGCGAGGAAGACGACGTCGGCGACTCCGGCGAGCCACTCCGGGTCGAGGTCGTGGAATCTGAGATCGGTGAGCCCGCGCAAATGCGGGTACGCCTTGCCGAGCGGCTCGCCGGCGAGCCGATCCGAGGTCACTCCCGTCAGGGTGATCTTGGGATGGACGGAGAGCAACCGTAGGAGCTCGGCTCCCATGTAGCCACTGGCGCCGGCGACCGCGACACGGATCAAGCGGGACCGCTCTGGCACTAGCGCTTCGAATACTGGAACTTCTGACGGGCACCCGGCTGACCGTACTTCTTCCGTTCGCGCATCCGCGGGTCACGGGTGAGGAGACCCGCCTTCTTCAGCGGCAGGCGGAACTTTTCGTCGAAGCGCGAGAGCGCCCGCGCGAGCCCGTGACGGACGGCCCCCGCCTGGCCGGTCGGGCCACCGCCACCGACGGTGGCGAAGACGTCGAACTGGCCGAGGGTGTTCGTCACCTCGAGCGGCTGCGCGATGATCATGCGAAGCGTCTCGCGCGGGAAGTAGTCCTCGAAGGCCCGTCGGTTGACGACGATCCGTCCGGCTCCCGGCCGGATCCAGACGCGCGCGACGGACGTCTTGCGGCGGCCCGTCGCGTAAAACCTGTCGAGTACGGCGGCCATCTAGCGAACCTCCGACTTCGTCAAGAGCGTTTCGGGCTGCTGTGCCGCGTGGGGGTGCGCCGCGCCGCCGTAGACCTTCAGCTTCTTCGCCATCGCCCTCCCGAGCCGGTTCTTCGGTAGCATGCCCTGCACCGCCCATTCGATGACGCGCTCGGGGTGGGTCTTGAGCATCGTTTCGGCCCGGACTTCGCGCAGACCCCCGATGTAGCCGGAGTGCCAGCGGTACAGCTTGTCTCGGAGCTTGCGCCCCGTGAGATGCACCTTCGCCGCGTTGACCACCACCACGTGGTCACCGACGTCGAGGTGAGGCACGAACAACGGCTTGTGCTTTCCGCGCAAGATCGACGCGACCCGGCTCGCGAGGCGCCCGAGCACCTGCCCGTCGGCGTCCACGATGAACCACTTGCGCACGATTTCGCTTTCCTTCGGTACCGGCGTCGGCATCAGCTTCCCCTTGATCACGCTAAGTAGGCGTCCACACGGAAAAAACGCAACGTCATACTCTAAAAGAGAAGCGGGAGCCTGTCAACGAATCTTGGTCTTGCCGGGCCACGGGCAGAGCGCCAGCACCGGGCATTCCGGGCACAGAGGCTTGCGCGCGACACAGCAGCGGCGTCCGTGGCTCTGCAAGAGATGGGTCGTCAGCGTCCACTCCCGGCGCGGCAACACCTCGACGAGCTGGTCGTGGATCTCGTCGGGGTCCTCGGATCGCGCCAGCCCCAGACGCTGGGAGACGCGGAAGACGTGGGTGTCGACGGCGATCGCCGGCTCACCGAAGGCGTTCCCCAGGATCACGTTCGCTGTTTTGAGACCGACGCCGGGAAGCGACGTCAGCGCCTCACGCGTCCGGGGTACCTCGCCGCCGTGGTCGTCGACCAGGGCCTTCGCCATGCCCATGATCGAGCGGGTCTTCGCACGGTAGAAGCCCGTGGAGCGGACCTCTTGCTCCAGGGCGGCGGCCTCAGCGCGAACATAGTCGCGGGCGCTCGGGTACTTCTTGAAGAGCGCCGGGGTCACCGTGTTCACACGCTCGTCGGTGCACTGGGCCGAGAGAATCGTGGCCACCAGGAGCTCGAGTGGAGTCTCGAAGTCGAGCGCGATCTTCGCGTCGGGATACGCCTTCTTGAGCGCGCGAACGATCTTTCGGGCCCGGGCCCGCTTGGCTTCCCGAGACTCTCGCATGAGACTCCCCTTCTCTCGCGTGGGACTTCCGGTTACGGCCTGTCGGAGACCCTGATGGCCCCCGAGGCGATGTCGACACGCCCGAGAGTCACGGGCATCGGCAGACGGCTCGCCAGCCTGGGCGAGGGATCCCAGGTGCGAACCACCCAATCGACGAGCAGCGAGGGCACCGAGATCCCCCCAACCGTGACGCGCTCGGCGACGAGCGTGAACGGCCGGTCGCCGGCGGGAAGCAGCCGGACTCGGGCGGCCACGTCCGGACCCGGTTGTTTGACGGTGAAGCCGATCGCCCCAGGCTCCAGGCTCACCGAGGCCGTCTTGAACCCTTTCTGCTCACGCAGGAACGCCTGCAGGTCCGCCTCCTGGATGGTGACGCGCCCGAGGGTGGCGTGCCGGGCGTCGAGCGGTGCCAGTCGTCCCGCGGTGTGGACGCTGAAGGGGTTCACCAGAACGTCGTCGAAGGCGATCCGCACGTCCTGGACGCGCAGGAGCGGCGCGTCCCGGCGCCGGAGCTCCCCGACTCGTGCCGAGGCGGCTCGGATCTCGACACGGCCGACCCGACCGCGCAGGACGGTCTCGTCGTAGACGAGCCCGATCTCGAGGCCCTCGACGTCGGTGGTGACATCGGCGAGCTCGCGGCGGATCGCCGCCTCGAGCTCGCGCGCGAACGTCTTGGAGGCAACGGGGACCGGCTCGGTGAGGCGCCGCGCTCGGACGCTCGCGGTCGAGCCATCGGGGAGAGGAAACTCGCCGAGGACGGGGAACACGCGTGCGAGCGACGGGTCTGTGCGAAGGCGCTCGGCGATGCGCCGAGGCCTCTCCGCCGTCCACGCCGGTCCGACGTCGCCGGTCTTCAGGATCATGTACTCGATCCCGATCGGTTCGGTGTCCCACGCGCGCGAGAACCGAAGCGGGAGACCGTCTCGCACGCCGTAGTACCTGAAGTTACTCACCGAGAAGAAGTTGTCGTTCGGCACGACGCTCACGGTCGCCGGCGCGCCCCCACTGTCGCGGCTGATGAGCGTCAGGATCTCCCGATGCCGCCAGTCACCGGTTCGCGGCGGCGACTCCAGGACCAAGGGGACGCCGAGACCCGGCAGCGTGAGGCCGTGAGGCACGGCGAGCGCCGTCGCACTCACCTGGAGCGCGCACGCGAGGACGAGCACGACCGTCCCGAGCAAACGCACACGGCCGCGCAGGACGGCGAAGCCCATCCCGGCCATGACGGCGGCGATGGGCAGGAGTGGCAGCGTGTAACGCAAGTTCTTGTTCTGGAGAAGTCCGAACAGGACGAACGGCACCAGGAACGCCGTGAGGGCCACGCCCTCGCGTCGCAGGATTGCGACGCCGAGACCAACGAGGAGCAGCGCGACGGCCGGCACGCCGAACTGGGGAGCGAGCCAGGTCGGATAGTAGAGCAGCGCCGTGGCCGTGAGCGGGTCCGGGTGCCCGGATTCGGCCGCCTGCCTGAACGACCGGCTCGCGACTTGCGGGACGAGGCCGAAGAGCCTCGGCCCATACCACGGGAGGCTGATGACCATCCCGACCAGCAGGGCCAGCGCCGCATTGACCGCACGGATGCGCCGGCCGCTCGACGAGGCCGCGGCGACGAGGACCGGGGGCAGCACGTAGGCGGCGAACGAAGGCTTCGTCAGCATGCCGAGTCCGAAGACCACTCCCACCAGCAGCGACCATCCCAACCGGATGAACCCCTCGGTTCGGAGCGATACCACGAGCGCCAGCGCGACCATCGCCGCCAGCGGCAAATCGAGCTGGAACCGCAACGCAGAGAACACGACGAACGGCGCGCAGCCGAAGACGACCGCGGCGACGACGCCTTCGGTGCCGCCGGCCAGACGCCGCCCCAGCGCGTAAACAGCGGCCATGCCGACGCCCAGGAACGCGAGGATGATCGTCTGGGCCGCGGCCGCGTCCGAAGGCGCCAGCCGGTACACGACCGCCGCGGCACACGGGACGACCGGCGGGTAAAACGACGAGCGCTCCATGAGAGTCCGCCAATCGCGCCGTGCCAGGTCCTCGGCGCAGCGGACGACGCGCTCGAGGTGGTTGGCGTGGTCCCACTCGGGCGGCGTGCGGTCGATCGCCAGCCACACCGCAGCGATCAGGACCAGGGCGGCGAAGGTCGCGGCGACGATCGACCACTCGCGGGCGCTGGACGAGCGGTCGTCCGTCATCGCCGGCCGATCAGGAGCAGTGAGGCCCCGAACGGGAGCGCGACGCGCGGGACGAGGTGACGCTCGAACGCGAACACCCGCTCGAGCAGCCGGTTGAGGGGCGCCGCCGGCCGCCGCAGGTCGTGGCCCCGGTCGCCGCGAAGCCCCTTCCAGAGTCGAACGAGCGCCACCATCGGGAATAGTAGCGAGTTGAAGTAGCTGACTCGGAGGACGCTGAAGCCGGCTCGCTCGACGACGGCCCGAAGCCCGGCCGCCGTGTATCGCCGCCGATGCCCGAGGACCTCGTCGTGACCGCTCCAGAGCCAGCGATACGCCGGGACGGTCACGACGAGCAGACCGCCGGCCGCGACCGCCCGGCACGCGGCCGCGAGGGCGGCACCGTCGTCGTCCACGTGCTCGATCACGTCGAGCAGTAGCACGACCTCCGCCCAGCCGGGTGCCACCCCGAGGTCCTCCGGCAGTCGGCCCGTCCGGACGTCCAGCCCGGCGGCCCGCGCGGCGGCGATGAGCTCGGGATGGGTTTCCATCCCGACGGCCTCGCCGAACTCCGACAACGCCGCCAGCACGTTGCCGGTGCCACAGCCCAGCTCGAGCAGGCGCACCGGGCGGGGCGGCAGAGCTCGCCGGAGTGTCGCGGTGATGACGGCGAGCCGGCCGCGGAACCACCAATGCAACCGGTCTTCCTCGATGTGGACGCTGACGTACCGGGAGTCCATCGCGCTCAGCGACGAAAGGCGGAGCGGCTCACGCGCGACCCACGGCGTCTCACCGTCGCGTGGCGAGGAACCGGCGGAGGCGGCCGAAGCCCTCCTCGATGCGCTCGAGCGACGACGCGTACGAAAAGCGCAGATACCCCTCGGCGTTGGCGCCGAAGGCCGCGCCGGGCGTGACGGCCACGTGGCTCGACTCGAGAAGCTCGCGCGCGAGGCTCACCGAGTCCATCGACAGGTGGCGTGCGTTGGCCAGGACGTAGAACGCGCCGGTCGGCTCGGCGCCGACACCGAACCCGAGGGACCGGAGGCCGGCGATCATTGCCCGCCGCCGGTCGTCGAAGATCGCGCGGAACCGCCGGCTCTCGTCGGTCGCGTCGCGGAGCGCGGTGACACCGGCCCACTGCACGAACTCGTTCGTCGAGATGAAGAAATTGCCGTAGAGCATCTGCAGCGCGCGGATGTGGTCGCGCGGGGCGACCACCCAGCCGAGCCGCCAGCCCGTCATCGCGTACGCCTTCGAGAATCCGTTGAGGACGAAGGCTCGGTCGGTGAACTCGAGGATCGTCCGGTCTCGCCCCTCGTAGCTGAGCCCGTGGTAGATCTCGTCAGACACGATGAGCGGCCCGTCGCCCCGGCTGAGCTCGCCGATCGCGGCCATGCGCTCGGGCGACAGCACCGTGCCGGTGGGATTGGCAGGCGAGTTGATCACGATCGCTCGGGTGCGCGGGCCGAGTCGCTCCCGGATCGCCTCGGGGCGGTACTGAAAGCCGTCCTCCTCGGTCACGCCCACGTAGACCGGCCGTCCATCGGCGTAGCGGATGAAGTTCGGGTAGCACGCGTAGTACGGATCGCTCAGCACCACCTCGTCGCCCGGATCCAGCAGGTGCCCGAAGAGAAGCAGCATCGCCGGCGAGGTGCCGGCCGTCACGAGGATCTGATCCGGCGAGACCGCCACGCCGTAGGATCTCGCGTAGTGCTCGGCGATCGCTTCGCGGAGCGGCAGGATCCCGAGACTGTGCGTGTACCGGGTCCGGCCGTCCTTGATCGCGCGCTCCAGGGCGTCCCGGACGACCGCGGGCGCCTCGAAGTCCGGCTCACCGAACTCGAGGTGCACGACATCGATGCCGGCGCGCTCGAGCTCCTGGGCCCGCTCGGCCACTTCGACCGCCAGGAAGGGTTCGATGTCCCGGACTCTTCGAGCGAGTGTCACGAACGTCCCCTCACCCGCGATCGCGCCTTCAGGATCTGCCAGAGCATCCCCGGCCCATGCCGAAAGAACCCCACTTTGCTCTCCGCCTGATCGGCCCAGTTCACCGGCACCTCGACGATACGACAGCCGGCGGCCTGGGCCAGCATGAGCAGTTCGACATCGAAGCCAAAGCCGCGCGTGGACAGCGCCTCGAACAGCCGGCTGGCGACCGGAGCCGTGAACGCCTTGAAGCCGCACTGTGAGTCGGCGACCCCTTGGAGGCCCACCCGGGCGACGAGCCAGTTGAAGACGCGCCCGACCGCCACACGGTGGCGGCGGGCCGTCACCGACACTCCCGGATCGACGAGGACCCGCGAGCCGACCACCACGTCGGCGCCCGCGACCAGCAGGGGCTCGATCCGCTTCAGCTCGTCGATCGGCGTTGCGCCGTCGGCATCGGCGAAGAGCCGGTAGGCGCCTCTGGCCGCTAGCATCCCCGCCCGCACGGCGGCGCCCTTGCCGGCGTTGCGCCCGAGCTTCAGAATCCTGACCGCCGGGAACTGCCGGGCCTCCACGATCCGGGACGTGCCGTCGGTCGACCCGTCGTCGACGACGATCACCTCGTACGGCTCGTCGCGGCCCTCGAAGAACCCGACGACCGTGTCCAAGAAGGGAGGGAGACGGCGCGCCTCGTTGAACGCCGGGATGACGACCGACCAGCGAGGCGTCACCGGATCCCGGAGAGGTCCATGCGCTGGCGGCGACGGGCGGTGGCGGTCTCGTGCGCGGCGCGCGCCACGCCTTCGGCCACCGCTGGTGCGACGCTTTTGTTGAAGACGCTCGGGATGATGTACTCCTCGCTGAGCTCGCTCCGGCTCACGCATGCCGCTAGCGCCTGCGCCGCCGCGAGCTTCATCTCGTCGTTGACGGCCCGCGCGCGGGCATCGAGCAGGCCGCGGAAAAACCCGGGGAAGCACAGCACGTTGTTGATCTGGTTCGGATAATCGGAGCGCCCTGTGGCCATCACGCGCACATGCTTCTCGGCCTCTTCCGGCCGGATCTCGGGCTCCGGATTGGCCATGGCGAAGACGATCGGATCGCGCGCCATCCGCTTCAGGTCGCGCGCCGTCAAGATCCCGGGAACCGAAAGGCCGATGAACACGTCCGCGCCCTCGAGCGCGGCGCTCAGACTCCCCCGGACTTGACGGGGGTTGGTCGCCGTACCGACCCAGCGTTTCATGAAGTCCATGCCCTCGGTCCGGCCCCGGTGGATGGTGCCGTGCTCGTCGACGCCGACGATGTCGCGGACTCCGCTCGAGAGAAGAATCTTGATGGTGGCCGTGCCGGCGGCGCCGACGCCCGTCACGACCACGCGGATGCGACGCGCGTCCTTGCGGACGATCCTCAGCGCGTTGAGCAGGGCTGCCAGGACCACGACCGCCGTCCCGTGCTGGTCGTCGTGGAAGACGGGAATATCGAGCTCCTTTCGGAGTCGTTCCTCGACCTCGAAGCATCGCGGCGCGCCGATGTCCTCCAGGTTGATACCTCCGAACGCCGGCGCCACGAGCTTCACGGTCTCCACGATCTTGTCGACGTCTTTCGTGGCGAGGCACAGCGGGAAGGCGTCGACGCCGGCGAACTCCTTGAAGAGCATCGCCTTGCCTTCCATCACCGGCAGGGCGGCCTCCGGGCCGATGTCGCCCAGCCCCAGGACGGCCGTGCCATCGGTGACCACCGCGACCGTGTTGTGCTTGATCGTCAGCGAGAAGGCGCGCTGCCGATCGTCTCGGATCGCGAGGCAGACGCGCGCCACGCCCGGCGTGTAGGCCATCGAGAGATCGTCACGGGTGCGGATCGAGACCTTGTTGCGGATCTCGATCTTGCCGCCCAGGTGCATGAGGAACGTGCGGTCGGAGAGGGCCCCGATTCGGACACCGGCCACGCGTCTGAGCCGGTTGACGATCTGCTGGGCGTGGAGGCTGTCTCGCGCCTTGACGGTGATGTCGCGCTCGGTCCGTTCGCGAGTCGTCTCGACGAGATCGACGGCGCCGATATCGCCCCCGGCATCCCCGATCGCCGACGCGACACGACCGAGCATGCCCGGACGGCTCGCGATCTGCAGCCGAACGGTGAAGCTGTAGCTGGCGCTCGGGGGAACCACGCCGTCGATTCTACCCTCTCCGGCGCCCCCACGGAGGTCGGGTAGCCCCACTCCGGAGCGAAGCGCCTTCGATTCGCGAGGAACTCCGGGCGGGGTGATCGTGGTTAAAAGCCGAAGGCCCCGGCGTCGTGAATAGACGAACTGAGGATCCAGTCAGAATCCTGCTCCAGAGGAGGCGCGGGCCAAACGCTGTTTGGATCAGGTAAAGGCCTGCAATACGGGATGTGATAACCCGTAGTCCCGAAGATTGTGCGACGAAAGTCTAGTTCGATGAAACGTTAGCACCCGGTTTCGCATCTGAACGAACGGGGAACCCCGACTAAAGAAAGCCGGTGACACGATGACATTCAGAGAATCATCCGATGCGGTCGAGGCCGGCTCGGTGGCCTCGGGTGGAGTGACAGCGACGGACGGGCGGGGAGGGCAGGTGGTCGTCGAAGACGATGCGGACGAGACCCCCCGGGCGACCGCCGAAGATACGTACGCGCCTGCCCTGACAAAGGGCGAAGACCCCGTCCGCCTCTATCTCAAGGAGATCGGCAAGGTCCCGCTCCTCACGGCGGCGCAGGAAGTCCAGATCGGGCGCCGCATCGAGGTGGGTCAGATCGCTCTCCGGCGCACGCTGGCCGGGATTCCCATGGCGGTCGAGGCTCTCCTCGAGGTGGGCGACAAGCTGCGCCGAGGGGAAACGCCCGCCGATGACGTGATCGTCCTGCCGGAGGGCGGTGAGCTCGAAGCCAAGGCGATGCGTCCCGTGCTCCTGGCATTCGAGCGGATTCGTCGGCACGAGCGGAAGATCGCCAGACTCGAGGGGTCCCTCAGGGCGAGGCGGCGGTCGGCGGCCTATCGCAAGGTCACGGCGACGACGATTGCCGCCGCCCGGCAGGCGATCCAGCAGGTCGTGGCCGAGATGCCGCTGAAGCCTGCGCTGATCGACGACCTGGTGACACGGGTGCGGCGCCGCTGGGAGCAGATCAGCGAGCTCGACCGCATGAGCCGCCGTGGGCACACGCTCGGGGCCACGCGTGAGCTGCGCCTGCTCGAGAAGCGAACGGGCCTCCCGCGCAAGCACCTCGGTCCGCTCCTCGAGCAGATCGAGCGCAGCGACCGCACGGTGCGCCAGGCCAAGCGTGAGCTGATGGAAGCGAACCTGCGCCTGGTCGTGTCGGTGGCGAAGCGCTACCTGGGAAGCGACCTCTCACTCCTGGACCTCGTCCAGGAGGGCAACATCGGGCTCATGAAGGCCGTCGACCGGTTCCAGTATCGGCGGGGCTTCAAGTTCTCGACCTACGCCACGTGGTGGATCCGCCAGGCCATTACCCGCGCCATCGCGGACCACTCGCGAACGATCCGGATTCCGGTCCATATGGTCGAGACGTTGAACCGGATCTCGCGCGTGAATCGCAATCTGGTCAACGAGATCGGGCGCGAGCCGACCCCCGAGGAGCTCGCTCAGCGCACGGGAGTGCCGGCGAAGAAGGTCCGGCTCATCCTCGAGTCTTCGCGCAAGCCGCTCTCCCTCGAGACGCCGATCGGGGAGGATTCCGAGCTGGGCGACTTCCTCGAGGACAAGTCTGCCGGCTCACCCAACGAGTCGCTGCTCAACCAGGACCTGACCACGCAGGTCGAGCGGGCCCTCTCGATGCTGTCGCCGAAGGAAAAGGAGATCCTGCGCCTCCGGTTCGGCATCGGCGAAGAGGGCGAGCACACTCTCGAAGAGGTTGGAAAGCGCTTCGAGGTGACGCGGGAGCGCATCCGGCAGATCGAGGCCAAGGCGCTCCGGAAGCTCCGGCACCCTCTGCGCGGCCGCAATCTGCGCGCTTTCATCGAGAATTGACCTGACTGGGGGGCCCCAGAGCGGGCCCCCCAGATCCCCCGATCCCCTCCAACCACTCGAATCTGGTCTGCGCATAAGCCACCCAGCGCGAGCGTCGGGGCGGGCTACGGCTGCCCGGCTTTCGTCAGGAGGTAGGTGGCAATCCCGGTGTCTGGGGGCGAGCCGTTGATCATCGTCATCATCGTGGCGATCTCGCTGCGGTGATGCGTCGCGTGGTTCGCCACGTGCTGGAGCAGCGGCCCGAGCGGTGCCTTGAGAGCCCTGCCTTCCGCATTTCTGCACTCGATCACGCGATCGAGATCGCCCGGCGCCAGCCCCTCGAGGAAGCCTCGCTGCTCCCGCTCGAGGTCGTCCCAGGGCGCCCGGAGTGACGCGAGCGTGGCGAACTCGGCCCCCGGGATCGTCGTCGACGAGACGCCCGTCCAGCGCAACAGCCAGATGCGGTCCGCCCCGTAGAGGTGCCCGAACATCTGCCTGAGAGTCGAGTAGCTGAACTGCTTGCCCACGTCACGCGACGCCAGATCCTCGCCCAGCGTCGTCGCGACCTCGAAGAGACGTCGGTTCGCCCAGCGGTGGTAATCGTAGAGTCCACGGATCATCTCGAGGCTCATCGCAATCTCCCTACTCCAGCACGGCGATGACGTCGCCCTCCTGGACCGTCTGCCCCTCTCGGACCCTGATCTCGCTGATCGCGCCCGCCCGCGGCGCCTCCACCGGGATCTCCATCTTCATCGACTCGAGCACGATCACCGCGTCGCCGGCGGCGACGCGGTCGCCTGGCTTCGTGGTGAGCTGAAAGACGACCCCGGTGATGTGCGCCTTGATCTCCTCAGGCATTGAAGGCTCCTTGTTCGAGCATCTGCGTGTGCACCCGGCCCCTCCGGAACTCGTCGCTCGCGACGACCCGACGAAGCAAGGGGATGGTGGTCCGGACCCCCTCGATCATGCACCGGTCCAGGGCCTCCGCCATCCGCTCCAGCGCCTGCTGCCGCGTGGTTCCGTGAACGACCAGCTTGAGCAGCAGCGGGTCGTAGTGGACAGACACCGTGCTCCCCGCCTCGACCCCGGACTCGATGCGGATTCCCTCTCCCGACGGCAGCTCGAGCCTTTGCACGGTGCCGGGAGAGGGCAGGAAGCCCTTCGACGGGTCCTCGGCATACACTCGACACTCGATCGCCGCTCTGCGCTGCGCGATTTCGTCCTGGCGCCAGGGTAGCGGTTCCCCCGACGCAACCCGGAGCTGAGCGACGACGAGGTCGACGCCCGTCACCTCCTCCGTGACGGGGTGCTCGACCTGAAGTCGGGCATTCATCTCGAGGAAGTAGAAGCCCCCGTTCTCGTCGACGAGGAACTCCAGCGTGCCGGCGTTGGTGTAACCGATCGCCCGCGCGCCGGCGACTGCCGCAGTGGTGAGGCCCGCCTTGGTGGGCGCCGGCAGGTTCGTTGCTGGCGATTCCTCCACCAGCTTCTGATGCCGGCGCTGGATCGAGCACTCGCGCTCGTGGAGGTGCACGACGTTCCCCGAATCGTCACCGAACACCTGGACCTCAACGTGCCGGGGCCGTTCGAGAAAGCGCTCGACGTAGAGTTCTCCGGTGCCGAATGCGGCGTGGGCACGGCGGGCAGCAGTGGCGAAGGCCGGCGCGAGATCCGCGGGCGCGTCGACGCGCGCCATGCCGATGCCTCCCCCGCCCGCTGCCGCCTTGAGAATGATGGGGAATCCAAGGTCGCGGGCCACCGCCTCGGCCGCGGCGACATCCGCCACCGGCTCGAAGCTGCCGGGCAACACGGGGACACCGGCGGCCGCCATCAGCCGGCGCGCCGCGATCTTGTCGCCCATCGTCCGGATCGCCTCCGGCCGGGGACCGATGAACACGATCCCGGCTCCCTGAACGGCCTCGGCGAACCGCCAGCTCTCGGAAAGAAAGCCATAGCCAGGATGCAGAGCGTCGGCCCTGGCCCGACGCGCCGCCTCGAGGATGCGCTCGGCGTTGAGATAGCTTTCTCGTGCCGGCGCGCCGCCGATCGCGATGGCTTCGTCGGCGTCGCGAACGTGAAGCGCCCCACGATCGGCCTCGGAGTACACCGCGACGGTCTTGAGCCCGAGCTGGCGGCAGGCGCGAAACACCCGCCGGGCGATTTCTCCCCGATTGGCGACCAGGACTGTACCGATCAACGAGGCTCAGGCCGGGCGAGCGGTACCGCGACCGGTGACATCGAGCGCGGCAACGCGCCAGCCGTCCTGGGAGGAGGCCCAGCGGGCCAGCACCACCGCGGAGCTCGAGGGGCCGTCGAGCCGCGTCTTGACGAGTCGCTGATGGCCGAGCCGCGCGAACGCGACGGTTGCGTGGCGGGAGTACCGGCCATCACGAAGCAGAGCCCACGCCGTATTCTCGACGACCACGCCGGGCACGAGCCAACCACGCGCCGAATTCTCGTCGCCCTTCACGAGGGCCTCCGCGAACGACCGTTGGGCGTCCTCGAGCCCCTCGGGAATGGCCCACGCGGCCATTGCTTTCTCCAGCCGGATGAACTCACGCGCGTCGTCGGAGAGGTCGGGTCGCGGCGCCTCGATCTCGGCCGCCGGGTCTGCCGGGAGCCCGGCGCCCGTCACGCCGCCGGCGGCGGCCAACAGCTCGTCGAGGCGTTTCTGCCGCGCCGCGGCTCGCGCCGCCGCCGATGGATCGCTCCCGAGATGGCGCAGGATGGTGGCGCCCGCCGCGATGTG